>OGCL01000464.1_pt1 | contig 43357 bp, 37 predicted proteins | sample 1570041 | NCBI WGS metagenome assembly OGCL01 (sample SAMN06266162, study PRJEB24511) | hot springs metagenome | isolation source: Hot spring water | place: South Africa: Limpopo | collected 2015-06-22 | reverse complement strand
TCATCCGGCGACTTGCCGGAAAGTTTGCCATAGCCGGGAAAGAGACGTACCGCGTAACAGACGTCGCCGTTGTCGGCGACATAGGCCAGCTGGCGCTTTTCCAGTGTGGCGATCAGCTTGAGCATCTGGGGAATGTAGTCGCTGGCCCGGGGTTCGGCATCCGGGCGCAGTATGCCGAGTGCATCGGCATCGGCGTGCATCGCGGCGATGAACCGGTCGGTCAGTGAACGGATGCTTTCACCGTTTTCGTTCGCTCGATGAATGATTTTGTCGTCGATGTCGGTGATGTTACGCACGTAATAAACATGATAACCGCTGGCGCGCAACCAACGTACGACGCAGTCGAAAACAACCATCACGCGCGCGTGGCCGAGATGGCAAAAGTCATAGACGGTCATGCCGCAGACGTAGATGCGCACCTTGCCCGGTTCGATGGGCGAAAATTCCTGTTTGCAGCGGGTCAGCGAGTTATGGATTCTGAGCATGGCGGCATGGGGACGGAGTAAACATTGAGGACGGAGTAAACATTGAATAAATTGCAGCGCGGGCGCATCGCGGTGCTCGCTCCCTCACGGATTTACTTGATCGGCTGCGGTCGCTGCGCGCCGCGCGCCCAGCTCTATCCCGCTCACGGCCTACTTCAGCGTTTTCTAAACGGAGTGGTCTGCTGATGATGGGGCACCAAACCATCGTCGGGCAGCGCCGGTGCCACCGAAGGCAGCGCGCACGGAATGTCTCCACCGCCGGGCGGCAGACGCCTGAACGGCTGGCGGCGGACGTGGGAACGCGAGTTCCGCGTCGCGCTCGAAGTAAAAGCGCGGTTTTTGCGGCTGTTTTTCGCTGCTGGCAGCGCCGGCGTGCGGTTGTGAAGGCTGCGCGCTTGTTGCTAGAATTGCGACGCATTGCACCCGGCGATTCTAGCATGACCCTTCAATGTTCCTCCCAGGCGCGGTTGCTCGCGATCGTCGCTTCGGTCGCCGTCAGTGCCGTGACCTTTTCCCCGTCGGCGCATGCCGATCCCTTGCAGGATGCGAATCGGTTGCTGCGTCAGGGGCAGCCAGCGCGGGCGCTCGAGATGGTCGATCGCTTCCTGGCCAGCAAACCCAAGGATGCACAGGCGCGATTCCTGAAGGGGCTCATCCTCACTGAAATGAACCGTCAGGCGGACGCGGTGGTCGTGTTCATGCGTCTGACCGAAGACTATCCGGAGCTGCCCGAGCCATACAACAACCTCGCGGTCATCTACGCCCAGCAAAAGCAGTACGACAAGGCCAAGCACGCGCTGGAAATGGCCATACGGACCCATCCCGCTTACGCCACTGCGCACGAAAATCTGGGCGACATCTATGCCCGGCTGGCGAGTCAGGCTTACGACAAGGCCTTGCAGATCGATTCGTCCAATACCAGTGCCCAGACCAAGCTGGCGATGATACGCGACCTGATGAGCGCAAGCCGCAATGCGCGTTCGTCTGTGCCGGCGCGTGGCGGTGAGGTCGGGTTGGCCGATGCGCACTCGACCGTAATCGCCGAGTCGCCGCGGAGTAACGAGACGTCACGCCCGGTCGAGGCGGCGCGGCCGGTCGTGGTGGAGCCGGCAAAAGCAGGCGGTGGCGCCGTTACCGCGCCCACAGCGGCACCGGCGGTGGCCAGTGTCGGTCGTTCGCTTCCGTCCGTCGCGGCGCCCGCGCCGACTGCCCCGGCCCCCGCAGCGCCTGTGGTGCCAACGGCGCCTGCGGCGGCCACTGCGGCCGTCGAGAAAGCAGCCGAGAAAGTCAGTCCGGTGGGCACGGCGGTCAAGGCCGAGACGCCAGCGGCGCGCCCAGCTCCAGCCCAGGCCGAAGTGATCAAGGCCGTCGAGTCCTGGGCGGCCGCATGGTCGCGCAAGGACGTGCGTGCCTATCTGACCCATTATTCCAGGGATTTCAAGACGCCCGGCGGTCAAAGCCTTGCTGCTTGGGAGGCGGAGCGTCGCCAGCGCATCGACAAGCCAGGAAGAATTCAGGTGACGGTGGAAAATCTCCGTGTCGATTTCGCTGGCGATCAACGCGCCACGGTGCGTTTTCGCCAAAACTATCGCTCGGCGGGGTTTAAGAGTTCGACCGGCAAGACCCTGGAGATGGTGCGCCGCGATGGCCGCTGGCTGATCCAGCAGGAGAGGGTTGGTAGCTGATGATCGCTCGTCCATCGCGTCCGCTGCGCGCATTTGCCCTTTGCGGTTTGCTGACGATCGCCAGCATCGTCCAGGGGCAGCCGAGCTGGTCCGATTCCGGCCCGGAGCCGATGCTGGCGCGCATCTTCGCCGATATCGAGCGCAACCGCTGGGAGCAGGCCCTGGCTCAGACCGAGGCCTTGATCAAGGCCTATCCGAATTTTCGCCTCGCCTATCTGATCAAGGGGGATCTGTTGCTGGCGCGCGTCAAGCCGCTGGCGACCTTCGGTGGCGGAGCGCCGGAAAGCGAAAAGGTGGCCGATCTGCGCGAAGAGGCGATTGTCCGTCTGCGCGCCTACAAGAACCGGCCGCCGGAAAATTATGTCCCGCGTTATCTGTTGCAGATGCGGTCGGATCAGAACTATGCCGTCGTTGTCGATACGCAGAAGGCGCGCCTGTATCTGTATCAAAACGACAACGGCAGGCCGCGTTTCGTCGCCGACTACTATGTTTCGCACGGCAAGCTCGGTGCCGATAAGTTGCGCGAAGGCGACAAGAAGACGCCGGTCGGGGTCTATCACGTCACCGCCAGTTTGCCGCGCCAGAAGCTGACCGATTTTTATGGCAGTGGCGCCTTCCCGATCAACTATCCCAACGAGATGGATCGGCGCCAGGGGCGTAACGGCTATGGCATCTGGCTGCATGGCACGCCCCCGGACACTTTTTCGCGGCCACCGAAGGCGTCGGATGGCTGTGTCGTGCTGTCGAATGAAGACCTTGACGCCATAGCCAAGAACCTGCAGGTCGGGCTGACGCCGGTGATCATCAGCAACTCGATTGAATGGTTGTCGCTCGACGACTGGCAGGCCGAGCGCAGTGCGCTGCTGGCGATGATCGAAGAGTGGCGACGCGACTGGGAGAGCCGCGATTTCGAGCGTTACGCCCGTCATTATGCGCGCAGTTTCATGGCCGATGGCCAAAACCTGAAAGCCTGGCTCGATAGCAAACGACGGATCAATGCCGGCAAGACCTGGGTCAAGGTCGCTACCGAGAACATCAGCATGCTGCGTAATCCGGGGCGTGAGGAATACGTCGTCGTCACATTCGAGCAAAACTATCAGAGCAACAATCTGCAAAACGTTATGACCAAGCGCCAGTACTGGATCAAGGAAGACGGGCGCTGGAAGATCGCATATGAGGGAGCGGCCTGAACCAGGGACGCACGGCTGATTCGGGCTTCACCGGCGGCGGGGTGTGGGCGATACCATTCCAGGCGTCGTTTGAGCTCGCCGTTCATGGCAGCGCAGATCGCCATCGGCCCATGAAACTCGGCAGTGCCGTCGGGGCGGCCCTTGCCGAGAGGGATTTTTGCCCTCAGCCAGCCCCAGTCAGTTTCGTTGCGTGCGTTCCATCCTTTCGGGGAAGCGCGCCACGTTCGTGGCGGCGAGCGATGATTTACCCATTCCTGAGGAAACGCTGAAGAAAGCCGGGAGCGGGAGGAAGCAGGAGGCGCGCGGCGCACAGCGACCGTAGCCTATCGATAGGGTAGGCAGAAGAGCGCGCACTGCGCAACGCCGCGATGCGCCCGCGCAGCCATTTACTTAGCGTTTTCGTGATCGCCCAAAGCGCGAGCGCCGCGACCGTGGGAGACGGCCCCATCCATGCCGGCGCGTGCCGCCGTACTCGCGCCGCGCGATCGATTTTTACTGTCATCCTGCGAGGTCATCCAATGAGCATTTCGCTGCGTTCGCCGAAGGCACTGCTGCTGATCGTGCTGTGTGCGCCCCTATTGGCGCTCGCTGCGCCGCAGGTCGAGCTGAAGACCAGCATGGGAACCATCGTCGTCGAACTGAACGCCGAAAAGGCGCCGAAGACGGTCGATAATTTCCTCGCCTATGTGCGGGACGGGTTCTATGATGGCACCATCTTCCATCGCGTCATCGATGGGTTCATGATCCAAGGTGGCGGTTTCACGGTGGGCATGAAGGAGAAGCCCATCCAGCGGCCGGCGGTCGAAAACGAAGCGAAGAACGGTTTGCGCAATGAAGTCGGCGCCATCGCGATGGCGCGCACGCGCGACCCGCACTCGGCGCGTGCGCAGTTCTTCATCAACCTGGTCGACAACGACCGCCTCGACTACCCCTCCTTCGACGGTTGGGGCTATGCGGTATTTGGCAAGGTGGTGCAGGGCCTGGATGTCGTGCAGAAGATCGGTAAGGTCGCCACGACGCAGGTCGGCATACATCGTGATGTTCCGCGTGAGCCGGTAATCATCGAATCGGTCCGTCTATTGCCGGAAAAAGCTTCGCCGACGGGCCGACGTTGATGTTCGTTGCACGCCGGGCCAGACTTTTCGGCGTTTCCTAACAGGCCGTTGAACAACGCAGCGAGGATGGCCCGATGCACGGCGCACGGAGCGCAGCGACCGAGACCTATCGATCGGCGAGGGATTGAGCACCGCGCAACGCCGCAGATGGTCCACCGCAGTAGTTTTTCGACGGCCTGCTAAAGCTTTTTCGTGCTTTTGCCGTTAAAATGTTCGTCGTGCGCCTTACGTACTGGAGCAGGCGGTCCTGGGCTTGGAAATTGCTTGCGCTTGCTCTGCTCCCTGCGGGTGTGGCGTCGCGGTGATCGCCGAGTAGGCCGGCCTGGCGGTCAGCGCTGGGGGGAGAGACCCGTTTCAACCGGCCATTTTTTCGAGGAGTCTCATCATGAACCAACATACCTTGATCCGCACCGGCGCTGGCCTCGGTCTGCTCGCCGCTTCCTGCGCAACGATGGCCGACATCTCGAGTTTCGGCCGTCCGATGGCCTTCATGCGCATCGAGAGCGGCAAAACGAGCTACGCAGCCTTCATGCCCTGGTTTACTGCCGGGGCCGTCGGCGGTCCGGTGATCTATCTCGATCTTGGCCAAAGCGGCACGCAATCGACCTGGGCCTTTGGTGTCGCCTACGCTGCATCATCTAACTCGAATTCTTGGGCTGGGTCGAGTGGTGGCTGGCCTGTAGCGAACAGCATGACCTATTGGAACGAGATTCTGAATACCACGGCAACGCAAACGGGCACGTTCTCGTTCTTGGGTGGCGATACTTACTCGAAGCGACTCGACGGCTTTAACTACAGCACGGTGGTCTCCAGCGTCTCATGCAATGTGTCGCTCGATGCCTATATCGGCTCCGATGGCTATCTTCTCTGGACCGGCATCATGGCCGAGCCGTCGAGGTGGTCCACCTGGACGAGCAGTGTAGCTCCGCTGTTATCAGGAGCAAACTCGTTCGTGCTTTTCCCGACCTCGACGAGCGGTTCCATCTATCTGCTCGCGAGCAGTAATCGTAGCCAATACCTCAGCGCGATCACGGCGGATAGATCGATGCCCACGGTCACCCGTGTCTTTACTTCCAGCACGACCCAATCGACTTGGGCGACGAGCAATAGTACGCTGAGTTCGATCGCGGTGCCATCGGGGATTCCGAAGGCTTATAACGCTTGTCTGGCGGCCTGGCAGGGTCGCAACGCGCAGAACCAGCCTTCGGCGGCCTTGGGCGGCAAGAGCGGCTTCATGCGCATCTGGTAAGCGCCGTCAGGCACTGTGACGAAAAGGCCACCTGCGGGTGGCCTTTTTTCCCCGCGCCGCAGGCTCGGGTTCAGCCCCTGCCGCCCGCCGCGGCGAGGTTTTGCTGAACGGTAAGCTCGACGACGATGAAACGCCAGTCTGCTCAGACAGCCCCGCTGGCCCAGCTGTACCGCCTGAACGATCGCGGCGAGGCGCTGCTCGCCCGTGGCCAAGCCCGCGAGGCGCTGGCCTGTTTCCGTCAGGCCCTGGCGCTGGCACCGCAACTCCCGCCGCTGCATGCCAATCTCGGCAAGGCGCTCGGAGCGCTAGGCCGTCACGATGACGCCGAGGCTGCCTTCCGTCGGGCGATGGCCCTCGATGCGCAGGCGGCCGAATTTCCTTTCCTGCTCGGCAATCTGTTGCTGGGATGCGGCCGGACGGCCGAGGCGATGGATTGCTTTCGCCAGACCGTCGAGCGCACGCCGCGCAGCGCCGATGGTCCCACGATCATGGGCATCGCCCTATGTCATCTCAAACGCTGGCGCGAAGCGGTGGCTCATCTCGAGCGCGCAGTGGCACAGCAACCCACTGCGATCGAGGTCCGGCAGTTTTTGGGCCTGGCCTTGGCGATCGGCGAACGTCGCTATATCGAGGCAAGGCAGCAGCTTTCCGAGGTGCTGGCCGCCATGCCCGAAAACATCCTGGCCCTTGATGGACTGTCTGCGACGCTGGCCAATCTCGGCCTTTGGGATGAAGCCCTCGCCTACGCGCGCCAGGCCGTGGCGCTGATCCACGACCAGCTCAAGGATTGGTCGGGGATTTATAACAACTTTTTGTTTAAGATCAACTATCATCCCACGTTGCCGGCCAAGGCCATCTATGCCGAGTTCGCGCGTTTTGGCGCGAAGCTTGCGCCACTGCAGCGCTGGCGTTCCTGGCCGAATGAGCGCGATATGGAGCGCCGGCTGCGCATCGGCTATGTTTCGCCGGATTTCAATAGACACTCGGTGCGCTTTTTTCTCGAACCGCTGCTCGCCGCGCATGACAAGGCGGCGGTCGAGGTCGTCGCTTATGCCCAGGTTGCCCAAGAAGACGAAGTCACCGCACGCTATCGCGCAGTGGTCGATCGCTTTGTGCCTACGGTGGGCATGAGCGATGAAGCGCTCGCCGAACGCATCCATGGCGATGGCATCGATCTCCTCGTCGATCTCGCTGGGATGACGGCCAACAACCGCCTGGGCGTCTTTGCCCGCAAACCGGCGCCGGTTTCGCTTTCCTGGCTCGGTTTTGGTTACACGACCGGCCTGAGCGCCATCGATTACTTTCTCGGCGACGAGGTGATGACGCCGCCCGGTTGCGAGCCGCTGTTTGCCGAGCAGGTGTTTCGCATGCCGGCGCCCTGCTTCGTCTTCCGCCCGGAGCAAGGGATGGAAGGCTACGAGGGCTTGCCCGCCAACGACAATGGCTATCTCACCTTCGCTACGCTGAGTCGCGCCATACGCCTGAACGAGCGCGTCGTGCGCACCTGGGCCGAGATCCTGCGGCGCGTCGATGGCGCCCGCTTGATCATCGATACGGACGATTTTCGCGACGCCAAAACCGTCGATTTCTTCCTGGCGCGCTTCGCCGCTTACGGCATCGGCCCGGAGCGGCTGTTGATCGGTTTTCACACGCCGCCCTGGGAGCTGTTGCACCTGATGGTCGACATCGGCCTCGACTGCTTTCCACACAACAGCGGCACGACGCTGTTCGAGATGGCCTATCTGGGCATTCCGTTCATCACGCTCGCCGACCGGCCGAGCGTCGGCCGCATCGGCAGCACGATCGCGCACGGCATCGGCCATGCGGAATGGATCGCGCAGAGCGAGGAAGAGTACATCGACAAGGCGGTGGCGCTGGCCAGCGACTGGGGGAAACTTGCTGCCCTGCGCGCCGGGCTGCGCGACGAGATGAAAAACAGCCCGCTGATGGATGAGGCCGGCTTCGCGCGCAAGGTCGAGGCGGCTTACCGCACGATGTGGCAGCGCTGGTGCGCAAGCGCGGGCTGAGCGACCCTCGCCGGGCGAAGGCGCAGGCACACGCCGTGCCGACCGGGCTGGCTCCTGTAGGCCGCTCAGTCACGCCCCTTGCTAACGATCATGGTGGTTGCCACCACCCCTGGAAGATGAAAATCGGCGCTGCCGTGGGAGCGGCCCCCGGGTCCGGGGGCCTCGATGACGGTGGTGGCAGCCTGTTCGATCGCCGCCGCGCTCGCGCGCGTCCAGCAAGTTTGGCTGCGCCGGGAAAAAATGTTCGCTACCGCGAACGTGCTGTCGCGGGCGAGCCCGCTCCCACGTATGCCTTTCGAGTGATTTTCACGATAACGGCGAGTGGGATAGCTGGCGCGCATCAAGCAGCGACCGGAGCCAAACAATCGGTTAGGCGAGGAAGCGAGCACCGTGCAACGCCGTTGAAGCGTCTGCGCGCCGTTTATTCAGCGGTTCCCTAACGCAGCATGCCGCCGCGCGGCAGGTGATCAAAGCGCATTGCGCCAGCGGGTATCCTCGTCGTCGAACAGCCGATCGGCTTCCGGCGGCCCCCAGCTGCCGGCCTCATAGGTGTGGATGTATTCGCGTTCCTGCATGAAGTGGCGCAGGATCGGATCGACGACGCGCCAGGACCATTCGACCTCGTCGAAACGCAAAAACAGCGTGCGATCGCCGCGGATGACATCGAGCAACAGCGTGCCATAAGCGTCGATGCGCGCATCGATGGGCGCTCGATAAGCCGCCTCGAGCTCGATCGGCCGCGTGCGCATCTCGAAACCCGGCTCCTTGGCCTGCAAGGTGATGCGGATCGCTTCCTCGGGCTGCAAGGACAACGAAATCCAGTTCGGCTCGATGCTTTGCTGCGGCGTGGCGCGGAAAAGCTGCTGCGGTGGATGGCGCAAACGCAACGCGATCAACGAGCGGCGCTCGGCCAGGCGCTTACCGGTGCGCAAGTAAAAGGGTACGCCGCGCCAACGCCAGTTGTCGATGTAAAACTTGGCGGTGACATAGGTTTCGGTCGCCGAACCGGGCGGCACGCCGGCTTCCTCGCCATAGCCAGGCACATTGCGTCCGCCGATGACGCCGGCGCGATACTGGGCGCGGAAGGCGGCGGCATGAACGCCGCCGCGCGCGATCGGCCGGATCGAGCGCAGCGCCTTGACCTTCTCGTCGCGCAGCGCATCGGCATCCCAGGCCGCCGGCGGCTCCATCGCCACCAGCGCCAACAGCTGCAGCAAATGGTTTTGCAGCATGTCGCGCAGCGCGCCAGCGCGGTCGTAATAATCGGCCCGTCCCTCGATGCCGACCTCCTCGGCCACCGTGATCTGCACATGGTCGATGAAATGACGGTTCCACAGCGGCTCGACGAAAGTGTTGGCAAAGCGGAAGACCATCAGGTTCTGCACCATGTCCTTGCCGAGATAGTGGTCGATGCGGAAGATCTGCTCTTCTTCGCAAGCGCGGTGCAGCTGCTCGTTGAGCACGCGTGCCGAATCGAGATCGGCGCCGAAAGGCTTTTCGATGACGATGCGATGGCGACCGCGCGGCCGGTTGAGACCGACAGCATCGAGCTGACGCACAACGGTGCCGAATTCGCTCGGTTTGATCGCCAGATAGAAGACGACGTGATGGCAGGTGCCTTCGCTCGGCCAACCGAGCGCCTCGGCCAGCCGGCCATAACTGGCCGCCTCGTGAAGATCGCCGGCGACATAATGGAAGCGGTCGAGAAAGCGGCGACGGACGATATCCATGCCGTCCTCGGCCGGACCAAGGGCCAACTCGACTTGCGTCCGCCACTGCTCATCGTCCCATGGCCGGCGGGCGAAGGCGAAAAGCCGCAGCTCTTCGGGCAGGCGACCGGCGCGTTCGAGCTGCCACAAGGCCGGCAGCAGCTTCCTGCGCGTCAGATCACCGCTCGCACCGAAGATGACGAAGCTGCAGGGAAAGTCGAACTCATTCACCACCCGTCCCCTTGATCGTATGGCCGCCGAAAGCCTGGCGCATCATCGCCAGCAGCTTATCGCCATATTCGCCGCGCCCCTGGCTGGCAAAGCGCATCATCAGCGCCAGCGACATCACCGGCGCCGGCACACCCTGCTCGACGGCCTCGATCGCCGTCCAGCGACCTTCGCCCGAATCGGCGACGAAAGGCGCGACATCGGAAAGTTCGCGATCGCGCGCCAAGAATTCGGCCGTGAGATCGAGCAACCAGGAGCGCACCACCGAGCCGTGCCGCCACAGCGCACTGATCGCCGCCACATCGAGGGCGAATTCCTGCTTGCTTTTCAATAGCGCCAGACCCTCGGCCAGGGCCTGCATCATGCCGTATTCGATGCCGTTATGCACCATCTTGACGAAATGGCCGCTCCCGACCGGCCCGCAATGCAGCCAGCCGCCAGGCGGTGCGAGCGCATCGAGAAAAGGCCGAAGCCGTTCGATCGCCGCCTTGTCTCCGCCGAGCATGATGCAATAGCCGTTCTCCAGGCCCCAGATGCCGCCCGAAACACCGGCATCGACGAAGGTGGCACCGCGGGCAGCGAGTTCGCGACCACGCGCGATGCTGTCCTTGTAATAAGCGTTCGCGCCATCGACGATCAAATCGCCCTCGGCCAGCAATGGCAGCAGGCGCGCGAGCACCTGCTGCGTTGCTTCCCCAGCCGGCAGCATCAGCCAGAACGTGCGCGGGCGCGGTAAGCTAGCGGCGAGCGCTTCGATGCTGGCCAGAGCCTCGCAGCCGGTCTCGTCGGCCAGTGCCAAAGCGACGTTCGCCGCTCGGTTCCATACCGCGAGCGGCAAACCGGCGCGGCGCATGCGGCGCACCATGTTCGCGCCCATGCGTCCCAATCCCAGAAAACCGATCTTGTCCATCGCAGCCTCCCTGTCATCGATGATCGAGTGGCGCATTGTGCCCGATGGCGAGGCATTGGCTGAAGAGGCCTGCTCACGCATCCTCGCCGCCGCGCACACCGCTGTCAGCGCACGCGGCGTCTTCCACTTCGTTCTGGCCGGCGGATCGACGCCGCTCGCCATCTATCGCCGTCTTCGTCAGGCTGACTTTGACGGCGCGTCCTGGCAGATCTGGTGGGGCGATGAACGCTGCCTGCCCGCGGACCACGCCGAGCGCAACAGCCGATCGGCCAGCGTCGTCTGGCTAGCGCACGGGCAGATTCCCCCCACCAACATTCATCCGATCCCGGCCGAACTCGGGCCGGCGAACGCCGCCCGCCTCTATGCCGAAATGCTGCCAGCGCAGCCCTTCGATCTGACACTGCTCGGGCTGGGCGAAGATGGTCACACGGCCAGCCTCTTTCCCGATCATGACCTCGGCTGCGGCAGCGGCGCACCGGCCGTGCTGCCGATCGAGGGCGCGCCCAAGCCGCCGCCGCAACGCGTCAGCCTCTCCTGTGCCCGTCTGAGCGAGAGCCGGCAGGTGCTGTTCGTCGTCAGCGGCGCGGCCAAGCGCGCAGCGCTCGCTGCTTGGCGCGCCGGTGAAGCGCTGCCGGCAGCGCGCATCGGCGCGCGCGAACGGCTGACCGTGCTCGCCGAGCGAGCGAGTGTCAAGCAGGAATAAGGCAAACACCGAATCACGCGATACAGGCGCAACGCCCTGTGGCGCGGCACCCGCTCCCTCGCCAATCCATGCGCTCCATGCGCCGCTGCGCGGTATCCCCCGTTGCGCGCGGGACCGTCGCGGCAAGGCGTGCTGCGCGGGCACTCGTCTCGGTCACCGCGCGCGAGACGCCCGGTTCGGTCCCCCGCGCAGTTTTTTCAGCGTCTCCTTGACTTTTATTTGCGAATCATTATTATTTGCGAACGACTCGTTTATGAAGGAGACTGCGATGACCGAATTCGATCTGGCCATCGTCGCCCATCCTGCGACGGTTTTTCGCGATGCCGGCAGCGAACAGCCGCCAGCCCGCCTGGTGGCCGGCGCGCTGGCGCATCTGGCACGCCACATGGAAACCGGCTGTCCACGTTCCGGGCACCAGGCGGCCCTACTGCTGACGAAGATCGCCGACGACGATGAGGCCGACGATCATCTGCGCCGCCATGCGCGCGAGCTGGTGGAGATCCTCGAGCGTGAGAGGCATGACTCGCCGGGGCTGATCTGATCCTTTTCCAGCGCGTTTCGTCCTGCAATGCCCCGATCGGTGACGCTGGGCCGGCGGACCGGCAAGCGATGGGGCAGCGAGCCGTTGCGGCAGATCGGCCCTCTTTCGCCCCAGCGGCTTCCGCGTCGCCATCGGCCGTGGACCTCGGTGATTCCTTCGTCACGTCTTAGGACGCTGCGCGGCCTTTTTCGTTGTGTTGATCGATGAGTTGGCGTCCGTCATGGTTCTTCGTGCCTTTTCTACCGATCTAGCCCCCCTCGAACCCGCCCAGTCGGATGCGACGTTGATGCGTTCGCCGCATCTTTTGCCGCTTTGCCGCGGAACGAAAGACGGCACGCGCCCGCTGTCGCTGGCCAGCCTGGCCCTCGTCCTGCTGCTGCATGCCGCCCTGCTTCTCGGGTTGTTGCTGGGTCAGGCCGGGACGAAACCGCAGCCCCCCTGCGCCACTAGCCATCGAGCTGGTCGAATTGCCCCGTCCCGAACCCGAGCACAGGCCGCGCAACGAACCGCCATCGCTGCCACAGCCGGTCGAGGTTCGCCCACTGCCAAGCCCCGAGCGTATGGCCATGGCTTTCACCTCCTTGGCCGGCCAGGACGACGGCGGCGATCTGGTCGAGATCAACATGATTCCCTTCATCGACGTCATGCTGGTGCTGCTGATCATCTTCATCGTCACCGCCCCTTTGCTAACTCATGCCGTCAAGGTCGAACTGCCCCAGGCCAGTTCGACGCCGACCCCGGTCCAGCCCGAACCAGTCGAGTTGGCCATCGACGGCGAAAGTCGGCTCCTTGGAACGGTGAACGGGTGACGTTCGCGCAACTCGACGAGCGCATGCAGCTCGCCGCGCGCCAGCAGCCGGTGCCGCAACTGCATCTGCGCGCCGCAGCCAGTACGCCCTATGAAATCGGTGGCGCAAGCGATGTCGGCCGCCGCCCGTCACGGGCTGACGCACATCGGTTTCATCACCGACCCAGGCCGCCGCACTGACGGCTCGCTGACGGCGCACTGACGGCCAACGGGCCCCGCCCCGACGCCAACCATCCAACTCCTTAGCTGCGAGGCGTGCCTCCCCCGGGCCAGCACGGCCGGGGGTTTTTTCGCCTCGCCGACTCGTTTTCCCCCACAACGAGGAGCATTGCATGAGCTTCACACCTTCAGAACCCGCGCGTGCGGCGCTGTTGCCGCTGGGCGCGAGGATGCTGACCAGTCTGTTCGCAGCGTTTGAGCCGGCTCTGGCCAGCGAGCCGGCCAAGGAATTGCCAGCCGTGCGTGTCGAGGCGGCCGCCGATCAGCCGGACGGCTACCGCACCAGCGCGACGCGCGTCGGCAAAACGCTACAGGATCCACACGACATCCCGCAGGCGGTGACGACCATGACGCAGGCCCTGATGGAAGAGCAACAGGTCGGCTCGTTGCGCGAGGCGTTGCGCAACGTCTCGGGCCTATCGTTCAACGCCGCCGAGGGCGGCCGTTCGGGCGACAACATGAATCTGCGCGGCTTTTACACCTTCGGCAACATGTATCTCGATGGCATTCGCGATACCGCCTAGTACGACCGCGAGACCTTCAACCTGGAGCAGATCGACGTGCTGCGCGGCGCCGGGGCGATGCTCTTCGGCCGCGGCCAGGCCGACGGCGTCATCGATCAGGTGAGCAAGACGCCGCTCAGAATCGAGCAATACACGCTGAGCGGCAGCATCGGCAGCGACGACTATCGCGAGCCGACCGCCGATTTGAACAAGCCGCTGGGCGGTACGGCGCTGCGCGTCAATCTGATGCAGCGCGACAAAGGCAGCTGGCGCAGCAACCCGGCCACCGGCAGCGAACCGGACCTGCACCGCAAGGGCATCGGCCTCAGTCTGGCCCTCAACCAGGACGGCAACAGCCGCTTCTGGCTCGACCATTACTGGCTGAAGAACGACGACAACCCGGACTATGGCATCTCCTTCGACAGCGCTACCCGCCGGCCCAATACCCGCTTTGCCGCCGAAACCTTCTTGGGCACCGACGCCACTTTCGACCAGAGCGAGACGCAGATCAGCACGCTGGTGCATGAATACCGCATCTCGCCGACGACGCAGTGGCGTCATGCCGATTACGAGCGCAGCTACTGGGCGCGCACGCCCAGTCCGACCATCGCTCCCAACGCTCAGGCTACGAGACCGTAACGCTGCACTCGGATTTCACCACCCGGCTCGCGATGGGCGGCATGACGCATGAACTGCTCGCCGGCCTCGAATGGCTGAAGGAGGACTCTTACCGCCACGGCCTGCACAACGTCGGTGGCAGGACGGCGGCCCATCCGCCGTCTGCCCTGGCCGGCCAGCCCGAGCGGCGCCTTCCCGACCGTCGCCGGCTCCGATGCCTTCCGGCCGAACACCGCGCCCTCCTATGCCCGCCAGGGGGCAATGCTTTCCTACGAGCGCAAGGATTGGACGCTGCGCCCGAACGTGCGCAACCTGTTCGACAAGCTCTACTGGGATGCGGTCTATGACAACGGTGGCTTCGCCGTTCCCGGACCGCGTCGCGCCTTCATCGTCACACCGGCGAGTTGAAGTTCTGAGCCGCCGAGGACGCAGCGCCACGGCCCCGGCTGTGCCGGTTGGCCTGCCGGCGAGCCGGGCGATGCGCGAGCGCCGTGCCGACGGGGCTGACTTTCGCTGCGGCCGTCGGCACATGCCCGTATCTACCGGAAAACATCATGCTGATCACCATAGACCACGTCCTCACCGCCGACGAGCTGGCCAAGGCGCGCGACCTTATAACGCGTTCGTCATGGCAAAGCGGGCTGATCACCGCCGGCCCGCTGGCGGCGCAGGTCAAGAACAACCAGCAGCTGGCCGAGGATGCTGAGCATCTGCCGGCCTTGCGCGCACTGGTGCTCGCCGCCCTGGAGCGCAGTGCGCTGTTCTTCACCGCCGCGCTGCGGCGCCGCATCTGCCGCCCTTCTTCAACCGCTATGCCGAAGCGCAGAACAGCTACGGTTTCCACACCGACACACCGTGCCCGGACGGCCGGGCGAGGTCGTACGCGCCGACGTTTCGGCGACGCTCTTCCTCTCCGATCCGGACTCCTACGTGGGCGGTGTGCTGACCATCGACGACCGGCCGTCACGGCGTCAAACTCGCCGCCGGTTCGCTCGTCGTCTATCCGTCCTCGTCCATCCATGCCGTCAGCCCGGTGACGCGCGGCGAACGGCTGGCCTGCTTCATGTTCATACAAAGCATGGTGCGCGATGCCGGCCAGCGCCGTCTGCTCGATCAGACGCTCGCCGCCGGCTACTCGGCCATCGTGTTCACGGTCGATGCGCCGATCAAGCTCGTCACGCTCGAACTGCCGGCAACGGTCGGTGCGGTCAATCTCGAACCCTGGTCGGTACCGGCGCCGCCGGCAGGGGCCAGCCGCGTATTCGATGGCTGGCTGGCCGCCGCGCCGACCTGGGACGATCTCACCTGGCTGCGCCGGCACACCGCAGCGCCGCTGCTCATCAAAGGCATCTTGCATGCTGACGACGCCGAACGCGCGCTGGCCGCCGGCTGCGACGGCATCATCGTCACGAACCAGGGCGGCCGCCTGCCGGTGCTCTACGATGGCGGCATTCGCCATGGCCGCGATGCCTTCGTCGCGCTGACGCTGGGCGCGCGTGCCGCGCTCATCGGTCGGCCCTACCTCTGGGGACTGGCCGCCGACGGCGCCCGCGGCGTCGCGCAGGTCATCCGCCTGCCGCGCGACGAACTGAAGATGACGATGGCGCTGTGCGGCTGGCCCGTCTGGACGAGATCGACGCGGACGCGCTACGCTGAAGCGCGCCGTGGATGGCAGCAGACGCCGTGCCCGCGGGGCTGACTTTCGCGGCGAGCGCCCGGCATAGACATTGTCGAACCCGGATCGAGCCGACAGGGGGGAAGGCCGACTGTCTCTTCGAACCGCCGGCCGCCCGGCGGCGCTGGCGAAAGTCAGCCCCATCGAGACGGCGCATGAAGCGCCATGCCCTACCTCTTCACGGGTCGTTTGGCCAGTTTGCGCTGCAATGTGCGGCGATGCATGTTCAATGCCCGGGCGGTGGCCGAGATGTTGCCATCGTGTTCGCGCAGCACACGCTGGAGGTGTTCCCATTCGAGGCGATCGACCGACATCGGGCGCGGCTGTGGCGTCGTTGCCGTCTTGCGCTCTGGCCCTCCGTCGGCCAAGGCGGCCAGGATGGCATCGACTTCGACCGGCTTGGCCAGATACTGCGTTGCGCCGAGCTTGATGGCATCGACGGCGGTGGCGATGCTGGCATAGCCGGTCAGCACGACGATGCGCGCCGAGGGCAGGATGCCGAGCAGCGGCCGGATGAGCGTGAGCCCCGAGGTGCCGGCCAGGTTCAGGTCGAGGACGATGCGCCCCGGACCGTGGGCTTGCGCGATCGCCAGCGCCTCTTCGCCCGTACGGGCGCCGAAGACGCGATGACCGCGCCGAGCCAGGGCGCGACCGAGCACGGCGTTGAAGGTTTCGTCGTCGTCGATGATCAGGAAATCGTGTTGCATGGCATCGTCCCCTGGCCGCTGGCGGGCCAGATCAGGCGCACCTCGGCGCCCCCTTCAGGCCGGTTGGCGAGCGCCAGGCCTCCGCCCAGCCTTTCGATGGCCGTGCGCGCGAGAAACAGGCCCAGACCGAGGCCGCGCGCGCCGTCGGTCTGCGGTGCCTTGGCGCCGCCGGCCAGTACTGCGGTCGGCAGACCATCGCCATCGTCGGCGACGACGAGGACGAGGCGTCCGGCCTCGATCCGGATCCCGACATCGATCGAGCTGGCGTCCGCCTCGACGGCATTGTCGAGCAGGTTTTCCAGCGCCTGTTCGATGGCTTGATCGACGATGAGACGCGCGTCCTGCGCCCCGGGCGCGAAAGTCAGCCTCACCGGCACGGCGTTGGCGTGCAGCCGTTGCCAGCGCGCACAGGCCGTTTCCAGCCAGGGACCGGCGGCGGCGAGGCGCGCGCCCTCGAGCCGGGCGACGCCGGCCTCCGAAGTCAGCGAAGACAGGATGGCCTTGCAGCGTTCGACCTGCGCCCGCATGAGGTCGATGTCGGCCCGAGCCTCGGCGGGCAGTGTGGCCTCGTGCGCCAGATCGCCGAGGGTCACCGCCAGCGTCGCCAGCGGCGTGCCGAGTCGATGCGCCGCGCCGGTGGCCAGTGCGCCAAGCGCGGCCAGCCGCTCGCCGCGCAGGACTTCTTCGCGCGCGGCGGCGAGCGCCGCGTCGCGGGCGCGGATCGCGGCGGTCATGCGCACGACGAACCAACTGATGAGCAGCGCCGAGACGGCAAAGGTGATTCCCATGCCGATCAGATGCAAGCGCATCGCCCGTTCGGTATCGCCGACCGCCAGCGGCAGCGAGAAGAACATCAGCAGCACATAGGTCGCCGTAGCGAGCAGGGCGATGAAGCCGACCGCGCGCGGCGGCAGCGTCGGCGCAGCGACGATCACCGGCACGAGCAGCAGCGAAATGGCCGGATTGGTGACGCCGCCGGAAAGGAAGAGCAGCACGCCGAGCGCGACGATGTCGGCGACGAGGTGGAGGAGAAACGTCGCCTCGCCGACCTCCGCCTCCCGACGCAGGCCTCTGACGGTCAGGACATCCAGCAGTGCGCGCAAGAGCAGGATGACCAACATCGCCACGACCGGTAGCGCGATGGCCAAAAGCAACGGCGCGGCAATGACGCCGACCAGGATCGCGCCATAAAGCCACAGATGCAGGCGCACCAACCGCCAGAACGCGGCAGTGGTTTCCTGTGCCAGCGGTGACGGATCGAGCCCCTTCATCATTTCCGGTGAGGCGGCGAGAACACGCCCCACCTTGCCAGACGCGCCAGCTCTTCGGCGTTCGTCATGCGCTGGCCCGCTGAATTGCCGATCCATTGCTGGCGAGCGCGCTCGTCGATCGCCTGTTCCTCGCGGGCGATCAAAGCCGCGGCGATGGGCGGAGCGAGCGGCGGCAAACCGGCTTCGCGGCACAGCTGCATCAGCAAAGGGCCGACATCGAAATGCGGACCGCGCCAGGCGAATTCCGCCACCAGCGGCAGATTGAGCGCCTGAAAGACCGGCAGCCACACCTCTACTTCGCCGCGCCGCCGGCGGATTTTGAGCTGCGGGTTGAACTGGTAATGGCCGGTGGCATGGCGTTTGAACAGACGGCGGTTATAAGCATAGTCGCGGTCGACTTCGTTGCGCGCCAATACCCCATGCAGCGTCTGGCGCTTCTTGCGCGCTGGCGGCACGGCATTGGCCGGCAGATGCTGCCAGGCATCGAGGATGGGGTCGGCGCTCACCGTGCCCAGTTTGCTGAAAGCGCCGTGAGCGAAGCAGCGCCGGAAGAACACCCAGAAAGTCTGCACGAGGAAGTATTCGTACTGGTGGCGGTCAATGCGGATCAGCCGATGGCCATCGGACAGGTCGATGTACGACGGGGCCAGAAGTTCGTACAGCGCAGCGAAAGGCCCCTTGGCGAATTTCGCCTCGGCAAAGGCCTCGCGCATCGCATAGTGCAATGGATTCCAGCCGTATTGGTCGGTGGCCTCACGGTCGGCGCCGCGTTCGATCAGTGCCTCGACCAAAGCGACGTTGCCGGCGAAGGCGGCGGCCATCAGCGGCGTTTGGTTCATCGGCAGGCGATGTTCGAGACCATATTGCTCGCATTGCCGGATCACCTCGCGCGGGTTGCTGGCGAAATAAGGCATCATCGTCTTGCGCGCCTGCACCGTCCTTTGGCGCGCGAAGTCATGGGTGTTGAAACGGCCGACTTGGGCCAGATAATGCGCCAGGCGCGGTTCGTCGAAGCAGGTAGCATAGTCGTAGAGCTGCTGGCGCGGCTTGCTGCCCGGCACCTGTTCCTGGAATACCTTGACCATCAGGCCGATCACCTGCGGCTCGTCGAGTACTGGCCAGGGCGGCGGGCTCTGGCGCAGGATGTCGCGATGGATGGCCTCGGCCTGTTCCTGCTTGCCCTGCAGTTCCAGTTTGCGCGCTTCCTTCTGCCAGTCTTCGATGCTGGCCTGTTTCGCTTCGACCTGCAGCCGCCCCGCCTCGCCGACCTCGAGCAGGCCAAACAGCGGATGGCGGGTGTCGCTTTCCACCAGATAGAGATTTTCGGTGGCGCGCGTCAGTGCGACATAGAGGGCGTTAACGTAGAACTTGTAGATTTCGAGCGCCTTGTCGCTCTTGTCGCGCGCACGGCGGTAGTCGAGCGTGTCGCTCGCCAGATCGTCGGCGCTCACGCCCTCGGCGATCTCGGCGAACTCGGCGCGATGATCGGAGATGAAGCGATAAAGGACGATGTTGCGGTATTCCAGCCCCTTCGCTTCATGTACCGAGAACAGCAGCGGCGTCGAGAACAGCCGGCGTGCGGCCGGCTTGTCCTCATCGCGCAGCACGAGCACCGCGAATTCGGTCGAATGGCGGATCTTGCCGTCGAGTTCGCGACAGATCGCCTCCTTGTCGGCCAGCAGGTCGACGCGCCCCTCGCGGCCGCCCACCGCTTCGACGAGGAAATTGCTCTCGCGGTCGATCGAACCGAAGCGGCGTTGCTTGATCTTCAGCAGCCGGTTGGCCAGCTGCGTCGCCCGCTGGCCATTGCGGTAATTGGCATGCAGCACCGACAGCGGCTGGCGTTCGGCCAGCGCCGCATCCTGCCAGAACAGGCTTTTCACCTGCGCCCAGGAGAAGAAATTGGGATGCACGATCTGGTTCGAATCGCCGCAAAGCAGGAAATGGCCCGGCTTCTTCAGCGTTTTCAGCACCAGCTTCAGTTCCACCGGCGTGATGTCCTGCACCTCGTCGATGACGACGAAGTCATAGCGTGGCGTTGCCTTGGCCAGATAAGCATGAGCGATGAGGTTGAGATCGTACAAGCCTGAATCGGCGAGCCAGGCGCGGTATTTTTCGAACAGGTCGTAAAGCCGGGCGCGCGCTTCGCCGAGATGGATGGACTGACGCACGCCAAGCGCCAGATAGCTTTCGCGGTCGAGCGGGCCGCCGGGGGCGGCGGTGATGACGCCCCGGATCTCTTCCCAGGCCTGATGCGCATCGAGGTCGCGGAAGTTCTGCCGCTGCCGCGCGAACCAGGCGAAAAAATCGCGCCAGCTCACCTCGCGACCTTGCGGCACCTCGATCGCTTCGATGAACTCGCGGTAGGACAAAAACAGCGCTTCCTGACCGCTGTGCTCGAAGCCGTGGGCGTAGTAGAGATCGCGCGCGCTCTGCGCCAGATAGGCCGAGCGCGTGACATAAAGCACCTCGCCTTCGGCATGCTTGAGCTTTTCCAGCGTCAGCGCCGTCTTGCCGCTGCCGGCGCTGCCGACGACGATCAAGGGCGCCGGTTTGCAGAAGACTTCGTGCTGGGCATCGTCGAACGAAATCGGCTTGTCGAGCAGATGCACGCTTTTGCGCTGCGGATGCAGATAGCGCACCGGCTGCACCTCGGCCGGCGGCGGCGGAGCCGCACAATCGACGATTTTTTGCTCGTCGATCGACGCGCCGCGCAGAAAGCGCGAACCAGCGTAATCGTGCTGCCGGATCACCTCCAGCATCAGCGCACAGACCTCATCGCCATGACGCAGCAGCGTGAACAAAAGCCGGTCGGCATCGTTGAGTTTGGCGCGCCAGTACGGTGTGTGTTGAGCGCCTACCGGCCCGACCAGCTTTTTCACCTGCGCCGCACGAAAATCGCCGACGGCGATCGCCTGGCTCACCCGCTGGTAAGCCACCTCGACGCCACGCGTATTGAGGCCGATGTATTCAAGAATGCGCATCCGGTTCCGCTCGAAAAAAGAGACATTGTCTCATGTCCGGCCGTAAGCAATCCGACACGCACCACTGCTATGCTGGGCCGCTGCCCCAGGTCGATTTGACGCCGTGCGCGATGGCCTGACTTTCGCCCAGCCCACCTTCGCTTCTTTTCTGGAGACGCACCATGACCGCTGCCACCCCGCTCACCGACGAAGAGCTCGCCAGGATCGACGCCTACTGGCGTGCCGCCTGTTATCTCGCCGCCGGCATGATCTATCTGCGCGACAACCCGCTGCTGCGTGAGCCGCTGCGCGTCGAGCATGTCAAGCGCCGTCTGCTCGGCCACTGGGGGGCGAGTCCGGGGCTGGCTTTCACCTGGGTCCACATGAACCGGCTGATCAACAAATACGATCTCGACGCCATCTTCATGGCCGGCCCCGGCCACGGCGCACCGGGGGTGCTGGCGCCGGTCTATCTCGAAGGCACCTATTCGGAGATTTATCCGAACAAGGGTGAAGACGAGGAAGGCATGCGACTGTTCTTCAAGGAATTTTCATTCCCGGGCGGTATAGGCAGCCACTGCACGCCGGAAACCCCCGGCTCGATCCACGAAGGCGGCGAACTCGGTTACTCGATCTCGCACGCCTTCGGCGCCGCTTACGACAACCCCAACCTGATCGTCACGGTGATGGTCGGCGACGGCGAGGCCGAGACCGCGCCGCTAGCCACCTCCTGGCATTCGAACAAGTTCCTCAATCCACTGCGCGATGGCGCCGTGCTGCCGGTGCTGCACCTGAATGGCTACAAGATCAACAACCCGACCTTGCTCTCGCGCATCGCGCATGAAGAGCTCGAAGCGCTGTTCACTGGCTATGGCTGGGCGCCGCACTTCGTCGAGGGCTCGGAGCCACTGGAAATGCATCGCAAGATGGCCTCGACGATGGAGCGCTGCATCCTCGACATCCGCCGCATCCAGGAAGATGCCCGCCTCAGTGGCGAAGCGAAGCGGCCGCGCTGGCCGATGATCGTGCTGCGCTCGCCCAAGGGTTGGACCGGACCGGCGGAAGTAAACGGCCACAAGGTCGAAGGCTTCTGGCGCGCGCACCAGGTGCCGATGAGCGATGTGCGTACGAACCCGGAAAACCTGCAAAAGCTCGAAGCCTGGCTCAAAAGCTATCGTCCCGAAGAGCTCTTCGATGAGCGCGGCGCGCTGCGCGCCGAGCTGAAAGCGCTGGCCCCCAAAGGTGCGCGCCGCATGAGCGCCAACCCGCACGCCAACGGCGGCATCCTACGCCGCGCCTTGCGCATGCCGGATTTCCGCGACTACGCGGCGCAGCTACCGGGGCCGGGCAAGATCACCGCCGAGAACACCCGCCCGCTGGGCAAATTCCTGCGCGACGTCATGGCGCAAAACATGAGCAATTTCCGCGTCTTCAGCCCGGACGAGAATACCTCGAACAAGCTCGACGACATCTATGCGGTGAGCAAGAAGACCTGGCTGGCCGACCTCCTGCCCGAAGATGCCGACGGCTCGGAGCTGGCCGCCGATGGCCGGGTGATGGAGATGCTCTCCGAACACACGCTCGAAGGCTGGCTCGAAGGCTATCTGCTCACCGGCCGGCACGGCTTCTTCTCCACCTACGAAGCTTTCGTCCATGTCATCGACTCGATGTTCAACCAGCACGCCAAGTGGCTGGCGATGTGCAACGAGATACCCTGGCGCGCGCCCATCTCCTCGCTCAACCTGCTCATCACCTCGACCGTCTGGCGGCAGGACCACAACGGCTTCACGCACCAGGATCCCGGTTTCCTCGACGTGGTGGTGAACAAGAGCCCGTCGGTGACGCGCATCTACCTGCCGCCGGATGTGAACTGCCTGCTCTCGGTCGCCGACCACTGCCTGAAGAGCACCAACTACATCAACGTCATCGTCGCCGACAAGCAAAAGCACCTGCAGTATCTGGACAGGGAGGCAGCGATCAAGCACTGCACCAAGGGCATCGGCATCTGGAACTGGGCGAGCAACGATGAAGGCAGTGAGCCGGACGTGGTCATGGCCTCGGCCGGCGACATCCCGACCAAGGAAGCGCTGGCCGCCACCGTGCTGCTGCGCGAAGCCTTCCCGACACTGAAGATCCGCTTCGTGAACGTCGTCGACCTCTATCGCCTCACGCCCCCCTCCGAACATCCGCACGGCCTCTCCGACCGTGACTTCGACAGCCTCTTTACGCTCGACAAGCCGATCATCTTCAACTTCCACGGCTACCCGTGGCTCATCCACCGCCTGACCTACCGCCGCCACAACCACAAGAACCTGCACGTGCGCGGCTACAAGGAAAAGGGCTCGATCAACACGCCGCTCGAACTGGCGATCCAGAACGAGATCGACCGCTTCTCGTTGGCCATCGATGTCATCGACCGCATCCCGGCGCTGCAGGTGGCCGGCGCACATGTCAAGGAAAAGCTGCGCGACCGGCAGATCGAATGCCGCAACTACGCCTACGAGCATGGCACCGATCTGCCCGAGATCGACGAGTGGGTCTGGCCGTACTGACCCCCGCCGCAACGGCCGGCGGCCGCATCGCGCCGCCAGTCTTACGGTCCGATGCCTTTGGAAACGCTGAACGACATCGTCATTCACGGTATTCAATCTGCAGTAACCGTGATGTCGCCGCTAATCAAGCGAGTGGATGATTCGGGGTTACCGCCGGTAATCTCCGCGCGTACAGTGATTTTGCCGCCGCCTTGCCATTCACAGCCACTGTGATTGATCTGTCCAGTGCCAACTTCTCTACCCATATTCATGCCGTCAAGCTGCGGCGGGGTATGGAGATTCAGTCTGGATGGGGTAACGTCCCGCCCGAGCCACCGAGCCGGACGAAGGTGGGAGGGTAGCGCGGACGCAGCCCGACCCGTGAAGATCATGCTCGATGAGCGGATTGCCCGGTCGTTTTTCGCCAAGGTGCTCAAGCTGGCCGAATGGAAGGGCTTGGTGTCGGACGAACACTTCTCGATCGAGGAAATCTTCGGCTGGGCGAAGACTGTGAGCGGGCTGCGCAAGACACGGGGAGGCAGCGTCAGTCCCGTGGATACGGCGTTGCGGGCCATGTGCCGTGCACACAAGGTGCCGGCTGCCGCTTTTTGCGCTCCGGCCTGTTGAACCGACGGTGGTTTCGGGCTATATTTTCATGTTCGCCCATGCATCCATGGGCACCCGAGCCGGGAGTCGGATGCCCCCCGGCTTTTTTCGTCGCACCGTTCAGGAGGGCGCGGAAAAAAAGCGAGCGGGATGAAGTGGCTGGCGCGCGGCGCGCAGCGACCGCAGCCTAACAATCGGTTAGGCGAGGAAGCGAGCACGGCGCAACGCCACGATGCGCCCGCGTAGCCATTTTTTCGGCGTTTCCTTCATGACTTCCACCGTCGCCAGCGGCCATGCGCGCCCAGACGCTTTCAGGACTAGCGAGATGCACCTTCCCGAACGACAGGGGCTTTACGACCCCGCCTTCGAGCACGATGCCTGCGGTGTCGGCTTCGTCGCCCACATCAAGAACGCCAAGAGTCACGCCATCGTCGAACAGGGTCTGAAGATCCTCGAAAACCTGACGCATCGTGGCGCGACTGGCTACGATCCGCTACTCGGCGATGGCGCCGGCATCCTGATTCAGTTGCCCGATGCCTTTCTGCGCGCGGAAGCCCATCGCTGCGGCATGGCATTGCCCGCGGTCGGTGAGTATGCGTGCGGCAACATCTTTCTGCCGCAAAGCGGCAACGGTCGACTGGCCTGCGAGGCGGCGCTGGCGCGCATCACCCATGAAGAGGGGCAGATCTTCCTCGGCTGGCGCGACGTGCCGCGCCACAATGCCGGTCTTGCCCAGGCGGCGCGAGCCCAGGAGCCGGTGATCCGGCAGGCGTTCATCGGCCGCGGCGCCGGCTGTCTTGATCAGGAGGCCTTCGAGCGCAAGCTGTTCGTCATCCGCAAGCGCTGCGAGCACGAGGTGCGCCGGCTGGGTCTCGAAGACGGACGCCATTTCTATATTCCTTCGCTGTCCTCACGCACCATCGTCTATAAGGGCATGCTGCTGGCGCATCAGGTCGGCGAGTATTACGTCGACCTCCAGGATGAGCGTGTCGTTTCGGCGCTGGCGCTGGTGCATCAGCGTTTCTCGACCAACACTTTCCCGACCTGGGATCTGGCCCATCCTTTCCGCATGATCGCCCACAACGGCGAAATCAATACGCTGCGCGGCAACATCAACTGGATGGCCGCCCGCCAGAAGGCGATGGCCACTCAGTGGCTGGGCGACGATCTGGACAAGCTTTGGCCGCTGATCACCGAAGGGCAGTCCGACTCGGCCAGCTTCGACAATGCACTCGAATTGCTGGTGATGGGCGGCTATTCGCTCGCCCACGCGATGATGCTGCTCATTCCCGAAGCCTGGGCCGGCAATCCGCTGATGGACGAGGACCGGCGCGCCTTTTACGAATTCCACGCGCCGATCATGGAGCCCTGGGACGGGCCGGCGGCGGTGGCCTTCACCGATGGGCGGAAAATCGGCGCGACGCTCGATCGCAACGGCCTGCGGCCGGCGCGTTATCTGGTCACCGAAGACGATCTGGTGCTGATGGCTTCCGAAATGGGCGTGCTCACCTTCCCGGAAGAAAAGATCGTCAAGAAATGGCGCTTACAACCGGGCAAGATGTTTCTCATCGATCTCGAAGCTGGACGCATCATCGACGATGCCGAACTGAAGAAAACGCTGTCGACCAGCGAGCCCTACCGCGAGTGGATCGAATCCTCGCGCATCTTCCTCACCGACCTGCCTGAGCCCAAGGCGGCGCCGAAGCCTGGCGAAAACCTGCTCGACACGCAGCAGGCCTTCGGCTACACGCAGGAGGACATCGAGTTCATCCTCGAACCGATGATCAAGAACGGCGAGGAGCCGACCGGCTCGATGGGTGCCGATACCGCGCTGCCGGTGCTGTCGAGCAAGAACAAATCGCTCTACCAGTATTTCAAGCAGCTGTTCGCGCAGGTGACCAATCCGCCGATCGATCCGATCCGCGAAGAAATCGTCATGTCGTTGACCAGTTTCATCGGCCCCCGCCCCAACCTGCTCGGCATCGGCAACGGCGACGAACCGCTGACGCCGCGCCTGGAAGTCACCCAGCCGGTGCTGCTCGATGCCGACATAGCCCGCCTGATGCACATCGACAAGCTGACCGATGGTCGCTTCAAGTCGCTGGTGCTGGACATAACCTGGCCCGCCGACGAAGGCGCCAGCGGTTGCGCAGTGGCGATTTCCCGCCTGCAGCAGGCCGCTGAGCAGTCGGTCGCCGAGGGTTACAACGTGCTGATCCTGTCCGATCGCAAAGTCAGTCGCGACAGGGCGGCGATTCCGGCCTTGCTGGCCTGTTCCAGCGTGCACCACCATCTGGTGCGCAAGGGACTGCGCACCTCGACCGGCCTGGTGGTCGATTCCGGCTCGGTGCGCGAGGTGCATCATTTCGCGCTGCTGGCCGGCTATGGCGCCGAAGCAGTCTGCCCTTGGCTGGCGCTGGCGACCATCGGTGATCTGGTCGGCAAGAAGGGCGAGCAGGAAAAAGCAATCAAGAACTACGTCAAGGCCATCGGCAAGGGTATCTACAAGGTCATGTCCAAGATGGGCATCTCGACCTACCAGTCCTATTGCGGCGCGCAGATCTTCGAGGCCATCGGCCTGAACTCCGACTTCGTCGCCAGGTATTTCACCGGCACGGCGACCCAGGTCGAGGGCATCGGCCTGGAACAGGTTGCCGAGGAAGCGGTGCGGACACACCGGGCGGCGTTTTCCAGCGATCCGGTGCTGGCGCAGATGCTCGATATCGGCGGCGAGTATGCCTTCCGTGTGCGCGGCGAAGAACATCTGTGGACGCCGGATGCGATCGCCAAACTGCAGCATGCGACGCGCGCCGGTCGCTACGAGACCTACGAAGAGTACGCGCGCATCATCAACGACCAAAGTCGCCGCCACCTGACGCTGCGCGGCCTGTTTGAGCTGAAGGCCGCCGGCGCACCGGTGCCGCTCGACGAGGTCGAACCGGCGAACGAGATCGTCAAGCGTTTCGCCACCGGTGCGATGTCGCTCGGCTCGATCTCCACCGAGGCGCACAGCACGCTGGCCATCGCGATGAACCGCATCGGCGGCAAATCCAATACCGGCGAAGGCGGCGAGGATCCGACGCGCTTTCGGCCGGTCGAAGGCGGCAAGATGCTCTCCGAGATCATCGGCAAGAACCGCATCGAGCGCGATATCGAACTGAAGCCGGGCGACAGCCTGCGTTCGGCGATCAAGCAGGTCGCCTCGGGGCGTTTCGGTGTCACCATCGAGTATCTGACCAATGCCGACCAGATCCAGATCAAGATGGCACAGGGCGCCAAGCCGGGCGAGGGCGGTCAGCTTCCCGGCCACAAGGTCTCGGAATACATCGGCTTTCTGCGCCATTCGGTGCCCGGCGTCGGTCTGATCTCGCCGCCGCCGCATCACGACATCTATTCGATCGAGGATCTAGCGCAACTGATCCACGACTTGAAGAACGCCAACCCGCAGGCATCGATTTCGGTCAAGCTGGTCTCCGAAATCGGCGTCGGTACCGTCGCCGCTGGCGTTTCGAAGGCCAAGGCCGATCATGTCGTCATCTCCGGCTTCGATGGCGGCACCGGCGCTTCGCCGATCTCGTCGATCAAGCATGCCGGCACGCCCTGGGAACTGGGGCTCGCCGAGACGCAGCAGACGCTGGTGCTCAACCGGCTGCGCGGTCGCATCCGCGTCCAGGTCGACGGCCAGATGAAGACCGGCCGCGACGTCGTCATCGGCGCGCTGCTCGGCGCCGACGAGTTCGGCTTCGCCACCGCGCCGCTGGTCGTCGAAGGCTGCATCATGATGCGCAAGTGCCATCTGAACACCTGCCCGGTCGGCGTCGCCACCCAGGATCCGGTGTTGCGCCGACGCTTCTCCGGGCAACCCGAGCATGTGGTCAATTATTTCTTCTTCGTCGCCGAAGAAGCGCGCCGCATCATGGCGCAGATGGGCATCCGCAAGTTCGACGAACTGATCGGCCGCACCGATCTGCTCGACATGCGCGCCGGCATCGAACACTGGAAGGCGCGCGGCCTCGATTTCTCGCGCATCTTCCATATGCCGGCCGTGCCGTCCTACGTCGCGCGCCATCATTGCGAGACGCAAGATCATGGCCTGACCGGCGCGCTCGATCACGAATTGATCAAACGCGCCCAACCGGCGCTGGAAAAAGGCAAGAAGGTCGACTTCGCGATGGCGGTGAAGAACGTCAACCGCACGGTCGGCACCATGCTGTCGCACGAAGTGGCGAAACGTTACGGTCACGCCGGACTGCCGGAGGACACGATCCACATCAGGATGACCGGCACGGCCGGGCAGAGCTTCGGCGCTTTCCTTGCCCGCGGCATCACGCTCGAACTGTCCGGCGAAGCGAACGACTACGTCGGTAAGGGTCTGTGTGGCGGCACGATCATCGTCAAGCCGCAGCCGGCCTTCCGCGGCGCCCCGGAGGAAAACATCATCGTCGGCAACACGGTGCTCTACGGCGCCATCGAGGGCGAGGTGTACTTCCGCGGCGTCGCCGGCGAACGCTTCTGCGTGCGCAACTCCGGCGCTACCGCAGTAGTCGAGGGCGCGGGCGATCACTGCTGCGAATACATGACCGGCGGCACCGTAGTCGTGCTCGGCGCCACTGGGCGCAACTTTGCCGCCGGCATGAGCGGTGGCATCGCCTATGTGCTCGACGTCGACGGCGACTTTGCCCGTCGCTGCAACATGGCCATGGTGACGCTGGAAAAGGTGCTGCCGGCTGACGAACAGCCCGATGATGGCACGCGCCACAAGCACAGCGCCGACGAAGTGCTGCTCAAGAGCCTGATCGAGAAGCACCTCACCGCCACCGGCAGCGATGTGGCGCGTGCGCTGCTTGCCGACTGGGAAAACAGCCGGGCGCGTTTCGTCAAGGTCTTCCCGAACGAATACCGCCGCGCGCTGAAGGAAGTGGCCGCTGGTGTGCTGAAGGAGGCGGCGTGACGCCGTGATGACCGGGCTGACTTTCGACACGGCAAGCGGCCCGATCCGGCTGCGCGCCTCCTCCGTCTTTTCGCCATCCATTCCGCCATTCATTCAGCAGTGAGGCCAGCATGGGCAAGGTAACGGGTTTTCTTGAATACGAACGACAGCACGAGCGCTATGCCCCGGTGGCCGAGCGCCTGAAGAATTATGTCGAATTCGTCGCCACGCTCGACGACGAAGCGGCGAAGATCCAGGGTGCACGCTGCATGGACTGCGGCATTCCGTTCTGCAACAACGGCTGCCCGGTCAATAACAACATTCCGGACTTCAACGACGCGGTCTATCGCGGCGACTGGCAGGCGGCGCTGACCATCCTGCATTCGACCAACAACTTCCCGGAAATGACCGGCCGCGTCTGTCCGGCGCCCTGCGAAGCGGCGTGCACACTGGGCATCAATGTCGAGCCGGTGGGCATCAAGTCGCTGGAGCGGGCGATCATCGACCGGGCGCTCGGCGATAGCGGCCTGAAGCCGCAGCCGGCGGCGAGAAAGACGGGCAAGCGGGTGGCCATCGTCGGCTCCGGCCCGGCCGGCCTCGCTTGCGCGCAGCAGCTGGCGCGCGTCGGTCATGCGGTGACGGTCTATGAGAAGAATGATCGTCCCGGCGGTCTGCTGCGCTATGGCATCCCCGACTTCAAGCTCGACAAGCGCCTGATCGACGGCCGGGTGGCGCAGATGCAGGCCGAGGGTGTCGAGTTCAAGACGAAAACCATCATCGGCAGCGACGATCTGCCGGCCGGCGTTCATTGCGATGGCAAAAAGCTGATCGCGGCCAGCAAACTGATCAAGGATTACGATGCGGTCGTGCTCGCCGGCGGCGCCGAGACACCGCGCGATCTGGTCATCCCCGGCCGCGAGCTGAAAGGCGTGTATTGCGCGCTCGAGTATCTGATTCCGCAAAACAAGGCGGTGGCCAACGACGGCAGGAACCCGATCTCGGCCAAGGGCAAGCACATCGTCATCATCGGCGGCGGCGACACCGGCTCGGACTGCGTCGGCACCGCCAACCGTCACGGCGCCGCCTCGGTGACCCAGATCGAATTGCTGCCCAAGCCGCCGGAGCAAGAAAACAAGCCGCTCGTCTGGCCCTACTGGCCGAACAAGCTGCGCACTTCGTCGTCGCACGAGGAAGGGTGTACGCGCGAGTGGTCGGTGGCGACGAAGGAGTTCATCGGCGAGGGCGGCAAGCTGAAGTTCATCCGCGCCGTACGCCTAGACTGGACGAGTGGCAAGCCGGTCGAGATCGCCGGCTCCGAATTCACGCTACCGGCCGATCTGGTCTTCCTGGCCATGGGTTTCACCCAGCCGGTCGCCTCCTTGCTCGACGCCTTCGGTGTGGCGAAGGATGGGCGTGGCAATGCGCTAGCCAGTACCGAAGACGCTGGCGGCTACGCCACCAATGTCGCCAAGGTGTTCGCCGCCGGCGACCTCCGCCGCGGCCAGTCGCTGATCGTCTGGGCCATCCGCGAGGGGCGTCAATGCGCGCGCGCGGTCGATGCCTTCCTGATGGGCGAAAGCCTGTTGCCGCGTTGATCGATACGCCGTTCGCGCTCCACGGACGATGACCCTGCCGCTCAACATCGTCGTCTTGGCCGCTGGTCAGGGCAAGCGCATGGCCTCGCGCCTGCCCAAGGTCTTGCAACCTTTGGCCGGCCGGCCTCTGCTCGCGCACGTGCTCGCTACGGCGCGGGCGCTGTCGGCGCGTCATCTATGCGTCGTCTACGGCCACGGCGGCGAGGCGGTGCGCCAGCGCTGCGACGCGCCCGACATCGTCTGGGCCTTGCAGGAGACGCAACTTGGCACCGGGCACGCCGTGCTGACCGCGCTGACTTTGCTCGATTTGACCGTGCCGACGCTGGTGCTTTACGGCGATGTGCCGCTCATCACGGCCAATACCTTGCGCCGCCTGCTGCTGGCGGCGCAGAACGGAGAATTGGCGCTGCTCACCGCCTGGCACGACGATCCGCAGGGCTATGGTCGCATCGTGCGCGTCGACGGTCACATCCGGCGCATCGTGGAGGAAAAGGATGCCGACGATGCCGAACGCGCCATCCGCGAGGTCAACACCGGCATCCTGGTCGCACCGACCGCCGCGCTGGCGCGCTGGCTGCCGGCGCTGTCGAACGGTAACGCCCAGGGCGAGTATTACCTGACCGACATCGTCGCGCTCGCTGCCGCCGAGGGCGTACCCATCGTCAGCAGCCATCCCGATCACGGCTGGGAAACCGAGGGCGTCAATGACCGGGCACAGCTCGCCCGCCTCGAACGCATCCATCAGCGCAACCAGGCCGAGGCGCTGCTCGCTGCCGGCGTCACGCTGCTTGATCCGGCGCGCTTCGATCTGCGCGGCGAACTCGTCTGCGCGCCCGACGTGAGCATCGACGTCGGCTGCGTCTTTGCCGGAAGGGTGGAGCTGGGCGAGGGCGTCAGCATCGGCCCTTATTGCGTGCTCAAGGATGTGACCGTCGCCGCCGGCACGCGCATCGAGGCCTTCTGCCATCTCGATGGCGCGCGCATCGGCGCCGGCTGCCGCATCGGCCCCTACGCCCGCCTGCGGCCGGGCAGCGAACTGGCCGACGCAGCGCACATCGGCAACTTCGTCGAAGTGAAGAACAGCCAGATCGGCGCCGGCTCGAAAGCGAATCACCTCGCCTATCTCGGTGACGCAACGGTAGGCCGCGGCGTGAATATCGGCGCCGGTTCGATCACCTGCAATTACGATGGCGCGCACAAGCACCGCACGGTGATCGAAGACGGCGCCTTCATCGGCTCGGACTGCCAACTCGTCGCGCCGGTGCGCGTCGGCCGCGATGCAACGCTCGGTGCCGGCACGACGCTGACGCGCGATGCCCCGCCCGGCCAGCTCACCGTCTCGCGGCCGAGGCAGGTTTCGCTGCTGGGCTGGAAACGACCAAGGAAATAGGCTATGTGTGGCATCGTCGCCGCCATCGGCGCGCCCACGGTCGATGTCGTGCCTGCGCTCATCGAAGGGCTCAAGCGTCTCGAATATCGCGGTTACGATTCGGCCGGCCTGGCCGTCTTGCCCATCGGCAATGAGCGCGGCGCGATGGTGCGGCTGCGCACTCCCGGTCGCGTCGCCGAACTCGAAAGTCAGGCCCGTACGCACGGCGTCGCGGGCCATGCCGGCATCGCTCACACACGCTGGGCGACGCACGGCGAACCCAGCGAGCGCAACGCCCATCCGCACCGCGCCGGTCGGCTGGCCATCGTCCATAACGGCATCATCGAGAATTTCGCCACGCTGAAGGCCGAGCTGCTCGCTCGCGGCCATGTCTTCAGTTCCGAGACCGACAGCGAAGTCATTGCCCACCTGATCGATGCGCTGCTGGCCGATCAGTCGGGCCTGCTCACCGCCGTGCGGCGCGCCTGCCGGAAACTGGTCGGCGCCTATGCGCTGGCCGTGTTGCATGAAGAGGATGAGCGCATCGTCCTCGCCCGTCAGGGCGCGCCGCTGCTGCTCGGCCTGGCCGACGGCGCGCACTATGCGGCCTCGGACGCGGCGGCCTTGATCCCGGCGACGCGCACGCTCGTCCTGCTCGAAGACGGCGAAGTGGCCGAAATCAGCGCCGGCGCCTGGCGCATCGTCGATGCCGAAGGTCAGCCGGTGGAGCGTGCACCTTATCTGAGCCAGCTCACCGCCGAGGCGGTCGAACTCGGTTCCTATCGCCATTACATGCAGAAGGAAATCTTCGAGCAGCCGGCAGCGTTGGCCGCGACGCTGGAGATGATCGGCGGCGCCCGGCAGTTCTCACCGCAGATCTTCGGCTACGGGGCCGAAGACCTGCTCGCCGACCCAAGCGGCGTGCTGATCCTCGCCTGCGGCACCAGCTTTCATGCCGGCCTGGTGGCGCGTTACTGGATCGAAGAACTCGCCGGCCTGCCGGTCAGCGTCGACATCGCCAGCGAATATCGCTACCGCCAGCCCGTCGCCGATGCGCGGTTGCTCGTCGTCGCCATCTCGCAGTCGGGTGAGACGGCCGACACGCTGGCAGCCGTGCGCTATGCCCAGAGCCTCGGCATGCAGCGTACGCTGGCCATCTGTAACGTGCCCGAATCGGCCCTCGTGCGCGCCTGTGCGCTGCGTTTCCTCACCCGCGCCGGCCCGGAGATCGGCGTCGCGTCGACGAAGGCGTTCACGACACAACTGGCCGCGCTCTTTCTGCTTGCCGGTGTGCTCGCCCAACGCCGCGGCCGCCTGGACGATCCGGGCGCAGCGGAGCAGCTCACCGCCCTACGTCATTTACCGCGCGCGCTGCAACAGGCGCTGGCGCTCGAAGAACAGATCGTGCGCTGGGCCGAGCGCTTCGCCGACAAGCAGCATGCGCTGTTTCTCGGCCGCGGCCGGCATTACCCGATCGCGCTTGAAGGCGCACTGAAACTGAAGGAAATCTCTTACATCCACGCCGAAGGCTATCCCGCCGGCGAACTCAAGCACGGACCGTTGGCCCTGGTCGATCGCGCCATGCCAGTCATCGCCGTCGCCCCCAACGACGAGCTGCTCGAGAAGCTGAAGTCCAATCTCGAGGAAGTCCGCGCCCGCGGCGGCGAACTCTATGTCTTCGCCGATGCCGATTCTTTCTTCGGCGAAAGCGAAGGCCTCCATATCCTGCGTCTGCCGGAACACTATGGCCTGCTCTCGCCGGTGCTGCACGTCGTGCCGCTGCAGTTGCTCGCCTATCACGTGGCGCGAGTGAAAGGCACGGACATCGACAAGCCACGCAATCTGGCCAAGTCGGTGACCGTCGAATGAAGAAAGCGCTGAAAGCGGAGGAAGGTTCGGCAAGATCGCGGCAGGGCCAGGGCCGCATCTGGAGCGGGCGAAGGGAGTCGAACCCTCTTCATCAGCTTGGGAAGCTGAGGTAATGCCGTTATACGACGCCCGCGCCAATCATCGAACGGCGGCATTTTAGCGATCGTCCGGGATCGATGCAATCACGCACCATGCCGTGCCGACCGGACTGACTTTCGCCCCCGGCCGTCATCCGAACCCTTTGCAAGAGGAGAGCAAAATCATGTCACAACGCCCCTTTCGCGTGCTGGGTCTGCAGCAGATCGCCATCGGCGGAGCGAGCAAGGACCGCCTGCGCCACTTGTGGATCGACCTGTTCGGCCTGTCCCTCATCGGCCAATATGTCTCGGAGCGCGAAAATGTCGATGAGGACATCTGCGCGCTCGGCGAAGGAGCCCATCGCGTCGAAGTCGATCTGATGCAACCGATCGACCCGGAAAAGAAACCGGCGGTGCAGGCCACGCCACTCAATCACATCGGCCTGTGGGTGGACGACCTGCCCGCCGCCGTGCGCTGGCTGAGCGAGCAGGGCCTGCGCTTCGCGCCGGGCGGCATCCGCAAGGGCGCCGCCGGACACGATATCTGCTTCATCCACCCGAAGGGCAACGACGAATTTCCGCTCGGCGGTGAAGGCGTGCTGATCGAACTGGTGCAGGCGCCACCCGAGATCATTGCTGTCCTCGGCCGCTGACCTGCGCTCAGTAGCCATCCGCCTTGGCACGCTCCAGCCAGGACGTCCATTCACCGAGCGGCTGAAGTTCTCGACCGTCGTAGAACCACAGCTGCCCGTCCTTGACGCCGACGGCGCTGCCCGAAGCGGCATACAGACGCGCCTTGAATCCGGCTATTTCCTGCGTGCGTTCGTTGCCCGCCGGCTTCAGGATGGCGGCGGCCGTCGTTTCGCCCCAGGAAAACAACCGTTCGATCTCCAATTCGGGCACATAGCCGCCGATCCAGTCGAGATAATTCGCTACCCGGGCATAGACGCCCGGTTTGGTGGCGCAGATGTCGCCAAAGCTGACGATGCCGATCTGCCACCAGTCGTTCTTCTGCGCGTTGCGCACCACCAGCGGCCCGCCACTGTCGCCCTGACAGGTGTCTTTCGGCGGCTTTTCGCCGGCGACCAGACCGGCACACAACATGTTTCCGGTCAGAGGTTTGTCCGGGTCGATGATGCAGGCATCGGCAGGCTGCACGGTCAGATCGACCTCGCGCAGTTCATCGGAGCCGCTGGCGGCCTCGATGATGATTTCGGCCACTTCAGTCAGGCTCTTGCCTTGGTTGCGCAGCGCATCGAGGGTTGCCGACAGCGGCGCGCCTGCCTTCAGCCCCGCTGCCGTGAGCAGCTGCGCGTAGCCTATGCCCCGCTCGGGGTCGTCCAGGCCATTGGCGCGTAGCAGGGTGGCGACGATGTCGGTCGAGCTGGCGCCGGTGGCGCGCGCTTCTTCGAGGCAGGCATCGAGATCTTCGTTGCAATCGGCCTGCAGCTCGTACAGGCCTTGCAGATAGTGGGCCGGCGCGGCCAGACCGCCGCGACCGACGGCACGTGCTTTTTGCCCGTCTGCCGGTGCCAGTGCCGGCGCGGCAAGCTTGACCAGCGGCTGATCGAGCGCCGTTTGCAGTTCGATCAGCGCGATGTCGTTGTCCATCGTGTTTTTGTCATACTCCGGATGGATGATGATGCGTTTGGACGGTGCGCTGCTGCCGGTTTTCGTCTCGCTCAGTTTCTGGCGTCCGACGATTGCGCGCACGGTATCGTGCTCGGTCTTGTGTTCCAGACAATGAGCGGCGGTCAGCACCCAGCGTGGATGGATGAGCGATCCGCCGCAGCCGGCGGTATCTTCTTTTCCGCACAGTGAAATGCTGACGAACCAGGGGTAGTGCGCGGCGTTGGCTTCGACGCCATTGACGATGCGCGGCTGGCGCTCGGCCGTAGCGGGCAGCGCGGCGGCAAAAGCCAGCGTGGCGAAAACGAGACGAATGTGGCGGTTCATGTTGCTCCTGCATTGCCTCCAGCGTTGAAAAATAGCGCGATCAGCGATTACCGCCGATCGATCCAACCGTGTTGTCGACCTGATTGCCCTTGCCAACGGCCACGGACTGGGAATTCTGCATCGTCGCGTTGATGCGCGTCGTGCCCTGGATTTGGGTATTGCCCTTGACCGCGCCGGCGGTGTTGGTCGCAGTGTTCTCGCTGCCGATGGCGACGGCGTTGAGATTGCGGGCGCTGGCGTTGACCGAGACGTCGCCGCGGATCTGCACGCCGCGCGGCGAACTGGAACGACGCACTTCCTCATCTGGCAGTTGCGCGCCAGCGAATGGGGCGAGGGCAAAAAGCGCGATGGCGATGAGAGCGGTGCGCATGGCATCCTCCTTACAAAAAAGCCCAGAGGCAGCTGCCCCTGGGCCCACGTAGCCGGTTGGCGATGGCTTACTTGCCGCCGATCGTGCCGACGTCGTTGGTCGCGGTGTTGTTCTTGCCGACGGCGACGGCGTTGACATTCTTCGCCGCCGCGTTGATGTTGGTGTTGCCCTGGATCTGGGTGCCGCCCTTGATGGCACCGACGGCATTCCTGGCGGTATTGCCTTCACCAACCGCAACAGCGTTCATGTTCTGGGCGCTGGCGTTGATGTTGGTGTTGCCCTGGATCTGCACCGCGTTCGGGTTGGTGCTGGTCTGGGACTTGGCACCGCCCGTGGCTTGCGCGAAGGCCACCGAGGTGGCGGAGATCAGGGCGAGAGCGATGAGTGACTTGCGCATGGTAGTTCCTCCTGAGCGAAGATGAGATGGGTGAAGCTGCGGTACCCGCGTCGGCGAGCACCGTTTCCGTTTTTAACCGAGGATGCGGAATTGCACCCTGCGGTTTTTCGGATCCGTCGGCGCCAGCCCACCCAAGGGCTCGCTGGGGCCTTTACCGACCGGGACCAGACGTGTCGGATCGATCTGGTAGCGGTCGATGAGATAGTTCATGACCGAAAAAGCACGCTCGCGCGACAGGCTCATATTGCGGGCATAATTACCGCTGATGTCGGTATGACCCTCGATCAGCAAACGCAGGCTGGGATCGCGCTGCAACAGACCGGCGATCGATTCGAGGAAAGGCGCAGATTCCGGCAACACTTCGGCACTGTTGACGCGGAAGTTGATCGGGAAGGCAATCACCCTCTCGCCCACCAGCATCGTCTGTGGCGTCGGCACGACTGCTGCCTGCTGATAAGCCGGAGCAGCCTGCTGCACGGCCGGTGGTTGATAGCTGGTCGCCTGTTGCGGCATCGGCTGCGGTGCGGCTTGAGGTGCAGGCGCGGCCTGTGCTGGCGGTGGCGCGTCGCTAAAGACGATAGCGCGCGTGCGCACCTTGCGCTGACCGTCCGGTGCAGCATCGCCGGTCAACTGGCGCTGCAGTTCCTCGACGCTCGGCGCCTTGTCGTAGTAGCGCACTTCCTGCGCCATCGCGCCCGTCGTGCCGAGCAATCCGGCGAGCAGCAACGAAAGAGTCAGTTTTTTCATGATCCTCACCTGCAAACGTTGATGATTTCCTTCGCGGTGACGATCACCTCTTTCGCCGGCTTCTGGCTAGCGGGTGTCGCCCCGACATTCATCACACAGTCACCAGCCCTTCTGCTACCGATGTTGACCTGGGTGCGATCCTTCTGCATCGCTTCGGCGCCCGCCTGTTGGTAGCCCTTGGCTATCGCCTTGTTTACTTTGCTCTGGCCGCGCGAGTTCAGATGCGAGCCCTGATTGATGTCGGCCAGAACCGCCGTCGAAGCGAGGGCCACCGTGCACAGCGCTGCGATCCGAACTGTTTTCATCACGTCCGTCTCCTCCCGTTTCACTTGCATTCGTTGTCGGTACCCTGAGTGCCGATGTTGATGCAACCCTTCTTGCCGCGACCGCTGACGATGTTGCTGACGTTCTTGACATCGACCGTGACATTGCTGCCGCCCTTGCTGCCGGGCTTGACGGTGCCGATCGAAGTCTTGGCCGTATTGCCGCTGCCGATGGCCATCGTATTGATATCGCCGACATTGACGTTGATGTTGTGATTGCCGCGCACCACGCCGCCTTCGCTCTGCGCTGCAGCCACGCCACTGAGCAGACCCAACACCAGCACCCACCTATTGGCCGTCGTTTTCATTGTCGCCATCCATTCGTTCAGTGCATGAATGCATTGTAGGCAGCGACCGTTCCTGCTGCGCGGTATTTTTTCACACTCGGTGCTGCAATTTTCTGACTGGATTTTGACCCGACAAACGCTGCCCATGGCGTGAAGGTTGACAACGTGAAATCGATCACGGCTAGACTGAAGCTGTCACCGCCGTTCTGACGGACTATGATTCAATGTAACCAACAACCAAGAGGGGATGAAGAGATGAAGCGCCACAATCAGCCGATGCATGCGGTACAGACAGGCAAACACCTGGCGACCGGCCTGGGTGCCGTCCTGCTTCTGGCCGGCTGTACCGCCGACCCTCCCAAGCCCGAATCGGCCACCGTCGCCACGGCGGTGAAGACGCCGGCGAGCAAGACGGTGACCAACTTCACACCGGCGCTGCGCTGCATGGACGACCTGCTGCTCGCCTACGGCAAAAAGGATATCGTCATTACTACCGCCGGCATTCCCGACTCGACCGGCAAGGTGATGACCGGCACCAAGGAGATGCTGATCACCGCCGCCTCGAAGATGTCGATCAAGAGCAAGGCGCTGACCTTCATCGACTACGATACCGAGCGCAGCGATCTGCTCGCCTTGTTCCAGGATATCCAGGCCGCAGGCGCCTTCAACCACAAACTGCCCAACTACTATATTCGCGGCGCGGTAACACAACTCGACGAGAACGCCATCGACGCCCAGGCAGGCGGCGGCATCGCGCTGCCTTTCCTCGATCTTGGTGTGAGCAAGGATCAGGTGTCGTCGGTGGTGTCGATCGACATGAACATCGGCGAGACGACGACGCGCATGATCCTGCCCGGCGTCAATGCCAGCAACTCGCTGGTCATCACCCGCGTCGGCAGCGGCAAGGACATGGGCGGCAAGATCGGCAAGGTCGGTTTTTCGTTCAACATGTCGCTCAACCGCGCCGAGGGGCTTGGTGCTGGTGTGCGGGCGCTGATCGAGCTGGGCATGATCGAGCTAGTCGGCAAACTGACGGGCACGCCGTACTGGAAGTGTCTGCAGGTCGAGAAGACCAACCCGGTGATGATCGAACAGGCGCGCGAGTGGTACGACGGCATGAAACCCGAAGAGCGCATCAAGTTCGTGCAGCGCAAGCTCGCCGGCATGGGGGCATACACCGGCGAGATCAACGGCGCCATCTCGCCCGGGCTGACTTCGGCGATCGGCAAGTATCAGGCCGAAAACGGCCTCATCGCCGACGGTCGTATCAACTTCGACCTTTATTATGCGCTGCTCGATTCCGACCAACCGCCGGCCCCCGATCCGACCGCCGTTACTGCTCCGCCAGTGGTCGCAGCCCCGTCTTCGCCGCGCAGTCCGCTCAGCCTGCGCCTCGAAAGCGACAAGGGCGGCCACTACCGGCCACGCGACACGCTGCGCGCCCAGGTGCAGATGACCGGCGACGGCGTGCTGTATTGCTACTACCGCGACACCGGCGGCAGCATTGCGCGCATCTTCCCGAACCGTTTCAGCCCCGACCCCTTCGTGCGCGCCAACCGGCCGATGGCGCTGCCGCCGGAAAGCTCGCCTTTCAAGATCCAGTTCGACAAGCCGGGCCGGGAACAGATCGCCTGCTTTGCCAGCGAGCGTGAATTGCCCTTGCCGCCGGCACTCAAGGGTGCCGACCTCAGCCCGCTGCCGATCGGATCGATGGAAGAAATTTCCGCGGCCTTCCGCAAAGCCAATCCGTCGGTGGCCGAGGCCAAGCTCGATCTGAATATCCAGTGAGGAAGCGCCACCATGTCCGCGCCGCCCGTCGTTCCGTACCCGCGCTGGTTCGTCGCCGCGGGCATCGCGGTTGCCGGGCTGGCCCGGGCTGGCGAGATCATCATCCTGCAACCGACCCCACCCCCCGCCGCCACCGAGGCACGTCAGGAAGCGCGTCGCGCCGCCGGCAAGCCGGTCGCCGAAACGCCGATCATCCTGGTCGACCCAGCGCTGGAAGGCGGCGGGACTCGTCCCGCTTTGCGCCGTCAGGCCGAGCATTCGGCGCGCGAGGCACGCGAATACCTCGAGCCGCCGCCCGCTTTGCCCCATGAAGAAGGCACGACCGTCATCCTGCGCGCGGTACCACCGACCGATGCCGAGCGCGCCCGCCTGCGCGCCCGCGCTGAAGTCACACCGGCGGCCCGGCCTGCCGGCACCGCTCAGGGCAAAAACTGCACCGCGACCTCTGACGTCGGCCTGATCGGTGAAGGCCCGGACGCCCGGCGCGGCAACGTCAGCCAGCAGGGTATCTCATCCGTTAGCACGTCGTGTCGATGACTTCCGTCCGGAACCGCCGGGCGCTCATTCCCGAAGGGAGGACATCATGAACACCGCTCGTTCCATCTGTTTGCTGTGGCTCGCCGGCACGGCCACGCTGACCGCGGCCCAGGTGCGTGTGCAGACCGGTAGTACCGACATCCAGGTCGGCGCCAACGGCGTCAGCGTCCGAACCGGCGATGGCAGCAGTGTGCGCACCGGCAGCGAAGGCAGCAAGGTCAAGAGCGGTGCGCAGGTAAAGGACATCACGACCATCGCCACCGAAGGCAGCACGGCCAGCGTCTCGGTCGGGGGCATCGGCGAAGGGGTGGAGATGCAGGGCGTGGCGGTGATCAACGGCCGCGTTTACGTCGACGGCAAGGAAGTGCCGCCGAACGTCACGCGTTACAAGTCGCCTCGCACCGGCGAGCTCTACGTCATCCAGCGCGGCAAGGATGGCGTCTCGGTGACCAGCGAAGGACAGCGAAAATGAAGACCCACCCTCTTTTCCGTTCGGGCGGAGTGGTCGCATCCCTGCTGCTGGCTGCTGTACCGGCCTGGGCTGAAATCATCGTCGTCGACACCAGCCGGGCACCACAGACCGAAGTTCAGTATGGCTTCCAGCATCCGGCGATGCAGTCGCTTTTTTTCGTCTCGCCACAATCGCGGCGCATCGCCATGCTGCCGGCGAACGAGCATCACGTCGAGATGGCCGACCCCTTGTGGCGTGCGCCTGGCCTGCTGCCCGCTTATGCGCCGCCACGTCAGGAACAAGGCATCGGCGTTTCGCTGCTGCCGACCAATCGCGACAACGCCACCTACACCCTCGACCGCGCTCATGCATTCAGCGCCAACCTGCATGATCGCGATCGCGAAACGGCCCTGTTCGTCGGCGGCCAGCCGATGATCCTGCATGCCGGCGGCCTGCTGACGCCTTATGCCGGCGCCTATCGCTACGGTGTGGCCTACCCGCCGCCCCAGCCGGCCGGTTTCAACCAGCCTGCGCGGCCGAGCAACCGCGACAACGCCACCTACACCCTGGAGCGGGCCCACCGTTTCAGCCAGGACGCTTACCGCAAACGCTGACCGGCCATGAAGCGACGCCTCTTCCTGTGGCTCTGCCTGCTGTGTTGTGCCCTGCCGGCCTGGGCCAGCGAAGCTGCGGAGTACCGTCTGCCGGCGCCGATCGCCGCCTCCTACGATGACATCCTCGCCCAGCCGCAGGCGGTAGGCGTCGTCGTCTTCGAATACGACGGCCGCTCGGCGATCACGATCATCGACTTTCCGACGCTGGCCGAACAGGGGCGCATGTTCAACCGCGTCGTCGCCCTGATCGAGCGCATCGGTGCGCCGCGCGACCGCGTGCTCTCGAACGAAGAACTGGCCGGCTTCATCCGCTCGACCGGTAAGACCGACACCACCTTTGCCTGGGGCAACAATTTCCTGATCGGCGAACTGGTGGTGTTCTTCAACCTCGCCGATCTCGGCAACGTGCGGCTCAATGCCGAAGAGTTGGCGCTGCGTGACTATCTGCTCGAACGTGGTTTCATCGTCCTGCGCAACGGCTTTTACCAGGCACGCCGATCGCGGGCAGTCATCCTGTCCATCCCGCGCGAATCGGCCGGCGGCCACGGCGAGCCAGCGGTGAGTGCGCTTGCCCGGCGCACGATTCTGACGCACGAGATCAGTCACGCCGAGTATTACACCAACCCGCTCTATGCCGCTTACTGTCGCCGCTTCTGGAACGGCGTCATGACCGAGCCACAGCGCGCCGCTTTCCGCCGTTTCCTCGCCCAGGAAAGTTACAACCCGGACAACGAGGAAATGATGATCAACGAAATGCAGGCCTACCTGATGTACACGCCCGACCCGCGCGCCTTCAACCCGCACCTGGTTGGAATGAGTGAACAGGAAATCGCCCAATTGCGCCGGCGCTTCATCGAAGGCTTCCCCGGCGCGCCACTGGCCGGACGGCGATCCGGAAGCTGACCGCGGTGCTGGCGCCGTGCCGGTCGGGCTGACTTTCGCCCAGCAGCGACGCACATCGTTACCCTGAAGGCTCAAGGAAACGCTGAAGAAAGCCGCGAGCGGGGGGAAGCAGACGGCACGCATTGTGCAGCGACCGCAGCCTATCAAGTGGATCTGCGAGGGAGCGAGCACCGCGCAACGCCATTGAAGCGCCCGCGCGGCATTCAGCGTTTCCTCAACGGTAGCGCAGCCCGTCGCGCAGGAATGTGCCGACGGCAGCGCTCATGTCTGTTCCGCCGCGATGATGAACTCCAGCCGTCGCCGCGCGGGCGCCTCGGGATCATGGTGTGCCACGCGGGCGACGAGCTGGCGGCCGAAGGCAAGCGCCCGCGCGATGTCCGCATTCTCCGGCCGCGGCACGTAGCCGAGCGGATGCTCCTGCCAGTCGATGCGCACCGCCAGCGCATCGTGCGGATTGCTCGGTTCGGGCGTTAGCACGAGCGCCTCACCCGCAGCCAGGCGCAGCCCGCCGACCTCGAGCATCGGCCCCGCATGGTATTCCCAGCCAGCGACATCGGCGACGAGCAGGGTCTCCGGCGCGGCCGGCGCGAGCCCCAGCCGCGCCATCGCTGGCAGCAGGCGCCGCCGGCTCGCTTCGTCTAGCTCCATCGGCGCCTGGCCCCACTCGCCCAAGCCGTCCGGCGGATCGAGACGCGGCACGAAACCGAAGGCGGCGCGCCGCGCCGGCCCGCGCTCCGGGGCATTGAGGGCTTGCTCCAGCGCCTCGCAAAAGGTTGTGAAGTCGGCCTCGACCTCGGCATTGCCGGGACCGGTTAGCTGTTCGAGCGCATAGCGCACTTCCAACGAGCTGGCGCGAGTGTATTTTTCCGCCACGAAATGCGCCGTGGCGCGCCGGCCATCCGGCGCCGAAAGCGCGAAGACACGCTCGCCCGCTAGACAGCGGTGCCAATAACTGCCTACGCAGTGGCGCATCTCGGCGCCTTCCCGCTCCAAAGCGGCGGCGGTGAGCAGTTCCAATGCAATGAAACCAGCATCCTCGAACCGTCCAATCACGGCCGACAGCTCGGCGTCCGCAAAAAGAGTAGGCCGAGTGGGCCGTCGCTCGGCTTGCCGGGGCCGCCAGGCATGCCAGCGATCCGAATCGCGCATGAGCCCGATGAGCCCATGGCAGGCGATCCAGGCCGCGGCCATTCGCCGCCGGCTAGGGCCGCGCCGGCGTCGAGCCAGATGCGCGGCTTCCAGGCAGGCGGCAGCGAGGAAATCCTCCGCGGCGCGAAATGCGCGATACAGCGGCGCATGGCGGGCATAGACCATCCCGTTATACACAACTCACCTGACATAGACCGCTGATCCGATGCTGCGCCCTGCAGTAGCCGACTGTCTTTGTCTGGTATACCCATT
>OGCL01000463.1_pt1 | contig 43389 bp, 44 predicted proteins | sample 1570041 | NCBI WGS metagenome assembly OGCL01 (sample SAMN06266162, study PRJEB24511) | hot springs metagenome | isolation source: Hot spring water | place: South Africa: Limpopo | collected 2015-06-22 | reverse complement strand
TGGACATGGGCATCATGGTCGGCGCGGGGCTGGCCATCGTGTTGTTCCTGCTGCGTACCATGACCCCGCGCGTGGCCCTGCTGGGGCGCTATTCGGACGGCACGCTGCGCGACCTCAAGGTGCATCCGCAGCTCGCCACCAGCAAGCACGTCATGGCCCTGCGCTTCGACGGCTCGCTCTACTTCGCCAACGTCTCCTACTTCGAGGATGCGGTGCTGGAGGCGGTGGCGGACCACCGGGAGGCCAAATATGTGCTCATCGTCGGCGATGCCATCAACCAGCTCGATGCCTCCGGCGAGGAGGTCGTGCACCACCTGGTGGAGCGGCTGCGCGAGGCCGGCGTGGAGCTGGTGTTCTCGGGCCTGAAGAAGCAGGTCCTGGACGTCATGCGCAGCACGGGTCTGATCGATCTGGTCGGCCAGCACAACATCTTCGCCACCGAGAACCAGGCCCTGGCCGCCATCTACGAGCGACTGGGCGAGGAGGCGGCGGACGATCTGCTGTGCCCCGTGCTGCCTGGCTATCGGGGGTGATGCGCGCGACGGGGGCAGACGCGACCGCCATCGGCGGATGAAGCGCAGGGCCTGTACCTGTGCAAAGTCCGCCGCGAGGGCGCAGTCCTGGAGCGAGTAACAGGCACGAGTCTGCCATGCGCACAGTTTCGACCCTGCGTGACCGCCTGGCCGCCTTCCTCCAGCAGGGCCGGGTCCAACACGCGATCCTGGCCCTGATCCTGATCAATGCCGTCACCCTGGGGCTGGAGACGGCGCCCTCGGTCATGGCCGTCGCCGGCGATTACATCCTGGCCCTGGACAAGGCCATCTTGTCGGTGTTCGTGGCCGAGATCGCCGCCCGCCTCTATGTGCACCGGCTGTCTTTTTTCCGCGACCCCTGGAGCGTGTTCGACTTCGTCGTGGTGGGCATCGCCCTCGTCCCCGCCACCGGCCAGTTCAGCGTCCTGCGGGCGCTGCGCGTGCTGCGGGTGCTGCGCATCCTCACCATCGTCCCGTCCATGCGCCGGGTGGTCGGCGCCCTGCTGTCGGCCATTCCGGGCCTGGGATCCATCGCCGTGGTGCTGTTGCTCATCTACTACGTCTTCGCCGTCATCGCCACCAATCTGTTCAACGCCACCTACCCGGAGTGGTTTGGCGACATCGGCCGCTCCCTCTATACCCTGTTCCAGATCATGACCCTGGAGAGCTGGTCCATGGGCATCGCCCGCCCGGTGATGGAGCATTTCCCCTATGCCTGGGCCTTCTTCATCCCCTTCATCCTCATCGCCACCTTCACCATGCTCAACCTGTTCATCGCCATCATCGTCAACGCCATGCAGAGCTTCGGCGAGGCAGAGCACAAGGACACGGTGGCGGCGGTGGATGCGGCACGCCAGCACATCGAAGCGGATCTGCACGCCGAGCTGCGCGCACTGCGGCAGGAGATCGCGGAGCTTAAGCGGGCGTTGCAGAAAGCATAGATGGCAGTGGAGATGGGTCAGCCGGCAACTCCCGGCGCCATGCGTGAGGGGGCGCCGGCCTGGCATGCCCAAACGGCCCTGGAGACGGCAGCACGCCTGGGGTGCGATGTGGACGCCGGGCTTGGCCAGGCGCAGGTCCGGCAGGGTCTGGCCCGCCATGGTGAGAACCGCCTGGCGGAGAAACCGCCGCGCTCCCGGTGGCTGTTGTTCGCCGATCAGTTCAAGAGCCTGCTCATCCTGGTCCTGCTGGCCGCCGCCGTCCTGGCCGGGGCGATCGGGGACCTCAAGGACGCGGTGGTGATCCTCGTGGTGGTGCTGCTCAACGCCCTGCTCGGGTTCTGGCAGGAGCACCGTGCCGAGGCCACCCTGGCCGCCCTCAAGCGGATGCTCTCGCCCGAGGCGCGGGTACGGCGCGAGGGGCAGGTGCGGGTGATCCCCGCCGCCGGCCTGGTGCCGGGCGACGTGGTGCTGCTCGAGGCGGGGGACCGGGTGCCGGCCGACGGCCGCCTGCTGGTCGCCCACAACGTCGAGATCGAGGAGTCTTCGCTCACCGGCGAATCCCAGCCGGTGGCGAAGGATGCCATGGCCGTCGTGGCAACTGATGCGCCGCTCGCCGAGCGGGTCAACATGGCCTACATGAACACGGTGGTGACCCGCGGGCGCGCCGAGCTGCTGGTCACCGCCACCGGCATGGTCACCGAGATGGGGCGGCTGACCGGCATGCTGGAGGCGGCCGAGCCCGGTCCCACGCCGCTGCAGACCCAGCTCGACGGCCTCGGCCGCCGCCTGGCGGCGATCGCCGGCGTGGTCGTGGGCCTGATCCTGGTCCTGGGGCTGCTGCGCGGCCAGCCCTGGGTGGATACCCTGCTCACCTCCATCGCGCTCGCGGTGGCCGCCATCCCCGAGGGTCTGCCGGCGGTGGTGACCGTCACGCTGGCCCTGGGCATGCACCGCATGGCCAAAAACCGCGCCATCGTCAAGAAACTGGCCGCCGTCGAGACCTTGGGCTGCACCACGGTGATCTGCTCGGACAAGACCGGCACCCTGACGCTGAACCAGATGACCGCCCGGGCGGTGTGGTTCCGGGGTGGGCATTACCGCGTGAGCGGTGAGGGTTACGCGGCCCAAGGCGACATCGTGCCGCAAGGCGGCAGCGCCTCGGTCGACTTCACCCCCCTGCTGCAGGTCGCCGCCCTGTGCAACGACGGCCGCATCCGCGACGGCGAGTTGATCGGCGACCCCACCGAGGGGGCCCTGCTCGCCCTGGCCGCCAAGGGCGGCATCGACCAGGCCAGGGCGCAAGGACAGTGGCCGCGCATCGCCGAGATCCCCTTCGACTCGGCGCATAAGTTCATGGCCACCTTCCACCGCGACGGCGAGGTGGTGCGGCTGCTCGTGAAGGGGGCGCCGGATGTGCTGCTGGAGCGCTCGACACAGTGGCTCAGCGCGCAGGGGATGGCGGCGCTCGACGCACAGTCGCGCGAGCGCATCGCCGGCGAGAACGAGGCCCTGGCCGGACAGGCCATGCGCGTGCTGGCGATGGCGAGCCGCGACATCCCCGCCGCGCAATTCGATGCCACGGCGGATCTCGCGCAGTACGTGCAGGGGCTCACCTTCCTGGGACTGGCCGGCATCATCGACCCGCCGCGGCCCGAGGCGCGCGAGGCCATACGGCTCTGCCGGCGGGCCGGCATCCAGGTGAAGATGATCACCGGCGACCACCGCCTCACCGCCGCGGCCATCGCCCGCGATCTAGAGCTGGACGGGCTGGTGGCCAGCGGACGCGACCTGGACGGCATGAGTCCGGAGGCCCTGGATGCGCGTCTGGATGAGATCACCGTCTTCGCCCGTGTCGCCCCCGAGCACAAGGTGCGCATCGTGCAGCAGCTCAAGGCGCGCGGCCATGTGGTGGCCATGACCGGCGACGGGGTGAACGACGCCCCGGCGCTCAAGAATGCCGACATCGGCGTGGCCATGGGTATCACCGGCACCGAGGTGACCCGCGAGGCGGCGGACATGGTACTCACCGACGACAACTTCGCCACCATCGTCGGCGCGGTGAAGGAGGGCCGGGTCATCTACGACAACCTGGTCAAGTTCGTGCGCTTCCAGCTCTCCACCAACATGGGTGCCATCCAGACCGTGCTCGGGGCGAGCCTGCTAGGCTGGTCCACGCCTTTCACCGCCATCCAGATCCTGTGGATCAACATCATCATGGACGGCCCGCCGGCCATGACCCTGGGGGTGGAGCCGGCCAGACCGGGGGTCATGCACGTCCCCCCCAGACCGCGGGATGCGCGCATCCTCACCGGCAGCCGCCTGGCCGTACTGCTGTTCTATGGCTTCGTCATGGCCGCCGGCACCCTGGCGTTGTTCCTGCATGCCCGGCCGCAGGGCGAGGCCTATGCCCTGACCCTGGCCTTCACCACCTTCGTGCTGTTCCAGTTCTTCAACATCTTCAATGCCCGCGCCGAGCACGCGAGCGCCTTTGCCGCCGGATTCTTGCGCAACCGCTGGCTGTGGCTGGCGCTGACCGCGGTGCTGGGGTTGCAGGTGCTGGTGGTGCATTGGGGGCCGGCACAGGCCATCTTCGACACCGTAGACCTGCGCCCCGCCGACTGGCTGCTCGCCGCCCTGGTGGCCTCCAGCGTGCTGTGGCTGGATGAACTGCGCAAGGGATTCCTGCGTCTGATCCGGCTGCACAAGCAGCGCAGGACCACGCGCGCGCACCTTCTCGGCAGCTGACAACCAAACCCAAGGCGATACCGATCATGCAGTCCACTTCGAACCGTCCTGACCGTTCATGGCCCAACGGCCGCCCGCCCCTGACTATGAAAGACGTCGTTGACTCCCATGAACGGTCCCTCTCCCCCCGCCCCTCCCCCCGAGGGGGAGGGGAGCGTGGTGAGCCGCGTCGCGACTTTCACGCCAACCCCTGGGTCGAACTGCTCATCACCCTGCTCATCCCCGCCTTGATCCTCATGCAGCTGAGCGATTCGCAACGGCTGGGGCCGGTCTATGCCCTGCTGCTGGCGCTGGCCTTTCCGCTGGGCTGGGGGCTGCGTGACCTGTTGGCGCGGCGCGGCGTCAACTTCTTCGCCGTCCTCGGGCTGGTGAGCATCCTGCTCACCGGCGGCATCGGCCTGCTCGAGCTCGATGCCCGTTGGCTGGCGGTGAAGGAGGCGGCCATCCCCGGCGTGCTGGGACTGATCGTGGTGGCCTCCGCTTTCACCCGGCGTCCGCTGGTGCGGCTGATCCTGATGAGCCCGACCATCATGCACGTCGAGCGCATCGAGCAAAGCCTGGCCGAGCGCGGCAACCTGCAAGCCTTCGAGGCGCGGCTGCGCACCGCCACCTGGATGCTGGGCGGGGCCTTCTTCTTCTCCGCCGTCATGAACTACCTGCTCGCCACCTGGATCGTGGTGAGCCCGGCCGGCACGCCGGAGTTCAACGCCGAGCTCGGCAGGCTCACCCTGCTCAGCTATCCCGTCATCGCACTGCCGTCCATGCTGATGATGGCAGCGGTGCTCTACTACCTGGCCCGTGTCATCCGTGAGATGGCGGGACTGCAGTGGACCGAGGCGCTGCGGCTTTAGGGCGGGTTGCGCACAAACGGCGTAAGTGAGGCTGTATACCTCTGCACCTTGTAATCGCGGCTCAATGACCGGGAGGGTTTGGACGCCAGGCCGAAAAGCGCCCGGCGGCGCCCTACTTTCCTTGCACGAGCAAACCGTTCATGGCCGCTTGGCCACCCCTGACTATGAAAGACGTCGTTGACGGCCATGAACGGTCCCTCTCCCCCCGCCCCTCCCCCCGAGGGGGAGGGGGGCGTCGTGGGTCGGCTGCGCGACTTTCACGATAGAATGGTCCACTCAGACCAACCGGCCCCGTTCCATGACCGCCTTCACCCAACTGCTCGAGAAGTACAGCCGACCGGGGCCGCGCTATACATCCTACCCGACCGCGCCCTACTTCCATACCGGGTTCACCGAGGCGGACTGGCTGCGGGAATTGACGGCCTCTCAGGACGCGAGGCGGGGCCTGTCCCTCTACGTGCACATCCCGTTCTGCGACACCCTCTGTTACTACTGTGGCTGCAATATGGTGGCCACCGGTGACTATGGCAAGGCGGAGCGTTACCTGGCGGCCCTGGAGCAGGAGATGGCCCGGGTGGCGGCACTCACTCGCGGCGAGCGCCGGGTCGAGCAGCTGCACTGGGGCGGCGGCACGCCCACCTACCTGAAGCCGGCCGACATCCGTCGTCTGATGGAGGCCATCCGCAGCCACTTCCACCTCGCCTCCGAGGCCGAGATGGGTTGCGAGACGGATCCGCGCGAACTCACCCGCGAACACCTGGCCGCCTTGCGCGAGTGCGGTTTCAACCGCCTGTCCATCGGCGTGCAGGACCTGGACGAGCGCGTGCAGAAGGCGGTCAACCGCGTGCAGCCGGCGGCCATGATCGGCCAGGTCTATGCGTGGGCGCGCGAGCTGGGTTTCGCCAGCATCAACATGGACCTCATCGTCGGCCTGCCGCACCAGACCGTGGCGAGCTTCTCCCGCACCCTGGACCAGGTCCTGGCCTGGGCACCCGACCGGTTCGCAGTCTTCGCCTATGCCCACGTGCCCTGGATGAAGCGGCACCAGAAGCTGATCCGGGAGGAGGACCTGCCGGATTTCGCCACCCGACTGGACCTGCAGCAGCTCATCCACGACCGGCTGGGCGCCGCGGGTTACGTGAACATCGGCATGGACCACTTCGCCAAGCCCGAGGACGAACTGGTGCAGGCCCAGCGCGCCAAGACCCTGTGGCGCAACTTCCAGGGTTACACCACGCACAAGGACTGCGACATCTACGCCTTCGGCGCCTCCAGTATCAGCCAGACGCGGGATGTCTACATGCAGAACGAGAAGAACCTGAAGAAATACCAGGTGCGCGTCGCCGCCGGCCACCTGCCGGTGGAACGCGGCCTGCGCCTGACGCGGGAAGACCAGATCCGGCGCGACCTCATCACCCGCATCATGTGCGATCTGGAGCTGTCCTACGCCGACTTTTCCGCCACCTGGGGCATCGACTTCGGCGCCCACTTCCAGGACGCCCTGGCGGAACTGCCACCGCTGGCCAACGACGGCCTGATCGAGCTGTCCGACGCAGGGCTGAGGGTCACCGATCTGGGCCGGCTGTTCTTACGCAACATCGCCATGTGCTTTGACAGCTATCTGCGCCAGGCCGGCGAAGCGCAGCCGCGTTACTCGCGCACGGCCTGAATCCCGACGGACGGCCCCCCACGCGGGCTGTCGCGCCTTTGTTTACTGCACCACGCCCTGCAGCACCGCCTCCTCTTCGCCCGCGATCTGGGCCATCACCTTGGCCGCGTCACCCTGCAAGCCCTTGGCCAGCATGCCGGTGTTCAGGCGCATGACCTGGATCTTGCCGTCCTTGGCCTCGAACACCGTCAACCGGCAGGGCAGCGGCGGCGCCTTGCCCTGGCTCGCCATGGCCAATTGTTCGTTGGCATCCTTGGGGCAGGCGGCGACCACCTTCATGCGTGGGGCGTCCTTCGCCCCCTCGGCCTTCATGGCGGCTTGCACGTCGTGCACCTGATCCACCTTCCAGCCCCGCTTCTCGGCTGCGGCGCGTATGGCGGCCACCGTCTCCTCGAAACCGAGTTTGGATGTCCTCAGGTCGAACATGATCGCCATCATCTGCATCTGGCGCATCATGGCCTCCTGCATCTGCTGCGTCATCTGCGGCGCGGCGGGCAGGGCCGGGGGCTGGGCATGGGCGGTGCAGGCCAGCAGGCCGGCCAGGATCAGGGCTTTGCGCATGGTGTGCTCTCCTCCGGACGATGCGATCAATGACGCTGGCCGCGGCCCGCGCCGGGCTTGAGCCGGTAGAGGGTGCCGCAGTAGGGGCACAGGATCTCGCCCTTGTCCTCGATGGGCAGGAAGACGCGGGGGTGGGAATTCCACAGGCTCTGACCCGGCATGGGACAATGCAGGGGCAGGTCCTCAGCGCCCACCTCCACCAGGCGTTGCGCGTTTTCCGAATCCATCATGAACGGCTCCTCAGGCTAGTGCAGTGTGTCGCAAATGGCTTGACAGGATGAAAGCGATGGATTTTTTCGCCAGGCAAGGCGCAAGCCCACTGCCATATCGGACATAAGGAAACGCTGAATAAATTGCTGCGCGGGCGAATCGCTGCGTTGCGCGGTGCTCGCTCTCTCGCCTAACTCATTGTTATGTCTCGGTCGCTGCGCTCCGTGCGCCTTGCGCTTCATCCCGCTCGCTGCTTTCTTCAGCGTTTCCATAGCTGACGAATTACAAGCATCGTTTGTGCCACTATCGTTTTGCCGATCGACGACGGCTGGGGGCGGCGGATTTTCCGGTTGTCGACGAAGAATCGACAGACTCCCGGTACCCGTCCTGTCGATATTTCGACAGGCTGTCCGCCGTCCCAACAGCCGCAGCGCCAGCGGGCTGGTTAGAATCGGTCGGATACCATGCCCATCCTCTCCAGTCCGCTACCCCGCCGCTGGTTTTTTCTTGCCTTTCTGGCCCTCTTGCATCTGGTTTTCGTGCAAGGGCCGGAAAGCGGCCTGGGGCGCTTGCTTTTCTTGACGCACATCGGCATCGGGCTGCTGTGGCAGCCCTTCGTCCATCCGGGCCGAAAAGTCGGCTTTGGCGGAACGGCGCTGGTGGTCTGCTGGTCGGCGCTGCTGGCCCTGTATCTGGGCTGGCCGCTTCTGGTACTCTGGCTTTTGCTGCTGTGCGGTGTCGCGGGAGGCAAGGTGTTTCTGTTCCCCGACCGCTGGGAGCGCCTGTTCCACCTTTTCGCCCTCGGCTATCTGGCCATAATGCTTTTGGCCTTCGCGATACCGCAGGTGCTCGTCGAGCGCGGCCATGGCGATGTCGACGTGGAGCAAATCGCGCTTTGGCTTGGCCCGGCGATTCTTTTCGCGATGGCCATGCTGCCGGGAGAGCGCGTGCAGCGCGAGGATCGCGCCGAAGTCATCGATTACGTCTATGGCGTACTGGTGTTTTTGCTGCTGGCGACGATCGCGCTGGGCAGCGTCAGCCTCTCCCTGCTGTTGGCGGTCGGTTATTTCGAGTCGCTGATGGCGACCCTGGGCGCAGTGGCGGGACTGCTCCTTCTGCTGGGCTTCATCTGGAGCCCGCGCTCCGGTTTCGGCGGCCTGGGCAGCGCAGTGGCCCGGCACATCGCCTCGTTGGGCCTGCCGATCGAGGGCTGGCTGGAGTCGCTCGCCCGCCTGTCGCGCGACGAGGACAACCCCCACACGTTTCTTTTGCGGGCCTGCGCCGAATTGCCGCCACGCCTGCCCGGCGTCGTGGGCGGAAGCTGGCGCACGCCGGACGGCGAGGGGACGTTCGGCGAACCAGCAGGCGAGCGCGTCGTTTTCGAATACGAGCAGCTGCGGCTCGAACTTTTCTGTCGCGTGGCGCCGAGCCCGGGCCTGCGCTGGCATTACGATCTGACGGCGCGCCTGTTGGCCGAGTTTTACATGGACAAGTGGCGTGCGACCGAACTGCAGCGCCTGGCCTATGCGGAGGCGATTCACGAAACCGGGGCGCGGCTGACGCACGACGTCAAGAACCTGTTGCAGTCGCTCGACACCCTGTGCGCCGCCGCCGCGCAGGAGACCGATTCGCCTTCGCCCCGCTTCGGCGCGCTGATGCGGCGGCAGCTGCCCGAACTCGCCGAGCGCCTGCGTCAGACGCTCGCCAAGCTCAACGCGCCACGGCAAGCATCCTCGGCAGGCGTGGTGGCGGTACGGGCCGAAGACTGGGTCGCCACGCTCGCCGGACGCCATCCGGGCAACTGGCTCGCCGTGGACAGGCAATGTCCGCCCGACGCCTGGATCGACGACGCCGAGCTGTTTTCCAGCGTGGCGGACAACCTGTTACAGAACGTCGTCGACAAGCGGCGCGACGCCCCCCAGGTAGGTGGGCGCTGCCGGCTTGTGGTCGATGGGGACGGACTCGCCCTCACCGTGGAGGATGACGGCGCGGAAATTCCTGCGGAACTCGCCGCAAGGATCACGCGCGGCCGGGTGACTTCCGGGCGCGGCCTGGGCATCGGCCTTTACCAGAGCGCGCGCCTGGCCGCCGGGCGCGGCTGGCGGCTGGCGTTGGAGGAAAACCGGCCGGGCTGTGTGCGCTTCGCGCTCAGGCGGGCGCATCGGTCGCCTGAGACTGGGGCGCGCTGACCGTCCCCTTGCGGCCGATCAGGCGATAGACGGTCATCTCGCCCTTGCCCTTGAGATAAATGGTCTGCGGCATGTGGAAATCGAAGCGGTCCGACAGGCGGCGGAAGGTGGCGACGTCGCACTGGATCATGCCCGGCACGCCCTCGGAGGTGATGCGGCTGGCGAGATTGACGGTGTCGCCCCACAGGTCGTAGATGAACTTCTTCTTGCCGACCACGCCGGCCACCACCGGGCCGGTGCCGATGCCCATGCGCATTTCGAGGTGCGAGGCATTGACGGCGAAATTGTGCTGCAGGAGATTCTGCATGGCGAGCGCCAGATCGGCGATGGCGACCGAGTAATCCTCGTTCTCGGTGTTGAGACCGCCCGCCACCATGTAGGCGTCGCCGATGGTCTTGATCTTTTCGAGCCCATATTGCTCGGCCAGATCGTCGAAGGCCGAAAAGATGCCGTTGAGCATGCTGAACACCTGACCGGGCGTCATGTTGGCCGCCGCCTGGGTGAAATTGACGATGTCGGCGAACATCACCGTCGCGTCGGCGAAGCCATCGGCGATGGTTTTTTTCCTCGTTCTTGAGGCGCTCGGCCACCGGCGCCGGCAGGATGTTGAGCAAGAGGCGCTCGGAGCGCTCCTGCTCGGCCTGCAATTGCCGGTGCGCCTCTTCGAGTTTCGCCTGGATCTTGAGCTTTTCCCTGATCGAGAACCGCAGCAGCGCATAGACCATCGTCGCCACGGCGACGAAGTTGAGCGCGAAGAACACCACGCTGGTGCCCAACGGCACCTTCTGCGTGCCCGGCGCGCCGAGGTCGATCAGGGCGTAGTCGACCGCGCCGGAAAGGATCACCAGCGCCGCCCAGGCGAAGAACCAGGCGACCGACTCGCGCACGCCGAAGAAGAGGATGGCGCCGACCGGCGCGAGCAACCCCCACAGGACGAGGCCGCTCGCGTCGATGAAATTGCCGATGCTCCATTGCATCACGAAGGGCGCGAAGAGGAACAGGCCGAGCTGCGAGACGCGGAAGAAGGCAAAGTTGCGCGTCAGGATGTAGATCACCACGTTCGCGGCCAGCGCGATCTGGAAGAGATACGGGTAAGTGACGGAAAACTGCGGGCCGAGCAGCCAGTAGATCGTCAGCCAGACCATCGAAGCCACGCTGACGAGGCCGGTGGCGAACATCAAGAGCTGCTTGTTGAGGCGGACTTCGGCGCCGTCTTGCGGTTCGATGCCGGCGTTGCGCAGCCGTTCGAGAAAACTCCGGCCGGGTGATGCGATCTGGGAACCCATGCAGGCAGTTTCGCAGGAAGCGGGGGGAGCGGTCAAGGCAGCTTGCCGGCAGCGATCATGCGGTTGATCAGGACGGGAGCGGCGAGCCAGGCCACCACGTCGTCATAGGCGGTCGCCGCCACCCGGTCGTAGAACGTGGGCGGCGTCTCGCCCGGAGACTGCTCGTTGGCGCCGTTTTTGCCGCGGGAAAACACGACGGCCGGCACGTTGGCGGCCACGACGGCGGCGCAGGCGGCATCGGCGCACACGCGCAGCGTGCCGAGGGTCAGCAAGGCGAAACCGCCGGTCGAATTGGCGAAGGCGGGCGAAACGGCATAGCGCAGCGCATTGCCCCAGGCGTCCTGGCGGCCGAGGCCGAGATCGACCCAGGGCAGATTGCCTTCCGTCGCCGTGCAATCGGCGCCTAAACGGTCTTCCTGGCCATTGCCATCGGTGTCCGGACAGGGAAGATACGGCACGCCGGAACGGCTGGCGGCAAAGCCGTGCAGGGCCTCGATGGCGTCGACGATCTGCTTCTGCGTAGCGGCAACGTTGCGAATGTCCTGCTGGGCAGCCAAGGGCAGGATCATGCCGCCGATCAAGAGCGAGACGATGACCAGCACCACCGCCATTTCGGTGAGGGTGAAGCCGCGCCGGCGAAAAGTCGACGCCGGCGGGACGGCGGTATTCAGGGTAGCCATGTGGTGATGATGTCGGAGATATAGATCAGCTGGTTGCGGGCGACAGAAGCGGAGCTTTGTCGTTCCCCCATGGTAAAGCCCAAACGTAGTTTGCGGAACGTCGGAGCGTAGCACTGCTTGTCTGCACCGCAAACCTGCCCGCTTGGGCAGGCGTCGTTGATGTCGCAAGCCCCGGCGACTTCGTCGCGAATCGTCGCCGTATGCGCGATGGTCGGCACGAAGCCCGGTTCGAGAACGCTCATCGGCCGGTCGGTGGCGGCGAGCCGGATGGCGCGCGGCGGCGGGGATGCGGCAGCGACGATGGCGCGTTCCAGGTCTCCCGGATCACTCGCCAGGGGCAGCGCGATCCGGTAGGCGTTGCTGCTGACCCAGGTGATCGGCGCGTTGACCACGTTGTACTGGACCGGGAAGGCGCCGGTGATGGTCACCAGGCTGCCATTCGCCAAGCCATGATTCGGGGAGGTGACGAGGGCGACGCCGTCGGTCCAGTCGATGCTGCGGATATAGGGGCCGGGGTTGGTTCTTCCCTCGACGAGGCAGACGCGGAAGTTGTTGCTGTCGATCCGTTCGGCGACTTCGTGGCTGCCATTGTAGCCGTTCGGCACGGCGTCCTTGATGATGACACGATTGCCGGCGTTGAAGCCATGCTGCGCGGCATTGATCCTGAGGCTTGGCCGCTGAGTCGGGCTTGCACAGGCGCTGGCATTGGTTTCCCAGGCAATGGACTCGATGGAGGCTGCCGGATGGGGCTCCAGCCAGAGCTTGAGGGTGTAGTCGGCGCTCGTGCCGCCGGCGACGCGGCTGACTTCGATGCGGGCGTGGAATTCGCGCTTGCTGCCGTCGGCGCCCCCCATGCGATCGACAGCGGCCATCGGATAGGGCGGCGAGAAGGGCGTGGGCGGGTAAGGTTGTATGGCGGGCGGGTTTTGCGGAACGCTGCCGGCAGCGACGGGAAAGCCATGCACGTTGTCGTCGCGTTTCGGCTGGGTCACGGCGGGGGCGCTGGCGTTGGGTTCGGCGTAGCCCCAATAGACGGCGGCGACATGGGCGTTGCTGGCGAGATTCTGCGTTGCGCCGCAACTCGTTAGATAGCACGGATCGTTGCGACCGTTGGCGAGCATGCTGCCGCTCTCCGAGAAACCGGCGTTGCGTACCAGATCGAATTCCACCGCCATTTTCGGCGGCTGGAGGTAGGGGATGTTGGCGAGGAAGGGGTTTTCGCCGGAATAGCCCAGATGCTGCCCGGTCGCGCCGCAGACGTTCGTGCTGTTTCGATCTCCGTCGACGATGGCAAAGGTGAAACCCTCGCCGCGCTTGCGGATGCGGAAGCGGAAATACGTGCGGAAGCCGCCGCCGACCGTTTTGGCTTCCGGCGTCCACAGGCAGCCGAACAGGTTGTTGGCCGCCGCGGCATCGGTGACCGGTGCGCTGCTGCCGAGGGTGATGGTGCGCGTGCCGGGTGTGAAACGCGCGAGATTCGTGAATTCCGGTGTACCGTCGTCGTTGAAATCGTTGTCCAGTTCGGCGAGGCTGCCGCCTTTCGGGATGCAGCGCACGATGTCCTGGTAAACCGCTTGCTCCTTGACGGGGGCGAGCCTGCCCGGGCCGGCGAAGGCGTCTGCGCCATTCTGGAAGCTTGCGAGATTGGGGACTTCCAGATAGTTGGCCGGATCATCCGCAGCCGTACCATGCCGCACCTGCCCCGGGCCGCGCTGGTTGGCGAAGAGCAGGACGCCGGCGCAGTCGGGGCGCGGCGTGCCGTTGATTTCGCAGTTGGCGCAGGGGGCGACGAAGACCTGATCCCGGTAGTGCCGGAAATAGCCGGCCGGCGGGCGGGCATCGATGGCCAGGGAGCAGGCGTCGGGCGCCTTGCCCTTCACCGGCGTCTCGTTGCGCAGGCACTCGGCCATTTCATCGAGCATGCGGTTGACGTCATCGATGAAGCTCGGCGCCCGCGCCGCCGCTGCGCCTGCCGTCTCCGCCGAGCTGCGGCGCAGCAGGGAGAACAGTTTTTCGCTGGTGACGGCGAGCGCCGGCTGCCGGTTGCCGATGCCTGGGTTCACGTAGTGGGCCGGATCGTAATTGCCTCCGCAGATTGGCGCATCGGCGTGCGGGGTGCGACCGCCGTTGAATGCCGGGCCGGCGGAGAAAATGACGGCAATGGGACGGTCGTGAGGGTCGATGCCGGCAAGGCTGGCCAAACCGCTGCCGATGAGAATGTCCGGCGTGGCCGGGGTGTCCCAGTTCATCGTCGCTGCGGAAGAATTGATGCCGCGATGCGAGGCAGTCACGGCATACCACAGGCATTCGCCGTGGCCATCGCGCAGCGGCGGCAGGCCGAGGGTCTTCCAGGGCAGGCGGCCGATCAGTACATTGCTGCCGGAAAGCCCGGTAGCGTTCATTTTCGCGCATCCCTCGGTATGGCAAGGGTGGGCAAAGTCGCTGTTGCGGTTGAAGGATTCTCCAAAGTCGGGCAAGGGCAGATAGCCATAGACGGCATCGAGGACGGCGGGGTTTTGGGCGGCCTGCCGCTCCCGGTAGGTGAGCGCGTAGCCGAGCAGCGCCTCGCGCGCCAGCGCCAGCGCTTCCTGGGTTTTCTGCGCGCGGCGGGCTTCGACGGCTGCCGGGGTGAGGTGGGTGACGACGTAGGTGAGCGCGGCGGTGACGGCGAGGATCATGAAGATCAGCAGCGCCGCGCCGCGCTGGGGCCGTCGGGGTCGCCGTCCCGCCATCGTCGACTTTTTACCGCTTGACGCGTATCTCGCCGCCGGCCAGTCCGTCCGCCGTTTCGCGCGTCGCGCGGTTGAGCGTAGCGCCGACCTTGAGGTCGGCCGGCGGCTCGGCGCCCGCGGCGAGCGTGGCCCGGTCGGGATGTCGGGGCGAGGCGACGGCCGTGATGCCCGTGTCGCGCTGGTTTTCCGCCTGCGGCTGGTTGTTGATCCAGACCGTGCTCTTGCCGGAAGAGCGCACGACGACGCCATCGAGCCGCATGCTGGCGCCTTCGAAGCTGCGGGTTTCCTGCATATTGAACTGGCGCTGTCGTTCGAGCGCGGCGCGCCACTCCGGCGTCATGAACAGGCGGCCGAGCGCCGGCGCCGGTTTGTCGGCCAGCGCCAGCGGCGCGTGGCAGACGAGGCAGATCGGCAAGAGCCTGGCGAGACGGCGCATCACGATTTCTCCTGTAGGGTGATCCAGTCGATCTCGCAAGCGGCCTTCAACGCGCCGGCGGAAGGGGCGGCGCCGGTGCGCTCGATGCGGCACATGCGCACGCTGAGCAGGGCCTGCGTCTGCGCCTGCAGGTCGACAAGCAAGCCGAGCAGGTCGTTTTCGTGCAAGAGCGGCATCTCCAGGCGCATCGGACTGGCGAGAAACAGATGGCCGCCGGACTCGGGCGCCTTCTCGTCGAGCGGTCGCTGCGGGGCGATTTCATAGTCGAGACCGAGCAGCCGGCGTGACTCGCGGATGTCGCGCAGGGTTTCCACCCATTCGAGCCGCCGTTCCGGCTGGGTGCGTCCCTTGGCAAGGATTTCCTGGTAGCGGACGATGCGGGCACGGATTTCGCGTTCGTCGTCATGCACGCGGGCGAGCATCGCGCGGGTGTCGGCCAGAACGGCGCGTGCCTCGTTGAGCCGGCGTTCGGCTGCCTCGTAATCGCGCCGGGCAGTCGCCGCCGCGGCGCCGGCCAGCAGCACGGCGGCGAAGAGCAGCGCGATGTGCCAGCGCAGCGACTTGAGCGTGATGGCCGAGGTCTTCTTGTCCATGCTCACAGTTTATGCGCGAGCCGGAAGGAAAAGCGCGGCGCCTCGGGAGTGCTGGCCGTATCGATGCTTTTCAGCGTCTTGCCGGATTGGATGTCGACGGGCGGGGCGAGGATGGTCGCCAGGCTGTCAGGCGCCTGATTGAGGTGCTTCGCAAACTCCGCGACCAGGTTGAGCTGACCGCGGTGGTCGCCGACCAGCCCGAGCGGCAGGCGCGCGACGACGGTGGCGACGGCGTAGGGACCGCCCGCCATGTGGGACGGCAGTGCCTGCGCCGCCGTGCCGGACGCCGGTGCGGGCGGCAACTGCTCGACCACCTCCCACACCAGTTGGTCGATGGCAATGGCCGGAAAGGCACCGAGCGTACGTGAGAGCTGGATCAGGAGAGGAGCCGGGCCGACGGCGCGCTTGGCAACGCGGTCGTAGCGGTCGACGAGGGCGCGCAGGTTGTCGATGGAAAGCGGAATGCGCGGCAGGGTCTGCAAGGCGGCATCGTAGCGCTGCCTATCGAGCTGCGTCTGCTGGCGGATCTCGTCGATCTCGCTGGCCATGCGCCAAGTCTCCAGTCCCTGGGGTGCGGCGAAGAGCACCCCGGCCGCAAGGACGACCGCGCTGGCCCCGACGAGGGCGAAGCGGGTCTGCCAAAGGCGGAAGTACCGGCGTTCGACCGGCGGCGCGAACTGCTCTGTGGGTGTCTTGCGGCCGAGCAGATGGCAGAGCAGGGGAACCGTGCAAATATCGGCATGGCAGGAGCGCAGCCCATGGCGCTTGACCTCCTGCAGGAGGTCGATGAATCCGAAGTCGAGTTCGCGGTTGCTGCAGCAGCGCTCGCGCATCGCGGCCACGTGCGACGGATGCGCCAGCACGCGCATGGCGAGCGGTTTGTTGCGTTCGATGAGGCGCTGGCTGGCGAGGTACTGGTGCATCTTGCCGGCTTCCAGCGCGGCGGCGACGGCAGCCTCCTCGGCGCTGCCGGTGACGAGCGGCGTCAGGCGCGAAAAGCGCAGTTGCCGGTCGACGAAATAGGTCTGGCGCAAGCCGGCCGATTCCTGAGAGATCAGGAGCACCTGCGCGGGCGCGCTGGCTGGCAGGAGGTGGTGGATGAGCTGGGGAACGGAATGGATGCCGGCGAGAATCGCCTCGCTGGCGCGCAGGGTTTCGAGCCAGGGCTCCAGGATCTGCGGCGCGGTGAGCGCCATCAGCAGCAGGCGCTCGTCGCGGCGCCCCTGCCGGCTGCGTCCTTGCGAGACGGCGAGCGAAAACGGCGTACCGTAGTAATGCTGGCCCAGCTTACGCTTGACGATGGCTGCGCGGTCGCGACCGCGGCTGGCGGGAATCTCCTCGGTGTGGAAACCTTCTTCGGGAAGGTCGACCAATAGCATGAACAGCGAACCGCGCCGCGCACGCAGGTAGTCGGCGAAGGCGGTAAGCCCGGCCCCGTCGGCGACGAAAGTCCCCTCCGGCTCCACCGCATTGCCGGTGATGCGCCAGGCGGAAAGTCCGGCAGTGTCGAGAAAGAGGACGCGGCGCTTGATCATCGTTAGAAGTTGAGCTTCGTGATGGTGTCGTAGATCGGCCCGAGCACGGAGAGCATGACCCAGCCGAGAATGACGCCGACGACCAGGGTCATCGCCGGCTCGATCATCGCCTGGACGCGCGCGATGGATTCCCGCACGTCGCGATTGTAAAAGTAGCTGACGTTGGTCAGCGCGGTGTCGAGCGAGCCGGTGTTTTCGCCGACCCGCAGCATGCGGATGACGAGCGGCGGAAACAGGCCGACGTTCTGGAAGGCGACCGTGATGTTCTGGCCGTCGCCGATCATCTGCTCGACCTTTTCGAGCCCCTCGCGGATGACGACGTTGCCGACGATGCCCTGCGTGGTGCGGATCGAGTCGAGCACCGAGATGCCGGAGGCGTACATCATCGCGAACACACCGGCAAAGCGCGACAGGATGATCTTCTTGAGGATCTCGCCGATCCAGGGAAAGCCGAGCTTGGCGGCGTCGAAGCGATAGCGCGCGTTGGGACTGGCGCGCACCGCGACCGCAATGCCGGCCGCCAGGAGAATCGGCAGGCCGATCACGACGTACCAGAAATCGACGAAGAAATTCGAGGTGGCGATCAGTATCTGGGTATGGATGGGCAGTTCCTGTCCCATGTTCCTGATGAAACCCACCATCTTCGGCACCAGGTAAAGCATCATGAAAAGCGTGACGAGCACGACCACCACGCCGAGAAAGGCCGGATACATGACGAGCTTCTTCGTCTGGGCGGCCAGCTCATCCTGCCACTTGAGCGACTCGGTGAGGTTGTGCAGCACCTCGGAGAGATTGCCGGTTTCCTCGCCGGCGCGCACCAGGCTGATGAAGACGCCATCGAAGACCTTGGGATGCGCTTCGAGCGCCTGCGAAAGCGTCTTGCCGCCTTCCACGCTTTCGATCAGGTCGGCGAGCACCTCGCGGAAACGCGGGTTTTCGAGGCTGTCGCGCAGGTCGGTGAGGCTTTCGATGATCGGCACCCCGGCGCGCGAAAGCTGTTCGAGGTGAAAGCAGAAGGCGATGAGCTCCCGCCGCGTTATCTTCATGCCGCCGAAGCCGCCCTGCTTCATCGGGGCACCGTCGATCAGGTCGAGATTCATGCGCTTCAGGCGCAGTTCGAGATCGACCGCGTTGATCGCGTCGATGCGACCGAAGGTGATCCGACCGTTAGGGTCCATCGCCTTGTAAGAATAAAGCGGCATGGGAGAAAGGCTACATCCGCTCGGTCAGGTCGATGACGCGCGCCACCTCCTCCAGCGAGGTGGTGCCCTCGACGACGCGGCGCAGGCCGTCGTCGGCAAGCGGCCGGAAACCCTTGGCGATGGCGGCCGCGCGCAGCTCGCGCTGGGTGGCGCGGCGCACCACGAGGTCGTCGAGATCGGCATCCATGCGCAGAATCTCCATGATCGCGATGCGGTCGCGATAGCCCTGATACTCGCACTGCGGGCAGCCCGAGGGGCGATAGAGGATCGGCGTCTGGCGGAAGCGCTCCGCGCCCAGCAGCCGCAGCTCTTCCTTGCCGGCCGGGTAGGGCTTGCGGCAATGCGTGCATAGCCGGCGCACCAGGCGCTGGGCGATCACGCCGATGATGTTGCCGGCCATGATGTCGGGCAATACGCCGATATCGAGCAGGCGCGGCACCGCGCCGAGCGCCGAATTGGTGTGCAGGGTCGAATAGACCTGATGGCCGGTCATCGCGGCGCGAAAGGCCATCTCGGCCGTATCGGCATCGCGGATCTCGCCGACGAGGATGACGTCCGGGTCCTGGCGCATCATCGAGCGGATGCCGCTGGCGAAGTCGAGCTTGGCGGCTTCGGCCACCGAGGTCTGGCGGATCATCGCCATCGGATACTCGACCGGATCCTCCAGGGTCATGATGTTGATGCCCTCGTCGTTGATGTGATTGAGCATCGAGTAGAGGGTGGTGGTCTTGCCGCTGCCGGTGGGGCCGGTGACGAGGATGATGCCTTCCGGGCGCGCCATCATGCGCCGCAACTGTTCCTGCTGTTCTTCGTCGAGACCGATCTTGTCGAGCGGCACGATGCCCTTCTGGCGGTCGAGGATGCGCAATACGAGGTTTTCGCCGTGGATGGTCGGTTGCGCCGCGCAGCGGAAATCGACCTCGCGACCGCTGATGTTCATCGAGATGCGGCCATCCTGCGGCGCACGCGTCTCGGCGATGTTCATGCCGCTCATCACCTTGAGGCGCACGGCCATCGCCGCCCAGTAGGATTTGTGCAGGGCGCGGATCTGGCGCAGGATGCCGTCGATGCGGTAGCGGATGCGCAGGAAGCTCGCCTCCGGCTCGAAATGGATGTCCGATGCCTCGCGTTTGACCGCATCGGTGAGCAGCGCGTCGACGAGGCGCACCACCGGCTGGCTGTATTCGTCGGCGGAGGCGGCCAGGCTGCGAAAGTCGATCTCGCCGGTCTCGATTTCGTGCAGGATGCCGTCGATCGACAGTTCGTAGCCGTAATGCTGGTCGATGCCGCGCGCGATTTCCGATTCCCCGGCCAGTACCGTGTCGATGACGAGGTCGGGCGAGATCAGCGCGCGCAGGCGGTCGAGCGCAACGATGTCGTTGGGATCGGCGCTGGCGATGGTCATGCGCCGCTGGTTGGCGTCGTAGTCGAGCGGCAGCAGGCGATGGCGCTTGGCGATGTCGCGCGGCACGAGGCGCAGGGCCACCGGGTCGACGGTGGCGCGGCCAAGGTCTACCGATTTCTGGCCGAGCGATTCGCCCAGCGCGTCGCGCAGCGTGGCTTCGGAGACGAAGCCCAGGCTGACGAGCAGCTTGCCCACCGGCTGGTTCGACTTCATCTGCTCCAGGAGCGCGATACGCAGCTGGTCTTCGCTGATGACGCCCTGGGCGATCAGGACCTGACCGATCGGCTGGCGGTTGGGGTTGGCGTTCATGGCAGGAGCGGGACTACTCGCTCGTCAGATCGTTGAGGCGCCTTTCCGCTTGGGCCGGATCGAAGGCTGCGGGCCGTTGCTGGGCGGCGGCCAGCGCACGACGATAATGCTCGGCGGCCAGTCGCGGCTGGCGCAACTGATCGAGGCTGACGGCGAGATTGAACAGGTAGTCCGGATTGGCCGGATCGGCGACATGGGCGCGGAAGAACGCCTGCTGCGCCTCGGCCCAGCGCGCGGCGCGCGCGTAGAGATTGCCGAGGGCGAAATGGAGGTAGGGCGATTCAGGCTGTTCGGCCAACAGGGTCTTCAGCCGACTTTCCGCCTGCGTGGCATCGACCGGCGCCCGCAGCGAGGCAAGACCGGCGAGCGCGAGGGCATCCTTGGGATCGGCCTCGAAGGCGCGCAGATAGTATTCGGCGGCCTCGTCCGGGCGCTTGGCCTGCATCGCCAAGGCTGCCATGCCGTGCAGGGCATGGCGGTTGCGCGGGTCGCTGGCGAGCGCCTTGCGCCAGATCTGGCGGGCCAGCTCGAATTCGCCGCGGTTGAAAGCCTCCCATGCCTGTTCGAAGGTGGTGTCGACGACCTTCAGCGCGGCAGCGACGCGGATCGGTGATTCGGCGCGTGCGGCCGCCTGGAGCGGCGGGGCGAACGGCCTCGGCTCGTTGCGCGGCGGCGCGGGGGGCGCCTCCTCGTCCTCCGGCGGCGGGGCCGTGCCCAAAGTCGACGCCGGCGGGACGGCGATGGTTTCAGGCGCCGCGACCGCGATGGACGCGGGGGCAGGCGCGGCGGGCGGCGGCGCGACCGGTGCAGCGGCGGAAGGCGGCGGCGCAAGGCCTCCCTTCGGTTGCAGCTGCCACCAGAACCAGCCGCCGATAGCCAGCACGGCGACCAGGCTGAAGGCGCCGACGGCAAGGGCGAACGCGCGCCGATCGGGCGGCTGGGCGACCGCCTCCTTGGCGGCGAACATCTGGCGCGCGCCGGCGCGGGCAGCGGCATCACCGGCAACGGCAGCCGACATCGGCGGATCGACGCGCGGTGGCGGCATGGCGGCTTTCGGCGCGGCAGCCTCCATCGCCGGCACCGTCGGCGATGGAGGCACGGCAGCGAATCTCGCCTTCGGCGGCGCTTGCGCGGCGTGAGCGAGGAACTGGGCGTCGAGGTCTTCGAGCCGGCTCGGCAGTTCAGGCAGGCTTTCCTGCCCGGACGGTGGCGGCGAAACGACCGCCGACGCCTCCTCCTTGGGAGCGAGCGGCTCCAGTTCGAGGCCGCCGACCGGCGCGGGTGCGTGTTCCCCCCCGTTGGCGCCGGACATCCTGCGTTTTTGTTCTTCCGCCTTGCGCAAGGCGTCCAGCAGCAGACTCACTCGCGGGCACTCCCGAAGTCGAGGCGTTGGGTCGGCGGGCCGACATTGCCCCTCCCGAAGAAATCCGCATCCGGCAGATGGCTGCGGAAGGGCGCAAAATCACCCGCCACGCTCGCATCCTTGATGACGATCGGGCGCAGGAAGATGACGAGCTCCGTTTTGTTGTTGCGGTCGTTGTTGTGGCGGAAGAAGTTGCCGATCACCGGCAGCGAACCCAGCCCGGGCACGGCGTCGGTGAGGTTGCGCATCTCCTCCTGCATCAGTCCGCCCATCACGGCGATTTCGCCGCTGTTGATCTTGATGATCGACTCCATCTCGCGCGTCTGGATGCGCGGCACGCGGTTGAGGACGCCGGTGAGCGCCGGGTTGGGATCATTCACGTAACCCGTCACCCGGGTGATGGTCGGCCGGATGTTGATCGTCACCTCGTCGCCCTCGCTGATCTGTGGGGTGACGTTCATGATGAAGCCGACGGTGACCGAGTGCGGCGTCGAGGTGTAGGTGGTCTGCGATAACCCCGAGCTCGTGTTGGTGGTGTCTGCCTTCACCGTGAAATAGACCTCGTCCTCGGCGACCTTGAGCGTGGCGGTCTGGTTGTTCATCACGCTCAGTTTCGGGCTGGAGAGCACCTTGACGTTGCCGAAGGATTCGAGCAGCGAAATACTCATCGCCAGGCTGCCCTGCCGGAGTGTCGGGTTGGCGTAAGCGAGAGTGAAGATGCTGAGCGGATTGGCGCTCGGCAAGGCGCCGCCGGCCTGCTGGCGAATCTGGAAGCCGGTCTCGCCGGTACGCAGCGCCGACCAGTCGATGCCCTGCTTGTAGTCGTTGTTCAGATTGACCTCGACGATGGTCGCCTCGATCAGCACCTGGCGCTTGGCCGCCCCCATCACCTGGTCGATGAACCGCTGGATCTTTTCGTGCTGGCGGGCCGTGGCGCGCACGATCAGCACGCCGCTTTCCTTGTTGGCGAATACCGAGACGGCAGGCTCGTAGACGCCGACCTTCTCCTCCGCCGCCCTGCGACCGTCGACTTGCTGGTTGCCGCTGCCGGCGACGCCCGGGCCGGTCGCTACGGCCGCCCCATCGGGATTGCGGGCGCGCGCCCCGCCGGAGAGCGCCGCCTGGCCGTCGCCCTGGGCGGCTACCTGCATCTCCATGTTGGTTTCGACACGCTGCCGCCAGCGGATGCGATCTTCCTCTTTCAGCATGTTGGTGACGTTGCCGATGAGGCTTTCCATCAGGTCATTCTTCGTTTCGCTCTTGATGTTCGTCGAGGCGACATTGCCGCCGGCCGCTCCTCCGCCTGGGGGGCTGCCGCCCTGGCCGGCGGCGGCGCTGGCGATCTGCGTGGCGGTGGACACTTCGCTTTTCACCATGCGCGTCATGTTCGGGAAATCTATCTGGTAGGTGCGCAGGAAAGGCTTGTCAGGCATGACCGACAGGTTCGGCCCGTCGAGCTCCCAGCGGATGTCAACCTGCTTGGCGATGCGCGTGAGCAACTGTTGCAGCGTCTGGTCGATGGCGTTGAGAGTGACGAGCCCCTCGATGCCCGGATGGATGTCGACGTTCAGTTTCGCGTCGCGCGCCAGGGCGAACAAAAGCTCCTGCACCCTGACGTTATTGACGACGACGCTGTACGTTTCGACCTTCGGGGCCGGCTGCGGCCTGGGCAGCGCAACGATCTGCTGCACTGGCGCGGGAATGGTCGCCGTCCCGCCGGCGCCGACTTTCGCCGCCGGCGCCGCCAGATGGCCAGATCCCGGCTTCTGGACCGGCGCGTTCGAGCAGGCGGCGAGCATCAAAGCCAAGGGGGGCAGCAGCAAGATTGTTTTCATGGCTGCGAATGGCTGGGAAAAGTTGACGTCGGCATCGATCGTATCACGCGAAATTCCGTTTGCAACTATTTGAAGAATAAATTATTCATTACCCACCTCCCGCGTTGCGCGGAGGCTTCAGGCGCACCGCTTGGCGCACATATGGACGATGACGCTTGAGCGCCTCCGGCAAGACCTCCAGCGCCCGGTGGGCCTCGGCGCTCGTCGCGAAATCGCCATAAATGACGCCATAACGGCGCACCCCCCCCAAATCCGAATGGTAGCCGCGCAACACCGACAGTTCCAGCCCCAGCGCGGCGGCTTGCTGCAGAAAGGTTTCCACTCGTTCGGGGTGGCGGTCGTCCGCGGTGGTGTAAAGCTGGATGAACCAGCGCTCGTCGGGCGCCGATTCGATCCATGGGCGGCTGTCGGCAAGGAGTTGGGCCAAGGTCGGCGCACCGGATGCCGCCGGTGCAGGCGGGGGAAGCGGAATGTTTTCCGTCCGGGGAGGCAACGGAGTTTCGGCGACGGTCGGCGTCACGGGCGGGCCGTGTTCGTTGGGCCGCGCAGCCGGGGCCGGCGGCGCCTCGACTCTGGGCGGCTCAGCGACAGGCGCCTCGGTGGTCATGCCGCCGCCCAGGGATTGCCATGCCAGCACGCCCGCCAGCATCGCCGCCGCCCCGCCGGTCGCCCAGAGCAGTCCGGCGGGCAGGGTGGGGCGGGGTCGGACTGCGTGCAGGCCGGCGAAATCGGCATCGCGGATCGCGGCGCGCGCCTCCTTGACATCCACCTGGTGCGTACCGGCCGCATAGGCGGCAAGGAGCGCCTTGTCGGCGAGAATGTTGATGCGGCGCGTCAAACCTTGGGACGCCTCGTCGATCAGCCGGATCGCGCTCGCCGTGAATGGGCTCGGGCCGCGGTAGCCGGCGGCGCGCAGGCGGAATTCGAGATATTGGGCGATGTCTTCGCGCAACAGCGGATTGAGCGTGAAGCTGTGGGTGATACGCTCGCGCAGTTGGCGCATGTCGGCGCGCAGCAGGGTTTCCTCGAGTTCGGGCTGGCCGAACAGCACGAGCTTGAGCAGCTTGTGACGGTTCGACTCCAGGTTCGACAGGAGCCGGATTTCCTCAAGGGTTTTCATCGGCATGGCATGCGCCTCGTCGATCAGGACCACCACCTGCTTGCCCTCGCCATAGAGGCGGACCAGGGCATCCTGCAAGGTGCGCATGACGCTGCCGGCGCGGGCGTTTTCCGGAACGGCGATGCCGAGTTCCTCGGCAAGGGCATAGAGGATGTCGTCGCGCGACAACGACGGATTGGCGAGATAGACGATGACGACACTCTCCGGCAGGCGCTCCATCAGCACCCGGCAGAGCATGGTCTTGCCGCTGCCGACCTCGCCGGTGATTTTCACGATGCCTTCGTCGTGCACGACGGCGTAGATCAGCGCCTCCAGCGTGGCGCCGCGGTTGGCCCCGGAGAAGAAGAAATCCGTATGCGGCGTGATACGGAAGGGCGCTTCGTTGAGACCGTAGTGTTCTAGGTACATGGCGGGCCTAGGGTGTCGGGGCGTCGGATGATCGCGCGAGTTCGCGGTTCAGGGCATCGAGGCGATTGTAGAGCGTCGTGCGGTTGATGCCGAGCAGCCGGGCGGCCTGGCTGACGTTGCCGCCGGCCATGCGCCGCGCCGCCTCGATGTAAGCGTCCTCGCAACGGGCCAGGGCGGCGTCGAGACGGAAGCGGTCGCCGGCGGCGGCGATCTGCCGTGCGGCGGCGGCCACCTGGGCCTCGCGATCCTCCAGCGGCGAATCGGCCGCCGCTTCGGGCTGCGCCTGCGGATCGAACTCTTCGCTCAGCGTGGCCGCATCGACCGTCGCACCGGCATGCCGCGTCGCGAGCCGGATGACGATGTTGCGCAGTTCGCGCACGTTGCCGGGGAACGGGTAGGCCAGCCACAGCCGCTCGGCGTCGGGACTCAGGGCAAACGGCGGCTGGCCGGTTTGCGCGACGAGCTGCACACGGAAGGCGTCGAGCAGACGCAGGCGATCCTCGCCCAGTTCGCGCAGGGGCGGCACGGCGATGCTGAAAACCGACAGCCGGTGATAGAGATCGGCGCGAAAGCGACCGGCGCGCACCTCCTGCTTGAGGTCGCGGTTGGTGGCGGCGACGACGCGGGCGCGCGCCTGGCGTGTCTGCGTTTCGCCGACGCGCTGGTATTGGCCGTTTTCGAGAACGCGCAACAGTTTGGGCTGCAATTCGATCGGCAGTTCGCCGATTTCGTCGAGCAGCAACGTGCCTTCGCCCGCATCCTCGAAGAAGCCGGCACGGGGCGCCGCGGCGCCAGTGTAGGCGCCGCGGGCGTGGCCAAACAGGGCGGCCTCGACGAGACTGGGCACAATCGCCGCGCAGTTGAGCGTCAGGTAGGGATGGGTGCAGCGCGGCGACAGCGTGTGCAGGGCGGCGGCGGCGAGCTCCTTGCCGCTGCCCGACTCGCCCTCGATCAGGACGGGAAAGGGCGAATCGGCGTACTGGCGCAACTGGGCGCGCAGTTTCTGCATCGGCGGACTCGTGCCGATGAACGGCAGTTTGTCCGTCTCGTCCGCGGCCCGCGTCGAAATGTCGAGCAGCCGCAGCAGCAGGGCGCGCAGACGTTCGGGCTCGGCGGGTTTGGCGACGAACTCGACCGCGCCGAGAGCGCGGGCATGGCGTGCGTGGACGGTCTCTTCCTGGCCGGAGAGCACGACGATGCGCAGTTGCGGGGCGCCGGCGAGCAGTTCGCCGATCAGCGCGAAGCCTTCGTCGGGCCGGTGTGGCGCCGGCGGCAGACCGAGGTCGACCAGGGCCAGTTCCGGCGCCTGCCGCTGGGTGCGCAGCCAGGCGATCGCCGCCGACCGGTTGTCCGCGGCGGCGACGGCGAAATCGGCGGAAAGGAAATAGGTCAGCGCATCGACGATCATCGGGTCGTCATCGACGATCAACAGGCCGGGCTTGCCGGTGGACGAGGCGCGCGCTGACATGGACGGCGATCTTACCGTATCGCCGCCGCGCCGAACCGGCGCCGCGCGGGGCTTTTCCCCGGCAATCCGTGGGTATGACATGGCGATGCGGCTATAATGACGCTCTCCCCGCATCCTGATCGATTTTTCCGCCGTGTCCGCCGAACCCCTGGTCGAGATTCGCGACCTCAACTTTTCCTACGACAGCCGCCCGATCCTGACCGGCATCAACATGGTCGTACCGCGTGGCAAGGTCGTCGCCATCATGGGCCAGAGCGGCTGCGGCAAGACGACCACCTTGCGGATCATCGGCGGCCAACTCAAACCGACCTCCGGTTCGGTCCGCGTGGCCGGGCAGGAAATGGCCGATCTCGACAGCGATGGCCTTTATCGCCTCAGACGTCGCATGGGCATGCTGTTCCAGTTCGGCGCGCTGTTTACCGATATGTCGGTCTATGACAACGTCGCCTTCCAGATGCGCGAGCACACCGACCTGCCGGAAGACCTGATCCGCGACCTCGTGCTGATGAAACTACACGCGGTGGGCCTGCGCGGCGCCCACCGACTGATGCCGAGCGAGCTGTCCGGCGGCATGGCGCGTCGCGTGGCGCTGGCGCGCGCCATTGCCCTCGACCCGCTCCTGATCATGTACGACGAGCCCTTCGCTGGCCTCGATCCGATCTCGCTGACGATCATCGGCGAACTGATCCGCACGCTCAACGACGCGCTCGGCGCCAGCTCCATCGTCGTCACCCACGACGTTCAAGAATCCCTGAAAATCGTCGATTATGTCTATTTCGTTTCCGCCGGGAAAATCGTCGCCGAGGGAACGGCCGAAGACATCCGCCAGTCGACGTTGCCCTATGTGCACCAGTTCGTCTGGGGCGAAGCCGACGGCCCGGTACCTTTTCAGTACCCGGCGCGCCCGTATCGCGAGGAATTGATGGAACAGCCGTCCAAACCGAGGAGTTGGTGGTCGCGATGATGACCGACATGTTGCGCAGTCTCGGTCGGCGCGTGACCGACCGCCTGTGGCGGCTGGGTTTCGCCAGCCGCTTTCTGCTGATGACGATCTTGCATTCGGGCACGGCATTGCGCCGGCTGCACCTGACGATCCGGGAGATCTACTTCACCGGCGTGCTGTCGCTCATCATCATCCTGGTCTCCGGCCTTTTCGTCGGCATGGTGCTCGGCCTGCAGGGGTACGACACGCTCCAGCGTTATGGTTCCTCGGAAGCCCTGGGAATTCTCGTCGCCCTTTCGCTGGTGCGCGAACTGGGCCCGGTGGTCGCTGCCTTGTTGTTTGCCAGCCGCGCCGGTTCCGCCATTACGGCCGAAATCGGCCTGATGAAAGCGACCGAGCAAATTTCGGCAATGGAAATGATGGCGGTGAATCCCATCGCCCGCGTGGTGGCGCCGCGCTTCTGGGCCGGCGTGATCTCCATGCCGATTCTGGCGGCGCTGTTCTCGGCCATGGGCGTGCTGGGCGGCTACCTGGTCGGGGTTCAGCTGATCGGCGTGGACGAGGGATCGTTCTGGTCGCAGATGCAGGCGGCAGTGGATTTCCGCCAGGACATCATGAACGGCGTCATCAAAAGCTGCGTCTTTGGCGTGCTTGTTTCCTGGATTGCAGTTTTCGAGGGTTATGACGCCGATCCGACCGCCGAGGGCGTATCGCGCGCGACGACGCGCACCGTCGTGACTTCCTCGCTGGCCATCCTGGCCGCCGACTTCGTTTTGACCGCATTCATGTTCGGGGGTATCTGATGAATCGTGCCGTGATCGATCTCTGGGTGGGGCTGTTCGTGGCCTTGGGCCTCGTCGCGCTGTTGTTTCTTGCCCTCAAGGTGGGCAATCTCGGTATGCGCAATGTCGGCGAAACCTATTCCATACAGGCGCGCTTTGATAACATCGGCGGCCTGAAGGTACGCGCGCCGGTGAAAAGTGCAGGCGTGGTGGTCGGGCGGGTGAGCGACATCCGCTTCGATGCCGAGAACTACGTCGCACTGGTTTCGCTGCAGATCGACAGGCGTTACCAGTTTCCGCGCGACACTTTCGCGACGATCAACACCTCCGGCCTCCTCGGCGAGCAGTATGTCGGCTTCGAGGCGGGCGGAGACGACGAAATGCTCAAGGAAGGCGACACGCTCCGCAAGACGCAATCGGCCCTGGTACTCGAACAGCTGATCGGTCAGTTCATGTACCACCGGGCCGCCGAAGGCAACGACAAGAAGTGATCTTTTTCGGATGAAGGCCATCATGCAGACACCGCATCGCCACAAGACCGTCGGCCAACGTTTCAAGGGCGCGGCCCTCGCCGTCGCGACGACCGTCCTCCTCGGAGGGTGCGCCACGTCGGGCAACCCCAAGGATCCGATCGAGGGTTTCAACCGCGCGATGTTCGGCTTCAACGAAGCCGTCGACAAGGCGGTCATCAAGCCGGTCGCCCAAGGCTACGAGGCCGTCCTGCCCTCGCCGGTGCGCACCGGGGTGACGAATTTCTTCGGCAACATCGCCGACGTCTTCATCGGCGTCAACAACCTCCTGCAGGGCAAGCCGGCGGACGCCTTCAATGACTGGGGGCGCGTGCTGGTGAACACCACCATCGGGATTCTCGGCCTCATCGACGTGGCTTCCGAAATGGGCATGGAAAAGCACGACGAAGACTTCGGCCAGACGTTCGGACGCTGGGGCGTTGATAGCGGCGCCTACGTCGTGCTGCCGTTCTTCGGCCCGCGCACGGTGCGCGACACGGTTGGTCTGGCGATCGACGTCTCGGTCGATCCGGTCGCCAACATCGACCATGTGCCAACGCGCAACTCCCTGCTGGCTTTGCGCATCGTCGACACGCGCGCCGATCTGCTGCCGGCCGACAAGGTCATCGAGGAGGCGGCGCTCGACAAGTACGCCTACGTGCGCGACGGCTACCTGCAGCGCCGCCGCAGCCTGATCCACGACGGCAACCCGCCGCGCGAAAAATTCGACTGACACCCCGCCTTTCCCGATCCGTCATGCGACCCATGAATTCCCTGAAGCGTTCTTTCGTCCTGTTCGCCTTCGTCCTGTTCGCGTCCGCCGTCCAGGCGGCGCCGCTCGCCCCCGACGCCCTGATCCGCAGCGTCAGCGAGGAGGTGCTCGATGTCATCCGCCAGGACAAGGACATCCGCAGCGGCAACACCCAGAAGACGCTCAACCTGGTCGAAACGAAAATCCTGCCGCATTTCAATTTCGTGCGCATGACCCGCCTCGCCCTCGGTCGCGAAGGCCGCGCGGCGACGCCCGAACAGCTGACGACGCTGACCAGCGAGTTCCGCAGCCTCCTGGTGCGCACCTATTCGAAGGCGCTGACGGAATACCGCGACCAGCAGATCGTCTTCCACCCGTTCAATATGAAGCCTGACGACACCGACGTACGCGTACGCACCGAGATCCGCCAAAGCGGCGGCAAGCCCATTCCCATGGACTACTACCTCGAGAAGACGCCGAGCGGCTGGAAGGTCTATGACGTCGAAGTCGCCGGCGCCAGTCTCGTCATCAGCTATCGCAGTTCCTTCGCCCAGGAGATCCAACAAGGTGGGATCGACGGCCTGATCCGCAGTCTCCAGGCGCGCAACCGCAGCAGCGAAGCCGCAGCCCGATGAGCCAAGCTCCCATCGCCATCGCCGGCCCGATGAACATGGCCACGGCGCGTGCGTTGCTCGAACGCGGCGCCGCCGCGCTGGCGGCCGGGGAGTCGGAGTTCGATCTGTCCGGCGTCGACGAAGCCGATTCCGCCGGATTGGCGGTCCTGTTCGGCTGGCAGCGCGCGGCCGCGGCGCATGGACGCTCGTTGCGCGTCCGCCACCTGCCTGCCAGTCTGGTCAGCCTGGCCGAGGTGTACGGCGTCGCCGAATTGCTGCCCCGCTCCTGACAGCCCCTTCCCCGGCGCATCGACACCGCCGTTTTGCCATCGAGGACACCGTATGCTCGATCCCCGACAAATCGAGGCGTGGATTCGCGCCGGCATCGAATGCACGTCGCTGGAAGTTTCCGGCGACGGCCGACACTTCGAGGCCACCATCGTCAGCCCCGTCTTCGCCGGCCTGTCGCGCGTGCAGCGCCAGCAACGCGTCAATGCCGTGCTGCGGCCGCATTTCGAATCCGAACTGCTGCACGCCCTGTCGATGCGCTGTCTGACGCCCGACGAAGCGAATGGATAAGCTGCTGATCGAAGGCGGTACGCCGCTCGCCGGCGAAGTTGCCATCTCCGGCGCCAAGAACGCCGCCCTGCCGCTCCTGTGCGCGGCGCTGCTCACGCGCGAGCCGGTGACCTTCGCCAACGTGCCGGCGTTGAACGACATCGCCACCATGCTCAAGCTGCTGGCGCAGATGGGCGTGAAGGTCGAAAAAGTCGACGCTGGCGGGACGGCGGGCGAAGCGATAACACTGGACGCCGCGAATCTCGACAATCCGGTCGCGCCCTACGAACTGGTCAAGACGATGCGCGCTTCGGTGCTGGTGCTGGGCCCGCTCCTCGCGCGCTGCGGCGAGGCGCGCGTCTCGCTGCCCGGCGGCTGCGCGATCGGCGCGCGGCCGGTGGATCAGCACATCAAGGGCCTGAGCGCGATGGGTGCCGAGATCGCCGTCGAGCAGGGCTATGTCCACGCCAAATCGCCAAGGCTGAAGGGGGCGCGGCTGTTCACCGACATGGTGACGGTGACCGGCACCGAGAACCTGATGATGGCTGCCTGCCTTGCCGACGGCGAGACGGTGATCGAGAACGCGGCGCGCGAACCCGAGGTCGTCGATCTGGCCAACTGCCTCGTGGCGATGGGCGCGCGCATTGCCGGCGCCGGCACCGACGTGATCCGCATCCGGGGCGTGGAACGCCTGCATGGCACGACGCATCGCATCATGCCCGACCGCATCGAGACCGGCACCTATCTGTGCGCCGCGGCCGCGACCGGCGGAGCGATACGGCTGACGCAGACCTCGGGAAGCTATCTCGACGCCGTCATCGACAAGCTGATGGACGCGGGTTGCGAGATCGCGCTGGAGCGCGACGCGATCCGTCTCAAGGCGCCGCCGCGGCTCGCGGCGACGAGCATCCGCACCGCCCCCTATCCGGCCTTCCCGACCGACATGCAGGCGCAGTTCATGGCCATCAACTGCGTGGCGGAAGGCACGGCGGTGATCCGCGAAACGATCTTCGAGAACCGTTTCATGCACGCGGTCGAACTGATCCGTCTGGGCGCCGACATCAAGATCGACGGCAATACCGCCTTCGTCACCGGCAAGCCGCGCCTGGAGGGCGCGACGGTGATGGCGACCGACCTGCGCGCCTCGGCGAGCCTCGTCGTCGCCGGCCTCGCGGCGCGCGGCGAGACGCTGGTCGACCGCATCTACCACCTCGATCGCGGCTACGAACGCATGGAAGAGAAACTCGCCGCCCTGGGGGCGCGGATACGGCGGGTAAAATGAGACGATGATCACCATCGCCCTGTCGAAAGGCCGCATCTTCGAGGAGACGCTGCCGCTCCTGGCGGCTGCCGGCATCGTGCCGGACGAGAATCCCGAAAAGTCGCGCAAGCTCATCATCGGCACCTCGCGCCCCGACGTGCGCGTCGTCATCGTGCGCGCCTCGGATGTGCCGACCTACGTGCAATACGGCGCGGCCGATCTCGGCATTGCCGGCAAGGACGTGCTGCTCGAACACGGCGGCGCCGGCCTCTACCAGCCGCTCGACCTGAAGATCGCCAGGTGCCGCATGTGCGTCGCCGTGCCGGCCGGTTTCGACTACGCCGCCGCCGTGCGGCGCGGCGCGCGCCTCAAGGTGGCGACCAAATACGTCAGCACCGCGCGCGAACACTTCGCCGCCAAGGGCGTGCATGTCGATCTCATCAAGCTCTACGGCTCGATGGAACTCGCGCCGCTGGCGGGGCTCGCCGACGCCATCGTCGATCTCGTCTCCTCGGGCGGCACGCTCAAGGCGAACCATCTCGTCGAGGTCGAGGAGATCATGCCGATTTCCTCGCGCCTGATCGTCAATCAGGCCAGCCTGAAGATGAAGCGCGGCCTGCTGCAACCGGTGCTCGACGCCATCGAGGGAGCCATCCAATGATCCGCAGACTGTCTTCTTGCGATCCGGAATTCCTGTCCGCGCTCGATGCGCTTCTGTCCTTCGACGATTCGACCGATGCGGCCATCGAGCAGACCGTCGCCGACATCCTCGCCAACGTGCGCAGCGTCGGCGATGCCGCCGTGCTCGACTACACGCGGCGTTTCGACAAGCTCGAAGCGACGACCATGGCCGAGCTCGAACTGCCGCTTGGCGAGCTCAAGACCGCCTACGCATCGCTGCCCGCCGCGCAGCGCGACGCGCTGGAACAGGCCGCCGCGCGCGTAAAGAGCTATCACGAGAAGCAGAAGATCGAATCGTGGGAATATCGGGAGGCCGACGGCACGCGCCTGGGCCAGCAGGTCACGCCGCTCGACCGCGTCGGCCTCTACGTGCCGGGCGGCAAGGCGGCGTATCCGAGTTCGGTGCTGATGAACGCCATTCCCGCCAAGGTCGCGGGCGTGAAGGAACTCATCATGGTCGTACCGACGCCGGGCGGACAGAAGAATGCGCTGGTGCTCGCCGCCGCGCATCTCTCTGGCGTCGATCGCGTGTTCTGCATCGGCGGCGCGCAGGCCGTGGCCGCGCTCGCCTACGGCACGCAGACCATCCCGCAGGTCGACAAGATCGTCGGGCCCGGCAATGCCTATGTCGCCAGCGCCAAGCGGCGCGTCTTCGGCGTCGTCGGTATCGACATGGTCGCCGGCCCCTCGGAGGTGCTGGTGATCGCCGACGGCTCCGGCGATCCCGACTGGACGGCCATCGACCTGTTCGCGCAGGCCGAGCACGACGAACTCGCGCAGTCGATCCTGCTCAGCCCCGAGGCGGCCTTCATCGACCAGGTGGCGGCGAGCATCGAAAAACTGCTGCCGACGATGCCCAGGAAGGAAGTCATCGCCGCCTCGCTCAAGGGGCGCGGCGCGCTGATCCACGTTGCCGATCTCGACGAGGCCTGCGTCATCGCCAACCGCATCGCACCGGAACACCTCGAACTGTCGGTCGCCGAGCCGCGCGCCCTGTTGCCAAAGATCCGCCACGCCGGCGCGATCTTCTTGGGCCACTATGCTTCCGAATCGCTCGGCGACTACTGCGCCGGCCCGAACCACGTGCTGCCGACCGCGCGCAGCGCGCGCTTTTCATCACCCTTGGGCGTTTACGACTTCCAGAAGCGTTCCTCGATCATCGAGGTGTCCAGGGCCGGCGCCCGGACGCTCGGCCCCGTCGCCGCGACGCTGGCGCATGGCGAGGGCCTGACCGCGCACGCCCGCGCGGCGGAGCTGCGTCTCAAGAGCTGAGGATTTCCCTCAAGGCCGCGATCAGCGCCGCGCACTGTTCATCGGTGCCGACGGTGATGCGCAGGAACTGCTCGATGCGCGGCTGGCGGAAGTGTCGCACGACGATGCCGCGTTGCCGCAGCGCCAGCGCCGACTTTTCCGCGTCGTGCCGCGGGTGGCGCGCGAAGACGAAGTTGGCGGTCGAGGGCAGCACTTGGAAACCGAGCGCTTCCAGATCGCGCGTCAGCGCGCCGCGGGTGCGCATCACGGCCTGGCGTGTGCGTTCGAACCACTCGCGGTCCTCGATGGCGGCGGTGGCGCCGGCTTGGGCGAGGCGGTCGAGCGGATAGGAGTTGAAGCTGTTCTTGACGCGGTTCAAAGCCTCGATCAGATCGGCGTGGCCGATGGCGAAGCCGACGCGCAGGCCGGCCAGCGAGCGACTTTTCGAGAAGGTCTGCACGACGAGCAGATTCGGATGACGATTCGCCAGCGCGACGGCCGATTCTCCGCCGAAGTCGATGTAGGCCTCGTCGACCAGCACGACCGAATCTGCGTTCGCCTTCAGCAGCGTCTCGATGTCGGCGAGCGGCAGGAGGCGACCGGTCGGCGCGTTCGGGTTCGGGAAAACGATGCCGCCGTTGGGCGGCGCGTAGTCGGCGACGTCGAGCGCGAAGTCGTCGTCGAGCGGCACGGGACGGTAGTCGATGCCGTAGAGGCCGCAGTAGACAGGATAAAAGCTGTAGGTAACGTCCGGGAACAGGATCGGCCGCTCGTGCTTGAGCAGCGCGAGGAAGGCATGCGCCAGCACCTCGTCCGAACCGTTGCCGACGAAGACCTGGCTGGGCGTGATGTCGCCGAAATAGGCGGCGATGGCTTCGCGCAGGCCCGCGCTTTCCGGATCGGGGTAGAGCCGCAGCGCCTCGCCGCTCGCGCGCGCGATCGCTTCGAGAACCTTCGGCGAAGGGCCGTAGGGGTTCTCGTTGGTGTTGAGCTTGACGAGATGGGCGATTTTGGGCTGCTCGCCCGGCACGTAGGGTTGCAGCGCGCGCGCGGTGGCGCTCCAGTAGCGGTTCATGGGCGGACGGGCGGGGCCGGAACGAAGGTTGCAGCGATGGCGCAAATGGTATCATGGCCGCACAGACCATCCTTCGACATGACCGCGATGTCCTCCACGCAACGCACCGCAGACATTCACCGCACCACGCTGGAAACACAGGTGCGCGTCAAGCTGGATCTCGAAGGCACCGGCAAGTCGCAACTGGCGACGGGCATCGGCTTCTTCGACCACATGCTCGACCAGATTGCGCGGCACGGCCTCATCGACCTGCAAGTCGATGCGCGCGGCGATTTGCACATCGACGCGCACCACACCGTCGAGGATGTCGGCATCACGCTCGGCCAGGCGCTCGCCAAGGCGCTCGGCGACAAGAAGGGGCTGACGCGTTACGGCCACGCCTATGTCCCGCTCGACGAAGCCCTTTCGCGCGTCGTCGTCGATCTCTCGGGCCGACCGGGGTTGAGCTTCAACGTCGATTTCGCGCGGCCGCGCATCGGCGATTTCGACGTCGACCTGATCCGCGAGTTCTTCCAGGGGCTCGTCAATCATGCCGCCATCACCGTGCATGTCGATTGTCTGCGCGGCGACAATGCGCACCACCAGGCCGAGACCGTGTTCAAGGCCTTCGCGCGCGCGCTGCGCATCGCGATCACTCCCGACCCGCGCGCCGGCCAGGCCGTGCCCTCGACGAAAGGCAGTCTCTAGGCCCCGTTTTCGCTGTTCGATGCCAATGGATACCGTTGCGATCGTCGATTACGGCATGGGCAACCTGCGCTCGGTGGCCAAGGCCGTCGAGCATGTCGCCCCCGCTCGCCGGGTCGTCGTCACCGACGATCCGGTCGTGGTCGCGCAGGCCGGCCGCGTCATCGTGCCCGGCCAGGGCGCGATGCCCGACTGCATGCGCGAACTCAAGGCGCGCGATCTCGATGCCGCCGTGATCCGCGCCGCAAACGAGAAGCCGTTTCTCGGCATCTGCATCGGCCTGCAAATGCTCTTCGAACACAGCGAAGAGGGCGATGTCGCCGGTCTGGGCCTGTTCGCCGGCCGGGTACGCCGCTTTCCCGCCGAGGCGATGCACGACGCCGCGGGCGCATCGCTCAAGGTGCCGCACATGGGCTGGAACGAGGTGCGTCAGGCCATTTCGCATCCGCTCTGGAACGGCATCATTGACGGCGCGCGCTTTTATTTCGTGCATAGCTACTACGTCGAGCCGGCGGCGCCCGACGTGATCGCCGCCTCGACGGACTACGGCATCGTCTTCACCAGTGCGACGGCGCGCGCTAACATCTTCGCCGTGCAGTTCCACCCCGAAAAGAGCGCGAGCGCCGGTCTCAAGTTGCTCGAAAACTTCGTGTCCTGGAATCCCTGACCCCCCGAAGAGCCTCATCATGCTGCTGATACCCGCGATCGATCTCAAGGATGGCCATTGCGTGCGCTTGAAGCAGGGCGCGATGGACGACGCGACGGTCTTTTCCGAAAACCCGGCCGCGATGGTGCGTCACTGGATCGACCAGGGCGCCCGACGCCTGCACCTCGTCGACCTCAACGGCGCCTTCGCCGGCAAGCCGAAGAACGAGCCGGCGATCAAGGCCATTTTGAACGAGGTCGGCGAGGAGATTCCCGTCCAGCTCGGCGGCGGCATCCGTGACCTCGACACCATCGAGCGCTGTCTCGACGACGGCGTCAGCTACGTCATCATCGGCACGGCCGCCGTGAAGAATCCCGGTTTCCTGCACGATGCCTGCACGGCTTTCCCCGGCCACATCATCGTCGGGCTGGATGCCAAGGACGGCAAGGTCGCCGTCGACGGCTGGTCGAAGATGACCGGCCACGACGTCATCGACCTGGCGAAGAAGTTCGAGGATTACGGCGTCGAGGCGGTGATCTACACCGACATCGGCCGCGACGGCATGCTCTCCGGCGTCAATGTCGAGGCCACCGTCAAGCTCGCCCAGGCGCTGAAGATCCCGGTGATCGCCAGCGGCGGCATCGCCAGCCTCGAGGACGTGAAGGCGCTCTGCGCGGTGCAGGACGAGGGCATCATGGGGGCGATCACCGGTCGCGCGATCTACGAGGGCAAGCTGGATTTCCGCGCGGCGCAGGCCGAGGCAGACAAGCTGTCCGCCAGCCAATAACCTGCCGTCCCGCCAGCGCCGACTTTCGCCATGCTCGCCAAGCGCATCATTCCCTGTCTCGACGTCAACGCCGGTCGCGTCGTCAAGGGCGTCAATTTCGTCTCGCTGCGCGACGCCGGCGACCCGGTCGAGATCGCGCGCCGCTACGACGAGCAGGGGGCGGACGAGATCACCTTCCTCGACATCACGGCGAGCTCCGACCGGCGCGACATCATCCTCTCCATCGTCGAGGCCTGCGCCGAGCAGGTGTTCATCCCGCTCACCGTTGGAGGAGGCGTGCGCAAGGTCGAGGACGTGCGGCGCCTGCTCAACGCCGGCGCCGACAAGGTCAGCATCAATACCGCCGCCGTGCAGAACCCGCAACTCGTCGCCGACGCCTCGGCCAAGGTCGGCAGCCAGTGCATCGTCGTGGCGATCGACGCCAAAGAGACCGCTCCCGGCAGGTGGGAGGTGTTCACCCACGGCGGGCGCAACAACACGCACATCGACGCCATCGACTGGGCGAAACGGGTCGTGGCGCTCGGCGCCGGCGAGATCCTCTTGACCAGCATGGATCGCGACGGCACGAAGAACGGCTTCGACCTGGGGCTCACGCGCGCCGTGGCCGACGCCGTGCCGATTCCCGTCGTCGCCAGCGGCGGCGTCGGCAACCTCCAGCATCTGGCCGACGGCGTGACGCAGGGCCGCGCCGACGCGGTGCTGGCGGCGAGCATCTTTCACTATGGCGAATACACGGTGCGGCAGGCCAAGGAATTCATGCGCGCGCAGGGCATCGAGGTGCGGCTGTGAGCCCAGCCACGAAGTGGCTCAACGAAATCCGCTGGGACGAGCAGGGCCTCGTGCCGGTGATCGCGCAGGACGCCGCCACCGGCGAGGTGCTGATGTTCGCCTGGATGAACCGCGAGGCGCTGGAGAAGACCGCGGCGACCGGCCAGGCCGTCTACTGGTCGCGCTCGCGCCGGAAACTCTGGCACAAGGGCGAGGAGTCCGGCCATTTCCAGAGGGTGCTCGAAATTCGCACCGACTGCGACAACGACGTCGTGCTGCTGAAAGTGGAGCAGATTGGCGGCCTCAGTTGCCATACCGGGCGCAGAAGCTGTTTTTTCCAGCGGCTCGACGACGGTTGCTGGACGCTTATCGATCCGGTGCTCAAGGATCCCAAGGAGATATACAAGTGATCGATCTCGAAGTCCTCCATCGCCTCCAGGAAACGCTCGAAGCCAGGAAGGGGGCGGTGCCCGATTCGTCCTACGTCGCCAGCCTCTACGCCAAGGGCATCGACGCGATCTGCAAGAAGCTGGCCGAGGAGGCGGCGGAAACCATCATGGCGGCCAAGGACGGCGACCGGCTGCACCTGGTGCGCGAGACCTGCGACCTGTGGTTCCACAGCATGGTGCTGCTGACGCATTGCGGCATCGGCGTGGACGACGTCATGGTCGAGTTCCGCCGCCGCGAGGGCATTTCCGGGATCGACGAGAAAGCCAGCCGGGGGAAGTGAGATGAGCGACAACTGCATCTTCTGCAAGATCGTGCGCGGCGAGATTCCGTGCAAGAAGGTTTATGAGGACGACGACCTCCTCGCCTTCCACGACATCAATCCGCAGGCACCGGTGCATTTCATGGTGATCCCGAAGCGGCACATCGCCTCGCTCGCCGAGGTCCGGCCCGACGATGCGCCGCTGATGGGCAGGTTATTCGCGAAGCTCGGCGAACTGGCGGGAAGCCAAGGGCTGAGCGACGGCTTTCGCACCATCGTCAACACGGGCAGAATCGGCCGGCAGGAGGTGTATCATCTTCACATACATGTCCTTGGCGGTCAGGAACCCCTGGGTCCGATGTTGCCGCGCAAATAAATTCGGAGGGAAGACACAATGGGCGCCTGGAGTATCTGGCATTGGCTGGTCGTTCTGCTGATCGTGGTTCTGGTATTCGGCACCAAGAAGCTGCGCAACATTGGGCAGGATCTCGGCGGTGCGGTCAAGGGGTTCAAGGACGGCATGAAAGACGGCGCCCAGCCCGAAGCGACCAAGCAGGTCGAAAGCCAGGCCGGCAACGCCACTGGCGCCACCATCGAGGGCGAGGCGCGCAAGGAAGAGACCAAGGCCTGAGCGGACGCGCCGTCCCGCCAGCGCCGACTTTTGGCTGAACCCCCGTCGTGTTCGATATCGGCTTCACGGAACTGGTGGTCATCGCGCTGGTCGGGCTGATCGTCATCGGGCCGGAGCGCATGCCCAAGGTCGCGCGCACCGTCGGCCACCTGCTCGGGCGTCTGCAACGCTATGTAAGCGATGTCAAGGCAGACATCAATCGCGAGATACAGCTGGACGAACTCAAGAGGATTCAAGCGCAGATCGCCGAGCAGGCGCGCGACATGGAGCGTCAGGTGAATGAGCAGATGAATCGGGTCGAATCCGAATTGAACGATTCGATTCTCGCCAGCGCTGCCGCATCGTCCCCGGCGCCGCACAGCGACGCACCGGCAGCCCTGCCTGCCCAGGAAGCGGGCAAGCCGAACGCCTGATGGAAGCGCAAGAGAGCTTCATCTCCCATCTCGTCGAGCTGCGCGACCGGCTGATCCGCGCGCTGCTGGCCGTGTTCGTCGTCTTTCTGCTGCTGGTGAACTGGGCGCGCGACATCTACACGCTGCTGGCAGCGCCGATGCTCGCCGCCCTGCCGGATGGCGGCCACATGATCGCCACCGACGTGGTGGGCGCTTTCTTCGTGCCGATCAAGGTGACGATGATGGTCGCCTTCCTGATCGCCTTGCCCTACGTCCTTTACCAGGCCTGGGCGTTCGTCGCGCCGGGTCTTTACGCCCACGAAAAGCAGCTCGCGCTGCCGATCGTCGCGGCCAGCGTGCTGCTCTTCTTCATCGGCATGGCCTTCGCCTACTTCATCGTCTTTCCCGCGGTCTTCGGCTTCATCAACGCCTTCGCGCCCGACGGGGTGGCGGTGATGACCGACATCGAGAAATATCTTTCCTTCGTCATCACGACCTTTCTTGCCTTTGGCATCACTTTCGAGGTGCCGGTGGTCGTCATCGTCCTGGTGCGCATGGGGCTGGTCGGCGTCGAGAAGCTCCAGGAGTTTCGCCCCTACATGATCGTCGGCGCCTTCATCGTCGCGGCCATCGTCACGCCGCCCGACGTGTTGTCCCAGTTCCTGCTCGCGGTGCCGATGTGGCTGCTTTACGAACTCGGCATCGTGCTGGCGCGCATGATCGGCCGCTCGGCGCGCGAGGACGCGCCCGCCGCCGATTAGCGATTGGGCCGCGGCCGGCGGCCGATGGTCACCATCGCCTCCACCGGCCGCCCGGAGCGATTCAGGCCGAAGCGCGCCTGACTGCCGGGAGCGAGCGCGGCGATCATGTCGAGCATCGCCTGCGCGTCCTTCACCGGCTGCCCATCGATCGACAGCAGCACGTCGCCGGGACGGATGCCGGCGCGATCCGCCGGCGCATTGCGCATCACGCCAGCGATGAGCGCCCCCTGCCCCGCCGGCACGCCGAAGGATTCGGCCAATTCGGACGTCAAATCCTGCACTTCGACGCCGATCCAGCCGCGAATCACCGTGCCGGTCCGGATGATCTGCTCCATCACGTTTCGAGCCAGCGAGACGGGAATGGCGAAACCGATGCCCATCGAGCCGCCGCTTTGCGAATAGATCGCCGTGTTGATGCCGACCAGGTGCCCGCGACTGTCGACCAGCGCGCCGCCGGAGTTGCCGGGATTGATCGCCGCGTCGGTCTGGATGAAGTTCTCGAAGGTGTTGATGCCCAAATGCGTGCGGCCGAGTGCCGAAACGATGCCGGAAGTGACGGTCTGGCCGACGCCGAACGGATTACCGATCGCCAGCACCACGTCGCCGACGCGCAGGGCTTCCGAGTCGGCGAAGGTGATCGGCGTCAATCCGGCGCTGTCGGCCAGCCGCAGCACGGCGAGATCGGATTCGGGGTCGGCGCCGACCAGCCGGGCGCGGGTCTTGCGACCGTCGTGAAAGGCGACCTCGATGGCGTCCGCCGACTCGACGACATGGTTGTTGGTGAGTACCAGTCCGTCGGTCGAAACGACCACGCCGCTGCCCAGGCCGGACTGGCGCTGACTGTCGCCGAAACGGTCGCCGAAGAAGTGGCGGAACACCGGATCGTTCATCAGCGGATGACGGCGCACCTCCTGGCTGGTGAAGATGTGCACCACGGAAGGCAGAGCGGTCTGCGCCGCATCGGCATAGCTGGCCACCTGATGACGCCCTCCTCCTCCATCGCTGCCCCCGTTCGGCTTGACCTGCTGGATCGCAACCACCGGCGGCGGCGCGCCATTACCGAGGCGTCCGGCCAGCCATTCGGGCTTGAGCGTCTGCACGACGAACAGGGCCGCGACGCTGACCGTGACGGCTTGGGCGAAAATGAGCCACAATCGAAACATGCGGATCGGAAAGACGGGAGAGGAGAAGCGAAATGCGGCGTGACGAACTCGGCGCGTATCTGGATGCCTTGCTGGAACCCACGCGCTTCCGGGATTATTGCCCAAACGGCCTGCAAGTGGAAGGTCGCGACACGATTCGCCGCGTCGTCTGCGGCGTCACCGCCAATCTGGCGCTCATCGAAGCGGCGGCGGCGCGCGGCGCCGATGCCCTCCTCGTGCACCACGGCTGGTTCTGGAAAGGCGAGGACGACCGCGTGACCGGCTTTCGCAAGCGCCGGTTGCAAACCCTGCTCGCCCACGACATCAGCCTCTTTGCCTATCACCTGCCGCTCGACGCGCACCCCGAACTCGGCAACAACGCCCAGATCGCCCGGCGCTTCGGGTGGGCTACCGAAGGCCACTTCGGGGAAAGCGCCCTAGGCTGCCTCGCCGTCCTGCCGGCGCCGACTTCCGCATCTGACCTCGCCCGGCAGGCGGAAACCGTGTTCGGTCGCCCCCCGCTGCTCCTAGGTGACGCGAACCGACCGGTACGCCGCGTCGCCTGGTGCAGCGGCGGCGCCCAAGACTGGTTCGAGGCCGCGATCGCCGCCGGCGCCGACCTGTTTCTCTCCGGCGAGGCCGCCGAACGCACCACCCACCTCGCCTGCGAATCGGGCGTCGCCTATCTGGCCGCCGGCCACCATGCCACCGAACGCTACGGCGTCATGGCGCTGGGCGAGCACCTGACCGCGCAGTGCGGGATCGAATGCGAATATGTGGAGATCGACAACCCGGTCTAGCCAGGCAGACTGCCGCTCTTGATCATGCCGGAGAGCAGCAGCTCTTCGGCCACCGACTGCGGGAAGCCGCTGCGGGCGCCGCCGCGATTGTCGGCGAGCAGGTTTTCGAGATAGGCCAGGCAGCCGAGCTTGCCCCACATTTCGGTCAGTCGCGCGGCGATATGCGGATAGTCTTCGAGGCTGCGCCGCGCCTCGGCGCGGGGTTGCCAGTCTTCCGGCTGCACGTTGAAATGCTGGCGCAGCTCTTCCGCAGAGCGTTCGAATTCTTCCTGCTGGCCGTTGAGCCGATAGATTTCCAGGAGCTTGAGCCAGTGCCGCAACGCCTGTTTCGGTTCGCTGCGAATCTGCTCGGTGAGCGTTTGCGCTGCCCCGTGACCGAGTCCCATCGAGAGCATGATTTCGGCCAGTTCGATGGCCTGGTCCTTGCCCGCTTCCTCCACCTGCATGAACATCGGTTGCGTCGATGGGGCAGGTGCAGCCCTTGTTGGGGCAGGACGCGCCGCCGCGGAGGCCGGCGGCGGCGACGCAACGGGCTTGGGCGCCACAACGGGTGGAGGCGATGCGGCCTGTTCGAAAGTCGGCGCTGGCGGAGCGGCGACCGGCGCCGCGACCGCGGGGGGCGCCCTGCGGCGGCGGCGCATCACGAACCAGGCGAGCAACAGCAGAAGAATCGCGCCGCCGCCAGCGAGAAACAGCCACGGATCGTCGAGCCCCACCGGCGCGGGCGGCTCTCGTACGGGGGTGACCGGGGACGGCGACGATGCGCGCCACTCGGGCATCGCCTGAATCAGCCGATGGATTTCGCGCACCAGGTTCTCGATGCGCGCCAGCCGGGCCAGAATGTCGTCGAGCAGGCGATCCTGCTCGCGGAACCAGCGCTTCAGCGGATCGTCAGTCTCGTCGGGATGGCTCTGGCTGATGCTGACACGTTCGCCCTGTGCACCGGGATCGGCCACGCCCAACGGCACGCCCATCGTAAGACCGGCCGACAGAAAGGCAAACAACAGCAGCAGACGCTTGATCAAGACGAAGGGCCCCGGAGCAAATGGGGTCATTCTGTTACGGAGTCGGGGGCGGCGAAGCTGTGATCAGCCCAGATTGTCCATTAGCCATTTTGTGTCCCATGGATGACCGGTGGAGCGGAGGCGTTGGCCCAAAGGCCGGTGAACCAGGCACGTTTTCGACGGGGTACGGAGAGCATCAGTTTGTTCTGACTGGCATCGTGATGCCACGAGCCACCGATGGCCAGCACCAGGCCATGGAGGGTCGAGAGGGTATGCTGAACGCGGGAACGCAGCACCGCTTGGCGAAATAGGCTCATCAGGTTATAAGCCAGCATGGCGAAGCCCAGGGCGGCCTCCGTGGCCCAGAAGTCACGCATGTTGAACGCGCCCAAGCCGAAATCCGCCTTCAGTTCCTTGATCCGATTCTGTGCGGCTTCGCCGCATCCCGCTTCGCGGGACCAGCCTTCGGCTGTCCTGCGCCCTTCGGGCTGGTCGCAGTCGGCCCTTCCCCGGTAGGTGCGCCAAACTTCGACCATCGGCAGGTCGAGACTGGTCACGAAGGCGCCGTA
>OGCL01000462.1_pt1 | contig 43399 bp, 46 predicted proteins | sample 1570041 | NCBI WGS metagenome assembly OGCL01 (sample SAMN06266162, study PRJEB24511) | hot springs metagenome | isolation source: Hot spring water | place: South Africa: Limpopo | collected 2015-06-22 | reverse complement strand
ACAACTTCCCCCTTGACTTGGCCAGTGCGGAGTCTGCGCCTGTGGCCATGATTGCCCCGAGCATCAACGGCTAATTTGCCCAGTCAGTCCTAGCTATTGGCTAGGTTAAGGAACCGCCTCTTGGCTAAGGGGCGGTTTTTTTGTGCGGCTACGGCACCGCGGCATGGTAGGAACTGCGCACCAACGGTCCTGAGCGCACATGAGAGAACCCCAGTGCTTTAGCAATTTCACCGAGGCGGCTAAACTCTGCTGGGGTCCAGTATTTAACGACGGGATGGTGAGCAAGGGACGGGGCAAGGTACTGCCCCAACGTGAGGCGATCGCACCCGACGGCTCGTAAATCTTTCAGGGTGGCAATAATTTCCGCTTCGCTTTCTCCGAGTCCCAGCATGAGGCCGGATTTGGTGGGAATCTGGGGGTTTAACTCTTTAACGGTTGCCAGTACGCGCAAGGAACTGGCGTAGGTGGCACCCCGCCGTACTGGGCCTTGCAGCCGCTCCACGGTTTCGAGGTTGTGGTTATAGCAGGCGGGTTCGAGGGCAATAATTTGGGCAATGCAGTCTCGCTGGCTCAGCCGCCCCCGATCCATCCGAAAGTCTGGGGTAAGGACTTCAATTTGCGTCTGGGGGCGCAGGTGGCGAATGGCTTGCATGGTGGCCACAAACTGTCCGGCTCCCTGATCCGGCAAGTCATCCCGTGCCACACTGGTGAGCACAACGTAGTCTAACCCGAGGGTGGCCACGGCTGCCGCCACTTTTGCCGGTTCGTGCGGATCCACGGCCATGGGGGCATGACCCTTATCCACCTGACAAAAGGCGCAGGCACGGGTGCAGGTTGCCCCCAACAGTAAAAAGGTGACTGTTTTGTGGGCGTAGCACTCACCGCGGTTGGGGCAGCGCCCCTCTTCACAAATGGTGTGAATGCCGTGCTGCCGAATAAGCTGCTGCACGGTGGATAGCTCACTGGCTTTGCCTAGGGGTTTGCGGAGCCATAGTGGTAAAGAGGAACGATGCGTCATAGAACCTTGCCAATGGGGAAGATAGCCGAGGTGAGGTATAAATACAGAACTTAATGAAGTAATTCGTCTATTTATTAAGTAACTGTAAATTATTGGTGGGGCAGCCCCTAGGGGGCGATCGCTTCTGTGGCAGGATCAATAGCGATGTCACAGCACGTATCCAGCAAGACCTATGAGTGATCAGCCACGCCCCACAGTTATTATTACAGGTGCCTCCTCTGGCGTGGGCCTGTACGGAACCAAAGCCCTAGCCGCTAAGGGCTGGCACGTGGTTATGGCCTGTCGCAATCTGGAAAAAGCTGAAAATGCCGCCAAGGAGCTCAATATCCCCAGCGATGCCTATACCCTGCTGCATTTGGATCTGTCCTCGTTGGCAAGTGTGCGTGGGTTCGTTGAATCGTTTCGGGCACTGAATCGTCCCCTGCGTGCCTTGGTGTGTAATGCGGCGGTGTATTATCCGCTGCTGAAGGAACCCATCTACAGCGTCGATGGCTATGAAGTAAGTGTGGCCACCAACCATCTGGGGCACTTTCTCCTGTGCAATCTGCTGCTGCCGGATTTACAGCAGTCCCCCGAGAGCGATAAGCGCCTGATTATCTTGGGTACGGTGACCGCGAACCGCAAAGAGCTAGGGGGTAAAATTCCCATCCCAGCGCCACCGGATCTGGGTAACCTTGAGGGATTTGAGAAGGGGTTCAAAGCCCCCATTGCCATGATTAACGGTAAACCCTTTAAGTCCGGCAAGGCCTACAAAGACAGTAAACTCTGTAATATGCTAACGGTGCGGGAGTTGCATCGGCGCTTCCATGACTCTACCGGCATTGTCTTTAGTTCGCTTTATCCGGGCTGTGTTGCGGATACGCCCCTGTTCCGTAATCATTTCCCCCTCTTTCGCACGCTGTTCCCCCTCTTTCAGAAAAATATCACCGGTGGCTATGTCACGCAGGAGTTGGCGGGCGAGCGGTTGGCCATGGTGGTGGCGGATCCGGAGTTTCGCCAGTCGGGGGTGCACTGGAGTTGGGGCAATCGCCAAAAACAGGGTCGCCAAGCCTTTGTCCAAGAACTCTCAGCCGAGGGTAGCGATATGCAAAAGGCACAGCGCCTGTGGGAACTGAGCGAAAAACTTGTGGGGCTGGCTCAGGACTAATGCGAATTGGCCTAGCCCTAGGGATAGGAATCATCGGGTCACTGACATCACTAACAACGGTGGCGATCGCCACGCCGCCGCCGCAAACGGTCGTGACCCAGTTCTATCAATGGCTGATCCAGCATCCAGACCACAGCCGTGAGCGATTAGAGCAACAGCAGCAGTCCCTGACACCGGCGCTGTACAAAGAGCTAAGGGCGGCCTTTCGCAAACAGCCCCAAGATGGCGCATGGCTGGATTTTGATCCCTTTTCCTATACCCAAGTGAGCACGCTGGGTATGAGGGTGCGCCATGTCCGGCCTTCCGCCACAGATCCGCGCCAAACCGAGGTGGACATTGATGTCATCGCCGGGCTACGGGGACGGCAAGGCACGGCGGTGCCCATTAAGGTGATTTTGAAGCAGACGGGCGATCGCTGGCAAATTGATAATTTAGTGTATATGAGCACTTGGGATAGCCTACGCTGTATATTGCGAGAGATCAATCGCTAAGCAAGTGCAAGGAGGCAGGGTGCTGGTGTCTGAGAGTAGGGGAGCTATTTTTCCTGTAGTGTGGCAGGGCGATCGCGTCCAGTTAATTGATCAGACGCGCTTACCGGCGGACTACGAGTTAAAGGACATTGCCACGGCGGCAGAGATGGCCACTGCCATTCGCACCATGATTGTGCGGGGTGCTCCGGCCATTGGGGTGGCTGCCGCCTTTGGTATGGTGTTGGGTGCCCGTGAGTACAGCGGCAGCGATCGCGCCGGACTCCTTGCCCATCTAGAGTCAGTGGCCACTGAACTGCGGCAAACGCGACCGACCGCCGTGAATCTTTTTTGGGCCATTGATCGCATGTTGGAGGCGGCTCGCACCCAAACCGCCACCCTCGAAAAGCTACAAGCCCATTTACTGGCCACCGCCCAAGCCATTGCCAGTGAGGATGTGGCCACCTGTCAAGCCATTGGGGAACACGGCTTAGCGGCGCTTCCCAAACAGCCCGAAAAACTGCGCCTCTTGACCCACTGCAATGCGGGTGCCCTTGCAACAGCAGGCTACGGTACCGCCCTTGGGGTGGTGCGATCAGCATGGCGTGCCAACCGTCTGGAACGGCTTTATGCGGATGAAACTCGACCGCGGCTGCAAGGGGCAAAATTAACGGCGTGGGAGTGTGTGCAAGAAGGTATTCCGGTGACCCTGATTGCCGATACCATGGCGGCTCACTGTATGCAGCGGGGCATGATTGATGCCGTGGTGGTTGGTGCCGATCGCATTGCCCGCAACGGTGACACCGCCAATAAAATTGGTACCTACAGTGTGGCTCTAGCGGCGCAGGCCCATCAGATTCCCTTTTTTGTGGCCGCCCCCCTCTCCACTATTGACACCCAGATGCCCACTGGGGCGAACATCCCCATTGAGGAGCGCCACCCTCAAGAAATTTACCAAGTGGGCTACAGCCGTATTGCCCCGGCAGGAGTTGACTTCTACAATCCGGCCTTTGACGTTACGCCCGCCCACCTCATTACCGGCATCATTACGGAATTGGGGGTGTTTGCACCTGCGGATCTGGCTCAGGGAATTGGTGCAGCCTAGATGGCTTTTGCATAGGTTCTTGGCTTCGGCAGAACTGATGAATGGCTCAACGCCAGACACCATACCTAATTTCTTGTTCGATTGCCGAGGAGTGGGGCAAATGAAAGTTCTGCCAACCATAGAAGCCGTAGATACACCCTTATTAGCCGCTGCCCAATCCATTTATAATCTGTATCAGCAAGTCCATGGGGTGAACACGTCCCCAGCGGGTGTGGCGGTCAATCGGCAAACCCTGCGGGGTCACGTTATTTTTACAACTCAACCCGTCCTCCTGCCCCAAGAATGCTTTATCCCCTCTGATCACTTACCGGAAGTTGCGAGCCTATCACTGCCCTGACGCTCTTTACCCTGAGTAGCTACGCCCTAGTTTTTCTGTTGGGATCTGCCGTCGGTAGCTTTCTCAATGTCGTTATCTACCGGATTCCCCACGGGCGATCGCTATTCTACCCGCCGTCGCGTTGTCCCGCCTGCCTCACACCCCTGCGCGCCTATGACAATATTCCGATTTTCGGTTGGCTGCTGTTGCGGGGGCAGTGTCGCTACTGTCAGGCACCTATTTCATGGCGCTATCCTGCTATCGAACTGTTACTGGGGCTACTTTTTGTCCTTATCTTTGGGCTGAGCGGTTGGCAGTGGCAGACCCTAAGCATCTGGATATTCACCGCATGGCTGCTGGCCCTAGCCTTTATTGATCTAGATACAATGCTGCTGCCCCATCCCCTAACCAAATGGGGATTAATGACCGGCCTTGTGGTGCAAGGACTGTTGGCGGGGGGCTGGCTACCCGCTCTGACAACGATCAGCCACCATCTGATTGCGGCGGCCTTGGGGCTGTGGCTGTTTGACCTGATTCGCTGGGGCGGGGCGATCGCCTTCGGTCAGGAGGTGATGGGGGGAGGCGATGGCAAACTTGCTGCTATGATTGGTGCGTGGTTAGGCTGGCAAGGGCTTCTTGTCACACTGTTTTTGGCCGCTGCCCTTGGGGGAGCTATCGGCGGACTAGGGATGGCTCTTGGCTGGATTCAGCGTCGCCAACCGATTCCCTTCGGTCCCTTTTTGGCCGTTGCCGCCATCCTTGCCGCTCTTTTTGGCAATGTCCTGATTCAATTTTATGTGGATACCTTTTTGCCCGGGGTTGCCTTCCCCTAGCGTCAGGCAGTGATGGAGCAACAGGGGTATTATTCATAAGGAAGCCGCCCGAACGAATAACTGTCCAGGCGGGGTGTGGTGTGAGGAGTGAACGGAAACGTGCGTCTCCGCTATTTCTATTGTAGGGGACACTTCCAGAATTGCCATAAGTAAATTGACGCAAAATTGCCAAAATTTTAGGAGATTTTAAGAACTCGCCAATGCACGGCCACACAGAAAACGAGCCAGAGGCTCTCCCTAGCTCGTTGACGATTTCATTAAACGGTTTTTCTTAAAAAGCCCAGAGCCTAGCGCGCTGTGGCAGCCATTTTCTCTTCAGCTAATTCCCGCAAGCTCGGAAATAAAAAGTGGTTCTCTTCGACGTACTGTGCACCGAACAAGCCTTTTTCTGCCCAGAAGTAGCGATCCGTTGTATGCTCGTTACGCTTGACAAGGAGTAAGGCGGGTGGCGCAATCCCCTTGGCCTGAATAAATTTCCGAGCCGCTGTTACTGGTTTATCTTCGCCACTCTCGATGCTATATTGGGGTACGCACTCAAGGATCCTGCGCCCTTCAAGACGACGCCGACTTTTCCGCTTCCGTCTTCTGGCCAAGTTGCCCTACCTCCTTTGCGCTATGAGAACTGTTGCCGAGTTTACAAAAGTCGCCCCTTAGTATATCCGTTGTATTTTAGAATTTCAACTTTCCTTAATCTATCGAAACACGATCTATGGCAAATCCAATGATCCCCAACCTAGGATCAACGGATTTTATGATCCCATCCCTTCGAGTATAGCAAACTGTGACAGTTGAGAAAGTGGCTACAAATCAATGGCGGCTAGTCTTGTAGGCTACCCTAGAAGGCAATAGAGCCTGTGCCCCAAAGAGTTCAAAGCCTATGATGATTCAGCGGTTGGTGCGTCGTGTCCTTGAGACGCAGGTGTTGACCTCGGCCATTGAAAACCAAATTTCCCAATTGCTCTGGAAGCGGGACTACGACGGCGAAGATATGGCTGCCCTCGCCGAACTGCTCGATGCCCTCGACAATCAGCAAATTAAGACGCAAGAGTAGTTTATAGGGTTAACTCAGGTGATGCGCTTTCCCACAACGGTACTGGTGCTGAATGCTGGCTCCAGTAGCCTAAAGGCGTGCCTCTATTCCCTAGGGGCACCGCCCGATAACATTGTACCGATGCCGGAGTGGCAGGGGCTTTTGGATTGGGGCCAAGATGTCAAGACGGCAACGCTGAAGGTCAAGGGGCACCAGCGGCAGTACCAGACGACCCTTAGCCATCCCCAGGGGGCGATCGCGGCTCTGCCGGATTGGCTGCGGACTCTTTTGAGCACACTCACTGAGGGGGAAACGGCGGTTCTGGCCACCTTGGCGGATTTGCATGTCATTGGCCATCGGGTGGTGCATGGTGGCTCGCACTATCGGGCACCGGTCTGGGTGGATGCCACGGTTAAAGCAGCGATTGCCGAGTTGAGTGAATATGCGCCGCTGCATAACCCAGCCAATCTGGCGGGCATCGAGGTGATGGCGCACCTGTGTCCGCAAGTTCCGCAAGTGGCGGTCTTCGATACCGCATTCCATGCCCAACTGCCCGTGGTAGCCCGCACGTATCCCATCCCCTACTCGCTGACGAGGGCGGGAATCCAACGCTACGGTTTTCACGGCATTAGCCATCAGTACGTGAGTGAGCGTGCCGCAACGGTACTGGCGCGTCCCCTTTCCCAACTGCGCCTGATTACCTGCCATCTGGGGAATGGATGCTCCTTGGCAGCCGTTAAGGGTGGCCGCTGCCTTGAGACCACGATGGGCTTTACCCCCACCGCCGGAGTCATGATGGGAACCCGCTGTGGCGATATTGACCCCGGCATCCTGCTGTATTTGCTGCGTCGCGGCTACACGGCGGACGAGTTAGATCAACTAGTGAATCGCCAATCGGGGCTGTTGGGTATCTCTGGGGTGAGTAATGACTTACGCCAGATTTTGGCAGCAATTGATCAGGGGAATGCCGCAGCACAGCTTGCCTACGACTGCTTCATTTACTCTTTACAGCGGGGCATTGCCAGTTTGCTACCCCCCTTGGCAGGGGTGGATGCGATTGTCTTTACAGCAGGTATCGGCGAAAACGCGCCTTCGGTACGGGCGGATGTTTGCCGCGGGCTGGGGTGGTTAGGGGTGAGTATTGATCCGGTAGCCAATGAACAGGGGGAAGGCGATCGCGACATTGCCAGCGCTGAGGCTAGCGTTCGGGTACTGGTGCTGCATACCCACGAAGATTGGGCGATCGCCTGCGCCTGCCTCAAACGTTTAGCTGAGTAAGCATCAACCCCACACTTCAGAAACTTTAGGCATTGCCGCCCTACAGGCGTGCAGGATATTTACCCATGGGTGAGTGTCCTAGGACAGACGTAGGCCAATACTCATGACGTTAAGGAAGTATCAAGATTCATCGCTAAACCTTGACGCTATCGGGAACCCATTCGTACAATGCGGGTAATTATTCACTCCTCGTTCATGCAATTTCCAGTATTCAACTTCTAGATGCCCTGACTGTTAGACCCTCATCAGCCACCAGAGGTGCATCTCCTTGCGTGCTGATGGTGTTTGGCAACCGCCAAATTCTTCAGGTTTTTCAGGCTTCTGATGTGCTGGAGTTGTTATCGTTACGAGGCGCTAGAAAATTTTTCAAAACGCCTAAGTTGTGTTGGTTTGGACTGATTAAACAGGAGTAAAGCTGTGTTTAATATGCGTCGTGCCGCGTTGGTTGCTCTGGCTACAACAGCAACCTGTGCAACCCTATTGTTGGCTCCCGCCGAAGCCCGTCAGGTGAAAGCTGTACGGGGAGTGGTTACTAATATTGATGGCGATAACGTCACCCTACGGCAGCCGTGGGGCAAAGAAATCGTGGTGGTATTTGATCGCAAGCATCGTCAGCGCCCCTTCCGCGCCGAGATTGTTGAAGGGCTAGATATTGCTGTGATTTTAGATCCAAAAGCCAGTGTGCCCACGGCCAAAATTATCTGTGCCGCAATTGTGCCTGCCCCCCCCTACGTTGCGGTTACCCCAATTCGAGTGCCCCAAGTGAGCGCTCCACCCATGATGCGTACCCCCGCCGCAGCGCCGCCGCCACCTCCCGCTGCGCCGCCTGCTCGGATTCTTTACTAGGCAGCCCGACGGGGTGCAGCCTCTAGGCACCCCACTGGCTCAAAAACAGCAACACAAGGAGTGATCATCATGGGACGGTGGTACCAAGTAAGTCTGTTAGGTGTGGTCGTCGGGGTTGACGGCATGATTATGGCTGCCCCCACTACGGCAGCACCGGTGGAAGCCACCATCAGCCGTGCTTCTGAGACACAGCCCTACTTGCCGTTGGTGATCACTCCCCCCGCGATGGCGCTGCCTCCCCTTGGGGACGCGGCGGCGTTTTTGCCGACCCTTGAGCGCAAACTTGTCCTGCGCTTACGGGAGCGGCGGGTGTTCTTGTATGAAGGCGATCAAGTACTGGCAAGCTACCCTGTTGCGGTGGGTAAACCGGGCTGGGAAACCCCCCAAGGTCAATTTCGGGTACTTCATAAGGTGGTTAACCCCCGCTGGGAAAGCCCCTTCACCGGTTCGGTCATTCCGCCAGGGCCGCGGAATCCCTTGGGCGATCGCCTGATTGTGTTTGCCCCCATGGGGAACAATAACTATGCCGGGTTTCATGGCACCCCCAACGAAGCTGCCATTGGTCAAGCGGTCTCCCATGGGTGTGTGCGGATGCGCAACAGCGATATTCGGGCACTGTTTGAAAAAATTGAAGTAGGCACCCGGGTGATTGTGCAACCCTAGCAATGTACTCGTCACTCTTAGCTGCTGCTGTTTCCTTGAGTGCTGCCCAAGCCACCTGTGATGCCGCGATCGCCTGGGTGGTGCAGGACATGGCACGCTTAGGGGTCAAGACAGCCGCGGTCAACTGGCGACCGGTTTATGACCCCGAGCAGCCATGGGGTTATCCAGATAATCCCTTTCCCGATCGCGATCGCCAAATGATTTTAGTGCTGGATGCCTTTCGAGATGGCGGGCGCGCCGAGGCATTGATGAATAGCCCCCAGTTGCAGCTTGCCTATGCACGGCGACTAATGGCAGAGTGCAGCGACATTGCAATTGTGAGCTTTGGCTTAGATGCCAGTGATTACATCATCCGCTTATTCTTGTTGCCGGATCAACGGGTAGAACACGGCATTCCCGTGCCTGCCGGAGAGGACATCCAGACTGTTCCTTGGGGGCACTATATTTTCATTTAGCTGCCTAGAACTGATAAACTTAACTCAAGTGGGGTGCGGGGGGCTATCAGTCCCGCGCTGTATCTGAGGACAAGTGAGGGTAGAGAGAAGCAAATCTCTTTCCTCACTGCTCCCGCCTCTTTCCTTCTCAAACATGGACTCCCCGCATCTAGCGATTCCCCAGTGATAAAAGTGATAGGATACTACTGGTTTGCAGCCCACCGATTGAGAGTAAAAGTCAGGCATTGCCGGGACCTCCAACGTTCGGGAATTGCACAGAAATACTTGTGTTTTCTGCTTGGACTCAGTACCCAGGGACGCTGGGAAATGGAAACCGCCTGTCAAGTCGGGCTGTCGGGGGTCTCTGACCTAGATAAGTGGCGTGGGGCAGGAATGCCCAATCGTGAGGTTGGGAAGCCCGTGCTGTATGTGTAGCAACCCTGCGGGAAGCAAGCTACAGCGTCGGGAGGATGTCACCGTCTTCTTCCATTGGGAATGTAAGAGTTACCGCTATAGTGGAAGTGATCTTTGCCACTGCACGCACAGGACGAGCGTTATGTCACAGCAAGATTTTGGACTCATTGGCCTCGCGGTTATGGGGGAAAACCTCGCCCTTAACGTCGAACGTAATGGTTTTTCAGTGGCCGTTTACAATCGTACTCCTGCCCGCACCGATGCCTTTATGGCCGAGCGAGCCGTTGGCCGTAAGTTTAAGGCCACCTATACCCTTGAAGATTTTGTGGCATCCCTCTCGCGACCGCGGCGGATTCTGGCGATGGTGAAAGCGGGGCAGCCCGTGGATGATCTGATTGCGCAACTCAAACCCCTGCTCGAACCCGGTGACATTCTGATTGATGGGGGGAACTCGCTCTATACCGACACCGAGCGGCGGGTGGCGGAAATGGAAGCGGCGGGCTTGTGCTTTTTTGGTATGGGGGTGAGTGGCGGCGAAGAAGGTGCCCTCAATGGCCCCAGCCTGATGCCCGGTGGCAGTAGAGATGCCTATCAGGCGCTAGAACCCATTCTGACCAAAATTGCTGCCCAAGTGGATGATGGCCCCTGCGTCACCTACATTGGTCCGGGGGGTGCGGGTCACTACGTTAAGATGGTTCACAACGGCATTGAGTACGGGGATATGCAACTCATTGCCGAAGCGTACGATCTGCTTAAAAACGTTTTGGGGTTGGGGCATCAGGAACTACACGAGGTGTTTAAGGAGTGGAATAGCACCCCTGAACTCAATTCGTTTTTAATTGAAATTACCAGCCAGATTTTTACCTACATTGACCCGGAGACCCAACTGCCCTTGGTGGATGTCATTGTGGATGCGGCAGGGCAAAAGGGAACCGGGCGCTGGACGGTGGAAACCGCCCTTGAGATGGGAGTGGTCATCCCCACGATTACGGCGGCGGTGAATGCGCGGATTATGTCGTCCATTAAGGCGGAGCGGCTAGCGGCAGCCCAGCAGCTTCCCGGGCCAAGTGCCAGCTTTAGTGGCGATAAAGCAGAGTTTATTAATAAGATTCGCGATGCCCTCTACTGCTCAAAGATCTGCTCCTATGCCCAAGGGATGGCGCTGATTGCCAAAGCGTCGCGGGAATTGTTTGACAACCGCTTGAACTTGGGTGAAATTGCCCGTATTTGGAAGGGGGGCTGCATTATTCGGGCTGGCTTCCTGAACAAAATTAAGCAGGCCTACGACGAAAATCCAGAACTGCCCAACTTGCTGCTGGCACCGGAGTTTAAGCAAACCATTCTCGATAAACAGGCGGCGTGGCGTGAGGTCATGGTTGAAGCCACTCGCTTGGGAATTGCGGTGCCAGCCTTTGGCGCGTCGTTAGAGTATTTTGATAGTTATCGGCGCGATCGCCTGCCGCAAAACCTCACCCAAGCGCAGCGGGACTTTTTTGGTGCCCACACCTACGAGCGCATCGATAAACCCGGCACCTTTCACACGGAATGGGTACCCATTCAGGAGTCTGCCCCCGTGACAGGCTAACCTAGAATTATTGGCAGGGGGTTGTTGGCCATTGCATCCTTTTTTGCGGTTACTGCACCATACCCAACGCTATCGGCAAGAGGTTTGGCTCGCCTCCCTCTACTCTGTTTTGAACAAAATTTTTGACCTAGCGCCGCCGGTGCTCATTGGGATTGCGGTGGACTTAGTGGTGCAGCGCCAAGACTCCCTGTTTGCCCGCTGGGGGCTGGTCTCCTTTGAGCAGCAACTCCTTGCCCTTGCGCTCATTTCGTTTGTGATTTGGAGCTTGGAGTCGCTGTTTGAGTATGCCTATGCACGGGCTTGGCGCAATTTGGCACAACACATTCAGCACGATTTGCGTCTAGAGACTTACGCCCACGTCCAGGAGATGGATCTGGCGTTTTTTGAGGAGCGCAGTAGTGGGCTGCTATTGGCAATCCTCAATGACGACATTAACCAGTTGGAGCGCTTCCTCGATGGTGGCGCTAATGAGGTGCTGCAAGTCACAACAACGGTGCTGGTTGTGGGGGGGATTTTCATTGGGCTGGCACCGACGGTGGCGGTGTGGGGCATGCTGCCGATGCCCTTTATTTTGTGGGGGTCGCTGGCATTTCAGCGGCGCTTAGCCCCTCGCTATGCGGATGTGCGGGAAAAGGCGGGACTGCTGAACGAGCGGTTAGCCAATAATATTAGCGGCATTCAAACGATTAAGAGCTTTACGGCTGAACGCTATGAACTGGAGCGGCTGCGCCTTGATAGTGAGGCCTACCGGCAGAGTAACCGCCGCGCCATTCGCCTGAGTGCTGCCTATATCCCCCTAATTCGCTTTGTGATTTTGTTTGGGTTTACGGGCACGTTGGTGCTGGGGGGCTTTGCCGCGTTTTACGGCCACCTTGATGTGGGAGCCTACAGTACGATGGTGTACCTGATTCAGCGGATGCTATGGCCCCTGACCCGCCTAGGGGAAACGCTGGATCAGTATCAGCGGGCCATGGCTTCGACGCAGCGGGTATTGAATTTGCTGGAAACGCCGATTGCCATCCGCACGGGCGATCGCCCCCTGAATCCAGCCCAAGTGAAAGGAGAGGTGACGTTTAGGGAGGTCAGCTTTGCCTATGCTGGGCGGGCGGCGGTGCTCAAGGGAATTAACCTGACGATTCCGGCGGGGCAGACCATTGCCATTGTTGGCTCCACCGGCTCGGGGAAAAGTACGCTGGTGAAATTGCTGCTGCGCTTTTACGAAGTTCAGCAGGGGCAAGTGTGTGTCGATGGGGTGGACATTCGCGACTATCGCTTGCAAGACCTGCGCTCGGCCATTGGCTGGGTGAGCCAAGATGTGTTTTTGTTCCACGGTACGGTGTTTGAAAATATTGCCTACGGTACGTTTGACGCTACGCTGACGGAGGTGATCCAAGCCGCCAAGATGGCAGAGGCGCACGAGTTCATTACCCAACTGCCCCAAGGGTATGACACGGTGGTGGGAGAGCGGGGACAAAAACTTTCGGGCGGGCAGCGCCAGCGGTTGGCGATCGCCCGTGCCATCCTCAAGGACCCGCCCATTCTAGTGCTCGACGAGGCCACCTCAGCAGTAGATAACGAAACCGAAGCGGCAATTCAGCGCTCCCTTGCCCACATTACCGAGCACCGCACCACGATTGCGATCGCCCATCGGCTCTCCACCATCCGCCATGCCAACTGCATTTACGTAATGGAGCAGGGAGACATTATTGAGCAGGGCACCCACGAGCAACTTTTGGCACAGCAGGGGGTTTACTATGGCCTCTGGCAAGTTCAGGCGGGTCAACTCTTTTCGTGATTGTTGTAATTGCCGCCAACTGACTTAGATTGATTTAACGATTTAGCGGGCAAAAAAGCCCACCACAATCAAGGGAATAAAAATCGCTAGGGCAACAATCACCAGCAGTGTTTCTGGCTCAATGTTAATGATGGCGGGTTGGCCACTTTTTTTGGGCGGTTCAGGAGGGGTCATGGTGTTATACCTGTGGTCTAGTTCCAGCCTAACAAAGGATTGTCTTGGTCTGGACTGAATGAACGGTTAAGGGAACCGCAGGAATCGGCTATGATACAAACAAGCCATTGATGCGCTGCTCCTCCTCAATTTGGCTGAGTGCCTATGCAGTGTCCCTTTTGTAACCATACCGATAGTCGTGTGCTCGAGTCTCGCTCAGCAGAAAGTGGTCAAAGTATTCGCCGTCGCCGCGAGTGCCTTGACTGTGGGCGGCGATTTACCACCTATGAGCGCATTGAATTTGTGCCGATTATTGTTATTAAGCGCGATGGCACGCGTGAGTCGTTTGATCGCTCGAAACTGTTGCGGGGAATTATGACCGCCTGTGGTAAAACGAATGTGCCGCAGCAGCAAATTGAAGCACTGGTTGATGATATTGAGGCGGAGTTGCAATTGCGATCGCGCCGTGAAGTCAGCAGTAGCGAACTTGGGGAGGCGGCGCTGCAACGCCTACGTCAGATTAGTGAGGTGGCTTACGTTCGGTTTGCCTCGGTTTATCGTCAGTTTCAGGGGATTAGTGACTTTGTGGAAGAATTGGCGCATTTGCAGGCGGCACCCCCTGAGCTGCCCGCACTGGTGCAGCGCTAGATTTTGACGGGTAAGTCAGCATTAATCGCCTCAATGCGGTGTTGCTCTGCGGCATTAATCTGCGGCAGGTAGTGCTGAAAAATCTGGGCAAGGCGCGGTTCATAAAAGCGGTGCAGGCTGTAGTTGGGGGTCGCCGGAAAGCCACGTCGTTTTTTGTGGCTGCCTCCCGCCCCCGGATCAAAGCGCTGGATGCCGTGGGCGATCGCCCACTCGATGGGTTCGTAGTAGCAGGCATTAAAGTGCAGACAGTCAATCTCCCGCAGGCTGCCCCAGTAGCGCCCGTAAAGCTGATCCCCCTTGGTGACGCAAAAGGACATGGCGGTGGGATGGTGGCTATCTCGCGCTGTGTAGGCGGCAAACAGGACAAGGCAATGACGATAGCGATCGCTCAGGGCTTCAAAAAAATCGCGGGTGAGGTATTTGCTACCCCACCAACCAAACTTATCGCAGGTATCGGCATAGAAGTGATACATACGCCGCAACAGCCCGCGGCTAATGTCATTGCCGTGATGTACCCGAAAGGTAAGCTCCGCTTGAGCCATCGCCCTGCGCTCCCGCTTGATATTCCGGCGTTGGTTGGCATTAAACGTGGCTAAGTAGTCGGCAAAGGTCTGATAGTTGTGGTTGTGCCAGATGTAGCTGTGGTGCAACCAGGCCTGATAGCCGTAGGCGGTCGCGTAGGGTAGCCACTGGGGATCCACGTAGAGAAAATGGCAGCCGCAGAGACGATGCTGCTCACAGAAGCGATCGATTTCGTGGAGCATCACCTTCGTTAGGAAGGCCATATCCGCATCTGGAGCCATGAGAAAGCGATAGCCCTCAGCAGGGGTAAAGGGTGCCATCCCTAATAGTTTGGGGTAGTAGCGCACCCCCAACTGATGCGCCATATTAGCCCACTCATGGTCAAAAACAAACTCCCCCTGACTATGGCTTTTGATATAGAGGGGGGCGGCTGCCACTAATTCTTGATTGCCTTGGGGTGGATGCCGCCACACCAGTAAATGGTGGGGTTGCCAACCGGTTTGGGGCGTAGCACTGCCAGAGGCTTCAAGTTGATGGAGCCACTCCCATTCAAAGAAGGGAGTTTTGAGGGGGAGGGCAAGGGCATCCCATTGCGCTTGGGGCACCTTCGCCATGGCATCAACCCACTGAATGGTTAAATCCGCCGCAAGTGTTGCGATCTCCATACCCTTGAGTGCAAAAGTTCCTATTGCACTATAGCAACTGGCACCCTTGGCCCCCCACGGCGCAAACGCTACCGCCGAGGGATCTGCCAAATGACCGCTAACCCTCATTCTTGTGTTGGATCCCTCGGAGTTACTCTGGGAGAGACTTTGGAGGTTTTCCGCCTTTTCGTAGAAAAACTTTTACCCCCCTTTGGAAGGGATCCCTCGAAATGGGGGGTTGCAAGTCGCTCAGGAAGCGGCTACTATAGGGGTACTCCTTCCTCTTTATGGGGAAGGCGATCGAATGGAAACTTTAAATGCATCGATCAAACGACCAAAAGCTTTAATCCTTCCTCTTTATGGGGAAGGCGATCGAATGGAAACCAGGAGATTTTCCCGTTCCTTGTGAAGAGAGGTGAGAAACCTTCCTCTTTATGGGGAAGGCGATCGAATGGAAACAGGACCTTGGCCGCCTTCGCGGCGGTTACATCCCCGCCTTCCTCTTTATGGGGAAGGCGATCGAATGGAAACCTACAGCTTGCGCCATGAAGCGAGGAGTTAGTTCTCCTCTTCCTTCCTCTTTATGGGGAAGGCGATCGAATGGAAACGGAAAAATTTATTCCCTACGCCGGACCCGTCTGGGACCCTTCCTCTTTATGGGGAAGGCGATCGAATGGAAACCAGAGTGTTTCTGCCCGTTTTCGTATCGGCCAATCTCCCTTCCTCTTTATGGGGAAGGCGATCGAATGGAAACTTGGGGTTCGATTCCCTGATGGAGTATCGATCTGCCCACGCATTTCCCTCCTTCCTCTTTATGGGGAAGGCGATCGAATGGAAACGGGAGCTGCCTTGTGGAAAACTATGGCAACTTTCCACCTTCCTCTTTATGGGGAAGGCGATCGAATGGAAACTTAGTTCTCCTCCTCTTCCTCCACCTCTTGGAGGGCCTCCAACCTTCCTCTTTATGGGGAAGGCGATCGAATGGAAACTTGAGCCACGTAACCGTCCGCAACGGCGGGCACGTCACAATTGATGGCCTTCCTCTTTATGGGGAAGGCGATCGAATGGAAACCCGAAAAGGACCATGCGTTCCATAGTTTCTCCTTAATAACCTTCCTCTTTATGGGGAAGGCGATCGAATGGAAACCTCACCGAAGAGGGTGAGCGCTTCATAATTAAGTTCCAACCCTTCCTCTTTATGGGGAAGGCGATCGAATGGAAACATTACCAAGGCGATTAAGCACGATATCGATAAAATCTTCAGCCTTCCTCTTTATGGGGAAGGCGATCGAATGGAAACTTGGAAAATGTGGTGTGGATGTTGGTTAAAAAACTATTGGAACCTTCCTCTTTATGGGGAAGGCGATCGAATGGAAACTTTTCGTGTAAAGAACTTTTGCTAATTCATCTAACGCTTCCCTTCCTCTTTATGGGGAAGGCGATCGAATGGAAACAGCTCTAACTACGCACGTATGACAATTCTTTTTATGTCATTTCCTTCCTCTTTATGGGGAAGGCGATCGAATGGAAACTACCACCGTACCCACCGAAGGCGCAGAACCCGTTTGCCCCCTTCCTCTTTATGGGGAAGGCGATCGAATGGAAACCTAAAAAGCGCGAGCGCTTCATAATTAAGTTCCAACCTTCCTCTTTATGGGGAAGGCGATCGAATGGAAACCAAAGTGCTTCAAGGGAAGCACAAAATTGTGCAGCAGCTCGTCACCTTCCTCTTTATGGGGAAGGCGATCGAATGGAAACTCGCGATGGTTGTCTGTGCATTTCACTGGCTATTTCACTTACTGCACCTTCCTCTTTATGGGGAAGGCGATCGAATGGAAACATGATAGGAGCTTTCTAGACGAAGTTTGCGTTAATTCCTTCCTCTTTATGGGGAAGGCGATCGAATGGAAACGTTTCCCCAATGAGAATTACGGCTTTTTCCGGCATCCTTCCTCTTTATGGGGAAGGCGATCGAATGGAAACAAATGGTCGGACATCGTCCGTGGATTCAAACCGTACCTTCCTCTTTATGGGGAAGGCGATCGAATGGAAACACTTTCCGAACCACTAGTAGGTCCGGAAAAATACCACCTTCCTCTTTATGGGGAAGGCGATCGAATGGAAACTTCTCCTGAAACGACGACCCCTCTGCTTTTATCCGGGCCTTCCTCTTTATGGGGAAGGCGATCGAATGGAAACAACACCAAACAAATGCTTGACGTAGTCGACTGGTCCTTCCTCTTTATGGGGAAGGCGATCGAATGGAAACGTGAATAGAAAAGAAACAGGTAAGCCAGTACCAAAGGATACCAGCCTACCCAGTAGCTAAGTAGTAGCCAAATAGTAGCTATTTGATTTTCTGTATATTCACCACAAAATTGCGTTGCCAATTCATTGCTCCTCCAGCGGGAAACGAAGCAGGGTTTTGCCAACCAACTGGAGACCCCATGAGGAAAGCATCAGGTGTTTCTAGGAGTAGATAACCTTGTTCTGTAGCGGCGGGAGAAGGGTGAGTGCTTGGCACTTCTAGGGAATACTTGCAGCCCAACCCTAGGTGGTTACCTGTGGCTTGCACTGTGACTGGGGGATACTGATCAGGAAATTTCGATACTGGTGCTTTACCGGGAACGTTGACGATCACATGATTCGGACTAGTTTGCTGGAGTTTCACTTTGATTTTGCTACAAGGAATTTGGCCATATTCTTTTGCCAATTGATCTGGTTGTTGAGCCGTAATAGTACCTCGTATAATGCGACCTAGTCGAACATTACTAGGCACAGATCCAGAGTTGATATTGCTCGGTATAAAATTCTCAGGACTCGGTATCCGTTGGGCTTGAGCAGCTACTGGAAGCAAAGTAGTCAATGCAAAAAATAGGGATAGAACGCGCACTTTCATAATTAACTCCTAAAGTTGAGAGGTGAATTACTAAGGAATACAACCTCGATACTTTTTAATTTATTTCCTTCGTCCTAGGAGCCAGTATGATTAGAGCTACGCTTTCCCCGTGATCTTGATCTCGATTAGGTCATATTTCATCCTTACTTCCTTATTCGGAGGGCAAGCGAGTCGAGACAGGCGACAAAATACTCAGGCGAATTTTATCTCCGTCCTGCAAAGGCCGTCCCGATCGCACCACGTAGCGATCGCCCACGTCTAACCCGCTTGGAATTTCAACTTTTCCTTTGCGACGCTGGCAGTGCCACAGCGGCAACAGGGCTGCCCCTTACAGCCATAGACCCACGCTAGGGCACCCTAATGCCCATTGACCCTCAGGGTACTGAATAGACCCGCTCCATCGTTTTCGCCAGATTGGTTCTAGCGGTTGCACTTGCGGTAGTCGGCTGGAATCGAATGAAGCTGAATGAAGCAGGGGAACCAGAGGACAATTTTAGTGAGGGATAATCCAGGCAGCAATGATGCTCAGCAACATGGCAATTTCTAGACCCGTTATTGCTGTGATTGATTGCAGCCATCTGATCCAATCGCCTCGCCGCACCTGTGACCACCACTGAGCAATATGGGTTGGCCAGCGGGTGGGGCTATCTTTGGCACGGAACTGCCACGTTAGCATTGACAACAGTAAGGGAGCGCCGCCAATCTTAGCATTCATTAACAGGTGCAACGCGATCGCCCCCACCATAACTAGCCAAGAAATTAAGTGTACATAGTACCACCGATGATCTAGCTCGCCTTTGGGCAGCCAAGTTTCGTCCATCATTTTGCCGCTAAACAGGGCAACGTTTAACGCTAGCAAGGCAAAGGTGTTGGTTAAACGATTTAAGGTGTACCACCAAATGGGTTTGCCCACCTGAGTTAACTTGCGCAGGGAATCAGGCTGAATGAGCCGCTGCTGGCCGCGGTGAAAGGCGTAGATGACAAATGCCGGAAATATGAGTAATGTCCATAAGCCAAAGGTGCCGTGGATGCCCTCAATGCTCTTATACTCGGGCAGGGGGAGACGTCCCCAGCGCCCATCGTAGGTATCATAGGTCCAGTAAGCGGTGAGGATAGCCGCAATCAGGAACAGCCCCGTTAGGCCATGTAAAACCCGCAAAAGAAACGGTTGATAGGGACGGGAAGTTTTTTTAGTCATTGACTGAGTATTTTCGGGTCTTCAACCAATCGCTTAGGCACACCAGCCCCCCTATGGGTAAGCGAGCCATCCCTAATTTTGGTTATCACTCGTCCCGTCTGAGATGGCGGTAGGGGCACTCGTGCTGACGGGAATTGCTACGGGAGGGCGGTCAAGGCTAAGCATCAGGCCAACCGCCGTGGGTTCAATGGCCAAGGGTGTGACCTCCGGCTCAAGTGTAGCAGGACTGGTCACAGCAATTTGAATACTGGGTAAGGGGTTAGGAATCAGACCGTTGAGGATACCCACAACCGATGCCGCTAAGGTGGCTCCCACACTACCCCATACCCAGATTGCCCGCGGTCGCCGCTGCGCCTTGGCAATGACTTGGGTGGCTAAATACTCTGCGGGGCAGGGGGACATCGGTACGGGTAGTTGTTGCAGTTGCTCTTTTAGGCTTAGCAGCCGTTGGTAAAGCCGTTGCCCCTCAGGATCAGTGGCCAACCATGCTTCCACCTGCTGCCGTTCTGCTGCGGTAACTTCCCCATCAAGATAGGCACTCAGCAGTTCAAAGTGATCGCGTTTGCAGTGGTCAAGTTCGTCCATCATGGCTCAAAATCCTTCATCACTATCGAGGGAAAACTAGGGGAGCGGGTCATTGAAATGGTGGGCTATCGAGGTGGGGTTGCAATTCCGTTTGCAGTCGCTGCCGAGCGCGGGCAATTCTAGACTTGACGGTGCCGAGGGAAGCGCCAGTAATCTGGGCAATTTCTTCGTAGGACAACCCTTCAATTTCTCGCAGCACAATCGTTGTCCGGAAGGTTTCCGGTAGGCGGGCGATCGCCTGTCGCAATTGGTCATAAAATTCATCGGTACGCAGCACCTCATCGGGACTGGCATCATTGGCGGCCAGTTCCCATGATATTTCGCCATCATGGGTCTTGAGGGGGGCATCAAGGGATAACGGTGGTTGGTGTCGCTTGCGTTTGCGCAGTTCATCGTAGAACAAGTTCGTGGCAATACGACTCAGCCAACCGCGAAATTTGCTGGCATCCTGTAATTTGTGAATATTACGATACACTCGTATCCACACCTCTTGGACTAAATCGGCTCGATCGTCCCAGTCGGGTGCCAAGTGGTAGATAATGCGCTCCACATGGGACTGGTGGCGCCGCAGCAATTCCGTAAATGCAGCGCGATCGGGGGTTCTGCCGGCCTGACACCGAACCACCAATTCTTGGGGTGAAAGTTTTGTGAGCGGCAGTGTCACCCGGTAACAGGTCTCCTCAACACTGGACCAAGCAAGGGGGATACTGGATGTCATGAAAACAACAGACCTCAGACCAATTGCCTTTCATGACGTAGAGTCTATTGTCAGGTTCCCTTATCCGTTATACCGCGCCAGTTACCCCCCTATGCGCAATATTTTTGCTGTTGTTGGGGGGCGGGTTGCCCGCATCGGCGGCAGTCGGCCTCAGGAGTATGTCACATTAGAGAGAGGAGCGCCTTATCGCTAGTGCCGGGTAAGGGGTCTTGCGGAGGTCTTTTGATGACTATTGATCGCCGACTCATGCGGGCTGTTGAAACCCTAGGCTACCGCGTCACCGCTGGGGATGTGGCAGCAACAGCAGGGCTGTCGCTACAGGAGGCGGAGCGGGGTCTGTTGACACTGGCCGGGGAGGTGGGGGGCACGCTGCAAGTAGCAGAGAGCGGCGACATTGCCTACGTCCTCCCCCGTAATTTTCGCGGCATCCTGCAGGCAAAGTATTGGCAACTGCAATTGCACGCCCTATGGCAGCGGGTCTGGGGGGTACTGTTCTACCTGATCCGTATTTCTTTTGGTATTTTTCTCATCGTCTCGATTGTCCTCATTTTCTTGGCGATCGCCATCATTCTTATTGCCTTAGCCAGCCAAGATCGCGATGGCAACAATGGCGGTGGCAGAAGTAGTTCTTCATGGGGCGGCAGCAGTATTCGCTGGTGGGTCTTCCCGGATGTTTGGTGGTTTTTTGGCGAGTCCCCGAGTTCGCAACGGCGGTCTCGATCGCGCAGGGGGCAGCCATCCGAAGAAGCCAACGAGGAGATGAATTTTTTTGAAGGGGTCTATTCGTTTTTATTTGGCGATGGGAACCCCAATGCCGATTTGGAGGAGCGGCGCTGGCAACTCATTGGTCAAGTGATTCGCCAACACCAAGGCGCGGTGACAGCAGAGCAAATTGCCCCCTACCTTGACTTAGGGGAGCGTCAGGGGGATGACGAGTATTTTATGATTCCAGTGCTCGCCCATTTTAATGGCCGTCCCCACGTGACCGACAGTGGCCACATTATTTACCAATTTCCGGAGCTGCAAACAACGGCACGGCAATCGCGGCAGCAACTGCGAACCCTGCCGACCACCCTAGAGGAGCGCCTGTGGCAGTTTAGCCGCGCCCCCGCATGGCAAATTATGGTGGCGATTGGTCTGGGCTGTGTCAACCTCATTGGTGCCCTGATGCTCTGGTATTTACTGGGGGATGGTGAAATTGCCCAACAGTTGGGGGGGCTTGTGGCCTTTGTGGCCTCTATTTTCTGGGTGTTGTTGGGCTATGGCCTTGGCTTTTTGGGGATTCCCTTGATCCGTTACTACTGGCTGCTGTGGCAAAATCAGCGGATTCGTGAGCGCAATGCCCGTCGCTATCGCTATGCGGCGGTGTTGGCCAAACCCAGCCCCGAGGTGCGAGCAAAACTAGCCGCGGCAACTGCCTATGCCCAAGAGCGCTGGGTGGATGAGCAAAACTTGGCCTACCGCTCTGATCAAGATTTAATTGAGCAGGAACTGGCGCAGTCCGAGAAGCTAGATCAAGAATGGCAGCGGCGCTTAGAAAAGGAGTAGGCCATGGGGGCAACACTGCACCTGCTGCGCCAAGCAGCGGCGATGGGTGAAATGGCGGCCATTCAGACGCTGATGACCCAAGCGCTGGCCACGAAGGGCATTCAGGTTGCGGTACAACGCCACAGCCAATGCCTCTGCCTTCGGCTCGACTGTTCGGCACCGCTTCCGATGGCGATCGCCCTCACTCTGGTGGCACGGGAACTGGTGCAGTGGCCCACGTACCCCACCTTCAGTGTCCTCATTAGTGCCTATTATGAGGGGGCTGACCTCTGGCAGTATCCCCTTGATCTCACGAGCCAGCATCGCTTACGGGAGATTGCCCAGGGCGCATTACTGCGGACTTCAGTCCCAAGGGCTGACCCACCCCCGACAGCGGTGAGCCATTCTGGACAAACCCTCACCTCGAAAGAGCTTCAGGTGATTGCCGCTGGCTTGGGGCTGGCGATGCTGGTGTTGAGCGCTGAGCAGGTAACTTTTTTGCTTAGTCCTCTGATCACGCTAGTGCATGAGTTAGGGCACGCCGTTACGGCATGGTTATTCGGCTATCCTGCAATCCCGGCCTTTGATTTTCGCTACGGCGGTGGCGTGACTCTCCACGGCGATCGCGTGGGGTTCCTGTTACTGCTCCTGTACGCGGGTTTAGGGGGGCTGGCCTACTACTGCCGCCACCAACGGCCGCTGCTCGTGGGTCTTGGGATGCTGACCGGGCTTTACACGCTTGCGGCCTTTAGCCCGATTCATGAAATGTTATTTGTGGCCATGGGGCACGGGTTTGAACTTATTTTTGCGGTGATTTTTCTGTATCGCGCCCTGAGTGGTTGGGGCTGTCGCTACGCTATTGAACGCCCTCTCTACGCCATGCTGGGGTTTTTTATTGTGTTCTTTAATCTGCGCTTTGCCTGGATGTTGCAGTTTAGCGCTGTTTTTCGCGAACTATACCTGATGGGTAAAGGCGGCATTGACCACGATTTGGTGCGCCTGGCACGGGATTTCTTCCACACGGACTTGGTTACCGTGGTCGGTATCTATGGTTTTTTTGTGATTCTGACACCGGCAATTCCCTTTTTGCTCTATCGCTACGGGCCAAGGATCGTCGGCTAGATGCGATCGAGAACCCGAATACCGAGCAAGGATAGCCCTAGTTTTAAGGTGTTGGCGGTCAGGTAGGCAAGGGCAAGCCGCGATTGCTTGTGAGGCTCCGGTGCCGTCAAAATGGGACAGCGATCGTAGAACTGGTTAAAGCGTTGACTCAGTTCAAAGAGGTACTGGCACAGGCGGTTGGGCAGTAGCTCAGTGGTGACGAGGGCCAAGGTGTCCTCGAATTGGACAAGGTGTTTTGCCAATGCTTGCTCACTCTCATCCTCAAGCACAATGGTCACATCCTCAGACAGCGTATTCCAGTCGATCTGGCCGCGGCGGGTTAGACCCTGGACGCGCACGTAGGCATAGATGAGGTAGGGAGCCGTATTCCCTTGGAGCGACAGCATTTTGTCGTAGCTAAACACGTAGTTGCTGTTGCGATTTTGGCTGAGGTCAGCGTATTTGACGGCACTAATACCGATGACTCTGGCAACCGTCTCGATAAACTCTGGTGGTTCCTGACGCTCTTCGGCGGCAAGGCGCTGCTCGAGGTCGGCGCGACTACGGGCGATCGCCTCCGTGAGTAGATCAATCAGGCGAATGGTTTCACCGGAGCGGGTCTTCAGGCGCTTGCCGTCTTCGCCTAAAACGAGGCCAAAGGGGACATGGGTCAGGGTGATATGGGAAGGCACCCAGCCTGCGCGATCGGCCACCTGAAAAAACTGGGCAAAGTGGTTGCTCTGACCGACATCGGTGACATAGATAATCCAGTCGGCTTGATCCTGCTGAATGCGGTAGCGCAGAGCCGCAAGGTCAGTGGTGGCGTAGTTGTAGCCCCCATCAGATTTTTGAATGATTAGGGGTTGGGGTTGGCCATCTTTGTTGGTGAACCCTTCGAGGAACACCACCTTGGCTCCTTGGTCTTCCACTAAAAGGCCAAGGGCGGCCAAGTCCTCCACCACCTTTGGTAAATAGGGATTGTAAAAGGATTCCCCCCGCTCAATCAGTTGAATTTCTAATAGGTCGTAGATTTTTTGAAATTCGCGGCGAGATTGATTGCACAAAAGTTGCCAAGCGCGGCGACTGCGTTCTTCTCCCTGTTGGAGGGCAACGACCTGCTGCCGTGCGTTTTGCTGGAAACCTGGATCTGCGTCAAACCGTTGCTTTGCCTGTTTGTAAAACGTGACTAGATCCCCCAAATCAAGGGCATCGGCCATGGTTAAGGCATCGGGATACACCTCGTCAAGATAGGCAATGAGCATCCCAAACTGGGTGCCCCAATCGCCCACGTGGTTGAGCCGCAGGACATCATGACCCAGAAACTCAAGGATGCGGGCAATGCAGTCACCAATGATGGTGGAGCGCAGGTGGCCAACGTGCATTTCTTTGGCAATGTTGGGGCTGGAAAAATCCACCACCACGCGGCGGGGATGTTGAACTGGGGCAATGCCTAGGCGTTCGTCTTTGATTGCCGCTTGCAGCGACTGGGCTAAAAATTCAGGTTTAAGACGAAAGTTAAGAAAGCCGGGGCCAGCAATTTCAACGGGCTGGCACAGATCCTCAAGGTCTAGGGTGGCAACGAGTGCCGTGGCCAGTTCCCGCGGTGGCCGTCCCACCTGTTTGGCTAAAGTGAGGCACACATTGGATTGATAGTCGCCAAATTTGGCTTGGCTGGCGGGAACCAGCAAAGGCTGGGGATAGTGGGGGAGGTGAACAACATCCTTAAGGGCGGCTATGAGGCGATCGCCCAGTAGGGTGAGAGGAGCAACCATTAACGCTTGCGCCCCCGCCGTTGTTCCTGCTGCTCGGCTCGGTAGCGGCGGCGATCGCGCCATTCGGCATAGGTCAGATAACCAATGCCACCGCTCACAATAATGAGCAATACCAAGGCAGTGAGGACGAAAACGTCTGCCAGCGAAACTGAAAGATCCATACCCTAACCCAAGAGGCGCTACATGCCGTGGCGACCCCAGACGACAAACGCGATGGAGAGGGTAAACACGCTGAGAATACCGACCCAACCCAAGGTGATGATGTCCATTGGTGTAATGTCCTGAAATCAATGCAAGCCTTATTTTAGCGCAGTTGGCAAACTGGATAGCGGCTCAGGATACCTTAAAGTACGATTGAAACTCGCTGAGATTTTTCCATGAACAGCTTCATCCTGATTGGTGCTTCCCTGCTGCTGCTGCTGAGTGTCTGTGTTAGCAAAATTTCTGATCGCTTCGGCATTCCCGCGTTGCTATTGTTTTTAGGCATTGGGATGCTGGCCGGTTCTGATGGCATTGGTGGCATTGAGTTTGATAACCCAGCCTATGCCCAAGCCATTGGCGTGGTGGCGTTGGTGCTGATCCTGTTCTCTGGCGGGATGGACACGGCCTGGAAAGACATTCGTCCTGTTCTTAAGGAAGGGCTACTCTTGGCCACGATTGGCGTGGTGGCTACCGCTACTGTCATTGGTTTTGTTGCCAGCCAACTGTTCCACTTTCCCGTTAAACAGGGGCTACTGCTGGGGGCGATCGTCTCTTCAACCGATGCGGCAGCTGTCTTTTCGGTGCTGCGCTCCAGTGGCATCACGCTCAAGGGACAATTGCAACCGCTGCTGGAATTAGAGTCGGGCAGCAATGATCCAATGGCAATTTTTTTGACCATGGGGTTAATCCAACTCATCAACCAACCCGACTTGCCACTGATCAACCTATTGGGCTTGTTTGGCTTGCAAATGGGGGTGGGCAGTGCCCTTGGTTACGGCATGGGCAGGCTCACGGTGCTACTGATCAACTCCCTTAAACTGGGCTATGAGGGTTTGTACCCTGTCCTAATCTTGTCCCTAGTGTTCTTGACGTTTGGCATCACAGATCGCCTTGGTGGCAGTGGCTTTCTGGCCGTCTATATTGCTGGGATTATTGTCGGGAACCGTCCCTGCATCTACAAGCGCAATCTGTTGCAGTTTTATGACGGCTTAGCATGGCTGATGCAAATTTTGGTCTTTTTAAGCCTTGGCTTGTTAGTGTTTCCTTCGCGGTTGTTGTCAATTGCTGGCATTAGCCTGCTGCTGGCGGTAGCGCTTATTTTTGTGGCACGCCCCCTCAGCGTTTTTTTGGCACTTTGGCCAACAGGCTTAAACTGGCGGGAAAAAGCCTTGATTTCGTGGGTTGGTCTGCGGGGAGCGGTGCCGATTATTATGGCCACTTTCCCCCTCATGGCAGGGATACCGGATGCAGAATTAATGTTTAACATTATTTTCTTTGTGGTAATGACATCCGTTCTATGCCAAGGCACTTCCATTCCTGTTGTGGCGCAATGGCTGGGCGTGAAAGCACCCGCGCCGCCCAAGCGTTTGTACCCCCTAGACTTTACTCCGATGGGAGACCTCAAACAGGATCTTCAAGAATTAACGGTGCCCGCCCACTCGCCTATGGTTCACAAAGCTATTGGTGAACTGGGGCTACCAGAGGGGTTTTTGATTCTCTTGATTGCCCGAGGGGACAGCTTTATTGTTCCAAGGGGTAGCACTGTCATTCATGGTGGTGACACGTTACTGGCCTTGGCGGATCAGGAGGCGGCGATTGCCGTTCAAGCTCAGTTTGCCCTAACGCATCACACGTAGCTGGTATCTCTCTTGCCTTGCCCTGAACCTGCACGTTGAAAACCGACTGGTGAGGTTCTCCCTTCGCCCGTTATAAGGGAATCCTCCTGCACAAAAATTACTTGAATAAAAAGTCTTATATTAGATTTTAATACTTAACTTAAGCCTAATAATGTGTCTATTTTTCTCATGTACTAGAAAGTGATTCATGGCGTGAGGAGGGTTAGAATCTAGCCATGAGAGTAGGTAACGCCCCTTGAACCCCGTAACGGTACTGAACCCGGAGCAGTGGCAGCGATTGTTTTGGGATTGGCTATTGGCGCAGGCGGTGGCTGGAGCGGGGGTGTTACCGGCAGCAGAAGTTTTGGCGGCAGAGGCGCTGCGGGAGGCGGGGGGCGATGCAGATCAGGCCATTGAGACGATTATTTGGTGGCGCACTGCTCATGCGGCGGGTTTGGGGATGTTGGCGGCGTTGCCGATGGGGCTGTTGAGTGTGGTGGGCATTGGCAGTAGTTTGGCGGCCAGCTATTTATTGGGAGCCAATACCGCGGCGGCGATCGCGGTGGTGCAGGGATACGATGTTAGCGATGAAGGGGTGCGATCGCTCATTTTGCTAACCCTATTGGGGGGCAGTGTCACCCAAGCCCTGAAAAAAGCTGGTTTAGAGGTTTCGGAGCGGGTGAGTGTGCACCTACTGAAGCAACTGCCTGCTCAAGTGCTCCGCCAGATTAATCAGCAACTGGGCTACCGCCTGTTTACGGTGGGCGGCCAGAGGGGGCTGCTGAGCGCCACCAGCGTTGTCCCCCTAATGAGTGGGGTGATCGGTGGCGCAATTGACGCAACGTATGTCTATCAATGCGCCCAAGCGGCCAAGGAAATGTTTCAGGGGGCTTCGGCAGAGTCCTGAGGCACCCCGTCATTACCTGTTTGTGGGAGCAGCAATAGATCAGGTTTGTCAAAATGCCTTGCAGAGAGCTTTTGAAGCTTTGCAGAAAAATACTGGACTAAATTTGGCCTAGTTTTGCAGATAGCTAGGAGTTAGGGGCAAGGCATCTTGGAACAGGGGGGTTGTCAGGTAGCGCTCACCAAAACTGGGTTGCACCATCACAATTAGCTTGCCCTCATTTTCAGGGCGTTTGGCTACCTGAATGGCGGCACACAGGGCAGCCCCACTGGAAATGCCCGAGAGTAGCCCCTCTTCCCGGGCAAGGCGGCGGCCAAAATAAATGGCCTGATCATCCGAGACGGCAATGACTTCATCAATGAGATCGAGTTTGAGTACCGGTGGAATAAAACCCGCGCCAATCCCCTGAATTTTATGGGGGCCGGGTTTGCCGCCCGAGAGCACAGGGCTGTTGCTCGGCTCCACGGCGATCGCCTGAAAGCTAGATTTTTTGGCCTTAATCACTTCCGCTACGCCGGTAATCGTGCCGCCGGTGCCCACGCCACTCACTAAAATATCCACTTGGCCATCGGTATCCTGCCAAATTTCGAGCGCCGTCGTTTCGCGGTGAATTTTTGGATTGGCGGGGTTTTTGAACTGTTGCAGCAGGAAGGCATCCTCAAGGGATGCGACAATTTCCTCGGCACGACGAATGGCACCACTCATCCCCTCCGTCCCCGGCGTCAGATCTAGCTCCGCCCCATAAGCACGCAGCATCGCTCGCCGCTCGGCACTCATGGTTTCCGGCATCGTTAAAATGAGCCGATAGCCTTTTGCTGCTGCCACCATGGCCAAGGCAATTCCGGTATTGCCAGAGGTCGGCTCCACTAACACCGTTTTGCCCGGAGTAATGAGACCCGCTGCCTCCGCCTCAACAATCATGCTATAGCCAATGCGATCCTTAACTGAGGCCGCCGGATTCATGCTCTCTAGCTTCACCACAATCGCTGCAACACAGCCTTCGGCGGCAGGAATCCGATTTAAGCGGACTAAGGGGGTGCGACCAATCAATGCCGTAATATCGGGGGCAATGTTCATCCTCAAGCGCTCCTAAACTTAGATGTAGTACATAACATCAACCTGTTGGTACGCCCGACGGCGATCGCACAGGTCTTGCAGCGTATGCTTCGCCAAAACGGTATTGGCCGCCTCGCAGGCCTCTAGCCAAACTGAACGAATGAGATTACGGGCCAGATCATTGTTGTTGGGTTGCTTTTCCGCCAGCTTAGAGTCAATGCCCTCAATACAGTTGAGCACCTCCAAAACCGAGATTTGCCATGGGGGCTTGGCGAGTAGGTAGCCGCCCCGCGCTCCCCGTTGACTGCGGATCAGTCCCTTGCGCCGCAAGGTGGCCATTAATTGTTCAAGATAGCGGTCAGGAATGGTGTGCAGGGCAGCAATTTGGCGAATTTGCAGTGGCTCTCCTTGATCGTAGGCCGCCGACATTTCTAATAACGCAAGGAGCGCATACTCACTTTTGGCAGACAGTTCCACAGGAAAGTTGAACTCGCACGACACAATCAAAGAGCAATGTTGCCCGCCCTTTAGTATATCCTACTTCTTGATCGGAATTAGGGAGATTACAAGCTGTTACAGGTGGCTGTACTGGCGACCGCGCCACTGTTTGGGACGCTGCCAAGAGGATACCGTAATCCGCCATACGGCCAAAGCATCCGCTAAGGGAGAGAGCCAAAAGACCCCCTTGCGGCCACCGGAGTGCCAATCATATACGGGGGCGATCGCCGCCAATATGCCCATGCGAATCAGCACTAGCACGCCGTTCAATAGCACGCACAATTGCAGCGGCAATAGCCCAGGGGCAACCCTCAAACCAGCCAGCCCCAAGAGGAACAGGGGCAACGGCAGCGCCTGCACCGCCCAGAGAAAATACACATCCCCCCATACTTGGGCTGGGGGTGTTGCATCCTTCAAATCCAGCGATCGCCCCCACTCCCGCCATGTTTCTACTAGCCCCTCGTACATCCGCACTTTCAGGAGCCGCGACCCGTCCCGAAAACCTACCCGTGCCCCGCGGGCAGCGGCGGCTCGTACTAGCGTCACATCATCACAAAACGACCCACGCGCTGCACGATACCCCTGCATCTGCTCTAGGAGAGAGCGGCGAATCAGCAGACATTGGCCATTGGCAAGGATACGTTCGGGCTGTGACTCGACCACACGGGCAGCCCCAAAGCGATAGAGCAGCGTCATCAGGAGCGCCGGCTGCAGCCACCATTCCCCCGCCGACTTAAGGATAAATTGCGGTGAGAGAGACACCACATCTAAGGCATCCGCCGCTGCTGCCTGCAACACACTCGCCACTAGGCCGGGCTGGGGTTGGGTATCTGCATCAATGCCTAAGATCCATTGGCTTTCAGGATGCGCCCGACAAAAGCCTGTGTGTAATGCCCACGGTCGGCCAACCCATCCCGGGGGTAACGGCGGATCAAACTCGAGACGTAGGCGCGGCTCCCGCTTCTGTGCCGCTCGCACCAGATCGGCAGTGCCATCCTGGGAATGACTATCCACAATCAGAATTTCCCGCACCTCGTAGCCCTGGCGCATTAACCCTTCTAGGCAGGGTTGCAGCCGCTGGACTTCATTCAGCGTAGGGACAACAATGGTAACACTGCCCAGATTGGCTAAACAGGACGGTTGGGGTTGTAAAGGGCGAGGCCGCCCTAAGCCCGCCCATAACCGCGCCAGCAAGATAGCCGCCCATGGTGCTTGGAGCGCGATCGCCAGCGTGGAAATCGCCCCTAACCCAACGGTTAATTCACTCAAGGATGCTCCGCCTCCTCTGTTGGTGGCACCTCATTCACCTCTGGGGGCGGGGTTAAATCTGCCAACTTAAGACGTTTAATGGGTAGATTAGCAATCAAAGCCGTTGTCCGCTGATCCGACTCCAGCGATACCTCTAGCCCCTCCGTTTCCAGTTCCACGTAGCGGGAAACCACTTCTAAAATATCGCGACGCAAATTATCTAAAATTTCCGGGGTCAACGCCGTCCGGTCATGGGCCAACACCAGCTTTAACCGCTCCTTGACCGTGGTGCGACTCGGCGGCGTGCGCGGAAACAGCCGCTCCAGTAGTTCGCTAATCATCCCTTCGCCCCAAAGAAACGGCGAATACGCTGAAACAGACCCCCCGTTGCCCCATGGAGGTCTAAAAACTCCACCGCTTCCCCTTCTAAGCGGCGGGCAATATTCAAAAAGGCTTGCCCCGCCAACGAGGGTGGATTCGCCAAAACCAGCGGTTCCCCCTTATTGGTGGAGACAATGACCTTCTCATCTTCGGGGATAATCCCCAACAACGGAATCGAAAGAATTTCTTGGACATCTTCCACCGACATCATGTCGTTAGCCGCCACCATCGCCGGTCGCAGCCGATTCAAAATCAAATAGCTTTTGCGAATGCGGTAAGCCTCCAGTAAGCCAATGACGCGATCGGCATCTCGCACCGCCGCAATTTCTGGTGTGGTCACCACTAGGGCTTCCTGCGCCGGGGCAATGGCATTGCGAAACCCCCCTTCAATGCCTGCCGGGCAATCAATTAACACGTAGTCATAGTGCTTGCCTAGGGCCGTGGCCAACTGGCGCATTTGCTCAGGGGTAATGGCATCCTTATTGCGACTTTGGGCAGCGGGGAGTAACACGAGTTTATTTAAGCGCTTGTCCCGCACTAAGGCTTGATCGAGACGGCACTGGCCTGTCAATACATCAATCGCCGTATAGACCACACGGTTTTCCAGCCCAAGGAGCAAGTCTAAGTTCCGCAAACCAAAATCCGCGTCGATCAGTACCACCGATCGCCCCAGTGTGGCCAAGGCCATGCCAACATTGGCACTGGTTGTGGTTTTGCCCACACCCCCCTTGCCGGAAGTAATGACAATTGTACGCCCCATTGAACTCCCTAATCGTTTGAGTCTGGCTTGAGCACTGTCGCCAAGAAGCCACCCCATCTACCCTTGGCGAAGCCTGCATGGGTCGTCGGCTCAGATTGCGGCGAACAGGTACAATTATGCTACAAACTTGGGGCTTTCCGCAGGGTATTCCCACGGTTACGCTCATTTTAGCTGCGGCGTGCGTGCCAACAGTCGCTGGTACTGTCGCTGCTTCACCTGAGCCAGCGGATAGACAAACGCCCGCTCAGAAATTGTCTCGAGTGCGGCGATCGCCCCCTGCAACTGGTGGGTTGCCCTAGACCAGTTTCCTGCCTTTGCTGCCGTTAGCGCCTGTTGCCCCATGGTTAATGCGGCCTGATAACTCTCTTGCGCTTGGGTTTCAAAGGCCAGTCGCTGTTGCACCCACGATAAGGCCTGCTCTCGCTCCTTGATTGTGGCGGCAAGGTACTGCCGTTGCGAAACCTCCCAAGGGTGACTGGCTGCAAACTCAGCGCGCAGATTCTTGAGACTGGTCTCTAGCTCCGCAGCCAAAACCTCTAATTGAGCCGTTTCCTGAATCGTTAACCACTCGGGATGATGCAAGTCACCACTGGGATCACTGGCCTGGAGTAGCTCTGGCACCGTGACAAACTGGTAGCCCTTGGCACGCAATTCTTGAATAATCCTTGGCAAGGCGGCCACGGTTGCGGCTCGGTTGCCGCCGCCATCATGGAGTAGAACAATGCCCCCCGAATGAGCTTGGTTAATCACGTTTGTGGCAATGTGCCCACTGGTCTGTCCGGGTAACCAGTCCTCTGGATCCACCGACCACATCACCACCCCATAGCCCTGCTGCGTCGCTCGACTCACTAAACCATTATTTAAGCGACCCCCAGGAGGGCGAAACAGCTTGATGTTGGCTCCCGTCACCTGCTCGATGTACTGCTGCGTTTGGTCAACTTCCCGCAGGGCGGCAGCAGGCGCGTGGTAATGGTACTGGTGGGTCCAAGAATGATTGGCCAACGTGTGACCCTCGTGGACAATCTGTTGGGCAAGTTCGGGATAGGCGGCAACCGCATTGGCGATCGCAAAGAACGAGGCCTTGATATTTTCCTGCGCCAGAATCTCGAGGACTTGCGCCGTATAGGTTGGGTGCGGCCCATCGTCAAACGTCAAGGCAATCAGCTTTTGATCCGCAGGCAGGGGCACCGCATTAAAAACCTGACCCCGAAATGACTCCGGCGGCGTATAGCGCAATAGGGGCGGATGGGCAGCAGGAACGGTTGCCGCCGCATTCAGAATCACTGAGCGCACTTGGGTCACACTGGGACTGGCCGCCGCCTCAATCCAGAAACGAGGAGACTGCCATTGTAAACCCGCCCCTACACTAAATAGAGCCGCAACTCCCGCCGCCAGTAAGAGCGGCTCTGTACGATAGGGCCGATCGCCCGGAACGGCAATCGGTGGTATTGCCACATCCTTGGGACGTAGGCGCACCCCCCATGCGGGTAAGCTCCCCCCCAGTTGCCGACCATAGACATCAATGGGTTGGAAGACAAAACTGGCCAGTAACTCCCCAAGCACATCAAGGCAACTGTGCTGATCGGGAATGTGCTCTGCTTCAAGGAGAATTTTCCATCCATCTTGAGCTTGGGCAACCCGCACACTCGTGGCTTGGGGAGCAAGACGTACAGCCAACGCTTGGGCGATCGCCTGCGCCGACGCTAGGCGATGGGTACCAACAACACCAACGGCGGTCACGGCTAATTCTCCCTGAGAATAAACTACTCGAGATAATTAACCGTAGCCTAGCGGTGAATCTGTGATTTAGGTTACCTTTTAGGCCAGATCCCGAGGTGGCCTCAGGCATTCCCTAACCGAAGCGACCCGTTACGTAGTCCGCTGTGCGCTGCTGCACCGGTTGAGTAAAAATTTTCATGGTTTCGTTATACTCAACAATTTCACCAAGATACATAAAGGCCGTAAACTGAGACACCCGAATGGCCTGCTGCATATTGTGGGTCACAATCAAAATAGTGACCTGATCTTTTAGCTCAACAATCAGATCCTCAATACTGACGGTGGCGATCGGGTCTAATGCGGAGGTTGGCTCATCAAAGAGAATAATGGCCGGATCCGTTGCCAAGGCCCGCGCAATACACAGCCGCTGCTGTTGCCCCCCTGAGAGCGCCGTTCCCGGCTCCTTGAGGCGATCCTTGACCTCATCCCACAGGGCTGCATTCCGGAGCGATCGCTCCACCACCTCATCGAGCACCGCTCGGTTCTTAATGCCCCGTACCCGCAAACCGTAGGCAATATTTTCATAGATTGACTTAGGGAACGGATTGGGCTTCTGGAACACCATGCCAATTTGCATCCGCACCTCAATGGGATCAAGCTCCAATAAATTGCGGGGGCCATCCACCCCAGACAAAACAATTTTGCCCTCGTAGCGATTCCCACGGTAGAGATCATGCATCCGGTTAAAGCAGCGTAGCAGCGTTGTCTTGCCACATCCCGAAGGACCAATTAAGGCCGTTACCTGCTTCTCGTAAACCGGCAGATTAATATTTTTAAGGGCAAGGCTATTGCCGTAGTAAAAGTTAAGGTCGTGCACCTCCGCCATCTTCTTTAGCGAAGCTTGAGGGGTACTCGAGGTATCTGTTGAACGATTAATTGGATTTACCATTTGATTCCTTTCCTAAAACGATAGCGCAGGTAGATGGCCAAACTATTTACCCCTAGGGTCAGCACCAGCAGCACAATCCCTGCCGCAGCGGCATTCACTTGAAACGCTTCCTGTGGGCGTGACACCCAGTTAAACATCTGAATCGGTAGCACCGTGAAGGGAGACCAAATCCACTTAAAGGAAATAAAAGGGAACTGACCGGTAATCGGTGCCTCCGGTAAAAATGTAATGAACGTCAAGGCACCAATTGTAATCAGGGGCGCTGTTTCGCCAATGGCACGGGAGACCCCCACAATCACCCCCGTTAAAATTCCCCCCATCGAATAGGGCAACACGTGATCCGCAATCGTTTGCCAGCGACTAGCCCCCACCGCATAAGCCGCCTCCCGAATCCCTTGGGGAATAGCGCGAATGGATTCCCGGGTGGCCACAATGACAATCGGTAAAATCAGCAGAGCCAAGGTAAAACCAGCGGTGAGAATACTTTCTCCCCAGTTGAGGATATAGACAAAGAATCCTAGAGCCAGCAACCCGTAAATAATTGAAGGTACACCGGCCAAATTTGTAATGTTCACCTCAATAAAATCAAGCAGCCAGTTTTTGGGGGCATACTCCTCTAGATAAACCCCAGAGGCAATTCCCAAAGGCACAGCCACCACCGCTGTTACTAAAATAACCAGGAGACTCCCCACCCATGCGGTGAGAATCCCAGACTCCTCCGGATCACTACTAGGCGGCGAGGTGAAAAATTGCCAGTCGAGTACCGGTAACCCGCGCAGGAACAAATCCGACACCAGCAAAAACAGCGTTACCAGAGAAACAAACAGCGAAAGCAACCCTAAGATAATAAAAATCTGCTCCCATAGTTTACGCTGTTGAATATTTTGGGCAATTGCTATGGGGTTCCGTAAATCTAAGTGTTTCACTAGTACACCTCACGGAAACGGCGACTAAAGAAATAACCGGCAATATTCAATATCAGCGTGGCAAAAAAGAGCATAATACCGGCAGCAAAAATTGACTGGTACTCTAAAGAACCATGGGGTAAGTCACCCAAGCTAGAGGAGACAATAAATGCCGTTGTTGTGGCGGCTCCCTCTAAGGGGTTAAAGGTAAACTTAGGCTGTAACCCGGCCGCGATCGCCACAATCATGGTTTCGCCAATCGCCCGAGCAAGCCCTAAAATATAGGCGGCAGCAATCCCGGAGGCAGCAGCAGGCAGTAATACTTTCAGAGCCGTCTGCAGCCGCGTTGCCCCCATGGCATAAGATCCCTCCCGCAACCCATTCGGCACCGCCTGCAAAGCATCCTCGGCCAGACTGGTAATGTAGGGAATAATCATTAGCCCCACCACAATACCGGCACCAAGCATATTAAACCCCGGCAGTTCAAAGTACTCCCACGGCTCCTTGCCCGGTACAAAAAACTGCTGCACCCCCAAGATGATGGCTTGCAATAGTGGGGTCACAAACAGCAAGGCAAAGTAACCATAGACTACCGTTGGCACTCCCGCCAACAACTCCAAGACGGGCTTCAAAATTTCCCGTACCCGCGCTGGCGCAAATTCACTTAAGTAGATGGCAGCAATGGTACCAAGGGGGATAGCAAGAACACTGGCCACCAAACACGTGGTAAGCGTACCCGAGAGCAGGGGCAAAATACCAATGCTCGTCGGCTGAATCAGGGGTGACCACTCCGTGCCGGTAAAAAATTCCACCAAGGCTTCAAATAGTGACTCTTGGTGCTCTTCCATGACCTTGCCAAAAAAGATCACCGTTTCGGCAAACAGAATATAAACAATCACTAGTGTGGTAATGACCGATGAAATTGCCGCCAGAAAGAGGATACTGGCAATAATTCGCTCTTGCCAGATGCGAACTGTACGGGAGGGCAGGACAAGGGGAAGCTTGCTTGAAGAGGGAAGGGGTTGCTCTACCATTCGTAAACGTCTCACTCAAAACATGAAAAGGGTGTAGGCTTTTTACCACACCCGCACCCTTAGACTAAAGACCCAACGATTATTTAGGGGTCATTTTCAGTAGTTGGTTAATTGTCAGCCCAACCTGTTCTTCACCACCAAAGACCGTGCCAACCCGATTTTTGTTGAAGTTGGCCAGAATGGTTTTGTAGGCACTGGCTGGCAAAGGGACATACCTGACTTTTTTCACCACGGCGGGTGCATTGTTCATGTAGTAGGTGACAAATTGCCTGACTTCAGGGCGCTGAGCGGCTCGTGAGTTAATGTAGATAAAGATTGGCCGTGCGAGCGGTTGGTAGGTGCCGTTAAGCACCGTTTGCTCTGAGGGCAGCACTGGCCCTTTACCGTTATCGATGGCCACCGCCCTGAGGCGATTGCGGTTTTCAAGGTAGTAGGCGAGGCCAAAGTAGCCTAGTGCGCCGCGATCGCGCGTAACCCCTTGGACTAGGACGTTGTCATCTTCACTGGCGGTGAAATCCTTACGGCTCACCTTAGATTTGCCGTTAATGGCCTCTGTGAAGTAGTCAAACGTACCAGAGTCAGCCCCCGGTCCAAAGAGCTTCAGGGGAATGTTGGGAAACCCTTGCCGCACCTGACTCCAGTTATTGATGGTTGAGTTGGGTTCCCAGATTTTTTTCAGTTCCGCGACCGTCAAGCTGGTTGCCCAATTATTTTGGGGGTTGACGACAACCGTAAGGGCATCGTAGGCAACCGGCAACTCAATAAAGCTAATACCTGCGGCGCGGCACTCGGCAATTTCCTTCGCCAAGATGGGGCGCGATGCATTGGAAATATCGGTTTCACCACGACAGAACTTTTTAAAACCACCACCTGTTCCAGAGACACCAACCGTCACGCGCACCTTACCTTCCTGCGCTTTTTGGAAGGCTTCAGCGACCGCTTCCGTGATTGGAAAAACAGTACTTGAACCATCAATGCGAATTGTGGGGGTTCCTTGGGATAGCGCCTGCGGCATCAGGGAGGTAGAGAGAGCCGCCACGGCTGCTAGAACCCCTAGACGGGCATAGCTTTTTGCGGATGTGAACATGGTAATGTTCCCTAGCGGAGTAAACAACGAATGGTACGTGCGGGTATGCACTACGGCATCCTTAGGGGGTGGGGCCAACCTAGTGGTTGGGATGAACGAATCTTTTAGACCACCCTTTCGTCAGAATAGTCACATTGCCTTAGAGATCAGGTTAAGTACAGGAAAAAATTTGGTTAAGGTTAGAACCAAAAATCAGGGATCGATCATGTTGTAAGGTTGAGTAACGGTGTAAACAGCCAAACAGTTTGGGGCTGTTACGTTCCTTAAGCTCTCCTGCAAGAGGTCGATGATGGAGTCACTACCAACCCAGACCTATGACTGGCAAGGATTCTCCTGTGCCTATCGGGTTACGACTGCTACTGCCTCCCAAACGCCACTACTATTCATTCATCCGGTGGGGGTAGGGCTATCGGGGCGCTTTTGGGATCGGTGTCTGACGGTCTGGCAAAAAATGGGGGGCGATCGCCCCTGCTATGTACCGGATTTACTCGGCTGTGGCGAGAGCGCCATGCCCCATGTGGCCTACTATCCCGAGGATTGGGCCGCACAGTTACACCACTTTATTACCACCGTCATTGGGCAGCCGATCATTCTTGTGGTGCAAGGAGCATTGTTTCCCGTGGCCATGGAGTTAGTCAGTCGCGGCTCTAAGCACATAGGGGGGCTGATCTTCAGTGGACCGCCCACCGCCTCCCTGATCTCGGAAACCACGGATCCCTACTGGCAGCAGGTGCGCTGGAATCTGTTTGACTCCCCCCTCGGTTGGGGATTTTATCTCTACGCTCGGCAAGAGAGCTTTCTGCGTCAGTTTTCTGTCGATCAGCTTTTTGCCACCGCCACCGCCGTGGATGCGGAATGGCTGCAGATGCTAGCCGCTGGCTGTGCCAACCTAGAAAGCCGCCATGCGGTCTATTCGTTTCTTTCTGGCTTTTGGCGCAAGGACTATCGTCCGATCATGCAGCAAGTGAACCAACCCGTCTTGGTAGTAATGGGGGACGAGGCCTCGAGTATCAGCCGCGATGGCGGGGCAGAGCCGCCGTCAGAACGCCTCAAGTTCTACACCCAAACCTTTCCCAAGGCCACAGGTGTGGTGATTCCGGGGCGGAATGTGCTGCCCTACGAGTCTGCTACTGCTTTTGTGGAGGCAGCCCAACAGTTCTTGAGTGCTCAGCACCTCTAGAGCCAACCCCGCAAACGGTAGATGAGCAGCCCTTGATATTCCCGTAGGGCCATGGTGGTGATGTCCATGTTGTAGGGGGTGGGAATCAGGCTCAACAGCAAGTTTTGCCATGTCCATGAGCGGGTAATGGAGGGGGAACGGTAATCCGTAGGCGCTGGAATGACCTCGAGGCCAAGGCGACGAAAGATGGCCACGGAGCGGGGCATATGGTACGCAGATGTTACCAACAGCAGTGACCCTGTGATATGGTGCTTCTCTAGCAACGCTTTAACATTCACCGCGTTCTCGTGGGTATTGAGGGAGCTATAATCTAAAAGAATTTGACTGGCTGGCACGCCACAGGTTTGGGCAATTTCCGCCATATCCACCGCTTCTCCCCGTTGCGAGACTTCCCCTAGCCAGCCAATGCGGCCACCGCTCAAAATGAGGTAGGGGGCATAGCCCTGTTGTTGCAGTCGCGCCCCGTAGAGAATGCGATCGCCCCCTTCGGTCACTTCCACCCATGGACGCGGTGCTGTTTGGGGCACAACCGCCCCCCCGAGCAACACAATGGCCGCCGCTTGGGGCATGGGGTTCGGCGGCAGATATTGACGCTCAAGGGAGCCAATGAGGGTCGCTGCCACCGAGTCATTGCCGCTGAGTAAAATCAAGCCTAACGCTATCCCGAGGGCGATCGCCGCTTGTTGTGGTGCCCGCCAGAACCGCAACAGGGCAAAAATGAGTGCCCAGCACACCAACGATAATGGGTAAAACAGCGGCGGCAGCAGTTTTGAAAGTAACAGATCCATCCTTGCAAATAACACCCCTCAGCAGCAGCAAGACCTCACAAGGGATCTAACCATCAAACGGGACTGGTGCGATTTGAACGCACGACCTAGCGCTTAGGAGGCGCTCGCTCTATCCTGCTGAGCTACAGCCCCACGGCTCATCACAACAACCAATCGCAGTCACTTGGGGAGTGGCAACAATAACTCCACGTTGGCAAGTTTGACCTAGATGACCCTGCCAGCAATCATACAATTCCCGTTAAGCCAGTTCAAGGCATCCCAAAAAATAGGTTACACTGGGGTTGATTTTAGCCGTTTTCCCTGAGCATTCAACTTGCCCGTTCACACACTTGGCCAGTATCCAGCAAGTTGTGGCAAAAAGATGCCAGAACCTCTGTACTCAATTCACAAGTACGGAGGAACTCAATTTTATCTTTAGCCATGGTTAACCCACTACCACCGCCTCGCCCTTCCAATGCCAACGATGTGGCTCTGCCTTGTGGGGATGCCTTGCTAGAGTTCCTCAAAAATGTGGCAGACCAAGAGCTTAATTGCTCCTTGACCAGTATTTTGGCTCTGTTGCCGATTGGCATTTGCCTGTACGATGCTACCGGCCAGATTCTTTACATGAACCCCTACGGACGGGATTTGTTGGGGGTCACAGAGGCCACCCCAGCGGCGGCAATTTGGCAACAGATACAGTTTTTTGAAGAAGATAGCCTCGGCACCCTGCACCCTTACCCCAAGGACAGTTTACTCAAGACGCAGGCGGAATCCCCTACCACTGATGTCACGCTAGAACTACAGTACGGCGATCGCCACCTGATTGTTGAGTTGGCCGCCAGACCGATCCTTAACCGCGCGGGGGACATGCAGTTTGGCCTGATCACGTTCCAAGATATTAGCGATTGCCACCGCCAACAGATCGAGCACCAAATTCTGGAAAACAACCTGCGGCAGCAGGCAGACCGCTACTACAGCATGGTGCAGCGCCAAACCGATTTTGTGGTGCGATCGCGCCCCGACACCGTCATTACCTTTGCCAATGATGCCTTCTGCAACGCCTTTGAGCGCTCCCTGAGCGAGATGGTTGGTGAACCTTGGGCAACCTTTGTCCTTCCTGAAGATTTACCGCCACTGCTGGCCAAAGTACGGCAACTAACACCCGCTGCCCCCACCTTTGCGGGTGAAAATCGTATGGTTAGCCCCAATGCCCCGGTCAAGTGGACCCAGTGGATTAACTTGGGCATTTTTGATGCCAACGGTCAACTGCTAGAGATTCAATCCGTTGGCCGCGACATTACCCACCTCAAAGAGCAACTCCTGCGGGAGCAGGCCCTCAACCGGGTGATTCAGGCCATTCGTAACTCCCTAGATCTTAAGACGATTTTTGCCACCGTGGTCGAAGAAGTGGGGCGACTGTGGCTGAAGTTAGATTGCGTTGTGGTGCAGTACCTACCCGAGCGACAGGTGTGGGTGCGGCGTTCAGAGTATCGGCAAGACCCCCACTCACCCCAGTTCATTGGCTACGAAGCCCCTGATGCAAACAACCCGGTTGCTGATCAGCTTAAGGCTGGGGAAATTGTCAAAATCAGCGATGCCAGCGAGATCACGGCTCCTGTGCTGCAACCCCTCACCGAGATGTTTCCGGGGGCATGGTTAATGGTGCCCCTCAGAATTGAAGAGCAGACTTGGGGAGCCTTGGGGGTGTTTACCCCTAACGGCAGCCACGAGTGGTCCGAAGCAGAAGTCTCTTTAACTACCACTATTGCCACCCAACTAGAAGTGGCCATTCACCAAGCCAACCTTTACCAGCAGGCCCAACAGGAATTGGCCGAGCGCCGCCGCATTGAAGCCGTCCTGCGCGACAGTGAGGAACGGTTTCGCCTGACTGCCATGAGTGTGCCCGGGGCAATTTTTCGCTATCAACAGTTTCCCGATGGCCGCAATCACGTGTTTTACCTCAACCCCTTCTGCGAAAAACTGTGGGGTATTCCGCCAGAGGTGGCCGCTGCCGATGGCTCAGTCCTCTGGCAGTTGGTACACCCTGAAGACCGTCCGGCAATGCTTGCCTCTGTGCAGGTTTCAGCCGAACGTTTAGAACCATGGTTTTGGCAGTGGCGGGTTCAGTACCCCAATGGCGAAATTTGTCGGTTTGAAGGGGCAGGCCAACCGGAACGGTGTGCGGATGGCTCAGTGGTCTGGTACACCCTTGTGCTGGATGTGAGCGATCGCCACGCCGCGGAAGAGCGACTGCGGGAGCAACAGGCGCAACTAGACTTGGCGGTGCAAGCCTCAAACATTGGCTTTTACTTTTCAGACCTACGCACCCGCACCTCCTACGTTTCTCCCACCTATAAAGTCCAGTTAGGGTATCCACCGGATGCCCTCGAAGCTAGCCCTAGCGATTGGGCCAGTCGGCTCCATCCCGAGGATCGAGATCGCGCCATTACGGCCTTTCGGCGTTTTATACGGGGTGAAGCAGACTACAGCATTGATTTTCGCTTACGCCACCGCGATGGCAGCTATCGTTGGTTCCACAGTAATGCCGTCCTGATTCGTGACAGCCAAGGTCAGCCCTGTAAAGTGGTGGGCACCCACATTGATATTACCGAGCGTAAAACGGCTGAAATTGCCTTACAACAGAGCGAAGAGCGCTATCGGCTCTTGGCGGAGAATATTAACGATATTGTCTGTGTTCACGATGCGGCTGGCTGCTGCCTCTACATTAGTCCCTCCTACGAAACGCTCCTCAAGCAGAACAGTACCGCCCTGATTGGCCAACACTTTAGTGAACTCTTTCACCCTGACGAGCGCGCGCAGGTGCGGCAAGAACTGGCACAAATGATTCAGCAAAATAAGTTCTTCCCCATTACCCATCGCGTTTGCACAGCCACTGGTGAGATTCTCTGGCTCGAAACCCTGATCAAACCGCGGTATAGCGAGGCGGGTCAACTGAAAACCCTACAAACCACCTCCCGGGATGTGACCGCACGGGTGAAGGTACAAAGCCAACTGCGGCACGAAGCCTACCATGACATGCTCACTGGCTTACCCAATCGCCTCTACATCGTTGAAAAACTCGAAGCAGCCATTGCTCGGGCCCATCAGGATCCGCGTTACCACTATGCCCTTGTTTTTTTAGATTTAGATCGCTTTAAGGTGATTAACGATAGCCTTGGCCATGCCATTGGCGATCGCGTTCTGGTTGAGTTTGCCCAGGTACTGCGCAGCCTCCTCCATGGCAGCTATACAGTAGCGCGCCTTGGTGGCGATGAATTTGTTATCTTAATCACCGAACTCCGCAGCCTAGAAGAAGTCATTGCCTCCTGTGAGCAGATTCTGGCGCGGTTACAGCACCCCATTAACATCGATGACCGGCAGATTTTTATCAACAGCAGTCTGGGGATTGTCTTTGCCCAAAACGAGTACACCAATAGCCTAGAAGTGCTGCGCAATGCCGACATTGCCATGTACGAGGCTAAAAGTGGGCAGAAGGGACACTACGCCATCTTTAACCCCAAGATGTACGAGCAGGTACTACAGCGGCTGCACATTGAACACGATTTACGCTGTGCCCTAGAGCAACAAGAGCTACGCCTGTTTTACCAACCCTTTTTTGATTTACAGCAGCAGTGCCTAGTGGGGTTTGAAGCCCTAGTGCGCTGGTATCACCCGAAGCGCGGCCTCATTTCTCCTGCTGATTTTATTCCCGTTGCCGAAGATACCGGCCTCATTGTGGCCTTGGATGAATGGGTGCTCCGCCACGCCTGTGAACAACTGATTCAGTGGCAGCAGCAATACCCTATCAGCCATCATTTACTGCTCAGCGTCAATGTCTCTGCCAAAACCCTCAAGCACCCAAATTTCCTAGCGACGTTAGATAGTATTCGCCAAGACTGCCCCTTGCGCTGCGGCAGCTTAGTCCTAGAACTGACCGAGCGCATTGCCATGGAGCTAGACGAGCAAATCATGGGGCTGCTGGCTGCCCTTGGCGATCGCCACATTGAAATTAGCATTGATGACTTTGGCACCGGCTACTCTTGCCTGAGCTATCTCCATAGCTTACCGATCCAGCACCTTAAAGTCGATCGCTCCTTTGTCAGCCAACTGGAAAAAAATCAACGCAACTATCAAATTACCCAAATGATCTTAGTCCTCACCCATCAACTGGGGTACCGGGCGATCGCCGAAGGTATTGAAACCCCCGATCAACTGCAACTGTTGCGGGAACTCGGCTGTGACTATGGTCAGGGGTACCTCTTTGCCCGCCCTGCCCCAGCCAGTGACCTTGAGCCGCTCCTGCAAACACTCTCCTCCGGTTGAACGAGGATTCACGCCGCACTCTCCAACCTCGCGTTAGCCGGTTGGAGTCAAGGCGCGGCAGTTGTAGCCA
>OGCL01000460.1_pt1 | contig 43463 bp, 53 predicted proteins | sample 1570041 | NCBI WGS metagenome assembly OGCL01 (sample SAMN06266162, study PRJEB24511) | hot springs metagenome | isolation source: Hot spring water | place: South Africa: Limpopo | collected 2015-06-22 | reverse complement strand
ATTCGGAGTTTGCAAAGGGTTGGTAAGTCGGGATGACCCCCTAGCCTTAACAGTGCTCTACCCCCGTAAGTATTCGTCCGAGGCTCTACCTAAATAGATTTCGGGGAGAACCAGCTATCTCCCGGTTTGATTAGCCTTTCACTCCTAACCACAAGTCATCCCCTAACTTTTCAACGTTAGTGGGTTCGGTCCTCCAGTTGATGTTACTCAACCTTCAACCTGCTCATGGCTAGATCACCGGGTTTCGGGTCTATACCTTGCAACTATTCGCCCAGTTAAGACTCGGTTTCCCTACGGCTACCCTATTCGGTTAACCTCGCTACAAAATATAAGTCGCTGACCCATTATACAAAAGGTACGCAGTCACCCAACAAGTGGGCTCCTACTGCTTGTACGTACACGGTTTCAGGTTCTATTTCACTCCCCTCACAGGGGTTCTTTTCGCCTTTCCCTCACGGTACTGGTTCACTATCGGTCAGTTGGGAGTATTTAGCCTTAGATGATGGTCCACCTATATTCAGTCAAAGTTTCACGTGCTCCGACCTACTCGATTTCACTTAAAATGTCTTTTCATGTACGGGACTATCACCCTGTATCGTGGCGCTTTCCAGCGGCCTTCCATTAACACATAATAAGCTTAAGGGCTGTTCCGATTTCGCTCGCCGCTACTTTCGGAATCTCGGTTGATTTCTTTTCCTACGGGTACTTAGATGTTTCAGTTCTCCGCGTTCGCCTCGTTAACCTATGTATTCAGTTAACGATACCTGCAAGCAGGTGGGTTTCCCCATTCGGAAATCCTAGTCTCAAGTGCTTTTTACTAGCTTGACTAGGCTTATCGCAAGTTAATACGTCCTTCATCGCCTCCAACTGCCAAGGCATCCACCGTGTACGCTTAGTCACTTAACCATACAACCCAAACGGGTCTTTGTTGTGTGACAGTTTAACTTCGCCAGAAGTCAATATTGAATACTAAAGTAGATACCAATCAATCAACTCAAAGAGTTAATTAAATGGCACTGAATGGTACTGCTACCATTCTTTTTTTACTTTTGAAAACTCTGTTCAAATAACAATGTTATTTATACGAATTTTATTATCAGCTTTTCCAAATTTTTAAAGAGCATATTAATTAGTTATCCCAAAGGGACAAGCACTAATTAACAATCATCTGTGTGGACACTACGAACAAATAAGTTCTAAATCGTATAAGGAGGTGATCCAGCCCCAGGTTCCCCTAGGGCTACCTTGTTACGACTTCACCCCAGTCATGAATCACTCCGTGGTAAACGTCCTCCCGAGGGTTAGACTATCTACTTCTGGAGCAACCCACTCCCATGGTGTGACGGGCGGTGTGTACAAGGCCCGGGAACGTATTCACCGCGTCATTCTGATACGCGATTACTAGCGATTCCGACTTCATGGAGTCGAGTTGCAGACTCCAATCCGGACTACGACGCACTTTAAGTGATTCGCTTACTCTCGCGAGTTCGCAGCACTCTGTATGCGCCATTGTAGCACGTGTGTAGCCCTACACGTAAGGGCCATGATGACTTGACGTCGTCCCCACCTTCCTCCGGTTTATCACCGGCAGTCTCCTTAGAGTTCTCAGCATTACCTGCTAGCAACTAAGGATAGGGGTTGCGCTCGTTGCGGGACTTAACCCAACATCTCACAACACGAGCTGACGACAGCCATGCAGCACCTGTATCAGAGTTCCCGAAGGCACCAAACCATCTCTGGTAAGTTCTCTGTATGTCAAGTGTAGGTAAGGTTCTTCGCGTTGCATCGAATTAAACCACATGCTCCACCGCTTGTGCGGGCCCCCGTCAATTCATTTGAGTTTTAACCTTGCGGCCGTACTCCCCAGGCGGTCTACTTAATGCGTTAGCTTTGAAAAACAGAACCGAGGCTCCGAGCTTCTAGTAGACATCGTTTACGGCGTGGACTACCGGGGTATCTAATCCCGTTTGCTCCCCACGCTTTCGTACATGAGCGTCAGTGTTGACCCAGGTGGCTGCCTTCGCCATCGGTATTCCTTCAGATCTCTACGCATTTCACCGCTACACCTGAAATTCTACCACCCTCTATCACACTCTAGTTTGCCAGTTCGAAATGCAGTTCCCAGGTTGAGCCCGGGGCTTTCACATCTCGCTTAACAAACCGCCTGCGTACGCTTTACGCCCAGTAATTCCGATTAACGCTCGCACCCTCCGTATTACCGCGGCTGCTGGCACGGAGTTAGCCGGTGCTTCTTCTTTGGGTAATGTCAAATTGATGGGTATTCGCCACCAAACTTTCCTCCCCAACGAAAGTGCTTTACAACCCTCAGGCCTTCTTCACACACGCGGCATTGCTGGATCAGGCTTCCGCCCATTGTCCAATATTCCCCACTGCTGCCTCCCGTAGGAGTCTGGGCCGTGTCTCAGTCCCAGTGTGACTGGTCGTCCTCTCAGACCAGTTAAGGATCGTCGCCTTGGTAGGCCTTTACCCTACCAACTAGCTAATCCTACGCAGGCTCATCTGATAGCACGAGGTCCGAAGATCCCCCGCTTTCCTCCATGGAGCGTATGCGGTATTAGCGTGAGTTTCCCCACGTTATCCCCCACTACCAGGTAGATTCCTACGCGTTACGCACCCGTCCGCCACTCGTCAGCGCCCGAAGGCCTGTTACCGTTCGACTTGCATGTGTTAAGCATGCCGCCAGCGTTCAATCTGAGCCATGATCAAACTCTTCAGTTTATTGCTTTGCTTCCCCAAGCTTTCACTCAGGAATAGCACTTTACTCTTCATCGCTTACAAGGCTTTCTTTGACAGAGCCTTGTGTCAGCCAATTTGGTTTCACCCAATTCACCGCACAAGCCCCCACACACTTTATTTCGATCTCGGTTTTGTTAAAGAGCATTTCAGCCATACTTCTCACAGGCTGGGCCGGTGAATTCTACCGGTCTTTTTTTGGGCGTCAAGCATTTTTTTCAAACGCAACACCCCACCCCTCAATTCCCTGCAACTCCACTTCCCTCTTCACTACCCCACACTCCCTATGAGATAACATTAGACATTATTGGAAACCCAGTCTTCGGGCCATCAAGATCAATTGGTTGGGTAGGGTTTCCAATTAAAGCCTATTCTAACTGCTTCATGCGACAACAACCTAAAACGCTACATGCCCTGTCGCTCACTTCCCAACAAAAAGCAAACCCGAACTCTCCCTCTCAACTCCAAACAAAGCCGCAAAGAGCCGTACATTATAGTCAGTTTGTTCATTATGTCAAGACTACTCGACAAAAAAATCTATTTTCCGCTACCCAAGCAATGACCGCATGCGATAGACTATTATTTTTTCTGTCATATTTCTTGGAGACTTCACAAGCGATGGGTATCAAATCCGATCAATGGATTCGCCGTATGGCTATTGAACAGAGCATGATTTCGCCGTTCGAGCCCTATCAAGTCAGACAATTTAATCAAAATCGCGTCATTTCCTTCGGCACTTCTAGCTATGGCTACGACGTGCGTTGCGCCGATGAATTCAAGATTTTCACCAACATCAACTCGGCTATCGTCGATCCGAAAAATTTCGCCGAGGACAGCTTTGTCGATATTCAATCAGACGTTTGCATCATCCCCCCCAACTCGTTCGCGTTGGCGCGCACCGTCGAATATTTCCGGATTCCGCGCGACGTATTGACGATTTGCCTTGGTAAATCGACTTACGCGCGTTGCGGGATCATCGTCAATGTCACCCCCCTGGAACCGGAATGGGAAGGACACGTCACGCTGGAGTTTTCCAATACCACGCCCCTCCCCGCCAAAATCTATGCTTATGAGGGCGTGGCGCAGATGTTGTTTTTGGGCGCTGATGAAATTTGCGAAACATCGTATCGTGATCGCGGCGGGAAATATCAAGGGCAACGCGGCGTGACTTTACCCAAAACATGAAAGCCTCCATCCCTTCGACTTCGTTCTTCAAAACGGCGTGTCTGTTCGAAGGCAGTCTCGCCGTTCTCGCGTGCGGACTGGGCTGGCTCGGCGGTATCGATCCGTGGGCCGATTTGCATTTCGACGAATCGACGCTGATAGTGGGTATCATTGGCACCATTCCATTATTCGTTCTACTGCTTGCGTTGGACCGTCTCCCGTATCCGACATTGCGCCACATCAAGCAATTATTGCTCGACACCCTGGGCAATTGGTTCGATCAACTACACGTTGCGGATCTTGCGATACTCGCAGCCGTTGCCGGTTTTTGTGAAGAATTATTATTTCGCGGCGTCATACAACCGGGACTGGAACGACTCACCCAACCTGTCACTGGATTGCTGTTGAGCAACGTTTTATTCGGGCTTGTCCATGCCATCACGCCATTCTACGCCGTACTCGCGGGTTTAGTGGGACTTTATCTCGGTTTGGCGATGGATTATGGCGGACCACGCAATCTGTTGACGCCCATGGTGATCCACGGACTGTATGACTTTTTGGCTTTTCTGGCACTGCGCCACGCTTACCGCCAAACCAAGCCCCCGCTCGCTTAGTCGTTCAGCAAACGGAACAGCATTTCACGGATATGGTGGGAATCGAAAGGTTTGTCGCAAATCGCGGACACGCCAGCTTGCTGGACGTGACTCAAACGCGCCGCATCGCTTTCACTGGTCACCATCAAGATCGGCGTGTAGGTGTTGTGCCGTTCATGGCGAATGAATTCGACCAACTCTTTGCCATCCATTTCTGGCATGTTGTAGTCAGTGATGATGAGGTCGAAATCTCCTTCGGCCTCGCTATAAATCCGCGCCGCTTCCAAGCCATTGCGCGCCGCCGTCACTTTAGAAATACGCATGTTATTGAGTATTTTGATGATGTGTTTGCGCGACAGCGGACTGTCATCGACCAACAGTACGCGCAATTCACTAACATCGTAATGTTCCAACTCCAGCTCCTCTGGCTCAATCAAATCCAGTGTCGCCCGCAATGCGCGACGCAGATCCTGGGGATCGAAAGGCTTCGGCAGAATCGCCACGACTCCGGCTTGACGAATCGGCTCCAGCGCCCATCGATGCGTTTCGCTGGAAATCAGCATAAACGGCACGTCGTTATATTGCTCGGATTGTCGCAAAGTATTGATCAACTCGACAGCGGTCATGTCCGGCAGATACATGCTGCTGATGATCAAATCAGGAATGTATTGCTGCAATGCCGAGAGCGCGGCGTTTCCAGAGTCAACGCCCTCCAATTGCACGACGCCTTCCTCGGTCAAACGCTGCATGATGACTTTGAGCTGAGTCGGTGAAGGCTCGACCAAAAGAATGGACAGATCGGAGATTTTGAGGCGCGACATAGACGGTCACTTTACCATATAAATCAATAACAAATCGCGCAACACCCAAACTGACGCGCCTCTCGATGGGTCTTACTCGACGGGCAAACCCGATTGCTGCCACTTCGGGAAGCCTTCGCGGTAGTAATAGACAGCTTGCCATCCCCATTCAAGTGCTTTAGTTGCCGCGATGGAGCTACCTTGACACGTCACGCCATTGCAATAAAACACCACGGGCTTATCTTTAGGTGCCAGCGCTGCGAGATTTTCGGCAGTGAATTGGTCGCCGCGTACCCACAAATTTTTCGCGCCCGGAATATGCCCTTCGCGATATTTTTCTTCATCGCGCACATCGACAAAGGTCACGCCTTTGTCATGCAATAGTTTCGCGGTATATGTATCGGCCGTGGTCGCCCCCATAATCCGGACCGGCGCCATGCCTTCAGCCATGACGCCGAAACTGACCATCCACAACACGATGGTCATCCAATTTTTCCAATTCTTGAACATGTAGGCCTCCTCTCAAGCGTTTTTTGATTGTTATTTTCAGTGTAGCTTACGATTAAACTTCGAGCGCGTTAAACAAACGGGCACATCGGAAAACTCCTGGACACCGGCATGCGCCGGTGTGACGGGCTTTTCGAAGCCCCCAAAAGCTATATTATCAATTCCCCGCGACCGACATTTCGGCTACCCATACCGAACCACAACGGATATTGCCGCGCAGATCGACGTCATTACCGACCGCGACGATATGCTGAAACATATTTTTCAAATTCCCGGCAATCGTGATTTCTTCGACGGGAAATTGAATCTCGCCGTTTTCCACCCAAAACCCCGCCGCGCCACGTGAATAATCGCCGGTCACGCGATTGACACCCTGTCCCATGAGTTCCGTGACGAGCAAGCCACATTGCATTTCGCGCAGTATCGCCGGCAGATCCATCTCGCCGCTGTCGATCGTCAGATTATGTACGCCACCGGCATTGCCGGTCGTCATCATACCCAGTTTGCGCGCGGAATAACTACTTAAAACATAACTACGTACAATCCCCTCGCTAACGATGTCACGTGCCGTGGTTGCAACCCCCTCTGCATCATAGGAGGCACTCCCCAATGCACACGGCAAGTGTGGTTGCTCATAAATATGCATCCATGACGGAAAAACCTGTGTCCCTAAACTATCAAGCAAAAACGAGGATTTACGATATAAACTTCCTCCGCTGATTGCATTGATGAAAGCACCAAAAAGACTCGCCGCGACTTCGGCTTCGAAGACCACCGGACAGCGCCGTGTCGTCAACGAGCGCGCACCCAAACGCCGCAACGCGCGCTGCGCGGCACGTTGACCCACGACTGCCGGCAAATCCAAATTTTGTGGATGACGCGCCACGCTGTACCAATAATCGCGCTGCATACTGTCGTCACGCTGACCGATGACCGCGCAGCTCAAACTATGCCGCGTCGCGCTGAAACCATGTAAAAAGCCCAAGGAATTACCAAAGACACGCAAGCCCTGATGACTGGTCAGCGTCGCCCCCTCGGAATTAGTGATCGCCGAATCGTATTGCCGCGCGGCGTCTTCACACATAACCGCTTGCTCGATAGCGTGTTGCGGGGTCAAGTCCCACGCATGATGCAGCGACAAATCGGGAAACACTTTGGCCAAAAGCGCGGGATCGGGGAGACCGGCGCAATCGTCCTCGCTGGCATAGCGCGCGATGCTGCACGCGCTGGCCACCGCTTCGCGGAGTGACGCGGCGGATAGATCGGTACTGCTTGCCGAGCCTTTACGCTGACCGATGTAAACGGTCACCCCCAATCCCTGATCGCGATGGAACTCGATCGTTTCGACCGTACCCATGCGCGCCGTCACCGACAAGCCTTGATCGATGCTCAACCCCGCCTCGGCGGTGGTCGCGCCGTACTGCAACGCTTGTTGCAGCACATCTTGCACGAGCATGCATAGTTTAGGGATTTCTTGCTCAGAATCGAAAGACATTCAAATATTGAATTCAAAGCATTGAAAACAGCATGACAACTAAATTGCTCTAGGAGATGACGAGCATATTAGCGTTCCAATAAATCAAATTTTCCTTCTTTGCCGTTCCAATCATCAGCATCTTGTAACGGTTTTTTTACCTCAGTGATCACTGGCCACAATTTAGCCAATTCGGCATTCAATGCAATGAAATGCTTCTGATTCTCTGGCACTTCATCTTCTGAAAAAATTGCCTCTGCCGGACACTCGGGTTCGCACAATGTACAATCGATGCACTCATCCGGATCGATGACGAGAAAATTCGGACCTTCGTGGAAACAATCGACCGGGCACACATCGACACAATCGGTATATTTACATTTGATGCAATTTTCGGTGACTACAAACGCCATGACATTAAGTATCCAAAAATGGTAAAGATTAGGGGGCAAATAATGATAACAGAACTCGAAACGAGAGTTAAAGCCAAGCCTTTTCCAATCACACATGAGCCTGAGCAAGGCGCTGTATTTTCACCGTGAGATGAGCCTGGAGGCGCAAAAGTTGGGATCATGGAGGCATGATCGTGACTTTACATCCCCAAGGGTTAACAACACTGACCCAAGTGCAAGCCTTTATTTCCAGCAACGAGGTTATCTCATTTACGTTGACAGATCGGGTGGCGGCTTGGCTGGATAACCGATACGCTCAAGCAGTTTCATTATGGCCGCTGTACCCGCGCCAACAAAGGTGTGCTGCGTCAGTATCTGCGCAATAACCGGCTTCTCGCGTGCGCAAGTAGCGCGCTGTATTAAGCAATTCACTGATGACGGCGTTATCCAGGATAGGCGGCGGGCGCCTGCCGTACCGTTCGCGAGGCGCTACACCACGAAAGACATTCGCCATCCCTGACATCAGCATGGCAGACGGGATCAGTTCATAGTCGGATATCTACTTTCCAGGAGAGTTGGCGACGCGGGAATACCATTGGGATTGTTTGATCATTCCGCATCAATGATCTTGGTCAATGCAGTGGAATCAATCTGCGAGGTAACTGCTCAAAAAATCGTGCCAGGTCACGATACCGACGAGTTGTCGCTCTGGTGTGATCACTGGCAAACAAGACACGTGCGCATCCAGTAATACGCGTGCCGCGACGTCGCGCTCGGTATCCGGCGTGACACTGACGATTTTGCGGCTCATGATCTGATGGGCTTTCTTGCGCAAAGTCGCCGCATCGCGCGAAGTCTCCGAGCGCGTGTCCAAATACGGGCTGATCGCGTGCAATAAGTCACGATCGGAAATAATCCCGACCACCAAGCCTTCGTCTTCAACGAGCAAATGATGAAAAAAACCTTGATCGAAAATTTCCTTGATCAATAGCAGTTCCGTATCCATGCCGACCGTGATCGGTTGCGGCGTCATAATGTCTGCGATTTTCATGGGGTAACGTACGAGCGCGAGATCAGGTTTACCCGGCGCCCCGCAGCGGCGCGCCGGGACGTGAGTATTCAGCTTTCGCTTTGCGATTCACAAGTATTGCGCGACAGTCCTGAATAAATCGGGCACCATCCCGCATAACCTGTTGCGGCCAAAATAATACCCAAAATAAGCGCCATAATGATTCCAAAAGGAATCGATAAGAGAATCAGCGCCACACCCACCCACAAACGGATCTTTTTTTCTTGCGTGCCGACGTTGTGTTCAAATTTCAGCATACGTTTGAAGTCGAAAGCCATTGTTTATTCCTCCTCATAAAGAAACATCGAAATGGGTTAAAATCGCGAATGGCGTACCAAAAACAGCACAAACTACGCCCATGTTTATTGTCGTACCGTAATATCGCGAGCACCGAGGAGGCGTATTCACCTCCTCGCAGGCCAGCGCAGGAACTATACACTGCCCGCTAAATTGTGCAAGGGTGCTGATGATCGAACTCCGCCTTGGGTAATTTAGTAGAAAGGGTCCCAAGGAATTTTGTAACCCTTTACTCTACCTATCATTCATCGCTTCATTGTTACCACCACAACAAGACTTCATGCACGACTTCATCGACGCGCTGCTCCATCAAGCCAATCAAATCATCCTCGGCAAAGCCCACGCCTTGCGCCTCGCATTGTGTTGCCTTCTGGCGCGCGGGCATTTGTTGATCGAGGACATTCCGGGCGTTGGCAAGACCACGTTGGCGCACGCCTTGGCGAAACTGTTGGGCCTGCGTTATCAGCGCATTCAATTCACTAGCGACATGCTGCCGGCCGATATTATCGGTGCGTCGGTGTTCAATGCCGAAACCAGTGAGTTCCAGTTTCACCCCGGTCCGATTTTCAATCAGATGATCCTCGCCGACGAAGTCAATCGCGCGACGCCGAAAGCGCAAAGCGCCTTGCTCGAAGCGATGGAAGAACGCCAAGTCACCGTCGAAGGCCAAACCTATCCCCTCCCCTCGCCGTTTTTCGTCATCGCCACCCAAAACCCCGCCTACCAAATCGGCACGTTTCCGTTACCCGAATCGCAGCTCGACCGTTTCTTGATGCGCATCGAACTCGGTTATCCCGATCCGCGCGCCGAACGCGAGCTCTTGACCGGCGTCAGCCGCCACGAATTGATCGCGAGTTTGCCGGTCTGTTTGCCGCCCGACTCGCTGGCGTCCTTGCAACGCGCGGTCGAGCAGGTCCACGCAGCCCCCCCATTGCTCGATTACGTGCAGGCAATCATCCGCTTTACCCGCGAAACTTCGGCGTTCGAGCACGGGCTGTCGCCGCGCGCCGGTTTGGCCTTGCTGCACGCGGCGAAAGCCTGGGCTTTTCTGGAAAAACGTACCATGGTGATCCCCGAAGACGTGCAAGCCGTGCTGGCGCCAGTCGCCGGACATCGCTTGCGGCATGGACAAACCCATTCGCAAGCGACCGTCGCGCCGATTTTGGAACAGGTGCCGATTCCGTGACCCCGTGGCGAGCGTTGTGGGAACGTCTGCGCGCCAGCCGTTTTTTCAGCGGCAATCGTGCTGTAAACGGCCAGTTACGGCTCGATCACCAACGCATTTTCATTTTGCCGAGCCGGCGTGGCGTCGGATTCTGCGTGCTGATCGGCTTACTGCTGTTGATCGGGTTTGTCTATGGCAATAACTTGATCTATGCCTTAGCGTTTTGGTTGGCCGGGGTGTTCTTCGTGACGATTCTCAATACGTTCAAAATGCTGTATGGCTTGGTGCTGCGATTAGGCGCGGCGCAACCGGTGTTCGCCGGCGAATACGCGGTATTTCCATTGCGCTTGGATAATGCGAGCACGCTGCCGCGCGAAGGGCTGTACGTGGAAACCGCGGCGGGGCGTAGTCCCATGTTCAGCGTCGCGACTTCTGCTGCGCAGAGCGTGCCATTGCGCATTCCGACACTGCGGCGCGGCTGGCAACCCTTGGGCAAAATCACCGTATTCAGCCGCTATCCGTTGGGATTGTTTCACGCCTGGTCGCCCGTCGTATTCGAGGCGCGGGTGTTGGTCTATCCCGCACCCGCGCCGACGGGCGTCGCGTTGCCCGAATCCACGCCAGACAGCGGCACGGCGACGCAGCAGATGGCGCGCGGGAGTGATGATTTCTATGGCTTACAAACCTATCAAGCCGGCGATTCAATCAAACACATCCACTGGCAAGCCTATGCCAAAGGCTTGGGCGTGTTCAGCAAACACTATCGTGGTGGCGGCAGCGCAGAAATCTGGCTGGATTTGGCGCAAACGCCGGGGGGCGATTTGGAAAATCGCTTGAGCGTATTGTGCCGCTGGGTGCTGGAAGCGGAACGCGCGGGGCTGCGTTATGGTTGCAAGCTCGGCGGGCTGCAGCTGCCACCGGCACAAGGCGCCGAGCAGGCGCGACGTTGTTTGGAGGCCCTGGCGCTCTATGGTCAGTGAAGAGTTGCCACGCCGCCCGTTGGCGTTTTTATTGTTCGCGCTGGGCGCGATGGTACTGCCGCACAGCCAGCACGTCCCTGTGCCGATTTTTCTGTTTTTTGGCATGTTGTGGGCGTGGCGTTTGTTGATCTTGCGCGATCCGCGCGCCTTCCCAGGCACCGGCATCCTGTTTTTATTGATCCTGTTGACGGTCGCTTTGTTGTACCGGGAACATCGCGGCTTTTTCGGACGCGATGCCGGCACCAGTTTGTTTTTGCTGGCATTGGGCTTGAAATTATTGGAAACGAAAACGCGCCGCGACGCTCAGCTTCTGATCGATTTGGCGTTCATCGTCGCGGCGACACAGTTTCTCTTTGTCGATGATCTGGCGATGGCTTTTTACATCATCGCCGTCAGCATTGCGCTGCTCGCGGTCTTGGTCATGCTCAATCGCCCACAGCCCGGTTATCTCCACGAACTGAAAACGGCGGCGAGTTTGATTCTCCAAGCCGTGCCGTTCATGGTCGTGGCGTTCATTTTCTTTCCGCGCCTCGAAGCGCCGCGTTGGATGCTGTTGCAAGACCGTACGCGCGCCCTGACCGGTTTGAGCGATACCCTGGAACCTGGCGCAATCAGCGAGCTAGGCTTGTCCGACGAGCTGGTGTTTCGCGTCAAGTTCGATGGGCCGATTCCACCGCCTGCATTGCGCTACTGGCGCGGCCCGGTGTTCTCGGAATTCGACGGCAAGCGTTGGCGCGAAGCCAAATTTGCCGAAACCGCAGTGCCCGCACCGCTGCGTTTCCATGGCACACCCTACCGCTATACGCTACTGATGGAACCGCAAAACAAAAATTGGGTGTTCGCGTTGGAAATGCCGGCGCGTTATCCCGAGGTATTGCGGCGCACCCCTCAGTTATACCTGACCACGCGCAAAAATCCCACGGAGCGCGCCGAATATGCGTTGGAGTCGTTCCCGATCTATGCTACGGGCGCCTTGTCCGCGGAAGAACGCCAACTGAGCATCCAGCTTCCCGCCGCACCTAGACCGCGTATCCAGCAATTGGTCGAGCGTTTGGGGGGACGCGGCGCACCGCAAGACTATATCACCCAGGTGCTGCGGCATTTTCGCGAAGAGCGTTTCTACTATACCTTGCTGCCACCATTATTGGGCGATCATCCGATCGAGACGTTCTTGTTCGAAACGCGGCGCGGCTTTTGCGAACACTATGCGACAGCGTTCGTTTACTTGATGCGCGTCGCCGGCCTGCCGGCCCGCGTCGTCACCGGTTATCAAGGCGGCGAAGTGAACGAAACGGGGAAATTCCTGGAAATCCGCCAAGCGCACGCCCATGCCTGGAGCGAAGTGTGGCTGTCCGAACAAGGCTGGACGCGTGTCGATCCCACCGCTGCGGTCGCGCCAGAGCGCGTCGAGCGCGATCTCGATATCGCCGCGCAATTGGCGCAGCGCGAAGTGAGCTTTGCGCCAATCACCCTCGATGCGCGCACGCTGGATTTATGGCGCAAGACGCGACAACTTTGGGGACATTTCGATTACCAATGGCAGCGCTGGGTCATCCATTACCAACATGACAATCAAAGCGAATTGTTTGCGCGCTGGGGCTTAAGTGATCTCGTCGCGCGCGTGCAAATGTTGATGTGGCTGGTTTTGGCGGCGACCTTACTGCTAGCGGCCTGGCTATTACGCGCCAACCAAACGCGACTCGACCCGGTGCGCGCGCTTTATGAACGCTTTTGCCGCAAGTTGGCGCGGCACACCCTCACGCGGCATCCCGCCGAAGGCCCCCTCGCGTTTGCCGAACGCGCGAGCCGGACCTGCCCCAACGCGCGCGACGACATTGCCGAAATCACCCGCTTGTATCTCCTCCTGCGTTACGGCGCGCCGCCGCATGATGCAGCCTCATGGCGACGCTTCAAAGACCACGTGAAACGCTTCCAATGTCGCTAACCCCCATTGGAATAAACGACGAGTACCTCAAAGAACTGATGCGATGGCCTTTCCCACTACTCCAGAGTTCGCACCATGACTGACCGTACACCTCGCTGGCATTACCGCTTCGACAATTATCGCCGCGCCTTTTCCTTGTTGCGCGAAGCGATGGAACAGGAAACGCCACTGACTCAGTTGGAGAAAGAAGGCGTCATTCAGCGATTCGAATACACGATGGAACTCGCATGGAAAACCTTGAAGGATTATCTGGAAAGTGAAAATGTGGTATTCGACCAAATCACGCCGCGCGCGATCATTCGCCGCGCCTTCGAGGCGGGCGTCATTCAGCAGGGCGAAGCTTGGCAAAACGCGCTGGATGCGCGCAATCGCATGTCGCACACTTATAATTTCGAAACGTTCGAGCGAGTGATTGCTGATATTCGTGCCAGCTATCTCGCGGCATTCGATGAACTGTATCAATTTCTACTGGCAAAACGGATGGAAGGAACATGAGCGACGATTTTGGCTTGTCCGCGGATGCGTTGGAAATTGTGCGCGAAATATTAAATACGGCGGGGGATCGCATTGAACGTGTGGCCGTTTTTGGCTCGCGGGCGGCAGAGCGACAAAAGCCAAATTCCGATTTAGATTTGGTGCTGTACGGCAGCGCCGATGACGCTGTTTGTGACCGTCTCTGGACGTTGTTTCATGAAAGTCGCTTGCCTTTTTCCGTGGACGTCAAAAGCTATGGCGAACTTCATTATTCCCCATTGCGCGCGCATATCGACCAAACGGCGCGCCCGCTTTTCGTGCGGATGAAAGACGGGTTGATTGTTGATCGATCCCACGCTCCTACAACGAAATGTTCAACAGATGAACAAGCAACGACTTCATGACCGGAGCCGCCCCAAAACAATTGGGCCGTACCTTTCACTGGCGTTTATGCCGACCGTCTCCAAATAACCGTAAACTGGACTGATCCACTCCAGCTTTCGAGGAAGGCTTTTCTACTTTCCAGCACGGCGGATTCTCTTCTATTTTGGTTTGTTTCCGCCAATAGCACAACGTGGCTTCGCTGATACTTTCCACTTGAGCCGTTAGGTATCGGGCGGTTGTGTGGGGGGCAATAGCTTGCCACGTACAGCCATTTTGCGTGCGTTGGCATAAGGTGGCATGGTTTTGTCCATTTTATCTCCCAAAATTTTCTAACAAAAAAGCGATAACTGGCCTGACATAGGGAGGGCACACCTCGCACAAAAAACACGGCCTCAAGCGACGAATGCCGCTTGAGGCCACGTATGATGAAAAGCTCGGAGTTTTACTTCTTCACGACAGGCGATGCGGGCATTTTCGCCGCTGTACGCAAACGGGTGTTTTCGTCCATGATTTCCGCGTAGTCGCGCATCAAGGGCGACCAGCCTTCGCTATAGGTAAAACCGCCTGGGTTGGCGTGGAAAATGCCTTTGTAAAGCTTGATTACGTCGTGCTCCCACATGTCGGCGTAGATCCGCTCGACGCGCGACGGATTGTTGCCTTTGGCCCAGAACAGTTGGAAGAAGCCACCGGCGGCATCCTTGACCGGAGCAGGCGGTTGTGGACGGTTACTGCGTTGACCGACCAATAAGCCATCTTGATAGAGTTTTTCGACGACTTTTTTCGCTTCTTGTTCGACCGCTAGACCTTGGATGGTGCCTTTGTCGGCGGCGTCGAGGTAAGCTCTGGCAAAACTTTGTGAATGGCACTGGCTACAGGTGTTCAGCCACTGCTCTTTGCGCGACATGAACCATTCGTGATCGAGATTTTCGGCGATTTTCGGCGTCGGATTAAAGCCCCAGCGCACTTTCTTGACGACGTTGTGCGAGAACTCGCCGCCCGCCTCGAAGTGACACAATTGACAGGTCGGCGCGGTATAACCGCCTTTGGCGATCGCGTCTTTCAGAGGAACTTCGAAGTTCCACTTGGCTTTTTGCGTTTGATAGATGGTACCGTGCTTGGAAAGTTGGAAATTTTCGAACTCATTGTGATCGACGCCATTGTGACACGTCGCGCACGCTTCGGGTTGACGCGCTTCGGCGGCGGAGAAACTATGCCGCGTATGGCAGCCATCGCATTTGTTCTGTTGGTAATGGCACATATCGCAGCCTTGCGCGATTTCGCGCTCGGCCATGCCGGCCCAGATGTCGGTCTCGACGTTGGCTTTCCAATCCATCGCGTGCGACGGATGTCCTTTCGGCCATTGTCCTTGCGGCCATTCCTGCTCTTTTTCGGATTCCGCCTCGGCAAATTCCTGCACGTGGCACGTCCCACACATCGCGCGATCGGGCATGCGTAAATCTTTGTCGTGTTGCAGCGTTTCTGCGCCGACACCCCCATGGCAATCGATACAGCCCACTTCCTTCAGCGTTTGCCCAGGTTGCAACAATTTCTGCGCGACCAAGTTTTCTTCGATTTGTTTCAACTTGGCTTTTTTATAGGCGCGCACATTGTTGTCGGGCAGCGCGCGCAGCTGCTCGAGATTGGCGTGGGTACTTTTTTGCCAGGCATGGAACGCGCCCGGCGTCATTGATTGATGGCAACCGACACAATCGCCACGCTTGACTTCCGCAGCGATGGTTTTGGGCGGTTGATAAAAGTCTTTAGGGTTCCAATAGTTTTGGATCGGAATCGGCGACCACACATCCTTGAACTTCCCTTTGCCTGGATGGGTTTGGTAATAGTTCTCCTTCAGTTTGGCGATGTCCTCGCCGTTGACGGGCGCAGCGTGCAGCGTGGCCATCCACCCCATCGAGAATATGAGCCATGGCAACAGCCAAAGTTTTTTCATCGTCATTCCCCCTTCTCGTTTTTGCTCTGAAACAAAAAATATAGCGCTTGCCTGGGCGATACCCGCCCGAGCATGCCGCGCCATTATATCGGATCGAAACTATTGCGCAAACCGCGGAATACCTACAACCTTGAGATTTTCCATGTTGACATATTGCAAACCCAGTACAGTGCCTCCCGCCTGATCGTACTCGAACCACACGACGCGGATTTGCCCGCGCAAGCTCAGTTTGTCGAAAACGAAATCGCCGACCTCGCCGATTTGCAGCGTTAAATGTTCTGGGATATACGCCATTAAACCTTCGACGGAAACATTGCGCGTCATGAACGTGTAATGGCGGCCTTGCAGCACGATTCGCCCCGGCGCGGTCAATGCCTTGCGATACGCTTTACGCTTATACACCAAATTATCGACGTCGTAACTGATGCTTTTGAATTCGAGACCGATCAGGACCGTGCCAGCCTGCGCTTCGCCTTCGGCCCAAACGATTTCCGCTTCCCCCGCCAAGCGCAGATCCGGCAAATAGATATCGGTATGCGTCGTGGCATTATTGATCGCCTCGAAAATATCCTGCACGCTGCGGACGTGATCATTGGGGTGAACTTCGATCAAAATCCCGGTGATCGAAATGTTGCGTACCGTAATTTCCATCTCGACCCCGGCGAAGAATAGCAATCCCCGCATAGCGATTTTCTTACGGTAAAAACGTTTTTGTTTTGGCATACACGGGCACCTCTTGTTGAGAGATCAGTCGGACGAGGGTCGGATGGGGCGTATCCCCTTAGGGCACGAACATGGTTCAAAATGGCAACGCCAAACCGGGCTTGATTTGCAAGATCAACGTCTTGAACTGCTGCTGAATACGCTGCAACGCCGCTTGATTGTCGGCTTCGAAACGAATCACCAACGAAGGCGTGGTATTGGATGCGCGCACCAAGCCCCAACCATCGGCGAATTCCACGCGCAAGCCGTCGATGTCGATCAAAACCGCATCGTTGAATTGCGCGCGCGTTTTCAATTCTTCGACGAACGCGAAATGCTCGCCTTCCGCCAATGTCACGTTCAATTCCGGCGTATTCACACTATCGGGAAAATCGGCAAAAACCAAATCGCTGGTGCGGCTATCCGCCGATAAAATTTCGATCAAGCGCGCGGCGGCGTAGAGTGCGTCGTCGAATCCGAACCACCGATCATTGAAAAACAAATGACCGCTCATTTCCCCCGCCAATTTGGCTTGCGTTTCTTTGAGCTTGGCCTTGATCAACGAATGGCCGGTTTTCCACATCAATGGTCGTCCGCCGAGCTTCTTGATTTGCTGCGCTAAATGGCGGGAGCATTTGACATCGTAAATGATTTCCGCGCCAGGTTTATGGCGCAAAATATCTTTGGCGAACAACATCATCTGACGATCCGGCCAAATAATCTTGCCTTGCGCATCGACGACACCGAGACGATCGCCATCGCCATCGAACGCGATACCGACCTCGGCTTGATAGTGTTTGACCGCCGTGATCAACTCCCGCAAATTTTCCGGCTGACTCGGATCAGGGTGATGATTCGGGAAATCGCCGTCGATCTCACAAAACAACTCGATCACTTCGCAACCTATCGTTTTCAGCAACAACGGCGCGATTTGCCCTGCGGCGCCATTGCCACAATCGACGGCGATTTTCATCGGCCGTACCAAATGTACGTCATCCGCGATGGTGCCGAGGTATTCATTGACATAACGCTCGTTGCGCTGCCATTGCCCTTCGTTGGCTTTGATAAAATCCTGCGCTTCGACACGCTGTCTGAGCCGCTGGATTTTTTCAGTGGCCAGCGTTTCACCGTGCAGGACCATTTTCAAGCCATTGTATTCGGCGGGGTTGTGACTGCCGGTGATCATGATGCCACTGCGGCTCGCATGATGATGCGCGACGAAATAAAGCACCGGCGTCGGTACTAAACCGATGTCCAGCACGTTGCAACCCGTCGTCAAAATCCCCTTGGCCAAAGCTTCCGCCAGACCTTCGCTGGAGTGGCGGCCATCGCGACCGATGACGATGGTATCGACGTGCAAGGCCTGGGCTTCACTGCCGAACGCGCGGCCAATATCATAGACCATCTCCTTGGTCAAGGTTTTGCCGACAATGCCACGGATGTCATAGGCGCGAAAGATCGTCGCCTTGGCATCGTTCACTGCCGGCGTGTTCAAGGATACCGCAAGATTTGCCACCGATTCGTTATGATCGGCCCTATTGCGCGGCAAAGACACTGGCCGCGCGGTCGCGTTCGCTTGGGCTGAAGTCGAGAATTGATCGTCCATTTTAGTCATACGCGGGGAAACCATAGGAAGGTGCGTAGCGGGTTTGTCGTCATCGTCGGTGACACCCGCAGGTGTTTCGGAAAAGAAATCGGACAAATCCAAGCTCATCTCGCTATCCCAAGCTTCTCCGCTGGATTCGTCGGTTTTATCGATGACCCGCTTGAACTGAATCATGGTCGGGATAATCACGCGCATTTCATCAAAATGTACCGGGTAGTTACCTCGGATGTGTCCAGTCATCATATCTTTGATCGCTTTCAATACACTGGTGCGATCCTCACACAAACGCATGGTCACGCGGCGATAACCGATCAAAAACGCCAAACCCGCCAATAGCGCGCAGACACTCACGGCGCTGACGGGCAACACGAAATCCAATAATTGCGATGGCGCCGGCGGCCAATACTGAATCGCCCAAACGGTCCCGGCAAGCTCTTGTTTTTCCGTATCGACATTTTCGATTTTCAACGCGCTATCGCCGCTTTGCGCCAGCACGAATTGCTGTTGCTGCAATTCGAAATAGCCAGCCTGCGCATCGGCAATGTTCAGCGCTGGCTGTAAAAACCGATAATCGAAACTGGCCAGCAAGACCGCGACGATTTTATCTTGGTAACGGATCGGGCGCGCGATCGCCAAATGCCGATTGTCGCCATCGCCTTGCACGCGTGGCGGTTGATTTTGGGTGAACGTTTCGCGCGCCATGTCCAAATCGGCAAAGCCCAGTTCGGGGCGTTCGCTGCCATCTGGCGTGTTATCTTCTGGCCACAACACACGCAAGCGCTGCAAACCAGCGAGATGACTCTCCCAAGCTCGCACATAATCACGACTCCGTAAACGATCCCCGCTCGCTGCCAAAACAGCCAGTTGCGGATCATCGGCCATTTGCGCAACACTGCGGACGAGCCAATCGGTTTGCGCGGACAGATTAGCAGCCAAGCTTTTGAGCAAGACCTTACCGGCTTGATACTTGGTTTGCTCGACGGTGTCCGCAGTCAATGCATAGATCACGGTGCCACTCAATAGCGCCATCAGCATCGCGACACCGGCCATGACGGCAAAATAACGCCCCATGAAATTCTCCTTGATCGGGATTAATTTTTAAATTCGTGGAAGCGGACACCTCATCACGATCGAAAATATAACCCGTCGTGACGAGGCGTCGCGCCCACAGGGAAACCACGAAATGGGAATGTTCTCGTGCTTGAAAACATGGAGCGAGGCAATCTGACAAAGTAGCATCAATGACGTCCGGTATGACCGAAACCACCTGCACCACGCAGGCTGGCGTCGAACGATGCGACCCGCTCGAACTCGGCCTGCAACACCGGTACCAATACCAACTGGGCGATGCGCTCGCCGACTTCAATGGTGAAGGCCGTCTGGCCACGATTCCAGCACGACACCAGGATTTCCCCTTGATAATCGGAATCGATCAGCCCCACTAAATTACCCAGCACAATACCGTGCCGATGCCCGAGCCCAGAACGCGGGACAATCAAGCCCGCCACGCACGGATCGGCGATATGCACGGCCAATCCCGTCGGAATCAATGCCGTTTCAGCCGGTTGTAAACACAAAGGCGCATGCAGACATGCGCGCAAATCGAGACCCGCCGCGCCCGCCGTCGCGTAATCCGGCAGCGGGATCGACACACCCAAACGCGCGTCCAATACTTTCAAGGCAATTTTTTGTTTCATGCACAACGCGCCTCTTTGGCGCGAAAATGGTGGGCGATCAAATCGATCAAGCGTTCGGCCAATTGCGTTTTCGGCATCATCGGCCATTCGGTTTGGCCGTCGCGCCAGAAAACGTGCAGCGCATTATCGTCGCTGTCGAACCCCCCTTGCGCACCGCTGACATGATTGGCGGCGATCATATCAAGGTTTTTTTGCAGTAATTTGCTTTGCGCGTATTGCGTAAGATCGTGCGTTTCCGCCGCGAATCCTACCGTGAACGGTGGATTATCCAATGCCGCGACACGGGCAAGAATATCTGTCGTCCGCTGGAGCGACAATTGCCAAATCGTCTGCTGCTTCTTAATTTTTTCTATTGCTCTTTGAGCGGGAGTGTAATCGCTCACCGCTGCCGCCGCGATAAAAAGCTGGCATTCTGTAATATGCGCCATCACTTGGCAGTACATCTCTTCCGCTGTCTCAACACGCACCCCTATTACTCCTTGAGGAATCGGCAAGGTAGTGGGTCCCGTCACCAAAATCACCCGCGCTCCTCGCTTGCACGCAGCGGTCGCTAGCGCATATCCCATTTTTCCCGAACTACGATTACTGATGAAACGCACCGGATCGATCGGCTCCCGGGTTGGTCCAGCGGTAATCATTACCGTCACCCCGTCCAAAGGCTTTGCATGACAGTCTGCGACGTCTGATTCCAAAACAGCGCGGACGATTTCCTCTATCGCGAGCAGGCGCCCCGGTCCTTCATCACCGCAGGCCTGTTCGCCGCAATCTGGCCCCAAAATTTTGACACCGCGCTGCTGCAAACACACGACATGTTGTTGCACCACGGCCTTGCGCCACATCGCTTGATTCATCGCCGGCGCCACGAACACGGGGCACTCCGCGACCAAAAACAAGGTCGTCAGTAGATCATCAGCCAGCCCGCAACTGAATTTGGCCAACACATCGGCCGTCGCCGGCGCCACCAGCAACGTATCCGCCCAGCGCGCCAACTGAATATGTCCCATCGCTTGCTCGATCCCTTCATCCCACAATTCGGTGTGCACCGACTGCCCCGTGAGCGCCTGAAAACTCAACGGCGTCACGAAACGCTGCGCGGCAGCAGTCATAACCACGCGCACCACCGCACCGTGTTTGCGCAACCCCCGCACAAGCTCCAATGCTTTATAAGCCGCCACACCACCGGTCACGCCGAGCAGGATACGTCGCTGAGTCATGTTCGCTTCAACTATTATCGATTTGCTGAATGGTGTTATTATGGCAAGGTCTGCCGCACACTGTCATGTTTCCAAACTTTTTCGCGATCATGGCTATCACCGACTGGCCGGAAGATGACCGGCCCCGAGAAAAACTACTGCAACGCGGCCCCGCCGCGCTGAGTGACGCCGAGTTATTGGCCATTTTCTTGCGCACGGGCGTCGCCGGACAATCTGCCGTCGATTTGGCAAAAACACTTTTGGCGGAGTTCGGTTCGTTGCGCGCGTTGTTGCGCGCCGATCGCGAGCGTTTTTGCGCGTGTCATGGGCTGGGCGTGGCCAAATACGCGCAATTGCGCGCCGTATTGGAAATGGCGCGGCGTAATTTCATGGAAGTACTGCAACGGGGCAGTGCGCTGACCAGCCCCGACGAAACTCGCGCGTTTCTTTGTGGGCAGCTCGGGGGGCATCCGCATGAAGTGTTCGCGTGTCTGTTTCTGGACAATCAACATCGCGTTATCGCCTGGGAAGAGTTGTTTCGCGGTACAATAGATTGTGCGAGCGTCTATCCGCGCGAAGTCGTCAAGCGTGCCCTACATCACAACGCCGCCGCAGTGATCTTTGCGCATAATCACCCTTCCGGCATCAACGAACCCAGCGCAGCCGACCGTCTCTTGACCGACAAGCTCAAAAACGCACTCGGCCTGGTCGATATTCGCGTGCTAGATCATTTTATCGTCGGGGACGGCAAACCGTACTCGTTTGCCGAACACGGGCTGCTGGGCTAACCCCCCTATCGTGTAGCGATGGATCGAGCTATTATTTACGAAACACTCTTACTTTCAAATAACTGAGATCCCAGCATGATTCAAGGCAGTATCGTCGCATTGGTTACCCCCATGCATCCCACCGGCGAAGTCGATTTCGACAGTCTGCGCCGCTTGATCGAATTTCATATCGACCAAGGCAGTGATGGCATCGTCGCCGTGGGCACAACCGGTGAATCCGCCACATTAGACGAAACCGAACATTGCCGTGTAATCGCCGCGTGCGTCGAATACGCGGCAGGCCGCATCCCGATCATTGCCGGCACCGGCGCGAATTGCACGCGCGAGGCGATTCAATTGACCCACTATGCGCATCAAGCCGGCGCCGCTGCTTGCCTACTCGTAACGCCGTACTACAACAAACCCACACAAGAAGGACTGTACCAGCACTTTCGCGCCATCGCGGAAGCTGTCCCTATCCCGCAAATCCTTTACAACGTTCCCGGACGCACCGCCTGTGACATGCTGCCGGAAACGGTCGCGCGCTTGGCGCCGATCGACAACATCGTCGGCATTAAAGAAGCCACCGGCGACTTACGCCGCGTCACGCGACTCCGCGAAACCTGCGGCGTGGATTTCGCGCTGTATTCGGGCGACGACGCCACAAGCTGCGAATTCTGTTTGCTCGGCGGCGACGGCGTAATCACTGTGACCGGCAACGTCGCTCCGCGCCTAATGCACGAAATGATCATGGCGGCGATCCACGGCAATCGTGAAGCGGCGATGTCTTTGGATGCAAAACTGGCCGGCTTGCACAAACAGCTTTTTATCCAATCCAACCCCATCCCGGTTAAATGGGCTCTCAATAAAATGGGACGCATCCCCCCCGGAATTCGTCTCCCGTTAACCTGGTTAAGCGAAGACTGCCACGACGCAGTGCGACAAGCCCTGCGACAAGCCGAAGTTATTTAATAACTACACGTCCCCCCTTTCGATCGACATGCATACGCTCCCTTCTCGTAGATCCCTACTATGGGCCGCGCTTTACACTGGCTTGATCAGTGGATGCGGCGTTTTTCCTGATAAAGAAAAAGATTACGTCTATAGCCGCGAAATAGAAAAACTGGCGCTTCCGCCCGAACTCACGCGGCGCCCTCCCCCCTCCTCTCCCCAATCCGCCGCGCGCCTGGAAGATACGCAATCCTCCGTACCTAGCGCGCCGAGCACAACTTCGCGAGAAAATACGCCAATCACCGCGAGGCTGATTCATTCTTCCAATCAACCTCCGCATTTGCACATCGATGATAATTTCGACAAAGCATGGTTGGCCATTACCAAAGCACTAAGCCGCAATCACATCGAAATCAGCGACCGCAACCGCGCGGAAGGGCTTTTGGATATTCGTTATCCCCCTCGCGGCAAATCTTCCGCCGAAGAAGAGAATTGGTGGGATGAATTATTATTCATATTCAGCGGCACGGAACGCAAAGAAAACCACTACTTTTTACTGATCCAAGAGCAACAAGATACAACACAACTTATCGTCTTGGACGCCAAGAAAACACCTCTCAACGATAATAATGCGCATGAGTTATTGGAATTACTGGGCAAAACCATCAATCACGCCAAGACAACAATCCCTGAAAATGAAAAAGCCCCGAACTCGCAATGACTCCGGGGCTTTTTTTCTAAAACTAAAAAATGGAATGCTTACTCTTCCGGCCTATCCACCAATTCTACATAAGCCATGGGGGCCGCATCACCCGGGCGATAACCGCATTTCAAAATGCGCAAATAACCACCCGGACGAGACTGATAGCGTGGACCTAATTGATTAAACAATTTGGTCACCGCTTCGCGATCGCGTAATCGCGCAAATGCGATCCGGCGCTTCGCCACACTGTCAGTTTTCGACAAAGTAATGAGGGGCTCTGCGAACATTCTCAGCTCTTTTGCTTTGGGCAACGTCGTTTTGATCAACTCATGACGAATCAACGAAACCGTCATATTGCTGAACATCGCTTTACGGTGGCTACTATTTCTATTTAATTTTCTGCCTGATTTACGGTGTCTCATGGTTTGCTCGTCAATATATCAAATACCGGAAGTAGGATCAGCTAAGTTCTCAGGCGGCCAGTTATCCAAACGCATACCCAATGAAAGACCTTTCAACGCCAATACATCTTTTATTTCGGTCAGCGATTTTTTACCTAAATTCGGTGTTTTCAATAACTCTACCTCGGTGCGCTGAATCAAATCACCGATATAGAAGATATTTTCTGCTTTCAGGCAATTCGCCGATCGCACTGTCAATTCGAGATCATCAACTGGGCGCAATAAGATGGGGTCGATCGCCGGTTCTTTTTTCGCTTCCTGCTCATCGATCACCGGCTCGGTTACTTTTTCGAAATCTACTAGCACTGACAACTGATCATGTAAAATCGTCGCTGCACGCTTGATCGCGCTTTCTGGATCAATCGTGCCATTGGTCTCCAAATCGATAACCAAACGATCCAAATCCGTTCTTTGTTCGACCCGGGTACTTTCTACGGAATAAGCCACCTTGGAAATCGGACAAAACGAAGCGTCGATTTGCAATCGACCCACGACGGAACTCTCTGCATATTGTCGGCGCTGGCTTGCAGGTTCATAGCCTCGCCCTTTACGCACGCGCAACTTCATATTCAGTACCGCACTAGGATGCGTCAAATGCGCGATGATCAAATCCGGGTTGATCAACTCGACATCTGCCGTCAGTTGTAGCGCACTTGCCTTGACTTCTCCTACGCCTTGAGCACTCAGATTCAATTCGACTTCATCTTTGCTGTGCAGAACAAGCGCCAGGCGCTTCAAATTGAGCAGAATATCGATGACATCCTCTTGTACACCTTCAATGCTCGTATATTCATGCTGGACCCCTTCAATTTCGACTTCGGTTACCGCTGAACCGGGTATCGAAGACAGTAAAACGCGGCGTAAGGCATTTCCTAATGAATGCCCGTAACCACGCTCTAGAGGTTCAATAACAATTCTAGAGTGGAAGAGCGATTTACTGCTGACCTCTACCAAACGAGGTTTGAGCAATCCAGCAATAGGATTATGCATGGAAAAACCTCACCCACTAATTATTTCGAATAAAGCTCTACGACGAGCTGTTCATTGATCTCGCTTCCCAGATCGGCGCGCTCCGGCAAAGACTTGAAGACTCCAGTCATTTCTTTGGGATTGACTTCTAGCCACGAACTGAAACCGTATTGCTCGGCAACCGTCAAAGCATCAATCACACGCTGTTGCTTTTTTGCTTTCTCACGCACGGCAATGACATCACCGACAGCCACCTGATAAGACGGTATATTGGTGACACTGCCATTAACCAAAATACTTTTATGGTTCACCAATTGCCGCGCTTCGGCGCGTGTCGCAGCGAATCCCATGCGATACACCACGTTATCCAAGCGACACTCGAGCAAATTCAACAAATTTTCACCCGTCGATCCTTTTTTACGCGCAGCGGTCTTATAATAATTGGAAAACTGACGCTCCAATACGCCATAAATTCTTCTAAGTCTTTGCTTGGCTCGCAACTGTACCGCGTAGTCAGAACTTCTCGTACGCTTCGTGCCATGCTGACCGGGTCTTTGATCGAGTTTACATTTATTCTCTAATGATTTACCGCGGCTTTTTAAGAATAAATCAGTTCCTTCACGTCTGCTCAATTTGCATTTCGGGCCCAAATATCTTGCCATTCTACTTTATCTCCAGAATTACACGCGACGACGCTTAGGCGGGCGACAACCATTATGGGGAATAGGCGTCACATCGATGATATTGTTGATTTTGAATCCTAATGCAGCCAACGATCTCACCGCTGACTCACGACCCGGCCCGGGCCCTTTAATCATCACGTCAAGATTTTTCATTCCATATTCTAATGCGACGGAACCAGCTTTTTCTGCCGCCACTTGAGCCGCAAACGGGGTACTTTTTCTAGAACCACGAAAACCAGCTCCTCCCGCAGTCGCCCAGGCTAGAGAATTACCTTTTCTATCTGTTATAGTGATGATGGTATTATTGAAAGACGCATGCACATGCGCAACGCCATCTGCAACTTCTTTTTTAATACGCTTTTTAACCCGGCTTGGACTCGCCATCAAAACACCTCAAATAATTTTATACTATTACTTTTTAATAGGTTTACGTGGACCCTTGCGCGTGCGAGCATTCGTTCTTGTTCTTTGCCCTCTCACCGGCAAACCTCGACGATGACGCACACCCCGATAGCAACCTAAATCCATCAGCCTTTTGATATTCATCGATACTTCGCGACGCAAATCGCCTTCCACGGTCATTTTCGAAATGACGGCACGCACCGCTTCCAACTCGGCATCGCTGAGATCCTTGATTTTTGTGGATGGTAAGATACCGACTTCATTGCATATTTTATTTGCAGTCGGCCTACCTACCCCATAAATCGCGGTAAGAGCTATCTCAGCATGTTTATGATCAGGTATGTTTATCCCAGCAATACGGGCCATTTATTCGGTCTCCAAAAATAAGCCGCTTATAGTAACACGATAATAGAAAACGACAAAATCAACCTTGTCTTTGTTTATGTCTAGCATCCTTACAAATAACCCGCAAGGTGCCGTTTCTTTTGATTATTTTGCAGTTTCTACACAACTTTTTTACCGATGCACGGACTTTCATCAACTTCTCCGAATTACAACAATTAAGCGTTTTACTTTTTCAGATTTGCTTTTTTCATTAGACCTTCATATTGCTGAGACATCAGATGCGTCTGCATTTGCGAAATGAAATCCATGACGACCACTACGATAATCAGCAACGATGTTCCGCCAAAATAGAAAGGCACGTTCCAATAGACGATAAGAAATTCAGGCAACAAACATACGCCAGTGATATAAAAAGCCCCTGCCAAGGTCAACCGGGTAATCACTTTATCGATATATGAAGTCGTCTGCTGTCCAGGGCGAATACCCGGCAAGAATGCACCTGACTTTTTCAGGTTTTCGGCAGTTTCTTTCGAATTGAAGACCAAGGCCGTATAGAAAAAACAAAAGAATATAATCGCCGCCGCATAGCACAGGACATAAATAGGCTGCCCTGGCGACAACGTCGTTGCGACGTCTCTTAACCAACCGAATCCCTCCGCATTACCAAACCATCCTGCGACAGTCGCCGGAAAAAGAATGATACTCGAAGCAAAAATAGGGGGGATGACACCCGCCATGTTGACTTTCAGCGGCAAGAAACTAGTTTGACCGCCATAAACGCGGTTACCTTGTTGTCTTTTAGGGTAATTGATGATAATTCTACGCTGACCTCTTTCCACATAGACGACCAAAGCGGTAACCGCAATCGCCAACAAAAACAAGAAAATGATGAAGGCACCATTCATTTCCCCCGTTCGTGCCAACTCCAACGTCCCTCCAATCGCTGAAGGCAACCCTGCAACGATACCGGCAAAAATCAATAAGGAAATACCATTACCCAACCCGCGCTCGGTAATTTGTTCCCCCAGCCACATCAAAAAAACTGTCCCTGTAACCAGAGTTATCGTCGTGACCAACACAAACCCCATTCCCGGGTTGATGACGACAGGCATGCCTCCGGCGGTTTGGCTTTGCAAAGCCATGGAAACGCCAATGGCTTGAAACGTCGCCAACAACACCGTGCCATAACGAGTATATTGCGATATCTTGCGTCGTCCGGACTCGCCTTCTTTCTTGATCTGTTCCAAGGTCGGTATGACAACCGTCATCAATTGCATGATAATCGATGCCGAGATATAAGGCATGATCCCTAATGCAAACAAACTGAGTCGTTTAAGTGCCCCACCAGAAAACATGTTGAACATGTCGAGAATGGACTCGCCTTGTTGCTCGAACATGATTTCTAATGCTTTAGGATCAATGCCCGGTACAGGAATATGTGCACCTACCCTATAAACGAAAAAAGCACCGACCACAAACCATAGGCGCGCTTTAAGTTCGCTTAAATCACCAAACTTATCAATAAATTGAGACGATTTAGTTGCCACTTAAACCTCTATCTTACCACCAGCGTTTTCGATGGCCAGCTTTGCGCCAGGCGTCAATTTAATGTTTTTGTCGATTTCGAAGGGTCTTTGAACGGTCCCAGAAGAGATAATTTTTACGAACTTGACACTTGCCGCGACGATATTGGCCTCAATGAGCGCTCCGAGATTGACAACATTGGAATCTAATAAATCCAACTCAGACAATCGCACTTCAGCGACATATTGTTTTTTTTGCGATCTGAATCCAACTTTTGGCAATCGGCGCTGCAACGGCATTTGTCCGCCTTCAAAGCCAATTTTATGAAAGCCGCCCGCGCGTGCTTTTTGACCTTTATGTCCGCGTCCACAGGTTTTTCCTAAAGTAGAACCGATGCCTCGACCCACCCGTTTCGCTGAGGGTCTAGCCCCATATGATGAAGTTATCGTATTTAGAAACATCATATCTCCTCGACTCGCAACATATAGGAAACTTTATCTACCATTCCCCTGTTCTCTTTGGTATCAAGCACCTCAACGGATTGGTGCATACGCTTTATGCCCAAGCCCTTCAAACAAGCAAGATGCTTTGCCAATCTACCATTTTTACTTTTTATCAAAGTGAGTTTAAGTTTTTTGGTTGTCATGGCACTTACCCTAACATCTGCTCAATCGATTTACCGCGCTTTGCTGCAATATAAGCAGGATCGTGCATTTTGGTCAAACCATCAATGGTTGCGCGCACGACATTGATCGGATTATTGGTACCAATACATTTAGCCAACACATTATGCACACCCACCACTTCAAAAACCGCGCGCATCGCACCACCAGCAATGATACCCGTACCTTCAGAAGCAGGTTGCATATAGACCTTAGCCGCGCCCGTAGAGGAAACGATGGGGTACTGCAAGGTTCCATTGATCAAAGGAACTTTACGCATATTTTTCTTAGCCTGTTCCAAAGATTTTTGAATGGCAATAGGCACTTCTCTAGCCTTGCTGATACCATAGCCAACACGCCCAGCGCCATCACCCACAACGGTCAAAGCAGTAAAACCAAAAACTCTACCACCTTTGACGACTTTTGCGACTCTTCTGACTGAGACAAGCTTTTCTTGAACTTCATCAGTATTTGATGTTGCCATCGCTTAATTTCCTCTAAAACTGTAAACCTGCTTCACGCGCCGCATCAGCCAACGCTTTGACCCGTCCGTGATATTTGAAACCGGAACGATCAAAAGCAACCTTCGTTATACCCAAAGTGAGCGCTTTTTCGGCAATGACTTTACCTACCAAAGCAGCGGCATCTTTGTTTCCGGTATAAGCTATTTTAGATTTGATTTCGTTCTGCGTCGTCGCCGCACTAGCCAAAGTCTTTTTTCCATCTTCACTGACTATCTGCGCATACATGTGCATAGAAGTTTTATGAATGGTCAAACGGTTGACCAGCAAAGACTGAATATGTTTTCGCGTTTTTGAAGCGCGTTTAATACGACCAAGCTTTTTATACATAACCAGCCCTTATTTTTTCTTTTTAGTTTCTTTTCTATTAACAACTTCGTTTGAATAGCGAACACCTTTTCCTTTGTAGGGTTCGGGCGGACGGTACGCACGAATTTTAGCCGACACCTCACCAACTTTTTGTTTATCGAAACCTCTGACCACTATTTCCGTTTGGCTGGGTGTTTCTACAGAAATTCCTTCAGGAACATCAAAGTCGATAGGATGAGAATAACCCAATGCAAGGTTAAGCACGTTACCTTTGGCTTGCGCACGATAACCCACACCCACCAACGTCAACTTTTTTTCGAAGCCGGCAGATACACCAATAATCATGTTATTGACCACGGCTCGAGACGTACCAGCGAAAGGTTTAGATTCCTCGACAGTTTTATCAAACACGATGTTAACTTTGTCCGTATCGACTTCCAGCTTAACTGACTCTGGAATTCGATGAGTAAGACTTCCTTTAGCCCCTTTAACGGTTAAAACGTTGTCAACGACTTTAACTTCGACTCCCTTGGGTATCGTGATAGGCTTTTTAGCAACTCTTGACATAATTTTAACCCTATTTTTCAGCAGACAGTGCAAATCACTTCACCACCGTGCCCCATTGCCCTAGCCGCTTTATCGGTCATGACACCTTTTGATGTCGATACAATAGCGATCCCCAGACCGCCTAAAACTCTAGGCAATTCTTCCTTAGACTTGTATATTCTCAATCCCGGGCGACTGACTCGTTTTACTTCTTCGATGACTGGCTTACCATTGTAATATTTCAGCACGATAGTCATGGTGGAATGATTTTTTACTTTTTCAACTATATAGTCAGAAATATAGCCTTCTGTTCTCAAAACTTCGGCAATAGCTATCTTCAGCTTTGATGCCGGCAACGTAACCGATTCTTTTCTAGACGACTGACCATTTCTGATTCTGGTCAACATATCGGCGATTGGATCTGTCATGCTCATGTTTTAACTATACCCGTAACGATAGCTTTGTTATTACCAGCTGGCTTTTACAACGCCAGGCACGTCGCCACGCATCGTAGATTCACGTAATTTATTACGTCCCAATCCAAATTTACGATAAAAGCCATGAGGCCGACCTGTTAACGCACATCGATTTCTTACTCTTGATGAGCTAGAATTTCTAGGCATCTTTTGTAATTGCAATTGAGCATTTATACGATCTTCATCCGACGTTTTAGGGCTACGAATAATTTCTTTCAATGCCGAACGCTTCTGCTGATACTTTTTAACCAATTCAATCCGTTTTTTTTCTCGGACGATTATAGACTTTTTAGCCATAATGTTTCCTAGCAAATCATTAGTTTTTGAATGGAAAGTTGAAAAGCTTCAACAAAGCTCTTCCTTCTTCATCAGTGACAGCAGTCGTCGTGATTGTGATATCCATGCCGCGTATGGCGTCGATTTTGTCATAATCAATCTCGGGAAAAATGATCTGCTCTTTGATTCCCAAAGAATAATTACCACGCCCATCAAAACTTTTTGCGTTCATCCCTCTAAAATCACGAATTCTAGGAATCGCGACATTGATTAAACGATCCAAAAACTCATACATGCGCTCACGTCGCAATGTTACTTTGCAACCAATCGGCATACCTTCCCTAATTTTGAATCCTGCTATAGATTTACGGGCTTTAGTAATGACGGGCTTTTGTCCCGTAATCTTTTCGATATCGGCAGAGGCTGACTGCAAAATCTTTTTATCTGCAACTGCCTCACCCAACCCCATATTGATGGTGATTTTAGTAATTTTAGGAACCTGCATAATCGATGAATATTTAAACTGATTCATCAATTCCGGGATTATCTTTTCTTTATAAAAAGAATTTAATCTTGCCATGCTTATATCCTAAATTAACGATCGACCAATTCCTGAGTAGACTTAAAGTAGCGAACCTTTTTATTCTCGACAAGCTTAAATCCGACACGATCCGCTTTACCTGTTTTAGGATTCAGCAAAGCCACATTCGAAACATGAATTGGCATTTCTTTTTCAATAATTCCTCCCTGAATTTGTCTCATCGGATTCGGGCGTACGTGCTTTTTAACTCTATTGATGCCTTCTACTAAAACTTTAGCATCCGACATCACTCTGGTTACCTTACCTCTTTTTCCTTTATCTTTACCCGAGATAACAATAATCTGATCACCTGATTTGATTTTGTTCATAACTCATTCCTTCATAGTACTTCAGGTGCCAACGATATAATTTTCATGAACTTATCGCCTCTCAGCTCACGCGTGACAGGCCCAAATATCCGTGTTCCAATTGGTTGGAGCTGGTTATTCAAAATCACCGCCGCGTTTCCATCAAAACGCACCACTGAGCCATCCGGCCTACGTACGCCTTTGCGGGTACGTACGACTAGCGCATTATAAACTTCGCCTTTCTTGGCACGGCCTCTCGGCACGGCGTCTTTGACGCTCACTTTTATGATGTCGCCAATATTGGCGTAGCGTCGATGTGAGCCACCAAGAACTTTGATACACATGACCTTTTTTGCGCCACTATTGTCGGCGACGTCAAGGTTAGTTTGCATCTGAATCATAAAAATTACCTAAAATTATATTTTTGCCGGACGTTCAAGGATCTGAACAAGTTTCCAGGTTTTGGTTTTGGACAAAGGGCGACACGCGGTCACAGCAACCACATCACCGATTTGACAGTCATTGTTCTCGTCATGGGCGTGCAATTTCGTCGAACGCTTTACGTATTTCCCATATACTGGGTGCTTGACCAAACGTTCAACTAATACAGTAATCGTCTTGTCCATTTTGTCACTGACGACACGACCAGAAATGGTACGAATATTTTTATCTTGATCAGACATGATGGTTATACCGTATTTTTACTTTGATTCAACAATGTATGGATTTTTGCAATATCACGTCTGATTTCTCTTATTCTATGAGGCTTCGCCACAGTACCACCGACCGCTTTTTGCAATCGGATATTGAACTGTTCGCGCGCCAATGTGTTGAGTTGCGTTCGCAAATCATCTTCATTCATTTTTTTTAGTTCTGCAAATTTCATCACATCACCGTCCTTACAGCAAACAGCGTCTTAATAGGTAATTTTGCAGCGGCCAACTCGAACGCTTCGCGAGCCAATTCTTCGGAAACACCTTGAATTTCGTAAAGTACCGCGCCTGGTTTTATTTCCGCTACCCAGTATTCCACACTACCCTTACCTTTTCCCATTCTAACCTCCAAAGGCTTTTTTGAAATGGGTTTATCTGGGAAAACACGAATCCAAATTTTTCCGCCCCGTTTGACGTGCCGCGTAATCGCTCTGCGGGCAGACTCGATTTGTCTAGCAGTGATACGGCCACGCGCGGTCGCTTTCAAACCGTAATCGCCAAAGCAAACCGTCGAACCACGCAAGGCTAATCCTGTATTTCTTCCTTTTTGTTGTTTCCTAAATTTAGTACGTTTCGGTTGAAGCATTTGCTTGACTCATCAAAAATTATTTTTTTACATCACTCGTTGCTGACGAAACCGCCGAGGAAAATACTTCACCTTTGAAAATCCAGACTTTTATTCCGATAACTCCATAGGTGGTCTTTGCTTCAGCAAATCCGTAATCGATATCCGCGCGCAAGGTATGCAAAGGCACACGACCCTCCCTATACCACTCGCTGCGCGCTATTTCCGCACCATTCAATCGACCCGCGACATTAATTTTTATACCTTCAGCGCCCAAACGCATCGTATTGGTCACGGCGCGTTTCATTGCTCGGCGATACATGATTCTTTTTTCCAGTTGCTGCGCAACACTTTCCGCAACCAACTGGGCATCGAGTTCCGGTTTTCTTATTTCTTCTACATTCAGTTGAACAGGAACTCCCATTAGCTCGGAGATTTCTTTTCTCAATACATCAATATCTTCACCACGCTTACCGATTACGATACCGGGTCTTGCCGTGAATACGGTAATTTGTGCATTATTGGCCGGTCGATTGATTTGTATCCGACTGACCGATGCGTGCGCCAATTTCTTTCTTAAAAAATCGCGAACTTTTAAATCTTGATGGAGGAACTTTGGATAATCCTGGCTGCTTGCGTACCAGCGCGAAGCCCAATCTTTGATATATCCTAAACGAATACCAGTAGGATGTACTTTTTGTCCCATTGCACTACTCCTACTGATACTCAGCAACTTTGACAGTGATATGGCATGTCCTTTTTACGATTCTATTGGCTCTTCCTTTTGCTCTGGGCTGCACTCGCTTCATACTCGGTCCTTCATCGACAAATACCGTAGTTACTTTTAAATCATCCACATCGCTACCTTCATTGTGCTCAGCATTTGCGATAGCCGATTCAAGAACTTTTTTTACAATGCGAGCCCCTTTTTTTGAACTAAAACGCAAAATATCTAAAGCTCTCTCTACAGGCATCCCTCTTATTTGATCCGCCACCAGTCTCGCTTTTTGCGCAGACAAACGAGCGTTCATTAGTTTTGCTGCTGTTTCCATGTTCATATCCTAATGTTACTTACCCTTTTTGTCGGCGATGTGCCCTTTGTAGGTACGTGTGGGCGCAAATTCACCCAATTTATGCCCAATCATATTCTCGGACACTAAAACAGGCACATGTTGTCGGCCATTATGCACAGCCAACGTCAAACCGATCATATCAGGAGTGATCATTGAGCGTCTCGACCAAGTTTTGATGGGCTTTTTACTATTTGTCCGTTGCGCCTCATCGACTTTTTTTTGCAAATGATGATCAACGAATGGACCTTTTTTAATTGAACGCGCCACACTTACACCCTCTCGTCACTATTTGCGTTTTCTTACAATCATTTTATCGGTACGTTTGTTTTTGCGGGTCTTGTACCCTTTAGTGGGAACCCCCCAAGGTGTAACGGGATGCCTACCCCCGGAAGTTCTACCTTCACCCCCACCGTGTGGATGATCCACTGGGTTCATAGCCACTCCTCTGACGGTGGGTCTAACACCACGCCAACGCGAAGCTCCTGCTTTACCCAAGGAAATGAGGTTGTGCTCGTTATTACACACCTCTCCAATCACCGCTTTACAATCGTTAGAAACCTTACGCATTTCCCCAGAACGTAATCGCAAGGTTACATGAGCACCCTCTTTGGCAACGAGCTGCACCGATGCCCCAGCACTACGCGCGATTTGCGCGCCTTTGCCTGGCTTGAGTTCGACACAATGTAAAACAGAACCTAGCGGGATATTGCGTAATGGCAAACAATTTCCTACCTTGACTGGCGCGGACTCAGAAGAAACGATTTCCTGGCCTACGGAAATGCCTTTGGGTGCGATAATATAGCGACGCTCACCGTCTTTATACAACACCAACGCGATATGCGCGGTACGATTCGGATCGTACTCGATACGCTCTACGACAGCTGGAATGGCTATTTTGTCGCGCTTGAAATCTATAAGGCGATAACGACGCTTTTGTCCACCACCGATATGGCGCGTGGTAATTCTACCCTGATTATTGCGACCGCCGTTCTTGTGCAGTTTCTCCACTAACGGTGCATAAGGTTCACCTTTGTAGAGATCGTTGTTCTTTATACGTACAACGAATCTCGTGCCTGCGGAAGTGGGTTTAGATTTAACAATAGCCATTTTTCATTCCAATATCTTTTTCTATCAAGCCGTAGCCAATTCGATATTGTGACCCGCTTTTAGCTTGACGTATGCTTTTTTCCAATCTGAACGTTTACCGACCATGCGACCAAAGCGTTTTACTTTTCCTTTTACATTCAAAACGTGCACGGACTCAACTTCAACGTTGAATAAAGTTTGTACCGCTAACTTTATTTGCATTTTCGTCGCTGTTTTTTCTACTTTGAACGCATAAGTCCGATCAAAATTCGCTTTCGTACTTTTTTCAGAATACAACGGCGCATCAATAATTTTTACACAATCATATTCGCTCATCATGATAGACGCCCTTCAATATTTTTAATTGCTTGTGTCGTAGCAAAAACTTTCTCGGCACCGACCAGCGCAACGGGGCTGACCGAATCCACCGTGGCTACTTCAACAAACGGAAGATTGCGCGTCGCCAATTCCAAATTCTCATCGATACGATCGACGATCAACAACACACGTTGATCAGCAAACGCGCGAAGCTTTTCGTACATCGCCTTGGTTTTACACGTATCAGGATAGATATCATCTTTAACGATCAGGCGATTTTGGCGCAGTAATTCCGAATAGATGGATGCCAAGCCGGTGCGGTACATTTTTTTGTTTATTTTTTGCGCATAGGATCTAGGCTTGGCCGCAAAAGTCACTCCACCGGTACGCCATAACGGCCCACGCGTCGTTCCTGCGCGCGCGCGACCACTCCCTTTTTGGCGCCATGGTTTGCTACCACCACCACTGACTTCCGAACGTGTTTTCTGAGCTTTGGTTCCCGCGCGTCCAAACGCCAAATAGCGCACTACCATCTGATGAATCAAGGTTTCATTATAAGGCTTGGCAAATACCACTTCGGATGCTTCAACACTCGAAACCAAGCCTTGATCATTGATGCTCGGAATTTGTACGCTCATGACTTACCTTTCTTTTTAACCGCTGGAATGATCCTTACATCGCTGCCTTTCGACCCGGGCACCGCTCCACGCACCAAAAGCAAATTACGTTCTTTATCGATCGCATGTATTTTCAAGTTGTGCACGGTACGCAATACCGCCCCCATGTGACCGGCCATACGCTTACCTTTGAATACGCGACCCGGCGTCTGGTTTTGTCCATTGGATCCTGGCGCACGATGCGATAGCGAATTACCATGCGTCGCGTCTTGCGCGCTGAAGTTATGACGCTTGATCACACCGGCAAAGCCTTTACCAATACTGATCGCTTGCGCATCGACATACTGACCCGCCTCGAAAAGCTCCACGGTCAACTCAGATCCTGGCTGCAAACCTTCCGCTTCTTGATCGTTGACTCGAAACTCCCACAGGCCTCTGCCAGCAGTCACGCCCGCTTTGGCATAATGCCCCGCCATGGGTTTCGTGACTTTCGACGATTTCTTTTCACCGACCGCCACTTGCACCGCAAAATAACCATCGGTTTCGGGAGTCTTTACCTGCGCCACACGATGCGGCTCAACCTGTAAAACGGTTACGGCCTCTGATTCGCCATCTTCCCTAAAGATCCGCGTCATCCCGCATTTACGTCCAATCAACCCTAAAGACATCTTCCAACCCCTTTCTTCAACTCAGCGCGTAACTCAACTCAATTTGATCTGGACATCGACACCCGCCGCCAAATCGAGCTTCATCAACGCATCGACGGTTTTATCGGTAGGCTCTACGATATCCAATAAACGCTTATAGGTACGCAATTCATATTGATCACGAGCGTCTTTGTTGACATGCGGAGAAATCAAAACGGTAAAACGCTCTTTTTTTGTAGGCAATGGAATTGGGCCGCGCACTTGCGCACCAGTTCGCTTTGCCGTCTCAACGATTTCGCTTGCAGATTGATCGATCAGTTTATGATCGAACGCTTTCAAACGAATACGGATTGTTTGTTTAGCCATTGATTAGGTTTACTCGATAACTTTAGAAACGACACCGGCACCGACAGTCCGTCCACCTTCGCGTACTGCAAAGCGCAAGCCTTCTTCCATCGCAATCGGCGCAATCAGCTTGACGATGACTTTCAGGTTGTCACCCGGCATGACCATCTCTACCCCTTCCGGCAGCTGTATCGCCCCCGTCACGTCCGTCGTCCGAAAATAAAATTGCGGTCGATAACCATTGAAAAACGGCGTGTGACGCCCCCCTTCTTCTTTGGAAAGTACATAAATTTCCGCTTCAAAATGCGTGTGCGGGGTGATGGAGCCCGGCTTGGCCAATACTTGACCCCGCTCGACGTCTTCCCGCTTGGTGCCCCGCAACAACGCACCAATGTTGTCGCCCGCTTGACCTTGGTCGAGCAGTTTGCGAAACATTTCTACGCCCGTGCAGGTGGTCTTGGCGGTCGCCTTCAACCCAACAATTTCGACTTCTTCGCCAACTTTGATGATGCCACGCTCGACACGTCCCGTGACAACAGTACCCCGACCGGAAATGGAGAAGACGTCTTCGATCGGCATCAGAAACGGTTGGTCAATCGGACGCTCTGGTTCGGGGATGTAGCTGTCCATCGCTTCGACAAGCTTGACTATCGCCGGTACACCAATATCACTTTGATCGCCTTCAATGGCTTTCAACGCGGATCCCACAATGACCGGCGTGTCGTCGCCCGGAAATTCGTAGCTGTTCAATAGGTCGCGCACTTCCATTTCGACGAGTTCGATCAGTTCTTGGTCGTCAACCATGTCGGCTTTGTTCAGAAACACGACTATGTATGGCACGCCCACTTGCCGCGCCAACAGAATGTGTTCGCGCGTCTGCGGCATCGGACCATCCGCCGCCGAGCATACTAAGATTGCACCGTCCATTTGCGCCGCACCGGTAATCATGTTTTTGACGTAGTCGGCGTGCCCAGGACAGTCAACGTGCGCATAATGGCGCTTCGCCGATTCGTATTCAACGTGCGCCGTCGCAATCGTAATCCCACGCTCACGCTCTTCCGGCGCATTGTCGATTTGATCGTAGGCTTTGTATTCCCCGCCTTGCAGGTCCGCCATTACTTTCGTCAACGCCGCCGTCAGCGTGGTCTTGCCATGGTCAACGTGTCCAATCGTGCCTACATTGACATGGGGCTTCGTGCGCTCGAATTTTGCTTTGGACATGAATTAAACCCTCAAAATTTTTCAGAATTGATCAAGATGTAGCTTTTTTAATCACGGCTTCCGCGACATTAGCGGGCGCCTCGCTGTATTTTTCGAACTGCATGGTATAGGTCGCACGACCTTGCGTTGCAGAACGCAAATCCGTCGCATAGCCAAACATTTCAGACAACGGAACTTCGCATCGAATGACCTTGCCATTCGGCATATCATCCATCCCCTGCACGACACCACGGCGGCGATTGATATCACCTACCACATCGCCCATATAATCTTCCGGCGTCACCACTTCGACCTTCATGATAGGCTCAAGGAGAACAGGACTCGCTTTACGCGCACCTTCCTTAAACCCCATGGAGCCGGCAATCTTGAACGCCATCTCGCTGGAATCGACATCATGGTACGAACCATCAAAAAGCGTCACCTTGACATCGACGACAGGGAAACCGGCTATGACACCATTTTGCATTTGCTCTTGTATGCCCTTGTCCACCGGCGCGATATATTCTTTCGGGACCACACCACCGACAATAGCATTGACGAATTCATAGCCGGTACCTGGCTCTTTAGGCTCAATACGCAACCAGACGTGACCATATTGACCACGACCGCCTGATTGACGCACGAATTTACCTTCTTGCTCAACGGATTTGCGAATAGTTTCGCGGTAAGCGACTTGCGGAGCCCCCACATTCGCCTCGACATTGAATTCGCGCTTCATCCGATCGACGATGATCTCTAGATGCAGCTCACCCATGCCAGAAATGATAGTTTGCCCGGACTCTTGATCGGTATGCACACGAAACGACGGATCTTCTTGCGCGAGCTTGCTCAGAGCAATCCCCATCTTTTCTTGATCCGCTTTGGTCTTGGGCTCCACCGCCACCGAAATCACCGGCTCAGGGAACTCCATGCGCTCTAAGATGATGATGGACTTGGTATCACACAACGTATCACCGGTCGTGACTTCTTTCAAACCAATCGCCGCTGCGATATCCCCTGCACGCACTTCTTTGATTTCTTCGCGACTATTAGCATGCATTTGCACAAGACGACCAATCCGCTCACGTTTCTGCTTAACCGAATTGTAAACCGTATCTCCAGAGGTCAATACCCCCGAATAAACCCGGAAGAACGTCAACGCACCCACGAACGGATCGGTAGCGATTTTGAACGCCAATGCCGCGAACGGCGCATCATCATCCGCCACACGCTTGTCTTCGGTCTCTCCATCTTCCGATATCCCGCGAATCGCTTCGACATCGGTCGGAGATGGCAAATACTCGATCACCGCATCCAGCATCGCTTGAACCCCCTTGTTCTTGAAAGCAGACCCACATAACGTAGGAACAATCTGCCCCGCCAAAGTCTGAATACGCAACCCCTGCTTGATCTCTTCTTCGGACAACCCCCCCTCCTCGAGGTATTTATCCATCAACTCTTCATTTGCTTCGGCGGCCTTTTCCACCATGTTTTCGCGCCACTCCTGGCACAACTCAAGCATATCAGTCGGAATATCGCGCAATTCGAAGCGCATGCCTTTAGTCGCTTCATCCCAATAAATTGCCTTCATCCGCACCAAATCGACCACACCTTCGAAGCGATCTTCGGCGCCAATCGGCAACTGAATCGGCACCGCATTACCACCTAAGCGCTCCTTGATTTGACCCACCACGCGCAAAAAGTTAGCACCAGATCGATCCATTTTATTGACGAACGCTAAGCGCGGCACTTTGTATTTATTAGCCTGACGCCACACTGTTTCGGATTGCGGCTCCACACCACCGACCGCGCAAAATACCGCACACGCACCATCCAAAACCCGCAACGAACGCTCTACCTCGATGGTAAAATCAACATGCCCCGGCGTATCAATGATATTAATACGATGCTCAGGAAACTGTTGATCCATACCCCGCCAAAAACACGTCGTCGCCGCCGAAGTGATGGTAATACCGCGCTCTTGCTCCTGAACCATCCAGTCCATAGTCGCCGCACCGTCATGCACTTCGCCAATTTTGTGAGAAACTCCGGTATAGTAAAGGATTCGCTCAGTCGTCGTGGTCTTTCCAGCATCGATATGCGCCATGATGCCTATGTTACGATAACGATTGATGGGTGTTTTACGCGCCACGTTTTTATCCTTGCAATGTCAATTACCAACGATAATGAGAAAATGCTTTATTGGCCTCAGCCATACGGTGCGTATCTTCACGCTTCTTCACCGCCGTACCGCGACCTTCGAAAGCATCTAGCAACTCACCCGCCAATTTCGACGCCATACCGCGCTCGTTACGCTTGCGCGCCGCCTCAATCACCCAACGCATTGCCAACGCAACACGCCGAGAAGACCTCACCTCTACCGGCACCTGATAAGTCGCACCACCTACTCGCCGCGACTTCACCTCGACCCGAGGCTGAACATTCTCCAACGCCTTAGACAAAACCTCCAACGGCTCACCATGCCCTTTATCACCAATTACCTCAAGCGCACCATACACGATACCCTCAGCAACTGATTTTTTGCCGTTATTCATTACCATGTTCATAAACTTCGACAGCAGCACGCTATTGAATTTTGGATCCGGTATAATTTCGCGCTTTGCCGCAACTCTTCTTCTAGACATACTCAGCCACCCAGCAAGACATTAACTTTTCGGACGCTTGGCGCCATACTTCGAGCGACCCTGCCGCCTTGCATTGACACCCGAGGTATCTAAGCTACCCCTGACGACGTGATAACGCACACCCGGCAAGTCCTTGACACGGCCACCACGAATCAGCACCACGGAGTGCTCCTGCAAATTGTGCCCTTCGCCACCAATATAACTCGACACCTCGGCACCATTGGTCAATCTTACCCTCGCCACCTTTCTCAAGGCCGAGTTAGGCTTTTTCGGAGTGGTCGTATAAACGCGCGTACACACCCCCCTACGCTGTGGACATCCATCCAATGCTGGTACGTTGCTTTTTTCTACTTTTCTTGTACGCGGCTTACGAACCAACTGGTTAATCGTTGCCATAAAAAAATTACTCCGCTATGGATAGCTTCATCGAATAATAAAAAAGCCGCCGTGCGACGTCGTGCGCACGACGGTTTTTATCGTACTGAATCAACAATCGACTCGCCCTGCTAAATCGAGCTGGCCATGTTAATATTTATATCTCTCAATGTCAACGCCTTAATAGATATTCATTGGCAACTATTAAAATCATTCGGTGTTTAGTGCTTGCTTCAGCGCCTCTTCTACCTCTTCGGCGTCGACGACTGGCGCAATTTTTTCGAGAGGCGCTTGTGCTTGGAGCTGTCGTTTTTTGCGCCGCTGTTTGTGATAGGCCAATCCGGTACCCGCCGGAATCAAGCGGCCGACGATCACATTTTCTTTCAAACCGTGCAGTCGATCCATTTGCCCTTTGACGGCGGACTCTGTCAATACGCGCGTGGTTTCTTGGAACGACGCCGCGGAAATGAACGATTCGGTCGCCAACGAGGCCTTGGTGATACCCAACAAAACCGGTTCATAGGTCGCCGGAATTTTATTTTCGGACTCGACTTTCTCGTTGACTTCCTTGACGAAGTTTTTATCAACCTGCTCGCCTTTCAAAAACTGCGTGTCGCCGGAAGAAGTGATCTCCACTTTGCGCAGCATCTGGCGAATGATCACTTCGATGTGCTTATCGTTGATTTTCACCCCTTGCAAACGGTAAACATCTTGAATTTCCTTGACCAAATAACTCGCCAACTCCTCGACACCGCGCAAGCGCAAAATATCGTGCGGCGTCAATTCGCCTTCGGCGATCGTTTCACCTTTTTCAACGAACTCGCCCTCGAAAACCGTGATATGCCGCCATTTCGGAACCAAGGTTTCATAGCGCTCCCCCGATGCATCGGTGATGATCACGCGCTGCTTGCCCTTGGTCTCCTTGCCGAAGGAAATCGTGCCGGTCGCCTCGGCCAAAATCGCCGGATCCTTGGTTTTACGCGCCTCGAACAAATCGGCGACGCGCGGCAAACCACCGGTAATGTCACGTGTTTTACTGGATTCTTGGGGAATCCGCGCAATGACATCACCGACGTGCACTTTCATGCCATCTTTGATGTTGGCGATCGCGCCAGCCGGCAAGAAATACTGTGCCGGCAACTCGGTACCCGACAAGTGAATGTCGTTCCCCGCTTCGTCCACCAATTTGACCATCGGACGTAATTCTCTGCCTGCCGCCGCGCGCTGCTTGGGATCAATGACCACCAACGCACTCAATCCGGTGACTTCATCAGATTGCTCTTGCACTGTGACCCCATCGACAAAGTCGATCAACTTGACCATGCCTTCCACTTCGGTAATCACCGGGTGGGTGTGAGGATCCCAAGTAACGATGATCTCACCCGCTTTGACTACACTCCCTTCTTGCACGCTCAAAATCGCGCCATACGGGATTTTGTAACGTTCGCGCTCGCGTCCATAGTCATCGAAAATGCCAACCTCGCCGGAACGCGATACCGCCACCAAACGCCCATCTCGGTTCAACACCGTTTTCAGATTGCTGAGCTTGACGTTACCAGCGGCCTTGACCTGCACGTTGCTGATCGCCGCTTGCCGTGACGCGGCGCCACCGATGTGGAACGTCCGCATCGTCAGCTGCGTACCTGGTTCGCCGATCGATTGTGCGGCGATCACCCCCACCGCTTCACCAATATTGACCAAATGACCACGTCCTAAATCACGCCCATAACATTTGGAGCACACGCCGTAACGGGTTTCGCAAGTAATGACCGAGCGCACGATGACTTGATCGATACCGTGATTTTCCAGGACGGACACCCAATACTCATCGAGCATGGTGCCTGCAGGCACGACAACGCGCTGACCCGCTTGATCCTTGACATCGATTGCCACCACGCGCCCCAACACCCGCTCCGCCAATGGCTCGACGACATCGCCGCCTTCGATCAATGGTGTCATCACCAGACCTTCGTGAGTCCCACAATCATGCTCGGTGATAACCAAATCTTGCGCGACATCGACCAAACGCCGCGTCAAATACCCCGAGTTCGCGGTCTTCAACGCGGTATCGGCCAAACCTTTCCGTGCGCCGTGCGTGGAAATGAAGTACTGGAGTACGTCCAAGCCTTCGCGGAAATTCGCGGTAATCGGGGTTTCGATGATGGAACCATCGGGTTTGGCCATCAAACCTCGCATCCCTGCCAATTGCCGGATCTGCGCCGCCGACCCTCGCGCGCCGGAATCGGCCATCA
>OGCL01000459.1_pt1 | contig 43601 bp, 51 predicted proteins | sample 1570041 | NCBI WGS metagenome assembly OGCL01 (sample SAMN06266162, study PRJEB24511) | hot springs metagenome | isolation source: Hot spring water | place: South Africa: Limpopo | collected 2015-06-22 | reverse complement strand
AGTTAATTTACAATTGGTGGCGCATTTCGCAAAGCGAAATACGAAAAATTGCGGCGGCGAAAAAGCGAGGGCGGGGCTGAAATTCCTTTCCCCCAACCCCCTTTCCTTCCCGCCCCGCCCGAGCGTCATTTCCGTTCAAAATAGGTTCGCACTTCGTTCAGTAATTGCGACCAGGCAAATTTAGCTTTGAAAAATTTGCCTGATCGGGGCGAGAGGATTTGAACCTCCGACACCACGGTCCCGAACCGTGTGCGCTACCAGGCTGCGCTACGCCCCGAAAAGAAATATAATTATATCATAAACAACCCCATAGCCTGCCAAGTGGAATTTAAAGTTAAACAAGCGGCATCCTTCTTTCCCTTGCAAAGGTCTTTATTATAGTAAGGGATGAATAAAGCCTCTGCAGCCTAAGATTTCTCTTTCTTATAAGAAGCACATCGTGGTGCGGAAATGGTTCAGCCCTTATTTCGCTCTGCTTTCTCTCTATTGCAATGAAAAGAGATTTTATGCCTTCTTCATCAAATGATTTCAGAAATAGCGGATTTACCGTAACAAAACCCTCTGCTACATCAACTGCTATAGCTTTGTAATTCCTAATCCCTTTTCCTGGCATCTAAGCCCTTTCCTTTTTCATAAATAGAGGAGAAATCCATATGCCAATCTCATAAAGCAGCATTATTGGGAAAGCCATTAATGTCTGGTTAAATGCATCTGGAGTCGGCGTTAAAATTGCAGCTATTACAAATGCAGCCAAAACAGCATACTTTCTGTTTCTGGCAAGGGTTTTAGGTGTAACAATCCCCATCTTTGTTAGAAATATTATAACTATTGGGAGCTCAAATACAGCGCCAAAGGCAATAATAAACTTAAGGCAGAAATCAACATATTGTCCAGCAGAAAGCATCGGCATTAAAAAATCGCCAACCTTGTAAGTAAGTAGAAATCCCATAGCAAATGGAAGGACTATAAAAAAGCAAAACGCTGCTCCAAAGAGAAATAGACAAGTTGCAAAAAAAATAAAAGGAAGCAAATATTTTTTTTCCTTTTGCATAAGTCCTGGAGAAATAAATTTCCACAACTGTAGAAATATTACAGGCAATGATAATATCAGACCTGCAACAAAAGAGACCTTGAGGTTCATCCAGAATGCCTCTGCAGGTGCAAGGAATACGAGTTTTGTGTTCTGGAGTTTGTCCTGCGGGATAAACTGCACATACATGTTTTTTACAGAAAAATCGAGATTGTATTTCAAAGGAAACATTATAAATTTTAAAATCCCTTCAGAATAAGCAAAGGCTGCAATAAAAGCGATAAGAACAGCTACTAAAGAGATAATAATCCTTCTTCTAAGTTCACCGAGGTGTCCTGTAAAAGGCATTTTTTCATCTTCCATTACCCTATGCTACCCCTTATGAGAATTTTTTTTCTCATCTACCTTCTCTGTCATATCAATATTTGGTGAGTCAGATAGCTCTTGTTCTCTTTCTTCTTCTGTTTTATAAATATTTTTTAAAATATCGTTTTCAACCGACACGGAAGGCTTAATCTCATGAAGTTCAGCATCTACCTGCTCCTTAATCCCATGCATCGCCCTTTTTAGCTCAGCTATTCCTTTTCCGAGGGTCCTCCCGAGTTCAGGCAATCTCTTGGGGCCAAAGACAAGAAGTGCGACGATAAATATAACAATGAGTTCTTGCATCCCGAGATCAAACATATTGCTTAATTATAACTTATTGTTCGTAAATTTTTTGAATAACCCTTTTTTCTTTAGGCAAAATGATGCTTACGGAAAACATTAATCTATAGTCAGGAGTTCTATTTTTAATATCAAAGCCAGCGCCAATAGAAGTATATATATTTTCGGTTGTTGCAATCCTGTAGCCAAGCCTCCATTCCAGAAGGTCTATCTTGTTTTTAAAATAATTCTTCCTTCCTACGATCTCAGCAAGTATATCAGAATCGCGAGATACAGCGAGCTCTGCTCCGACATTCAATTTATATTCATCCTGCAGGTCAGACCTGTCAGGATTAGAATAAATAGCATTTACATGCCCCTTAAAGGGTCCTATTTTTTTTGTTATCAGCAGTCCAGCTCCTATGCTGCCATCAGTGGAGAACCCCTCTCTGCCTGATGGCACAGAAACAGACAATATATAAGCAATCGCTGGATTATACTTTCCTTCATCCATAATCCTGTGTTTAAACCCAAAGCTCATGTCTTCAAGGCCATCTATACCGATTTCTCGATCCCTAACATAAGGGACGGTAGCGTTGAATTCAAGTCTATCATGCAGTCCATAAGATAGCTGAAAAATAGATCGATAGAGATTAGGTTTACCTGATTTCTCAAAACCAATGCCTATTCCAATCTTATTCTGATTGAGACTCTCGGCGCTGAATGTAGAAAATACTCCGTAGGGTGAAAGGGGCTGTAAACCCTTTGTATCAAATGCTGATGAATACGCAGGAAACAATAAAAAAAAGGCAAAAAATATTAAACACAGAATCGAATAATTTCTGGTGCATTTATCTAATAGTCCTTGGATTTTCATCTAAATGAGAATATCAAAAATAACTGTTTGTGTCAAACTCCCCGCCTTTCAGGACCATAAATATACTTGTGCATCTGAAGATTAAGTCTGACAGGCAACCTTTCCTCAATTATCCATCCTGCAAGAACCTCTGGATTAAGAACACCATAGGCAGGCGATAACAGCACCCTGCATTTATCCAACAATTCATATTTATTAACAAAATCTTTCGTCCACTCATAATCTTCTCTGTCCATAACCACAAACTTTACCTCATCATGCGTCTTAAGATGTTTGATATTCTCCAGATTCATATATCCAAACATTCCGCTCTTTGGCGTCTTTATGTCCATAATAATAGTTACCTGTTTATCTACATCTTTTATGCTTATGCTCCCGTTTGTTTCAAGCAAAACTTTAAAGTTGCTGTCAATAAGCCTTCTCATAAGCGGTAAAACCTCCTTTTGTAATAAAGGTTCACCGCCCGTGATTTCAACAAGCTTTATGCCATAGCTGTTTACAGACTCAAATATATCATCCCCAGACATTTCCATGCCTTCTTCATAGGCGTATATTGTGTCGCAGTAAGGACACCTGAGATTGCAGCCTGTCATTCTCACAAAAACACAGGGCAGCCCAAAATATGATGACTCTCCCTGTATGCTCGCAAATATTTCACAAACCTTCATATAGTGTTCTATTTAAAATTTAAAATAAGCTTTTTCAACCCTGCTGTCTCTATCCATAACAACGTTTGCAGTAAAACTATCATTTGGCAAAAAAGAATATGACAACTCCTTCCATGTAACAATAGTTTTATTATTAATCTCCTTGACCTCAGCATAAGGAAAACGAGCAAAATAGAGAAAATTTTGCACTACTCTACTCCTCTTGGATTTCGATATTGCATCATCGTCAAAGTTAAGTTTATATTCATCATGGATACAGATTTTTTTTGTAAATAAATCTGCAAAACCTGCTTTTATCTCATTGTCAGATCTTGCAATAAACCACCATCTTAGAAAATCATTTGGAAGCGGATAAACCTTGTAAATATTTGCGTCAACTTTTGTCATAAGGAGTTGTTTTGTTTCTTTTTGAAGATATGCTCTTCCTGCTATATATCCGATAAATAGCAATAATGTACAAATTGTAACTATAAATGATCTTTTTTTGTTCAGACTTCCAACAATTACTGATAATAACAGGCCAATAGTTATATAAGGGTCAATAATAAATGTCAGATCAAGAGAATACTGGTTCCAGTCAAAGGGCGAAAGTATCCTTGTGCCGTATTGATTTGTAAGATCCATAAAAAGATGCAAAGCATAGGCAATAAATGACAAAAAATAACAATAAAAAAAGCTGCTCTTCTTCCTGAAGATAACCCCCATAATCGCAGGGAATATGGCAAGTGCAAGCACTCCGTGCGTAATCCCTCTATGGTATCTTAAAAAGACGTCCAATCCCCAGAATCGTGTAATGTAATCAAGGTCAGGAGCTACAGCCGAAAATACAAGAATAAAAAGTGCTGATCTGCGATTAAAGCCTAAATTACGCAATACCATGCCCGAAATAGCATGAGTGACAGGATCCATAATTTATTAATCTATCATGTTTCAGTAAAAGTCGTCAAAAATCCTTGCTTGGTGTAACTGAATAATAAAAAAAACGTTTTCCCCGTCCTTTTCTAAAAATAATCAATGTACAAAATATTATTTATTCAAGGTCTTTCCAAGTCTTTTTTCTATAGAAGCGACCTTCTCTTTTATTCTGTTAGGCTTTCCTTTTCTGTCGTCAATCGTGATTGATATTAAGACCCTTTCTTCATTTTTCATAATTTCTTCACGGCATTTCTTTATGAGAGACATAATATCATCCCATTCTCCTTCAACAACAGTCCCCATGGGGTTGACCTTATATGGCATCCCGCTTTCATCTACAATTCTTAAAGCAGCGGCCAACTGGTCGCCTATGCTGCTTCCAGAGCCTATCGGTATAACTGCAAATTCTGCAAGCATATAACCTCCATAAAAAAGAAAGTGGGTGACCAAAGAGCCACCCCTTTTCAAAAAAATATTTCTTATTTTACTGCGTCTTTCAATGTCTTGCCTGCTGTAAACTTTGGAACTTTTGTTGCAGCGATCTTGATCTCTTCTCCTGTCCTCGGATTGCGTCCCTTTCTCGCCTTTCTTTTAGACACTGAAAACGTCCCGAATCCAACGAGAGTAACCTTCTGTCCCTTCTTAAGAGCCGCCTTTACTGCGTCAAGGCATGCATCAAGCGCCTTGCCAGCATCAGCCTTTGTCAAAGAAGCGTTCGAAGCGATCTTGTCGATAAGTTCTGCCTTTGTCATGTTTCTTTCCCCCCTTTCTTCTATAAATTATTGACTACCAATGATTTGCTTATGAAAATACCATGAAAAGCATTATTTGTCAAGGAAAAAATTAGTGGTAAATTTAAATCACAGACTGGTGAAAGAATCAGTCCATTTAAGTTATATTAAGAATTAAACCAATTCATGGAATTTCCTTATGCAGGAATACATAATAATAAAAGGCGCAAGAGAACACAATCTCAAAAACATAGATGCAGCGATACCGAGGGATAAGATAACTGTCATTACAGGCCCCTCCGGCTCTGGAAAGTCATCCCTCGCTATGGACACTATTTATGCAGAGGGTCAGAGGAGGTATGTTGAGAGCCTTTCTGCATATGCACGTCAGTTCCTTGAACAGATGCAGAAGCCAGAAGTTGATTACATCGAAGGACTTTCTCCTGCCATAGCCATAGACCAAAAGACAGTAATCAGAAGCCCTCGTTCTACTGTCGGAACAATTACAGAGATATACGATTACATGAGGGTTCTTTACACGAGGATAGGCATCCCTTATTGCTACCAGTGCGGCTCTATTATCACAACACAGGATTTGCACAATATCATAAGGGCTATTCTTTCTTTGCCATCAGGGACAAGGGTTCAAGTGCTTGCGCCAATTGTAAGGGAAAGGAAAGGCGAATACAAGAGAGAACTCCAACAGATGAGGATAGATGGCTTTGTCAGGGCAAGGATTGATGGCAAAATGACGGACTTAACGCAGAACATATCTTTGAAAAAGCAGCAGAGACACACCATTGAGATAGTAATAGATAGGTTTAAAATAAAACATGCCATGGAAAGACAGATAAGGCAGGCTATAGACACATCCTTGAAATATACAGATACTGTCATAATAAATCTATTAGATGAAAACAAAGATATACCCTTCAGCAGAACCCTCGCCTGCCCTAAGTGCGGAATTAGTTATCCGGAAATCGAGCCGATGCTTTTTTCTTTTAATAGCAAGTATGGAGCATGTCCTCGCTGTAAGGGATTAGGATTTGAAGGTATAAGCGACGAGTTTGGAGTTGAGAGTTCAGAGTTTGGAATTGAAAATGAGGGGGAATTTACTAATCTATCTTTATGCAAGGAATGCAGCGGCATGAGACTGAGAAAAGAGGCGATGAGCATAAAGCTCGATAATATAAGCATCGGTGAATTTGCTTCAATGTCTGCTAAAGATGCAGAAGCCTTTGTGAATGGGTTAAAACTCTCTGAGAGGGAGATGGCAATCTCAAGAAAGGTTCTCAAAGAAGTGAGAGACAGGCTCTCTTTTCTCGATAGGGTTGGTTTAGGTTATTTAACTATTAACAGGCCTTCCCTCACCCTTTCAGGCGGAGAGGCGCAAAGAATAAGGCTTGCAACGCAGATTGGGTCGTCTCTCACAGGGGTTCTTTATGTCCTCGATGAACCGAGCATAGGACTTCATCCGAGTGATTGCTCAAAACTAATCAAAAGCCTTACGGCTATTAGAGATGAGGGCAATACAGTAATCATCGTTGAGCACGATGAAGAGACTATAAGAAGTGCAGACTATGTTATAGATATGGGTCCTGGTGCAGGCAAAAACGGAGGGTGGATTACATCTACAGGCTCTCCTTTCGATATCATAAAGCATGAGTCGTCGCTTACAGGACAATATGTTGGCGGAAGGCTCGCAATCCCTGTTCCTAAAATGAGGCGCAAACCAAAGGAGTTTATTAAAATTATAGGCGCATCCGAATTCAATCTAAAAAAAATCGATATTTCTATTCCTACCGGGATATTTGTGTGCGTAACAGGAGTTTCTGGATCTGGCAAAAGCACATTGATATTTGAGATTCTTTATAAGTTGCTTTCGAGGCATCTCTATAAAAGCAAGGTGATTCCTGGCAGGCACAAAAAAATCGAGGGCATTGAAAAGATCGATAAGGCGATATGCATTGATCAGTCTCCATTGGGAAGGACTCCAAGGTCGAATCCTGCTACATATACCGGGATATTTTCAATAATAAGAGAGCTTTTTTCTCAACTGCCCGATTCAAGGATAAGGGGATACAAGCCGTCAAGGTTTAGTTTTAATGTAACTGGAGGAAGATGCGAGGCATGTCAAGGCGATGGCCTAAAAAAAATAAAGATGCATTTCCTTCCAGATGTATATGTAACCTGCGATTCATGCAAAGGCAGAAGGTATAACAAGGAAACACTCGATATTTATTATAAAGGGAAAACCATTTCAGATGTTTTGGAGATGACTATATCAGAGGCGTTTGAGTTTTTCTCTGCCATTCCTCCTTTAAAACAGCGTCTTGATGTATTAGAAGACATGGGAATGGGGTATTTAAAACTTGGTCAATCTGCGACTACGCTTTCAGGAGGAGAGGCACAGAGATTACGCCTATCAAAGGAATTGGGGAAAAAAGCCACCGGCAATACTCTATATATACTCGATGAGCCTACAACCGGACTGCACTTTGTTGACATTCAAAGGCTTTTGAATGTTATAAATAGACTTGTTGAAATGGGTAACAGTGTAATAGTAATTGAGCATGACCTCGATGTAATTAAATCTGCCGATTACATCATAGATCTCGGGCCTGAGGGCGGAGATGAAGGCGGAAGGATAGTAGCAACAGGAACACCCGAAGAAGTGGCAAAAAACAAGGAATCGCATACAGGGAAGTATCTGGCGAATAAGCTATGAATATCAGAACACAGAGAACAGAACACATAACACAGACTACAGATAAAAAAAGCCTGGCTTCTGTCTTCTGTCTTCTGGCTTCTGTTTTCTGTCTTCTGGCCTGCAGTCCTTCCCAAGAAAAACTCTACAAAGATACCCGCTCTTCAATGTACACAATTGTCTCAATTACTGTTTCTTCTGACTCAGAAGATAAGGCAAAAAAGTCGATTGACAAGGCATTTAATGAGATAGACAAACTCTCAGAGCTATTAAACTTTTATTCTGAAGACAGCGAAGTATCAATGATTAATAGAAATGCAGGCAAAAAACCTGTACTGGTATCTCCTGAAACATTGGAGATAATAAATAAGGCGCTTTATGTGTCGGAAAATACAGAAGGTGCTTTTGATATTACAGTCGGACCCGTAGTACGCCTCTGGGATTTTCAAAATAAAATACTGCCTGAAAAAAAAATGATGAAAGAAAAACTAAAATTCGTAGGATATAAAAATATAATTGTGGATAATGAAAAATCCACTGTCTTTCTCAAAACAAAAGGGGTGCTGATAGATTTAGGCGGCATTATAAAAGGTTATGCAGCAGACAAGGCAGTAGAGATCCTTAAAAAAAATGGTATAAAATCAGGCATTGTAGCTATTGCAGGAGATATAAAGATATTTGGCAAAAAACCTGATGGAGGACTCTGGAATGTTGGAATACAAAATCCAAGACCTACCCTCCCTATCCTCCCATTAGAAATGCAGGGGAAAGGAGGGGTAGATGATATTATTGCTACTATTGGTTTTTCTGATATGGCAATATCTACATCAGGGGATTATCAGAAATTTTTTATTAAAAACGATAAAAGATACCATCATCTCTTAAATCCTAAGACTGGCTATCCTGTTGATGATTATCAAAGTGTAACAGTAATAGCAAAAGACGCTGTATTTACAGATGCCTTTGCAACAGGCATATTTATTCTCGGTAATCGAAATGGCATGAATGTCTTAGAGAGACTTGGCTTTGATGGAATTATAATAGATAAAAATGGTAAAATTTTTGTCACAAAAGGGATAAAAGATAAGATAAAATGGATTAACAGAGCGATGGAGTAATGCAGATAACCTGTCCTATTTGTAAAAAAAAGACCACATGGGAAGAAAACCCTTGGAGGCCATTCTGCTCAGAGAGATGCAAATTGATAGATTTAGGCAAATGGGTTTCTGAAGAGTATAAAATCTTAGGAGAAAAATCAGAAGAAACAGAAGAAAAAAAAGAAAACAACAGTTGATATAAAAGGAGGGTTTTAAATGACAAAGATAATCGTAACAGGCGCAACAGGAAGGATGGGGAGCAGGATTTCTGCACTTTCAAAGGATTATCATGATTTAAAACTTGTTGGCGCTGTGGAGAGAAAAGGACATGAGGCACTTGGCAAAGACATCGGCGCGATTGTAGGAATCGGCAAAACAAATATCAAATTAACAGACAAACTCGATGATATTATTGACAACTGCGATGTCATAATTGACTTCACATCCATAAATTCAACGCTTCAGCATGTAAGACTTGCTTCTGAAAAGAAAAAGGCAATGGTAATCGGCACAACAGGATTTTCAAAGGAGGAGTTGGAGCCCATAAAAACAATGTCAAAGAATATACCTATAGTTCTTGCACCTAATATGAGCGTTGGCGTTAACCTTCTTCTAAAGGTGTTGCAGGATATTGCAAGAGTATTAGGCGATGATTATGACATTGAAATAGTAGAGACTCACCACAGATTGAAAAAAGATGCCCCAAGCGGGACAGCAATGAAGATGGCTCAAGTGATTGCAGATGCAGTCAATAGCAACCTCGATGAAGTTGCTGTTTACGCAAGGAAGGGATTAATAGGAGAAAGGACAAAAAAAGAAATAGGCATCCAGACACTCAGGGGCGGAGATGTAGTAGGAGAGCATACAGTATTTTTCTATGGGCTTGGTGAAAGAATAGAGATTACGCATAAGGCATCAAGCAGAGATACATTCGCAAGAGGAGCATTAAAGGCAGCATCATGGATTTCGGGACGCACACCAGGATTATATGATATGCAGGATGTATTGGGACTAAAATAAAGACAGACAATAGGCTAAAGACAATAGGCAATAGGTTATGCTAACCCTTATTTTTTCTATAGTCTCTTGCCTCGTGCCTATAGCCTGAAATCATGCCCATGGCGTTCCGCCGTCCACAATGCTGTATTCTTCCCACATAAACCAGCTTCCTGTATCTGACATAAAGAAATATGTATTTGCAAAGATGGCATGATGCTGCTCTTCTTCGTGAACAAGCCTTTCAAAAAGCTTTTTCTCTTTTTCCGTAGCAGCTTCAGAAGCAGCCTTTTTATAAAATTCAATCCCGTGTTTTTCCATGTCAGCAGCAATCTTGAATGCATCGAGTTCATCCTTTGTAGCCTCAACCCGCTCCATCATTTCGTGCTTGAGTTCTTCAAAAATAGTCTTTACATTTTTCATGGGACTTACAGTGTGGATGGTGATGTCAAGGCCCTTGAATAAATCAGAAAGCATATCGAGGTGCCTCTTTTCATCCTCTACAATAGATAAAAACATCTTTTTGCCTACTTCATGGTTGCACTTTTCGGCTGCCTCTCTATAAAACTTTATAGCATCCGTCTCCATTTTTATTGATACTTCAATTGCATTCATAATTCCTCCTGAAATTCTATTAATCTATCTTTTCAAACATGTCTTTACTTGCGCCGCAAACAGGACACACCCAGTTATCAGGAAGATTTCCGAACGGCGTTCCTGCTGCAACACCCGAATCAGGGTCGCCGTATTCAGGGTCGTAAACATAGCCGCATATGCTGCATTTCCATTTTTCCATAATTCCTCCAGTTATTTCTATTAAATAGTATAAAAAAATCTATTCCTTGTCAAGTTTTTCCATCTTTACCTTTGCTATTCGCTGACCAACCATCTCAATAACCCTTAACTTTTTATCTTCCATTTCTATAATATCGCCGGTCTGTGGTATTCTCTGGAGATATGTAATAATAAACCCCCCCAATGTCTCATATTCTGGTGATTCAGGTATTTCTATGTTGTAATCCTCCTTAAGATCGCTCACACTTATGGAGGCATCTATTATTACAGTGCCGTCGCTGAGTTGAATGACTGGGCTCTCTATGTCGTATTCATCCCTGATCTCGCCCACAATCTCCTCAAGCAAATCTTCCAATGCAACAAGTCCTGAGACAGCACCGTGCTCATCTATAACAATAGCCATATGAACCCTCTTTTTCTGCATTTCTCTTAAAAGAATGCTTATCTTCATGGTCTCTGGAACGAACAAAGGGGGTTTAATAATTTTATGAAGTTCAAATGTCCTATTGCTCAAAAGTATATTATAAAAATCCTTTGCATAAAGTATTCCTCTTATATCATTGATATCCCTGCCTATCACAGGATAGCGCGAAAACTTTTCTTCAGAAATGATCGATCTAACCTCATCGATACTCATATTCGTCATTAGGGCAATCATCTGAGTAGTTGGAATCATCACTTCCTTGACGGAAGTATCGGTAAATTCAAAGACACCATGAATAAGCTCTTTTTCTTCTGGTTCGAATATGCCCCTCTCTCTTCCCTCTTCTATAAGGATCTTAACCTCTTCTTCAGAAACATAACCCCTCTCAGTAAATGCCTTCTTGCCAAAAGGCCTTAATAATAAGTTGGTGCTTGCCGTAAGGATATTAACAAAAATTGCGGCAAGTTTTGAAAATCTGTTTATAAAAGGGGCGGCAAACAGACTGACACCTTCAGGATTTGAGATGGCTATAGATTTAGGAATAAGCTCACCGAAAATAAGGGAAAAGTAAGTAATAACAGCAACGACTATCCCTATCGCTATAGCATCGCTAGATGCAGATATTAAAGGAATCGAGATAGTCTTCAAGGCAGGTTTGATAACTTCCACAGCAGCAGCACCGCCAATGGCAGATGCAATCGCTCCTGCAAGCGTAACACCTATCTGGATTGTTGCAAGGAATCTGTCGGGAAATTCCCTGAGTTCATTCAGCGCCCCGGCATTTCTCCTGCCCTCATCCATTAGCTGTTTAATGCGTGTTCTTCTCATAGTAACAACAGCTATCTCTGAAGCAGCAAAAAAACCGTTTATCAAAATAAATATAGATATAAGGAATATCTCAAGCCACATATATCAGCAAGCTAAAGGCATGTAGAATGCTATTTCAGAATTAATAGAAATAATAAGATCTGAAATCTCTTGATCCGACAAGTTTGAATCCATAAAAAAAGGTTATACCATATCTCTCATCTTGTCAATAACAGCGTCAGCTACCTCAGATGTTTTTGCAGCAGTTGAGTCATCTGGCGATGGCTTCATATCATAAGTAACATGCCGCCCTTCTTCAATAACAGCAGCAATGGCTTTTTCTAATTTATTGGATGCTTCAAACTCTCCAAGATGTCTGAGCATCATTACGCCTGAAAGCATCATTGCAAACGGATTCATTTTATTAAGGCCCTTATATTTTGGAGCGCTTCCATGAGTAGGTTCAAAGACAGCCATTTCATCTCCTAAATTTGCTCCCGGAGCAAGTCCGAGTCCTCCTATTAATCCTGCTGCAAGGTCAGAAACTATATCGCCGTAAAGATTCGGCAGCACAAGCACATCGTATATCTCTGGTTTTTGAACAAGCTGCATGCACATGTTGTCTATAATTTTGTCCTCAAATTCTATATCTGGATAACGAGCTGCAACATCCCTTGCAACATCAAGGAACAAGCCGTCAGAAAACTTCATTATATTAGCCTTATGAACTGCTGTAACCTTTCTCCTCTTATGTTTCCTCGCATATTCAAATGCAAACCTTACTATCCTCTCTGTGCCATATACAGAAATGGGCTTTATGCTTATGCCAGAATCGGATCTTATAGATTTTCCCGACGCTGATTTAATAAACTCAATCAGTTTTTTTGTTTCCTCTTTGTCTTTTTGAAATTCTATTCCTGCGTAAAGGTCTTCTGTGTTTTCTCTTACGATAACAAGGTCTATGTTTTCATATTTTGTCCTTGCACCCTTAAAACCCTTGCAAGGCCTCAAACAACTATAAAGGTCGAGGCTTTGCCTTAGAGTCACGTTAACGCTTCTAAATCCGGTTCCTACAGGAGTCGTGACAGGCCCTTTTATAGCAACCATGTTTTTCTTAATAGAATTTATAACCCGCTCAGGCAAAGGAGTGCCCTCTTCTTTATAAACATCTTCACCTGCGTTTTGTATGTCCCATTCTATAGGAACCTCTGTTGCCTCTATAACCCGTCTTGTTGCCTCAGAAATTTCTGGACCTACGCCGTCTCCTGGTATCAATGTTATCCTGTACATAATTGTCTCCCTTATGGATTAACCGTAAGTATCATTCTCACTATTTCTGGATATTTCGCAATCAACTTCAACTCGTCGTCAGTTAAAGGCTTCTGAGTATGAAGGTTTGCATATTGAACGAGCTCAAGGATATTTCTCGCCTCATTGTCGTCATGAAACTCGATGCCGAGCTTGCTGTAAACATATCTGAAGCCTTTTATGCCGCCGTAGGCGCCAGTTGTTATAACGCGTCCTGTTTCGAGCAAATCAGGCTCCCCCCTTCCTACATCCTCAGGGTCATACAATTCGTAACTGCGCCTGTCTTTTAGCGCACCGTCTGCATGAATGCCTGACTCATGGGCAAATGCATTGGCGCCGACCCCAGGCTGATTTATGGGTATAGGAAGATTAAATGCATAAGAAGCATATCTTGCCATCTTCCACGACTTTTTTAAATCTACATGCTCATCCAACGGCAATTTATCCTTAAGTCCATGCGAAAACTTAAGCGCAAGTATTGTAGAAACAAGATCGCAGTTGCCTGCCCTCTCGCCGTATCCGTTTATTGTTGTGTTTATGTATGCATCGACTCCTGCTTCTATCGCGCCCTGCGCTCCTGCAACAGACACCGCCTCACCCATTCCAAGGTCATTATGGCAATGCATTTCAATAGGGAATCTAGCAGCAAGAGAGAGTGCCTTTATTCGTTCGTATATTGTTATAGGGTCGTCAGCGCCGAGTGTATCGCAGTATCTGAACCTGTCAGCGCCTGATTCCTTTCCAACACTCACAAACTCGATAAGCTTATCGAGTTCTGTCCTTGATGCATCTTCTGCGTTAAGCCCTACTGTTTCAATGCCGAGATCCTTAGCCCTCGTAACAGCTTCGGATACTGTCTTTAGTACATCCTTCCATGTTTTTTTCCCCTGAAATTTGCCCCGAAGCATTATTTCAGATGTGGACATAGAAATATTAAGATGTTTAATATCAGGGCAGTTTTTAACTGACAGTTCGACATCCTCGGCTATAGCCCTGCACCAGCCTTCAAGATGAAGCCTTTTTATTGCGCCTGCCTTTGCAAGTTCGAGATTAGCATTTATATAATTGACTTCGTGCTTGAGCGTAGGAAAACCTATTTCGCTCTGGTAAATGCCCATCTCGTCAAGATAGATGTTTAACATAGTTTTGGATAGCTTCGGCAGCAGAATCCTCGATGTCTGAACACCATCTCTATTAGTAACGTCAATGAGATAAACCTTATTGTTCATATTTCTCCTTTCGTTTATAGTGGTTAGTGAATAATTAAAATAAATTTTGACTAAATACTATTTACTGCCTACTGTTCACTTCTTTTTAGTAATTTCCCTTGCAATAGCTACCTTTCCTGTTCTAACAAATTCCTTTATTCCAATCGGCTTAATCAGTTCTATAAATGCGTCTATCTTTTTCTCGTCGCCAGTAATTTCAATTGTATATGTACTTGGGCTAGAATCTACGACCCTTCCCCTGAATATTTCTGCTATTCTTAAAACCTCTGCCTTGTTTTCCTGCTTCGGAGCAACCTTTACAAGCACCATCTCTCTTTCCACATGATCGAGTTCCGTGAGGTCAACAACCTTTATCACATCAATCAGTTTATTCAACTGTTTTGTAATCTGCTCTATAATCCAGTCGTCTCCTGATGTAACAATAGTCATTATAGAAATAGCCGGATCAATTGTTTCGCCGACAGAAAGACTCTCTATGTTGTATCCCCTGCCGCTGAAAAGTCCTGCAACCCTCGAAAGAACTCCGAATTTGTTCTCCACTAAAACAGAGATCGTGTGTCTCATATATCCTCCAGATAGTGTCAGTGTCTGTTTTAAAGATGTCAGTATCAGTCGTCAGTATTAGCAAATAACACTATTCACTGACACTCTATTTCACTGCCTTGAGTTTTTTCTCAGCCTTTTTCTCTTTTTCTTCAAAAAGCATTGAATCCAATGTTGCTCCTGCAGGAACCATTGGATATACCTTTTCCTTCCAGTCGCATACAAAGTCCATAAACACAGGTTTTTTTATCTTGATTGCCTCTCTTAAAACAGGCTCAACCTCACTCGGTTTTGTTGCCCTTAATCCAACTGCTCCATAAGCATGAGCAAGTTCAACGAAATCAGGCACGGTCTCTGACTCAAGATATGTATGAGAATATCTCTCGCTAAAGAAAAGTTCCTGCCACTGCCTTACCATACCAAGATACCTGTTATTCAGGATGGCTACTTTTACTGGCAGCTTATATATAACTGCGGTAGCAAGTTCCTGTATATTCATTTGTATACTTCCGTCTCCTGCTATATCTATAACAAGCTTATCTGGATGTGCAAGCTGGGCTCCTATGGCTGCTGGGAAACCATATCCCATTGTCCCAAGCCCTCCGGATGTCAAAAGCCTTCTTGGTTTATCAAACTTATAAAATTGAGCTGTCCACATCTGGTTCTGTCCTACCTCTGTGGTTATAATAGCGTCTCCCTTCGTAACATCATATATCTTTTCAACAACGAACTGAGGCTTTATTACATCATTGCTGTATGTATAGGTCATGGGCCTTTCCCTTTTCCAATCCTCTATCTGCTTCAGCCATGCCTTTCTTACCTCTTTCCACTGCTCTTTTACCTCTTCCTTCAAAACTTTGTTCATCACTGTAAGGACTTTCTTCACATCCCCCACAATAGGAACATCGACCCTCACATTCTTTCTTATAGAGGTCGGGTCTATGTCTATATGAACTACTTTTGCATGTGGTGCAAAGCCTTCGATCTTTCCGGTTACTCTGTCATCGAACCTCATGCCTATAGCTATCAAAAGATCTGATTCCTGAACGCTCTTATTAGCATAATATGTACCATGCATTCCAAGCATTCCTAAAGAAAGATTATGAGTCCCCGGGAATCCCCCAAGCCCCATTAGAGTCATTGTTACGGGGATATTCGTTATCTCTGCGAGTTCCCTTAATTCTTTTGATGATCCAGAAATTATGCAGCCGCCCCCTGCAATAATTACCGGTTTCTTTGCCTTTGCAATTTCATGGGCCGCCTTTTCAATCATCCACTTATTACCTTCATATGTCGGATTATAGCTTCTTAAATCAACCTTTTCTGTCCAGACAAAATCTGCTTTGCCGGAAGTTACATCTTTTGGCAGATCAATTAAGATAGGACCTGGTCTTCCTGTTGTGGCTATATGAAATGCCTCACTGATTTGTTTTGCCAAATCTTTCACATCCTTAGCAAGGATATTGTATTTTGTGCATGGCCTTGTTATGCCTACAATGTCTGCCTCCTGAAAGGCATCGTTTCCAATAAGCATGGTTGGAACCTGTCCAGTCAACACAACAAGTGGAATTGAATCCATAGATGCTGTTGCTATACCTGTAACGGTGTTTGTTGCGCCGGGTCCTGATGTAACAAGGACAACACCTGGTTTTCCAGTTGACCTTGCATATCCATCTGCTGCATGCACAGCACCCTGCTCATGCCTCGTAAGAATAAGTTTTAAATCCTTGTCATCATAGAGGAGGTCAAAGATATTTAAGACAACTCCTCCGGGGTATCCGAAGATATGTTTAACCCCTTCCCTTTTCAAGGACTCGATTATTATCTCAGCACCTGTCATCTTCATAAATTTTACTCCTTGACTTAAATATGCATTTTTAATGTAATTTTTAGAATATCATAATTTTTATGAACTTTTCCATAAGAACATTCGAATAGTTTAGTTGTCTTTCCTCTGGCAGCACTTTAGCACTGTCGTATCACTGATTTCGATAAGTCCTTTTTCTACAATACTAAGAACATCAGGCATAAAGCTGTTAAGCATTTTTTCAAAATCCACCGCTTCTATTTTTAAAGGCAGACTCGCTGACAGATCAAGTATCTTTGATTTGTGAAGTATCCCATCGCTTCCATAACCTGCTACGCCCCTGAATACGCTTACACCTGCACTCTTCTTTTTATAAAATATATCCATCAGGACTTCATAAACAGGCCTTCTGCCAAATTTATCTGCCTCATCAATAATAAATAGTAAGTTTTTTTGCAGACCTTGTTTTACCATAATTTTCTCCTACATGCTTTTTGCCATTAATTCTCCTAATTTTAATGAAATAAATCCTGCAACAACACTTAGGACCACATTCATCAATGCTACTATCCACTCACCGTCTTTCAGTAGGCTGCTTGTCTCATACTCAAATGTAGAGAATGTTGTATATGCGCCTAAAAATCCCACTGTCAGGAACAATCTCCACTGCAAATTTACCATAAACCTTTCAGCAAATAGAGACATAATAAGCCCAATAAAAAAGCTTCTGCTTATATTGACAACAAATGTGCCTAATGGAAAACTTTTTCCCCAGTTCTGTCCTATCCATAAACCAATGGTGTATCTGGCTACTGCACCAAAAAAACCGCCTGCTCCAATAATAAGAATTTTCAGCGTTGCTAATTATATCAAAAACAGAAGCTTTTTGCGTTTCATAAATGCTTATACTATAAACAGCGCTAAATTTTTGTTGTATAATCTTCTCTAAGAGACTTATATTTTTCCAAAAGGGCTAACTTTTAGCTTAGAAGGGAGGCAAGATGAAACTAAAACCCTCGGCATTAGGCATTGCTCTCGGCTTGGTATGGGGAGGTTCTTTATTCATTACCACATGGCTTTCTTACTATACTGGATATGGAAGGCTATTTCTTGAAGTCCTTGCTCAGTCAATCTATCCATGGTATACAATTTCACCATTGGGAAGCTTTTTAGGGCTGTTTTATGGATTCCTCGATGGATTTATAAGTGCTGGCTTAATAGCACTGATATACAACAAGTTAGCAGCGAGGTGAAGCTATGTCTAAGGTATATTTTGCATCCGCAAGGGTAAAAAAATGGAAATACGAAGAAAGCATGCCTGGAAAACTGGAAAGGTTGTTAAAAAAAATTGAACTTTCAAATTTTTTTGAGAAAAATGAATGGGTGGCAGTAAAAACACATTTTGGCTCTGACGGTGCACATAGAATCGTAAGACCTATATTTATTAGAAAAGTTGTCGATTCATTAAAGACAACAGGAGCAAAGCCATTTGTTACGGATACTGTTAGAATAAAAGGACTTGACTACCTCGACGTAGCAAATCACAACGGTATAAACCATTTATCAGTAGGAGCGCCTGTTGTAATTGCAGATGGCCTTTACGGAAATGACAATATTATGGTCAGGGCAGGCGATATACTCGGGGAAATAGCAGTGGCATCCCTCATATACGATGTGCCTGCAATGGTTGTTTGTTCCCATATAAAGGGACATATAAATGCTGGATATGCTGGGGCAATAAAAAATATCGCTATGGGCGCCGTAAGCGGAAGCCACAGAAACTGCGGTTGGAAATGCGGAAGGGGCTCAATGCATGCTATAGGAGAAGGCAGGTTTGTATGGGATGAAGATAAATGCGCTTTCTGCTATCAGTGTGAGGAGATATGTCCACTTGACTGCATAAGCTTTAAAGATAATAGGTTTGATTATTATGATGAAAGATGCTGGAGGTGCGGTAGATGCACAAGAGTTTGCCCTGAAGGAGCGCTAACTCTTCCATGCGGAGATGATGAAACATTTATGAAATCTCTCTCAGAGGCTGCAAAGGCTGTATTAAGCACATTTAAGCCTAACAAGGTGATTTACATAAACTTTCTTACAGAGATACAGCCTGAGTGTGACTGCATGCCTGCTGCCGAAGTCCCTGTAATTCAAGATATCGGGATATTGATTTCTGAGGATATTGCAGCAGTGGAACAGGCATCGATTGATCTGCTTTTAAAGGAGAGGCCTCTTCCATCCTCTCTGGCTGAAGACCAGAATTTAAAGGGGGGCGGGGATGTGTTGATGTCGCTTCATAAAAAGCCTTATATGCATCAGATTGAGCATGCAGAAAGGCTTGGTCTCGGCAGTAGGATATATGAACTAATAGAGTTAGGTGATATTGAAGATTCACGTAAATAACGGCAACAACACAAAAAAACTGCTGTCCCTGAGAAGGAACAGCAGTTTAGGGGAGGTAACGAGGCGCTTCTATATTTAGAATACCAAATATCATAGAGAGTGTCAAGAAAAAAATTAAGGTTATTTATTAATTATAATTTTAGATAATTAAAGTTCTAAAAATCCGCATTTAAGGTATTCAGTTTCCGGTACAGACAAAAGAATCGGGTGATCGCGGCCCTGGGAACGAAACTCAATAATGCGAGGATTTTTCCCGGCATCTCTTGCAGAATCCCGAAGCATATCCAGAAACATCGCTTTTTCTACATGATAAGAACAGCTTGAAGTAGCAAGGACTCCACCCTTTTTAATAAGCCTCATGGCCATCGCATTTATCTCCCTGTACCCCTTCAGCGCCTCTCTAACCTTTAGCCGGCTCTTAACAAAGGCAGGCGGGTCAAGGACTATAAAGTCATACAAACTGCCGGATTCCATCTCTTTTTTCATGAATTTGAAAACATCATCCTTTACAAAATCGCATCTGTCCTCAAGCCTATTCAACTCGAAATTCCTTTTTGCCTTTGACAGGGCTGTTTCTGAATCGTCCACGCATGTCACAAATGCTCCATTCTCTGCCAATTGAAGTCCCCATGCACCTGAATAACAGAAAAGGTCAAGCCCCCTTCCCTCTTTGATATAATTGCTTAAAGCTATCCTGTTTTCCCTCTGGTCAAGAAAAAAGCCTGTCTTTTGTCCTGTCATGGGATCTACTTCTATCAGGATTTCACCCTCATTTATTATAGGAAGGGAATCGAGAGAGCCTTTTACTACTTTCTTTTCAAGGGGAAGTCCTTCAAGGATCCTGCTCTGGCTGTCGTTTCTTATAACTATCACAGACGGAGATAAGATCTCACCTAAAGCGCTCAAAACCAAATCTGCCAATCTTTCCATGCCAAGCGTCAGAAATTGTATCACAATGCACTCTGCGTATTTGTCAACAATCAATCCAGGAAGAAAATCTCCCTCGCTGTATATGACCCTGAATGAGTTGCTTTCGGGCAAAAATCTCTTTCTGTAATTAATTGCATTAACTATCCGCTTGCGGAAAAAGTCATGGTTTATTTTTTCCCTCTCTCTCGTTAAAAGCCTTACGGATATAAGGGAATGGGGGTTTATATAACCGATTCCGATAAATTTATTTTTATTATCATAGACCTCGACCAGAGAGCCGGGCTCATAATTTTTTGGGCTTGTCGACAGTTCGTTCGAAAATATCCAGAGGTGGCCTGATAGTATTCTGCTTGAGCGCCTTAGAATAATCTTTTCCATTCGTAATTATACCATCATAACATTTTAGTTGCTTATATCACCTGTTTTTTGGTATAAATATAAATACTAAGGGACAGTTTACCTGCCCTGTTGGTGGTTAGGTGAAAGTGTTGATCCCGCAAATTAGATCTTTTGGGAGCTAATGTTAGGTACACGGTGTGCAGGCCTCCCCCAAGTGGATGAGAGGAAGCCTAAGTTACCTTCGCGGCACCCACCTGTAAAAGCAGGGATCTAATTTTTCATCTACACGGCAGGGTGGGTTTTTAATAGCTCATTGCTGATAGCTCTTAAATCTTATTTTCATGAGATAGATAAGAGCTATGAACTATGGGCTATGCTGATGACGGGATAGTTGCAATTAACTATAAAAATAAAGGAGTTAGGATTTTGAAAAAGTTAGTTTTCAACATATATTTTTCTGAGAACAATACGAAACAGACTCATAAGATGTGTAGTCATATCCTAATCCTTTTAAAACTATAGAATATCAACCCTTCTTTAATTGCCTATCCTACTCATCGAAGCCAAATAAGTCATTAAGTTCTCTGCTGTTTGTTGCTTAATGGCTAAAAACAAAACAAGGAGGGGGATTTCCCATGGATAATACCATAATGCTAATTCTCATTGCCATTGCTGTCGGGGCTTTGGTCGGTCTTGCTCTCTCAATGATTTACAAAAATACCCTGAAGTCCAAAAAAGAGGCACTCGAAAAAGAGTATAAGCATGTAGTTGAGAATGCAAAAAGAGAGGCTGAAGCAGTCAAAAAAGATGCTGCCATTCATGCCAAGGATCTGGCTTATCAGGCAAAGTCAGAGGCAGAAAGAGAGATAAAAGAAAGGACTAAAGAACTTAATCAGCTTGACAAAAGGCTCAGACAAAAAGAGGATCAGATAGAAAAAAGATTAGAACAGTTTGAAAGAAAAGATCAGGAATTAAATAAAAAAGAAAGAGACATCCAGTCAAGAGAACGCTCGCTAATAGAAAAAGAAAACCTTTACGCAAGTCTTGTTAAAGAGCAGACCGTTATTCTTGAGCGCTTGTCAGGAATCAGCAAGGAAGAAGCAAGACAAGAATTCTTTAAAAGGGTTGAGGAAGACGCAAAATTTGATGCTGCCAAGCTTACAAAGAGGATCGAGGACGAGGCAAAAGAAAATGCTGAAAAAAAGGCAAAAGAAATCATCAGTTTTGCTATACAGAGGTATTCCAGCGATTTTGTAGCAGATGCCACTGTATCAGCAGTAAGTCTTCCGAGCGACGAGATGAAAGGCAGGATAATCGGCAGGGAAGGCCGAAATATAAGGTCATTTGAGGCAGCTACAGGCGTAGATCTCATTATTGACGACACACCCGAACTTGTGACACTCTCAGCACACGACCCTGTGAGAAGGGAAATAGCAAGAATAGCCCTCGAGAGGCTCGTAAACGATGGAAGAATACATCCAACAAGAATAGAAGAGATAGTCGAAAAGGTCAAAAAAGAGATTGACACGACAATCCGGGAGGAAGGTGAAAAAGCTGTCTTTGATTTGGGGCTTTCGGGTGTTCATCCAGAACTTATAAAGATATCAGGAAGGCTAAAATATAGATCATCTTACGGTCAGAATGTGCTTCAGCATTCAAAGGAAGTCGCCTATCTCGCAGGCATGATGGCTGGCGAATTGGGCGTTGATATAAAACTTGCAAAAAGGGCAGGTCTTTTCCATGACATTGGCAAAGCAGTTGACCACGAAATGGAGGGCTCTCATCAGGAAATCGGTGCAACCCTCGCAAAAAAATACGGTGAAAACGATTATGTAATAAATGCCATCCTTGCCCATCACGGCGAGATAGATCCTTCATGCGTAGAGTCTGCCCTTGTTGCAGCAGGAGATGCCCTTTCAGCAGCACGGCCCGGCGTCAGAAGGGAGAGCATAGAGAATTACTTAAAACGCCTCGCAAAACTCGAAGAACTGGCAATGTCATTTAACGGCGTAGATAAGTGCTATGCAATTCAGGCAGGAAGGGAGATAAGGATCATAGTAAAACCCGAGAACGTCAGTGATGAAATGTGCGCCGTAATATCAAAGGACCTCGCAAAGAAGATAGAAGCAGAGATGACATATCCGGGGCAGATAAAAGTAACTGTAATTCGTGAGTTGCGCTATGTTGATTATGCAAAATAGTTGATATGAAAATTTTATTCATCGGAGACATAGTTGGGAAAAATGGAAGGCAGGCTGTAAAAAGCCTCCTTCCTAATCTCGTGGATAGATATAAAATAGACATGGTTATTGCAAATGGCGAAAATGCCGCAGGAGGTTTTGGAATAACTGAAAAGATCGCGGAAGAACTTTTTGACTTCGGTATTCATATTATCACAACAGGCAATCATATCTGGGATAAAAAAGAGGCTATACCATACATAGCAAAGGAAAACAGAATTTTAAGGCCCCTAAATTATCCGCCTAATACCCCTGGATTCGGGAGTATTATATTTACCCTGCCGAATAAAGAAAAAATAGCCGTAATGAATGTATCTGGAAGGATTTTTATGAATACACTCGATTGTCCATTCAGGATAGCCAAAAACGAAGCAGAAAAACTTAAAGGCCATACAAATATTTTAATTATAGACTTCCATGCTGAGGCTACATCAGAAAAAGCAGCATTTGGCTATTACATGGATGGAATTGCGAGTGCTGTCATTGGAACACATACTCATGTGCAAACCGCAGACGAAAAGATACTGCCAGGCGGCACAGCTTTTATTACTGATGTTGGCATGACAGGTCCCCAAACCTCTATAATAGGCATAGAAAAAGAGCAGATTTTAGAGAGATTCCTTTCTCAGATGCCTAGAAAGTATGATGTCGCAGGAGGAAAGGGGCTATTATCTGGTGTAGTTGTAGAGATAGATAGTAAGAGCGGCAGGGCAACCGCAATGCAGAGATTACAGTTAACGAATACATAGGAGGTGTCTATGCTTAATGCTAAAGTAAAATGGGTTGAAGGGCTTCAGTTTGTAGGAGAGTCAGGAACAGGTCATGCAATTGTAATGGACGGCGATAAAGAGGTCGGCGGCAATAATACTGGCATGAGGCCAATGGAACTTCTCATTATAGGACTCGGGGGATGCTCCGGCATGGATGTGGCATCTATTCTACAGAAAAAGAAACAGCAGGTAACAGGAATTGATATAACTGTAAAAGGAGAGAAGGCAGATTCATATCCAAAAAAATTCACTGATATTGATATAGAATTTATAGTGAGCGGCAAAGGCTTAGAAGAAGAGGCAGTAAAAAAAGCAGTAGAGCTTTCAATGGAAAAATACTGCTCTGTTAAGGCAACGCTCGAAGGTGTGGCAAAGATAAGCTTCAGCTATAAAATAGTTAATCTTTAGTCGAAAGATTATATTTATAATACGCTGCGCAGCTTCCCTCTGTGCTCACCATGCAAGCGCCTGCAGGCTTTTCAGGTGTACACGTCTTTCCGAAAAGAGGGCATTCGGTTGGTATTTTAATTCCTCTGAGTACCAAACCGCATTGGCAGCCTTTTGGCTCATTGGCTTCAGGCGTTTCTATATTGAAAACAGCCTCTGCATCCCTGTGCCTGTACTTTTCTCTTAATCTCAGTCCGCTATTCGGCAGCAATCCGATTCCTCTCCAGTAACTATCGCAAGGCTCAAAAAATTCATTTATAAAATCCACAGCCTTTTGATTTCCTGTTTCTGTAACAACGCTTTTATACTGTATTTCCACTGCCGCCCTTTCCTCTGCAATCTGTTTAAGCAGCATGGCTATGCCTGTGAGAATATCGTCAGCCTTAAATCCTGTTATCACGCTGGGCTTTTTATATTTCTCTGCTATAAATTCATACGGATGGATGCCTATTATAGTGCTTACATGCCCCGGCAATATAAAGCCGTCTATATTGACCTCATCGGACTGAAGCAATATATCGAGCGCAGGAGGTACGAGCTTGTTTACGGAATAAACATAGAAATTATCTATCTTCTGCTTCTCTGCCTCAAATAGAGTGCCTGCGACAGACGGGGTTGTGGTCTCAAATCCAGCGGAAAAAAAAACGACCTTTTTATTGCCATTCTCCTTTGCGATATTCAGGCAATCGAGCGGAGAATAGACTATCCTTATATCAGCGCCTTCTGCCTTTGCCTCGGATAATGATTTTTTCCCGCCCGGGACGCGCATCATGTCTCCGAATGTGCATAGTATCACATTGTCCAACATTGAAAGGGCAATGGCTTTATCAATATCTTTGATTGAAGTCACGCATACAGGACATCCGGGGCCGCTCAATAATCTTAGACTATCTGGAAGAAGGCTGTTTATTCCGTGCTTAAATATAGCAACTGTGTGAGTGCCGCAAACCTCCATAAGGCTTATCGGTCTTTCAATCTTATTGAAAAGGTTTTTTATTAGTTCAATCATATTATCAAATTCATTAAAACAATCTTACAACGACAGATTCTCCTACATCAAGTCCAAGCTTTTCAAGTGAGATAACAACAATTCCATCGGCTCTTACAAGAGTGCTTATAAGACCTGATTTGCCTAAAATAGGTACAGCAAATAACTCTCCTTCTCTATCTTCTATATAAACCCTTATGTGATCTTCCCTTCCTGCAGCAGATGCAATGCTTTTGGCAATTTTGGCAGGAATGCTATTGATGAAATTTTTATCAGTATCAATGCCTGCTAACTTCTTTATTATTGGCTTTATAAAAACATCAAAACATACAACAATAGCAGCAGGATGTCCTGGAAGTCCTAAAATTGGTTTATTATTCACAACACCGCCTATCATAGGCTTGCCGGGTTTTAGAGACACTCCATGAAAAAGCACGCCTGGACCACCGTAATATTTGGCTATATCACTTATAATATCTGCTGTCATGTCCTTTGTTCCTGCCGATGTGCCTCCGCTTATTAAAACCATATCTGAACCCTGCAAGGCATCTTCTATTGCATCCTTTATAACATTGTAGTCGTCCTTGAATATTCCTTTTTTTACAGGCACCCCCCCGCATTCTGCTATAAGCCCACACAATGTATATGAATTAATATCTCGCACCTGTCCCAATTTTAGAGGACTTTCTGCTGGCACTACCTCATCGCCCGTAGAGATTATCGATATTAACGGCTTTCTGAAGACATCTATCTCTGTAATGCCGACCCCTGCAAGTGCCCCTATATCTTGCGCCCTTAGTTTGTGTCCTTTTTTTAAAACTATTTCACCTTTTCTTATGTCCTCTCCTCTTTGAACTACATTTTCATTTGGAGCAACTGATCTCATAACCTCAATCATGTCATCAGAAACTGTCTGGGCATGTTCGAGCATTAAAACTGCATCGGCACCAGACGGCAGCATGCCGCCTGTCGGTATCTTTGCTGACTCACCGCTGCTCAAAATAAAATCAGGGACTTCACCCATTAATATCTCATACTTGACAGAAATATAGGCAGGCGAACTTTCCTTTGCACCGAATGTATTTCTCGAGTTCAATGCATAGCCGTCAACAGTAGAACGTAAGAAAAAAGGGAGGTCTTCAGGAGAAAGAATATCACAGGACGCTATACGGCCATAACACTCTTCTATTTTCAGTTTTTCGATTGATAAGCTGCACTCTAAAATTGAATTCAGGATAATCCTTAATGCATCAGAAGGCAGTAGATAGTTTTTATCAAACACTTTTAGTTAACCATTAAGCACTTATTTAAAGCGGGCTTTTGTTCAAGACAGAGGCGTTATCGCCGTTTTTAAGTAAATCCAATATCCTTGCCATTGATTCTTCATGAAGCTGGCTTATCAATTCTTTATCAACTCCCCTTGTCCTTTTCTTATTGAGAACCGACAAAAACACCATCCCTTTGTATATCCTCTTATTGGTATTAAAAGAAAAGATCAGCCTGTCGAGAGAGCTTTCAAGAAACTTGTCATTCCTGCTCTGCACTGACCTGCTAATAGTCACTGACTGCAGCCAATAAGTCTTGTTTATCATACTGTCAGCCTTCATCTCAACCCAAGCATGCCCAACATCCCATTTGTCTTCTGTAAGGGCTTCATGCGCAACAGTATCAGATGCAAGATGGCTCAAGTAGCCGTAAACAAAGGCCTTTTCAGGGCCTCTTTTTGCCTGCTCTAAAAGCCTTAGTCCAACATCCCAGTTATGCGAGCTCTTATCATCAGGAAGATATTTTTTCCCTAAAATCATGTCTGCCATAAGATTCCCGTAAATAAAGTCCTGCCTGTATTTTCTTAAAAGCGCCATTATCCCTGCTGGAACTAAAGGTGCATAAGAGTATATCTCGCTCGCAAGATAAGAATGCGTAAGAGGACCCCATGCAAATGAAAATGACGGGACGAGCAAAAATCCAATGATAAAAATAAAAAATATCATGATTACTATATCTCCTCTAAAAAATTAAGCAATAATCTAACGCCAATAGCTGTGGCGCCTTTTGGTGTATATGGCTTATCCTTTTCATTCCATGCAGTGCCAGCTATATCGAGGTGAATCCATGGAGTATCACCTGCAAATTCCTTTAAGAAATAACCTGCTGTCACAAGTGAACCATTTTTGCCTCCGCTGTTCTTAATATCGGCCATATCGCTTTTTATGTATTCTTTATACTCGTCATATAGGGGCATTTGCCATACTCTTTCGTAGGTCTCTTCCGCTGCCCTTTTCAATTTTTCCATAAGTTCATTGTTATTGCCCATTATTGCCACAGCCTCATTACCAAGGGCAATAGAACATGCGCCTGTAAGCGTGGCTATATCGATAACAGCCTTTGGCTTATAATATTTTATAGCATATTCTATGCCATCTGCAAGGGCGAGCCTGCCCTCAGCATCTGTATTTATTATCTCTATTGTCTTTCCTGTTATCGTCTTAACAATATCACCCGGCTTTGATGCACTGCCTCCCGGGAGATTCTCTGTAGCAGGAAGGATACCTACTATATTTACAGGCAATTGCAGTTCTGAAGCGGCCTTAATTATGGCTAGGACAGAAGCACCGCCTGACATGTCGTATTTCATCTTTTCCATTCCTTCGGCAGGCTTCAGGGATATTCCGCCGCTGTCAAAAGTTATGGACTTGCCCACAAGGGCCAATGGCCCACCCTTTCCACCTTTATACTCAACTATGATTAATTTCGGAGGCTCGTCAGAGCCCTTAGACACAGAGAGATAAGCACCCATACCCTCTTTTTCTATGTCTTTTTTCTCTAATACCTTAACCTTAATCTTCTTGCCCGAAATAGACTTTGCGACATTACTCAAAACAGTAGGGGTCATGTCATTGGAAGGTGTATTTACAAGATCTTTTGCAAAATTCACGGCAGAAACAGATGTCTGAAGCCACTTAAGAGGAATGTCCTTATCCGTGCCAAGAATGGTTGCTGTCTTTATCTCCTTGCTGTTTTCTGATTTTTTGTATTTTTCGAATTTATAGAGACTTAAAAGTCCGCCCTCCATAAAATAAAAAACAGGCTTCTGTGATGCCTTGAAACTCTTTGGCAGATAATCAAATATACCGCTGGATACAGCAATATCCTTAACTCCTATATCCCTGAGAAAGGAAAATGCCTTGCCTCCAGCCTGCCTTATTCTGTCGGTTGTTATATCGGATTGTTTGCCGAGTCCTACAAGCAAAACTCTATCGCAGTTTATATTCCTGACATGAAGCAAGGCGGTCTGATTCTGTTTGCCTGTGAACTCCTTTGAATTGATCACCCTTTGTATGAGGCCTCCGATTATGGAATCTATGCCTGAATAAATATCTATGGAATAGTTTTCAAAGAGGGGGAGTATCAATGCATCCGTTTTTATTTCTTCTTCCGCTATGTTCTTAATAAGAATATTCATTACGACTGGTTCTTATCGGCCTGTATTGGAGAACGGTTATATTTGTTCATTGCCTTATCAATCCCCTCTGTTACTACCGCAGTAACAGCAAGGGATGCACACATTATAACATCTTTTATAAGTTTTTTCTCTTGTAGTTTAAAATTTTGAAGGACATATTCTTCAACAGGAATGGTTTTATCACGTCCAATTCCTACCTTAATGCGCACAAAGTTTTTTGTTCCAAGTTCCTGTATTATGGATTCTATCCCACGATGCCCGCCTGATGAGCCGTTCCGCCTGATCTTCAATATGCCTAAATTCAGATCGAGATCATCGTGGACTACTATTAATCTGTCGGTAAGGTCATTCGAAATTAAGCTTGTCTTTTTGAGTATTTTTTTTACAGCAAGCCCGCTTTTATTCATAAAAGTAAGGGGCTTAAGAAGGATTACATCCATTCCTTCTATTGCCCCTTTGCCTTCAAAATACATATCTGTTTCTCTTAAAGAAATAAAATGCTTCTCTGAGAGCAGGTCTATTACTTTAAAGCCAATATTGTGCCGTGTAGCAGAATATTTAGCTCCCGGGTTGCCTAAACCTGCAATAATCCACATCAGCTTTTATCTCAACGTACATTCTAAGACTTGGGCTCTTCTTTCTTGCCTTTCTTTATAACCTCTGGCTCAACAATTTCGGCTGGCGCAGCAGGCGCTGCTGCCTCTTCCTTAAAAGCTGTTACAGTTGCAAGAACCTCATCAGGGTCTGTCAAAATCTTGATGCCTTCATCTAATCTTAGGTCTCTTACATGAATAGATTGACCAATACCAAGATTTGTAATATTTACATCAATATGGCCTGGAATTTTATCTGGAAGGCACTCTATCTCGATTTCCCTAATTCCATATTGCAGCATTCCCCCGTCCCTCTTAACGCCAACAGCCTTGCCCTTTACAGAAACATGCACCGATACCCTTATGGCCTCTGTAGCTGATATTTCCTGAAAGTCTACATGAAGAAGGTTACCCATAACAGGGTCTACCTGGTAGTTCTTGACAATGGCCTGTTTCGTGTCATCTGGGAACTGGAGATTAACGATTACCTGCTCTCCTGCCGTCTTGCTGATAAACTGGGAGAGTTCCTTTCCCGAAAGCTGTACTGGCAGAGAGTTTCCCCCTTTATATAGAATGGCAGGGATAACGCCACTCCTTCTTAATGACCTTGCTCCGCCTTTGCCTGATTTCTCCCTTTTTTCTACACCGAGCGTTACTCTTTCCATATTTCCTCCTTTTATTAGTAAATGAGTTAATGAGTTAATGGGTTAATGGAAAGCATTCTTTTCACTCATATACTCATTCACACATATGCTCATTCACACAAATAGCGAACTTACTGATGTCTCTTCATGAATCCTTTTTATTGCCTCTGCCAGGAGCGACGATACGCTTAATACCTTCAACTTCTTGCATACGCTGACCTTATCATCCAGAGAGATCGTATCGGTTGTTATGACCTCTTCAAGCACTGAATTGTTTATTCTCTCTACAGCAGGTCCTGAAAGCACAGCATGGCTGCAAGCTGCAAATACCCTCTTTGCACCGTTATCCTTCAGCGCCTGTGCTGCCTGTGTTGTCGTTCCTGCAGTATCTATCATGTCATCGAGGATAATGGCATCCTTGCCTTTTACATCACCTATAACATGCATAACCTTTGAGACATTGGTAGCCTCACGCCTTTTATCGACAATGGCCAATGAGGCGTCCAGCCTCTTTGCAAAGGCGCGTGCCCTTTCAACGCCGCCTGCATCTGGCGAGACTATAACGAGGTTTTCGAACCTGCATTTCTTTATATAATCCAGCAAAACAGGGGCAGCATACAGGTGATCGACAGGGATATTGAAAAAGCCCTGTATCTGTGCTGCGTGGAGGTCTATAGTGAGTATCCTGTTTGTTCCTGCTGCTGTAAGCAGGTCGGCCACAAGCTTTGAGGATATGGGGACACGGGGTTGCACTTTCCTGTCCTGCCGTGCATAACCGTAATATGGTATGACTGCTGCTATTCTCCTCGCCGACGCCCTTTTCAAAGCATCTATCAAAAGAAGGAGCTCCATTATGTTATGGTTTACAGGAGCGCATGTGGGCTGTATTACAAAGACATCATAGCCTCTTACGTTTTCATTGATTTGCACCATTATCTCGCCGTCGCTAAATGCAGTCACTGTAGTATCAGTCAAAGGCATGCCAAAATGCTCGCTTACCTTAATGGCAAGCGACCTATTTGCATTTCCTGTAATAAGCTTGACTCCATTAGTCATTTTTCCTCCAAATTAAGTGACTGAGTCATTAAGTTAATAAGTCATTAGAAATATAACCAATCACTCAATTACTCTTTTACTCAATTACTTTCATCTGGCTGGGGCGCCAGGATTCGAACCTGGGAATGGCAGATCCAAAATCTGCTGACTTTCCGCTTGTCGACGCCCCAAAATATTAAATCAATGTTTCTACAACTCTGCTCCAGTGCGATGAAAACTGCTTTGATGCACTAGCCGCCTTATCCCTGTCCTCGAAAAGACCGAATACAGTCGAGCCGCTGCCGCTCATAATCGCCATTAATGCCCCTGCATCTAACAATTTTTCCTTTAGCTCTTTAATTACAGGATATTTCTTCATCGCGAGATCTTCAAAATCATTATTTGCCTTTGACTTAATTAGAGAAACATCCCCAGACCTAAGGGCATTGTAAATTAACTGGATATTATTAAATTTATCCTCGGTTTTTGTCAATTCTGCTGTTGCCTTTGTCAATTGTTCGTATGCCCATGCCGTAGATATAGACACCAAAGGCTTTAAAAGAAGAAGGGCATATTGATTATCTATCTCTAATGGCTTTACTATATCTCCCCTGCCCTCAACTAAAGCTATCGGGCAATCAAAAAAAAATGGGACATCAGAGCCGATTTCGCTGCCGAGCAATTTTAATTCGTCTTTGCCGAGTCCTAAATCCCATACCTTATTCAAACCTATTAAAGTATATGCTGCATCACTGCTTCCGCCTCCAAGTCCTGCACCTGACGGAATCTCTTTATCGAGCCTAATCCTAACACCTCTCTTAATGCCAAAACGGTCATTCAGGAGTTGAGCAGACTTATACACAAGATTCTGTTCAACAGGCACTTGAATATCAGTTATAACTTCAACAGAATCCGATCCTTCAAAAGTCAGTGTGTCATAGAGCTCTATACATTGCATTAGCGAAAGTATATTGTGATAGCCGTCCTTTCTTTTATCGAGCACATAAAGAGTCCAGTTGATCTTGGCAGGAGCCTTTAAAACAAGCATCGGGTGATAAGTAATTTGAGATGAGTTCACAATAACTATTTTTGAATTTTTAATTTTAAATTTTGAATCTTCTCTTCGACCCTCTCTTTTAAGCCCTCTTCCTTTTCGTGAAATTTAAGGGCTTCTGTCCATGAATCAACGGCATTATTATAATTTCCTAATGCCTCATAAACATCTCCAATATGTTCATACACAACAGGATCTTCCCTTATAAACTCAAGGGCCTTCTTTAGAGTTGCCAATGCATCTTCACGCCTGCCGAGCCTGAAATAGACCCAGCCGAGACTATCTATTATATGGCCGCTGTCAGGCTTAAGCTCAAGCGCCTTTTGAATATAAGACAGCGCTTCATCAAGATTTATTCCTTTGTCAGCATAGCTGTATCCAAGATAGTTGAGAGCCTCCGAGTGATTTGGATTAATCTGAATTGTGCGCTTAAGATGAAACACCATGTCGTCAAAACGCCCCATCTTCTCGTAAACAACAGCAGTGATGAAATGCAGTTCTTCGCTGCTGCTGAATTGCCTCAACCCTTCCTGCAGCACAGCTCTTGCCTTTTCATATTCTTTCGCCTGATAATATGCATTGCCAAGATATGCATAAATTTCCGGCTTCCCCTTTTCAAAACTGAGCATCTCTTGATAAACCTTAATAGCATCGGCATAGCGTTTTTGTGCAGAATAAATGGACGCCGTGCTTAAAAAGGCATTCACATTTTTGGGATCAATAGACAATATCTTTTTCAATTCCTCTATTGCCTCATCATATCTATTCAACTCTTCTAATGACAAGGCAAGATAGTATCTGATAGCTATATCATCGGGCCTTGCCTCAAGTATAATTCTGAATGCATAGACAGCCTTATCAAATTGCTTCTCCTGCAAATAAAGAAAGCCTAATCTGTGATATAAATCTAAATTCTTAGGGACAACCTTCAATATCTCTTCAAACTCTCCTATTGCCTTTCCATAAGATTTTTCAGCAATGTACATCTGTGCAAGCCTTTCCCTTGCAAACAGATTGTGGGGGTTAATATCGAGGACTTTTCTATAAAAGTCCTCGGCAGCCTTTAAATCAGACCTAGCCTCGTTTATAATGCCGAGGTTAAAGTAAGCATGATCAAATGAGGGCTTGATTTCTATGACCATATTAAAATAGTTTTCTGCCCTTTCATAATCTTTGTATTCCATGCTGATAGAGCCGATGTAGTACATAGCCATAACATTGTCCGGCTCTCTTTTTAGGATATCTTCCAAAAGATTCAATGCTGTCTGGATATTGCCTTTTGTTGCATAAAGGATCCCCAAGTAAAGTGCAGCGTCTGTTTTTTCAGGCTCTATTTTCAAGATCTTCTCGTATAGCCTTATTGCATCATCAATCCTTTTTTTCGAATTATATAGTTCGCCAAGCAGTGCAAGAACAGGCACATAATCAGGCTCCATATTTAAAGCTTCTTCTAAAAAAGAGATAGCCTCATCAATCCTTCCAAGTTTTACTAACATCGACCCAGCCTTTGCCTTAATGTGCATCGATGCAGGATCAAAAATAAGGGCATTTGAATAATGTCTTAATGCCTCTTCCCATTTTCCGCTTATCTCAGCCTCATAACCGAGCAAATACTCCAATTGGGCTTCTAATTCAGAATTTATCGGAGAGGCCTTTGTTTTAGAAATGGGGTCGTTTTGAATTGTGTCAATATTTGCTGCCCCGCTATTAATCTTGTCCGATTTTACTATGGCTGCAGAACATGATATAGCAAGAAGGGCAAAAAGAATATTGACTATTTTAAATATCTTGCTCATTTTTTTGTTTATTAACATTTTTATTATCGCATAATCGGCTTTAAAACTTAAAGCTCAAAAAAAAGGGTCCAATAGGACCCTTACACTGTTGTTATAATCTAATACTAAAACTTAGCAGGAACCTTTGCATTTGCAAGTGGTTGCAGCCTTTTTTGAAGCTTTAATTATTGTCATGTTTGACACCTCCCTTTCATAGGGTTCTGCATGGCTTCATGCCCATCCTCTACAATAATTATATCATATCCATAGCATTTATAAATATCTTTTTTTCTATCGCCTTGACTTGTTATCTCAGCCCTAAATCTGCATCCCCCTCTGCATGAGTCGATAAATCGGCAAGAAATAGCACTGCATTCAAGAGATTCAAGCCTTAATGGTTTTATCTTTTCCCATGTCTTTCTAATTCCGTCTTTAAGATAGCCAATTGGCTTATCAGAATAAAAAGAACATTTGCATATGCTTCTGTTTGCCAATACTGACAACAGATGAAGACCGCAGGCATATTCTTCTCCCCCTCCATGTAAGCCATCTCCAAATCCATAATTTAGATATTTGCCCGCTATTTTAGGGGGAACATGCAATATATGATTCTCTTTAAATCTTCCAACAATACACGGGACATCAACTGTCCAGTCCTTAATTTTGAGCCTTTCGAATAAGTCTTTCATTTCATCAAATTCATTAAGATTTTCTTTGTGAATCATCGTAGCTATCGAGACTGCTATGCCTGAATCAATGGCTTTTCTTATGTTTTTCATCACTATCCTGTATGTACCCTTTCCCCTGACCGCTTCGTGTCCGTGCTGCATTCCGTCAACACTAACCTGAATCTCTTCAACATTAAGCCCTTTTAGGGTATTTTCTTGTAGCAGCAAGCCATTTGTAAAAAGTACCTTTCTAAATTTATATTTAACCAGCAAGGCGTTTATCTCATTGAAATATTTATGCATCAAAGGCTCCCCGCCTGTTATAAGAAGACGCAGTCCCTGCATTATTTCAAATTCATCTAATACTGCTTCGATTTCCTCGATAGAAAGCTCGTTGTTTTCTGGTTTTCCTATATAGCAATGCTTGCATTTTAGATTGCAGTTATCTGTAATCTGAAGTTCCAAATATCTTAATGATGGATTAGGAGATTTCATAAGCAAAGGGGTTTCAGCATTTACAGGCTTTTCAGTAAGCAACCCCTCTGAAATGCAGTAGTCTATAAATTTATTATCAGTTGCAATTTCGCATCCTTCGTTAGAAGCGCATTTTTGGAGAAAATTAAAGGCCTCTTCATCTAATTCATAAAGCTCATCTTCTTTTATATTATAAACAGAAGGTTTCTCCAGCCATTTTAAAACACATTTGTTTGAAAGGTGGTATCTCATTGTATTTGCCAATTTTATATTTTAACACATACCTGAAAGGCTATTGAACGAATTGAAAAAATCCTTTAGTTTGAGATAAATTCCTTTATGCGAATGTCTTCAGAGGATAAAAAAAATCATCAGACGCTTTCACAATTAAATTAGTACCTGTCTTAATAATTATCGCCCTTTTAGTAACTACTTATGCAAGAAATGCGATATGGCAAGATGACATAACACTATGGAAAGATGTCATAAAAAAAAGTCCGGATAAGGCAAGGGTGCGCTACAATCTTGGATTTGCATACGCAGGCAAGGGTCTATATGACATGGCTATTGAAAATTACAGTGGGGCAATTGCATTAAATCCAAAATTTATTGAAGCTTACAACAATAGAGGAATTGCCTATGAACTAAAAGGGCAATATGATGCAGCTATTGACGACTATAATATGGCTATAGCAATAAATCCAAACCTATCCGAGACTTATTACAACAGAGGGTCTGCATTTTTGAAAAAAGGTCAATATGATATAGCAGTCAATGACTACAACACGGCAATTATCTTAAAACCGAATCTCGATGCTGCCTATACTAATAGAGGAATTGCCTATAAACTAAAAGGGCAATATGATGCAGCTATTGACGACTATAATATGGCTTTAGCAATAAATCCAAAAAGCGCAGAGGCTTATTATAATCGTGGAAATGCCTATTTACACAAAGGTCAGAATAACATAGCTATAGAGGATTTTCAGAAGGCTTGTAATATGAGAAGTGAGGGGGGATGCAAAAATATGCAAACATTGCGAAAAGAAAGTGAGGGGATGTAAACAGCTTGTCAGGGCTGCTAATTAAATGACAGCCCTGACCCTTTTAATGGGCGCCATGAATCAATACAGGAAGGCATCTAACGCAGACAAGCTTTTCTTCACCAAGATGAAAACAAGGAATATAAACCCTCTCCTTATCAGTAGCTCCGCAGACAAAACATCTCAATTCCATCTTAATCACCCTCCATTTCGTTTATTTCTTTTACGACCTTTTCAGGGTCGATGTTGTGCATCATAGACCCAAATCCAATTGATTCAACCTTTATCCCTGGACATGTAAAACACCCCTTGCCAAAGTATTTTTCGATAACCTTTGCTGCTGCAGGGTTCTCTTTAATCAAGTCTCCTATTATTGTATCCTTTGTTGCTTTTTTTGTCGTTTCCATGACAACCTCCTGTTATTATTTATTTTATATTTTTAGGATACAAAATTTTTATTATTTCTTTTATGATATTTGTCATAATATTAAAACATATTTTTGAATTACATTTAAAAAAGTTTCTTTGGAGGAAATATGGAAAGATTCGTTAGAAATTTTATTGTGATGAGCATTGTTTATCTTGCTTTAGCTTCCTTGATAGGAATAATCATGCTCGCAAGTCCATCACACCTATATTTGAGATTTGTGCATTCCCATCTTAACATGCTCGGATGGGTGTCCATGATGATATATGGAGTTGGGTATCATATTTTGCCGCGCTTTGCTGGGAAGAGACTTAAAAGCAACAAATTAGGAGAGATCCATTTCTATCTTGCAAATATCGGGCTTGCTGGAATGCTTTTATTTTATACCCTTCAGACAGTTGATACTAAAAAAACAATATACAGTGGGCTTTCCACTGCATTCGGCTTTATAGAGGCATTTTCTATATTCTTGTTTTTTTACAACATGATGGCAACCCTATTTTCAAAAGAAGAATAACTTATTGAAAAATATAAAAAAATTAAAACATCAGGCAATTTAATGTTTTTTTTTATTATTTGGTGTAAAATTTAATAAAAATCAAATCATTAGGAGGCTGCCATGAAAGAAGAAGACATCATCGAGATTTTAAAAAAAGACAATGAAGAATTCAGCCGAATTTATAATGAACACAGAAAATTAGACAGCCAATTAGCAGAATTCAATAAAAAACCTTACCTCACACCTGAAGAAGATGTAGAAATGTTAAAGATAAAAAAAGAGAAACTTTATAAAAAAGACAAACTAGCCGAGCTTATAAAAGAATACAAAAGACAGCATGCAATAGCATAATCGCGATCTTGCTTATCTAAGAGGGAAGTCAGATCCATTGGTCATCTTGATATTTTTAAAATAAATCAGACAAGGGGTATATTATGTTTGCAAGGAGCAAAACTATAAAAAAAGGCATAGAAAGAGTTCCACATAGAGCCCTTCTTTATGCAACAGGCATACCAAAAAGCGAAATGGATAAGCCGTTTATCGGCATTGCTACAAGCTTTACAGACATCATTCCAGGACATATTGGGATGAGGGACCTCGAGCGCTTTATAGAAAAAGGCATTCATACAGGCGGTGGTTATCCATTTATCTTTGGTATTCCCGGCATTTGCGATGGGATTGCAATGGGCCACAAAGGCATGCATTACTCGCTTCCTTCAAGGGAATTGATTGCAGATATGGTAGAGACAATCGCCGAGGCTCACCAGCTTGATGGACTCGTGCTTCTTACAAACTGCGACAAGATTACTCCAGGCATGTTAATGGCTGCTGCCAGATTAGACATACCAAGCATTGTTGTTACCGCAGGGCCAATGCTTTCAGGACATTATAAAGGCAGAAGGCTCAACCTCACAAGCGACACATTTGAGGCTGTGGGCAAATATAAAAAGGGCATTGTAACGGCCGATGAACTGCAAGCCCTTGAGATGTGCGCGTGTCCTGGGGCCGGCTCATGTCAGGGAATGTATACAGCCAATACAATGGCATGCGTCACAGAAGCGCTCGGAATGAGTCTGACAGGCTGCGCTACATCTCCTGCTGTTTTGGCTCATAAGAAAAGGATTGCATTTGAAAGCGGAAAAAGAATTGTTGATTTGATAAAAAAGAATGTTACTCCAAGAAAAATAATGACAAGAAAGGCGTTCGAAAATGCAATTATGGTTGACCTTGCCCTCGGCGGCTCTACAAACACAGTTCTTCATATAACGGCATTAGCTCATGACGCCGGCATCAAACTGCCGATTGATCTTTTTGATGAATTGAGCAAAAAAACCCCCAATATCGCAAATATGATTCCGGGCGGCGCTCATTATATGGAAGACCTCGATCATGCAGGAGGCATACCAGCAGTTTTAAAGAGATTGAAAGACCTACTTCATCCAAGTCAAACAGTGTCAGGGAAAAATATTATAGAGATTGCTGAATCAAGTGAAATTTATGACGAAGACGTGATAAGACCTCTTAATAGGGCTTACCATAAAGAAGGCGGAATAGCCATATTAAAAGGGAATATTGCCCCTAATGGTGCAGTTGTTAAGCAGACAGCAGTTAGCAAGAGAATGATGAAATTCGAAGGAACTGCAAGGGTATTTAATGCAGAAGAAAATGCAATGAAGTCTATACTAAATGGAGATATTAAGGCTGGCGATGTAGTTGTTATAAGATATGAAGGGCCAAAGGGAGGTCCTGGAATGAGGGAGATGCTTTCTCCAACATCTGCTATTGCGGGCATGGGACTTAACGAATCAGTTGCTCTTATAACTGACGGAAGGTTTTCTGGAGGAACCCGTGGTCCATGCATAGGACATATTTCGCCAGAGGCGATGGAGGGAGGGGTAATTGCTGTCTTGAGAGATGGAGACAAGATAAAAATTGATATACCAAAGCGAAAATTAGATGTCCTTATATCTGACAAAGAAATTCAGAAAAGATTAGCTGAATGGAAGACGCCAGAACCCAAGATTAAAAAAGGCTATCTATCAAGATACTCAAGGCTTGTTACATCAGCCAATACAGGCGCGATTATGAGTGATAAGTGTTAAAGACTTTGAACAAATCTCTAAACATGTAGTATATTTCCTTATAATCTTGCGGGCGTAACTCAGCGGTAGAGTGTCAGCTTCCCAAGCTGAAGGTCGCGGGTTCGAATCCCGTCGCCCGCTTTTTAATTGAATTTACCTACTTTTTTTAATTATTATTAAGAATCATGAACATCTTTATGATTTTCATAGCTATAATACTTTCTCTGCTGCCTCTGTCTATTGCTTCAGCCAATGTTTTTCAATACAACAAAGACATTTCAGTAATTGGATCTATCAAAGAATACAAAATAAACGGCAACGAATCTCTAATAGAGATTGCACGAAGATTCGGGCTTGGCTACAACGAGATAGTTTCAGCAAATCCTGAACTTGACCCGTTTATTCCTAAAAATAATACTGTTGCCGTCATACCGTCTTCGTGGATACTTCCACATGTGGATATTTATAACGGCATAGTTATAAACCTTTCTGAAATGAGACTCTATTATTTTTTCAAAAAAGACGGAAAAGATGTTGTCAGAACATTTCCTATAGGCATAGGAGACGAAGGCAAAGATACCCCGACCGGAAGCTTTAGGATCATAGAAAAAAAAGAAAAGCCGAGTTGGTATGTTCCTGAATCTATCAGAAAAGAAAGGGCTCATCTGCCAAAGGTCGTCCCGCCGGGTCCGAATAACCCCCTCGGCTCTCATGCATTAAGGCTATCTTTAAGTTCTTATTTGATACACGGCACAAACAGACCATGGGCGGTTGGTAGGAGGGTAACCAATGGCTGCATAAGATTATATCCAGAAGACATACCTGAACTCTTCAAGCTCGTTCCAATCGGCACTCCTGTAACAATCATCAGACAGCCTGTAAAGGTGGGCATTAAAAATAACAAGACATATATAGAAGTGCATTATGACGATTACAAAAAAAATATAAATTATATGAATGAAGCCATGAAGTTGTTATCAGATAAAAAATTGCTAAACCATGTGAATACAGAAAGGCTTTATAATGCTTTAAATCTCAAAAACGGAATACCTATCGAAATTTCCGATTAAAAAAAAACCAAGGCTTAGCCGCCTTGGTTTTTTTTTAACTTATGACTATTTCTTCAGTTTTAACTCAAAAGCCTTTTCAGCCTTTCTTGCAGCATCCTCTGCCCTCTTTGCAGCATCCTCAGCCTTCTTTGCAGCATCCTCTGCCCTCTTAGCAGCATCTTCAGCCTTCTTTGCAGCAGCGTCTGCCTTAGTAGAAGCATCCTTTGCAGCCTTCATGGCATCTTCTGCCAATGACTTTGCTTCTCTTGCCATTTTTTTAGCCTCATCCACTTCGGCAATCTTCCCTTCAAGGGCGCTGAGTTTTGCCTCAATAGCAGATACCCTTGCCTCAAGCTTGCTAATCCTGTCAACAAGAGGATCTATCTGCTGCTGGACATAGTCCTTTGTTGCACAGCCGAAAGAAAATAAAAAAAATACAGCAAGCAAAAGCAAGACAATCCTTTTCATATCCTCACCTCCTTTTTAAATAAATTGCTTTTTACTAAAAGAATACAGTTAAATAAATAAAAAATCAAGTTATTTGAAAATTATAATAATAATGGGGCAAGAACAAAGATTTTCTGCATTATATGTCAGAGACTTCAGGCTATTCTGGTTTGGCCAGATAATATCCCTTTCCGGCACTTGGATGCATTCTGTTGCCCAGAGTTGGCTCGTTTATTCATTGACAAAATCACCCCTTTATCTCGGAATAATCGCATCCCTTTCATCAATGCCAATCCTTCTTTTCACGCTTTTTGGAGGCATGGTTGCGGACAGACATCCAAAAAGAAACATTCTAATTACTACACATGTTCTTTCTATAATGCCTGCATTAGCTGTTGCCCTTCTCTCTGACATGAATATTATAACAGTCTGGCATGTCGGAATTGCTGCATTTTTCTTAGGAACTGTAAATGCCTTTGATGTGCCTGCAAGACAGGCATTTTTAGGAGAGGTTGTCGAAAAGGCTGACATCACAAATGCCATTGCCCTTAACTCAGCAGCCTTCAATGGAGCAAGAATCATAGGTCCTGTAATAGCAGGCTATATAATTGCATCTCTCGGCATTCCTGCATGTTTTTATATAAATGCAATAAGCTTTATACCAGTAATTTTTGCACTTTCCAAGATTAAGGCAATAGGCAAGTCAGGGGCATCTCACGAGCCTCCTTCAGTAAGAAATTTTATGGCTGGAATAGTTGCTGGATGGAGGTTTGTAGCAAAAGAAAGAAGAATTTTATATATAATGTCTCTAATCTCTGTTTTCAGCCTTTTCGGCATACCTTATATTACACTTTTACCAGTGCTTGCTGTGGAGGTATTAAATACAGGAGCAAAGGGATTGAGCCTTCTTGTTGCATCTGCTGGAGCTGGTTCTTTTATTGCGGCAATAACAATTGCATTTAAAGGAGAGATAAAAAGAAAAGATATATATATTCCTCTATCAGGACTTATATTTTCTTTATCCGTCTTTGCTGTTGCATTTTCAAAGAGCATTTATATTTCCATGAGCCTTCTTTTTTTCGCTGGATTAGGGATCGTGAGCTTTCTTGCAGCGAGCAACAGCTTTATACAACACGCTGTCCCTGACCATCTGAGAGGCAGGATTATGAGCCTTTATACATTGGTTTTTTTAGGGTTTTCGCCTATTGGAAACTCCTCTATCGGAATTACTGCCCATCTATTAGGAACAATTTCATCTTTAAAAATCTTTGCAATTGTCTGCATTATTGGTAGTATAATATTTTCAAAACTCTTTAGAAGAGAGGCATCGAAGCAAGTCATATGAAACTCCTTGCAATAGAGACATCAACAATGTTGGGTGGCGCTGCTATATTAGAGGACGATAGACTAATAGCAGAATCAAGGATTAATGTAAAAATTACTCACTCAGAAAGATTAATGGGTGAAATAGACAGATTATTGATATGTTCGGGTCTAAAAATTGAGGATATAGATGTTTTTGGCATATCCATAGGGCCTGGCTCATTTACAGGTCTCAGGGTCGGGCTTAGTGCGGTCAAAGGGCTCGCTTATGCTGCATCGAAAAAGATTGTTTCAGTGCCCACTCTTGAGGCATTTGCATGGAATGTGCCATTCAGCAAATATCAAGTCTGTCCAATGCTTGACGCTCGAAAAAAAGAGGTTTACGCTGGAATATTCAGATGGCATGAAGACAGATTTGTCCGTGTTATGGAGGAACGAGCAATAAAAATTGAGGATTTATGTTCTTCAATAAATGAGCCGACAATATTTTTAGGAGAAGGCGCTACCTTATATAAAGAAACCATAGAGGCATGGCTAAATGATTTATCAATCTTTGGCAGACCGCAGATTATGGTGCCTTTGCCGAGCAATGCAGCGTATCTCGGCATGATAAAGGCAAAAAATGGCGAGTTTGACGATCCAATAAAACTAACTCCATTGTATCTGAGAAGATCAGAGACTGAGGCGAAGGCAATTCATGCTTTATAACATGAAAACTGTTAACTATGAGCTGTAATCTAATTCATATCCGCAAGATGCATTCTTATGATATCCCTGAAGTAGTAAATATAGAGCGCCTTTCTTTTACTACACCATGGTCAGAGGTTTCATTTCTCAGTGAGGTTCACAGCGAACATTCAATCGCAAAGATTGCTGAATTTAAAAAAATTGTGGTTGCTTATATTATTGTTAAGTGCATTGAAGATGAATGCCATTTACTCAATCTTGCTGTTCACCCAGATTACAGAAGATGCAGCATTGCAAAGGCAATGCTCAGCAATATAATTCAAGAATTAAAAGAAGAAGGCTATAGTTTTTTTTATCTCGAAGTAAGGGCATCCAATTATGCTGCAAGGAGGCTTTATGAAAAGCTTGGATTCAAAACAATCGGTACAAGAAAAGGATATTATGTAGACCCAAGAGAAGACGCAGCTATAATGATGCTCTCGCTATAAATTCAATTTAATCAAATACATTTCATGCTTAAACCAGAACTCAAATAAACGCTTTCGGGGCGAAGAAAATCATTGCAAAAAAGAGCCGCCCTATTTAAAGTATAAAAGGGCAATTTTATGGAAGCAGAAAACGCTATCAAATGTCCAAAATGCGGCACCGAGATTAATGTCAGCGAAGTTCTCTATCATCAGCTTCAAGACCAAATCAAGAAAGACTTTGCCCAGAAAGAAAAAGATTTAGCAACTGAAAAGGAAACCCTCCATCTGGCCTGATATGGTTGAAGGACAGGCTTGCTAATGAGAAACGGGAATTTATGCTTATAGAATTCAGCTTACATTCGCTGTTGAAAATTGAGATATTAAAAGCTCACGGTGTGAATGTATCGAAAGAAATTATTGAGGATATTGTCAAGAATCCTGATAAAATAGATATAGGCTATAAGGAAAGGTTAATAGCCCAAAAGGGATTTGATGATACCCATGTTTTTAGAGTTGTTTATGAAGAATTTCCTGATAAAAAATATGTTGTAACTGTTTATCCGGGAAGGAGGTCACGATATGAGAAGGATTAAATACAGCAAAGATGTTGATGCCCTTCTTATTGAACTTTCAGATAAAAAAATAGACTATGCTGAAGAAGAAGGTCAAATGATTATCCATTTTTCAAAAGATGGGGAACCGGTTCTTCTTGAGATACTGGATGCAAAAGACTTCCTGCTCAATTCTCTCTCCAGTCTTGTAAAAGAAAAAGAAGTAGCAATACCTTAAAAAATAAATAAGACAGCGTGCAACAAAACATTCAAGGCTATGGCTGATAGCCACGCCTTAATTTTATCGTTCCCGCCGTGCTGCGCGCGCAGAGAACCAGGAGTTCGAGACAGATGCCCCTTCGGGCACTGCTCAACTGCCGTATTACCTGCAAGATATTAAATAATGATAAAAGGTGGTGCCTATGTCATCAACTGAACGAGCCATAGCTGAAGATCTTATTAAAAAAAGAAATAATATATTTAAAAAAACCGTGCCTTTCATTCGCTTCACGCAGGATGAGGAGGCGGATAAATTACGGAATAAGTGAATAATGGACGGTTCTATTTACTGACAAGGGCGAGCAAAAAAGGAAGAAATTAAAGATTAATAGAACCGTCCCTTTAT
>OGCL01000456.1_pt1 | contig 43805 bp, 39 predicted proteins | sample 1570041 | NCBI WGS metagenome assembly OGCL01 (sample SAMN06266162, study PRJEB24511) | hot springs metagenome | isolation source: Hot spring water | place: South Africa: Limpopo | collected 2015-06-22 | reverse complement strand
TCAAAACGTCACCATCACCAGTGGTTGCATCTTGAATAACCGTAGTAGCGGCCAGCATGTTGGTTGCGTTGATCGTGTCCGCACCTGAGGTGAGGAAACCGGTAGCAGGGGTTGCACCGCTATTCGCAGCCGTGGTCAGAATGGCTGTGTTTTCAGTCAGCGTAAACGTATTCCCCGTCCCCGCCCCCACTGCTCCCCCCCCCGTCTCCGCCTTCCCTCCGTTCGTCGTAAACGCCTGCTGCCCAGTCGGCGGCGTTCCCGGCCCGGCCTCGGCGGTATTCGTCGTATCGGCGACGTTGACGGTGAACGCGTTAATCCCATTCAACGCGTAGGTATTGGTGATGGTGACATTCTGCTGGTCACGCACGTTGGTGCCCGGCGAAGCCCAGACGCGGATGCCGCCGGCGGCGAACGACGCATTGGCGGCGGCGGTCAGAGCGGCGGTATTGAGCACCAGGTTGGAGCCCTGCGGCAGGCCGCGGGCATCGACCAGCAGCGCACCGTTGACGAGGTTGTTCTGCACGAAGTTGTCGGTCAGATTGATCATGTAGGTCTTGGGATTGGTGTTGCCCGACTTGTCGACCATCTGCAGCACTTCGAAGCCGGCAAACTGGCCGTTGCCCGGATTCAGCACATAGGTCGTGGTGGCATCGCCGGACGTGATCTGCAGACGCAGGATATCCTGACCGTCGTTGCCGTTGAAGACATCGTTCGCGCCCAGCGTCGCCTGGGTGATGATGAAGGTATCATCACCTGCACCGCCGTTGATCGTTTCGACCCCTGCACCGGCGGTGATTGTATCGTTGCCGGCGCCGCCGGAGATGATCAGACGGCCTTCGCCGGAAGTGATGGTGTCGTTGCCGTCGCCGCCGGAAATCGTCGAAGCGACCGTGCTGGTGCCTTGGGAAGCGGAGACGGTGATCGTGTCGTTGCCGCCATCGCCGGCGATGTTGTTCGTGCCCGCGCCGACGGTGATGGTGTCGTTGCCCTCGCCACCGGAAACGGTGTCGTCGCCCTCGCCATCGGTGATGGTGTCGTTGCCGGCGCCGCCGAGGATGCTGTCGTTGCCGGTGCCGCCGCCGAGGGTGTCATTGCCGGCGCCGCCGTTGATGACATCGTTACCGGCGCCGCCGGAAATCGAATCGTTGCCGGCTGCGCCGGTCAGCGTGTCGCGGAAGTTGCCGCCGGTGATGATCGAACCGGTCTGGGCGGCAGCGACGCCGCCGGTGTTCGCTTCGGAAGAGCGATCACGGCCGGTGATGTTCATTTCGGTGGTCGCGGCGGAAGCGTCGATGTTCTCGAAGCCCTGCACGACCGGGCCGACCTTGCGGCCTTGCGCATCGACGGTACGGTTCTGGTCGGCCGCGACGTTCAGGTCAATGTTGTTGGCGGTGGCAGAGGCCGCAGCCGAAATGACCAGCGTGTCACCCTTGGCGCCCTGCTGGCCGCCTTCGATCTTGATCGTCGAATCCAGGCCGCCCAGCAGATGGATGGTGTCGTCGCCGGGGGTACCGGCCTGATTGCCGGTTGGGGTCGGATCAGTCGAGGGATCGCCGACTTGCGGGCCGGTGTTGCTGGGGTTTGACGAGTATTGGAACGCGTTCTGCACCTCATTCACCCAGGCTGCCGCGGCGGCACCATAGGTTGGATGCCCTTCGGCGTTCGCCAGCGCCCGGCCGACCTGCACCGCATAGATGCCCAGGTTTCCGACGCCATATTGGTTGATCATTGCGATCAGCGCGTCTTTCGTGTCCTTATCGGCGGTGACGTTCATGTTCTTTTCGAAGAGCTCGACGATCTTCGCGGCCGTGTTATGGGTGTTGAGCAGCGGCGCGGCGAGCTCTTTGGCGAATGCAAACAGGCTTGCCTCGCTCGAGCCGGCCGCAGCCTTGTTCGACAAGAAAACCTGGTTGGATGGCGAGGCATTGAACAGGGCGCGATGCAGGATGGCAAGATCGCGATCGATACCGGTGATGGTCAAAGGCATAGCATTTCCTTTCAAGAAAAGATGCGAAGAAAAGTGGAGCTGCGCACTGAACCCTTGCGCCCGAAGGCCCAGGGGAAGGAGCAAGGCAGTCCGCGCGGTGAGTTTAGCATGGTCGCACCGTGGCGCGATGGCCGCGGAGGAAGCCGCTCGCCCAGATGGCCCGGAACGAACCGGACGACCGACCGCACGGCAACCGGCACGGTCTGGCTTGGCCGCCTTTCGAGCGAACGCGGTCGGAGTTTAGGCGCGGCGCGGCCGTTGTGCGGTGATCACCGTCACACGGCAGCAGTGCGAGCCGGTGCGGGATCAAGGCGCTGGCCGGCGATGTTCGAGTGGGATCAAGGCGCTGGCCGGCGATGTTCGAGTGTTGCGTCAATGCGACAGCGAGTGCGCGCGGGCAGCCGGCACGGCTCGCAATTCAGCGCCCGGCGGCGTCGAGCAGCGCTTCCAGCCGGGCGGCAGGAACAAAGCCTGGCAGGCGGCTGCCGTCGACTAGAAAGATCGTCGGCGTGCCACGGATGTTAAGCTGGCGACCCAAAGCGACCGTTTTGTCCACGGCACTGGCGTCGCACTTGGTGGCGGCGGGGACGACGTTGTCGATCATATAGCCGTTCCAGGCCTTGACGCGATCGGCCGAGCACCAGATGGCTTTGGCTTTTTCAGTCGAATCGGGCGAGAGGATGGGATAAAGAAAGGTGTAAAGGGTGATGTTGTCTATGCTCTGCAGCTCTTTGGCCAGACGCTTGCAGTAGCCGCAGTTCGGGTCTTCGAAGGAGGCAAGCACGCGCTGGCCCTTGCCTTTGACTTGCTTGATGGCCAGATCAAACGGCAGTTCAGAAAACTTGATCTGCGCCAGCGCATTTTTGCGCTCTTCAGTGAGGTTTTTCTTCGCTTTGGTGTCGAGTAGATCACCAATGAATAGGTATTGGCCTCTGTTGTCGCTGTAGATGACGTCGCCGCCACTGCTGATTTCATAAAGGCCAAGCACGCCGGTCTTGCGCACGGCGTCGATTTTGACGCCTTCGCCAAAGATTTCTTTCAGCCGCGGTTCGACAGTTTTCTTTACCACGGCTTCGTTGGCCAGAGCCGGCAGCACAGGCGCGGTCAGACCAAGAACAAAAGCGAGCGGGAGGGGAATCATTCTGGGCTCCTGAATAAATGAGGAAGAGGACGCGACGAGCAAAGTCAGCCCATGGCGTAGCGAGCGAGCAGCGAACGCAGCAGCGGCAGACGATGACCGAGCACCAGGCCAAGGTTGCGCACGGCAGCAAGCGGCCGGCGCGATGGGGCAAAGAGCCGTTGCAGCGCGTGGGTCACCGATTGCAGCAGGATGATTTCTTCCCGCCGCGCCCGTTCGTAACGGCGCAACCAGTGAATGTCGCCACCATCAATGTGCGGCGGTTTGACGCGCAACCAATAGGCCAGCTCACGTGCGTCCTGAAAACCGAGATTGATGCCGTGGCCGGTGAGCGGGTGGATGGCGTGCGCTGCATCGCCAATCAGCGCTAAACGATGGCCAATGAGACGCGGCGCACGCATCAGCTTCAGCGCGAAGGCAGCCGGCGGCGTGACGAGTTCGAGCTCGCCAAGCACATGCCCACCGGCCCGCGCGACACGGGCACAAAATTGCTGCGGCGCAAGCGCGAGCAGTTCACGCCCGTGTGCAGTGGGCGTGGACCAGACGATCGAGATCATGTTCTCCGGCAACGGCAGGTAGGCCAGAATGCCATCAGCGCGAAACCATTGGTAGGCAATGTGACGATGCGGCCGCGCACAGCGAAAGTTGGCGACGACACCCAGCTGGTCGTAATCAAGGAAGTCGACAGCAATGCCGGCAGCTTGACGCAACCAGGAGTCGCGACCATCGGCAGCGACGAGCAGGCGAGCTGCAAGCGAGCGGCCTTCGTCAAGGTCGAGGTGGGCAGCAGCGGCGGCGAAACGGACAGCAACCGGCCGCGCCGGACTGATCAACGTCAGGCGGCGCTGGCAGCGCGCGCTCCGCCACAGCGCAAGCTGCAGCGGCGTCGCTTCGAGGATCCAGGCCAGCGCTTCGACGCCAACACCCCAGGCGGTGAAGTCGAGCCGCCCACCAGCATCGCCGTACACCCGCATCGCTTCGACCGGCACAATGCGACCATGATCAAGATGATGCCACAGGCCAATTTCAGCAAGAAAGCGTACGTTGGCCGGGCTGATGGCATAAACGCGCGCATCCCAGCCCAAGGAGGCGACGGGCGGCGTGCTGTCAATCAGCGCAACCGTAAGCCGCGTATCAGCCAATGCAACAGCAAGCGCCGCACCAGCCAGGCCACCACCAACGATGGCGACATCGTAGCAGACCGCACAGCGCTCAGACTGCATCGTCTACCCCCGCACTACGCCGACTCCTGGCTGCCTTCGGCGCGCGCGCTTCGAATTCGAAGCCGATTCTGCCACCACCATCGATGACCAAATGGGCCGAAAATCTCTTTTTCGTCCGGTTGGAAACAAAACCACGCAGCAGCGAGCTTTTTTTCTCACCCAGCAGTTTTTGCATCTCGGAGCGCGTCAGCTCTTGCTGCAGGATGAGCTTGCCTACGCGGAAGTCGCAGGTTTTTTCCAGCCCGACCGCTTTTTCGCAAACATACGCAGAACCACGCTCGAAAATGCGCGCACCACATTTCGGACAGGGGCCGAGCGCGGCGTCGGCACAAAAATCAACGGCAGAACCCGCACGCTCTTCGCCAAAATCGAAAACCGGCTGGCCCTCTTCGTTCAGTCGGACAAGGGCCGAAAAGGTACGCCCCATTTTGCTGCGAAAGCCATCCAGCGGACCAATGTGGCGGCGACGCAATAGTGCGACCATTTCATCCACCTCCCACTGCCGACCAGCAAGGACCTTCCAAACTTTCCAGTCACAGGCGACACATGCGAAACGTTTGTAGGTTTCGCGCACCACACCACCACATTGCGGACAGGGAACGGCAAGCTCGCCAAAGGTTCCTTCCGGCAGCCGGCCTTGCTTGATGCGTTCAACCATGCGCTGCGCCTGCTCGGCGATCTGCTGCATGAACTCGCGCCGCGCCAGCCGACCGTGTTCCATTTCACGCAGCTTCCATTCCCACTGGCCAGTAAGCTCCGGTGAGCGGATCTCGTCAATGCCAAGCTTGTCTAGGACAAAAAGCAGCGAGAAAGCTTTCGCCGTCGGCTGTAGCTCGCGACCTTTGCGTTGCACGTATTCTTCAGCAATGAGGTTTTCGATGATCGCAGCACGCGTCGCCGGCGTGCCCAGACCACGCTCGGACATCGCAGCACGCAGCTCTTCGTCTTCAACAAGCTTGCCAGCACCTTCCATCGCCGTAAGCAGCGTCGCTTCTGTAAAACGCGCCGGCGGCTGGGTGCTTTTGCCCTTGACTTCGACGTCAACCACCTGCACGCGCTCACCAGGAACCACCGCAACAAGGCGCGTTTCATCTACCCCCACCACTTCCTTGCCATAGACCGCCAGCCAGCCCGGCAAACACAGCACTTTGCCTTCGCTTTTGAAGGCGTGGCGCCGACCATCAGCGCCGTCTACGCGACTGATGCGCGTCGTAACATGGTATTCCGCAGCAGGAAAAAAGACGGCAAGAAAGCGGCGCACAACGAGGTCGTAAAGCTTTTGTTCCATCTCGCCCAGGCGCGCCTGCGTGCCCGTGGGGATGATGGCAAAATGGTCAGTGACTTTGGCATCAGCAAAGATGCGCATGTTCGGCTGCACCCAGCCCGCTTCAAGGATGGCCGCCGCATGCGAGGCATAGGGGGCTTCGAGCGCGCGCAGCGTGTCGCCAACCATGGCAAGGTAGTCTTCAGGCAGATGGCGCGAATCAGTGCGCGGATAGGTGATGACTTTGTGCCGCTCGTAAAGGGCTTGCGCCAGCTGCAGCGTCGTGCGCGCCGAAAAGCCAAATCGGCCATTGGCTTCGCGCTGCAGACTGGTCAAATCATATAGCAGCGGCGGTAGCTCACTCTTCGGTCTCTTTTCTTCTTCGATCTCGGCATGACGACCAAGACAGGCAGCGCGGATAACCTCGGCACGCTCCGGCTGCCACAACCGCTCAGCACGAGCATGTTCATCCTGACCCTTTACAAAGGCTTCGTCGTACCAGCGACCACAATACGTGCCAGCAGCAGCGCGGAATTCGGCCTCCACCTCCCAGTAGCCGCGCGGCACGAATTCGCGGATGCGCTCTTCGCGCTCAACGAGAATGGCCAGCGTCGGCGTCTGCACCCGGCCAACGGTGGTTTTGTAAAAACCACCCTCCTGCGAATTGAAGGCCGTCATCGCCCGCGTGCCATTAATGCCGATCAGCCAGTCAGCTTCCGATCGGCAGCGCGCCGCATCAGCAAGCGGCTGCATTTCTGCATCGCTCCGCAACCGGACAAAACCAGCACGGATGGCGGCCAGAGTCATCGATTGCAGCCACAAACGGCGAATCGGCTTCGGACAACACTCACCAAACGCATGTTGCACCAAATAGCGAAAGATGAGCTCGCCTTCGCGCCCGGCATCACAGGCGTTGATTAGGCCTATGACGTCTTTGCGCTGCATCAGCCGAGTGAGCTGATTCAACCGCTCAGCGGTCTTGGCAATCGGCTGCAGCGCAAATTGCGACGGAAGAACGGGCAAATGGGCAAAACTCCATTTGCCGCGCTTGACTTCATATTCCGCCGGAGCAACCAGTTCGAGCAAATGACCAATGGCCGAGGCGAGTAGATAAGCCTCGCTTTCGTACCACTCGCCCTGGCGAGTAAAACCGCCCAGCGCACGAGCAATGTCCTGCGCAACAGAAGGTTTCTCGGCAATGATCAGCTGTCTGGACATGGCAAAACTTCCGTGGATCATGGCGACGGATGATAGCGATGCCCGGCAACGGCACGCAACCGGCACCGCCTCCAACCCCGCTCAGTGGCTCAGCTGCTCACCGCCACCACCAGTGAGCAGCTCTTCAAGGATGAGCGGTTCCATGGCGATCCGCTGCCGCCAAAGCACCATGAGAACAATAAAGCGCAACGCTTCACCATCAACCTCATCCCCAGGCAGGACCATCGCGCCGTCAATGATCAGCTCACGCGTCGCTCCATCAATCGCACCAGCCTGTTCAAGAAAGAGCAGCAGGCGGCGAGCTTCAACATCAAGCTTGTCGCACTCACGCCGGTCGTATAGGCGCAGACCACCAGCCGCGACTTCGTCACCATGCGTCTGCACCGCGGCTAGAGCGTCGAGCTGCTGCAACCAGCCAAGCGCGGCAGCTATGTCGTCTTCCGCAAAACCAACTGCAGTAAGCTTGCACGCCAGCGCGCGCGGCTCGGGACGCGATTCGGGCAGATAGTTTTCGATGACGTAGAACAGGATGTCGAACATGACAAGTTCCTCAGGTCAGCGGGGATGATTGCCGTCACCCCCAATAAACTTCGCTGCGCTCGCGGCGCCGTCAGCGGCGCTGGTAGCGGCCACCAGGCAGCACATCGATGCGACCGGCCAACTCCAGCGCCATGAGCTGGGCAAGTACCCGCTCGGCACCCAGGCCCGAGCGCGCTACCAGTGTATCCAGATCACAAGGGTCGTAACCCAGCGCAGCAAGCAATCCGACTGCGTCGGGATCGCTGGCAGCAACGGAACCAACCCGCCGCACCGTGGCGACACCCGGCAGCTGCGCCCAGCGCAGTTCTTCGAGCACGTCAGCAGCGGTTTCGACAAGTTTGGCTCCTTCGCGAATGAGGCGGTGGCTGCCGCGACTGAGCGGCGAATGGATGGAGCCCGGAACGGCAAAGACGTCGCGACCCAGTTCGCCTGCTAGACAGGCAGTGATGAGCGAGCCGGAACGTTCGGCAGCTTCGACGACCAGGCAACCACGCGCCAACGCAGCTATGAGGCGGTTGCGGCGAGGAAAGTTTTCGGCAAACGGCGGCGTGCCGAGCGGGAATTCACTCAGCAGCAGGCCTCGACGCGCAATTTCGCGCGCCAGCGTTTCGTTGCGCCCCGGGTAAATGCGGTCGGCACCCGTGCCAACCACGGCAATGGTCGAGCCCTGTCCAGCAAGCCCGCCTCGATGCGCCGCAGCATCAATGCCAAGCGCTAAACCAGAAACTATGCACAGCCCAGCTTCAGCCAGCGTGCGGGCAAAACCCGTGGCAGTGGCCACACCCTGCGGCGTGGCGTTGCGCGCACCGACAATGGCCAACGCCGACCGACCCAGCAGTTCAAGACGCCCTTTGGCATAAAGCAGCAGCGGCGGATCAGCTAGTTCAAGCAGCGCCGGCGGGTAGTCCGCATCGGCAAGCGTGATGATGCGATGCCCCACTTCGCGCTGCCAAGCAAGCGCGGTGGCAACGTGCGCGTCGAATGCGCCCTCGCCGGCCCGGCGCAGCGCAGCAGCAAACCGTTCGCCAACGTGAACGGCAAGCTCACCAGCCGGAGCAGCAAGAACGGCACCCGGACTACCATAGTGACGCAGCAGCTTACGCTGAACAGCAGCTCCAAGGCCAACAACGGCAAGCAGCCGCAACCAGGCAGTAAGATCGTCCTCAGTCACCGCGTCGTCGCAGCTCACGGCGTACGCACTCTATCGCCTTGGATCACCGACCGATTGCCTTCCATGACCAGGGCGTAGGCGACACGCTCGAAAACACGGAAAACGAAGGCTAGACCGTAACGCTCGTCAGGCAGACGCGTCGTTTCAGGCATATCACCACGAAAACGATTGGTGACTTCTCCCCCATGTCGGTAAAGGGCAAGCACGTGACCATTTTCCAGCCCGTCGCGCCGACCGCGCGAAACGACAATCACCGAGTAACGCCCCCCTTCGTCAACGCCACCATAAATGGACACGACCCGACCTCGTAGGTCAAAATTCGGCCGGCGCGGCACATAGCTGACCATCTGCAGCTTGGCCGCCGGCAGCAGCTGATCACCACGACCGATTTCAAGCCGCGAATCGAGCACTTCCAGCGTCGCCGGTTCGCCCTCAACGCGCAGCAGCGCACTGCCAAGATAGAGCGCTTCCCTGCCCAGCACGTCGTCGTTGTCCGGGTCGACGAGCTGCCGGCCAAGACGATAAATCTGCCAGCGCTCGGCGCGCCGACCATCTAGACCACTGACGTAAATGGTGTCGCCGGCACCGACCATGACGCGCGCTTCTTGCGTGGCAACGATGCGCGGCGCAGCGAGCAGCTCTTCAGCTTCAACGACAAGCGGTTCGGCTAAAAAAGGTTCAATGATTTTGGGCGGAATGGAGGAAATCGCTTGCTCGATTTCGGCAACGTGAATCTTCGGCGCGAGCTTGACTTCACCAAGCTTCAGCCGCGGTTCCTCGCCGCTGCGATCAAGGATGACGACTTGGCCTGGATAGATGCGGTGCGGGTTGACGATCTCCGCTTCGTTCATCCGCCATAGCTCGGGCCAGCGGTAGGGGTCCTTGAGAAAGCGCCGGGCAATGCCCCAGAGTGTATCGCCAACTTCAACTATGTGACGGTCCGGCGCGTCAAAAGTCAGCTCTATGGGCACGGCGTCGGCCACTGCCCGCACAGGTAGGCCAGTTACAGCAAGGAGCAGCACGGCTATAATCAACCGACAACGCTGCCGTAGCACCGCCGCGATGCCAGCCAACAACGCAGGACCAATGATGTGGCTTGGGGGTGTCGGGCCTGTGATCATCGTGTTCCCCAACAGACGAGATTGAACGCAAATCGGCGGCCGGCGAGCCGACAACCAACCGGCCTTGTCCGCGATGACGGGCGCCGAGCACAATTTCGCTAAGACTTTACCGCAATTCATGCCGCAATTCATGCCGCAATTCATGCCGCAATTCATGCCGCAATTCATGCCGGGTATTCTGCCGAGGATCGCTGAATCCCGCAACACGGCACAGTTCGCAGCGCGGCAACCAGCTCAGCCGCCTTCCAGCCCCGGCTTGTTCTCCCCCCCCCCTGCGCAACTGGCCTCGGCGTTCGGGCGAATCGCGCCAACAACGCGCCAACAACGCGCCAACAACGCGCCAACAACGGCACCGTCTTTCGACTTCCTCCCCAGCCTAACGAACGAACGATCATGGTGGTTGCCACCGCCCCGGAAGATGAAAATCGGCACTGCCGTGGCAGCGGCCCCCGGATCCGGGTCCGGGACATGCTTGGCCGCGATTTCAGCGCGCGCAACCAGTTCGACCGCCGCCGCGCTCGCGCGTCCAGCAAGTTTGGACGCGCCGGGAAAAAATGTTCGCTACGTGCTGTCGCGGGCAAGCCCGCTCGCCTAAATCGCGGGCAAGCCCGCTCCCACGTCGCGGGCAAGCCCGCTCCCACAAAGAAATATGCCTTTCGAGTGATTTTCACGATAATGGCGGAGCGCCAATCAATGTGCTGTACCTTCATGCCATGACCTTGTTGCCCATTCTACGTTATCCCGACCCGCGGCTGCATACGGTGGCCAAGCCCGTAACCGAGTTCAATGCCACACTGCGGCAATTGGTGGCCGATTTGGCCGAGACGATGTACGCCGCACCAGGCATCGGCCTGGCAGCAACCCAGGTCGATGTGCATCAGCGCGTGATCGTCATCGATGTCTCCGAGGAGAAAAACCAGCTGCTGACGCTGATCAATCCCGAAATCATCGACCGCGAGGGCGAGCACGAGGGCGAGGAGGGCTGCCTGTCGGTGCCAGGCATCTACGAAAAGGTCCGCCGCAGCGCGCGGCTGCGCGTGCAGGCGCGCAACGTCGATGGCTTAACGGTCTCACTCGAGGCCGAGGGCTTGCTGGCGGTGTGCATCCAGCACGAGTTGGATCACCTCGTCGGCAAGGTGTTCGTCGAATATCTCTCGCCCCTGAAACAGTCGCGCATCCGCAGCAAACTGAAAAAGCGGGCGCGCATCACGGCATGACGCCACCGCGCCGCATCGCGTTCGCCGGCACGCCGCAGTTCGCCCGCGCCGCGCTGGCCGCGCTTATCGAGGCGGGCTTCGAGATCGCCCTCGTCCTCACTCAGCCAGATCGACCAGCAGGCCGCGGCAAGATGGTGGCGTTTTCGCCCGTGAAGGAACTGGCGCTCGCCCACGGTCTGCCGCTGCATCAGCCAGAACGCCTGCGCGATGCGGCGGCGCTGGCGCCACTCGCCGCTACCTCGCCCGATGTGCTGGTCGTCGCCGCCTATGGCTTGATTCTGCCCCAGGCGGTGCTGGATTGGCCACGCAATGGCTGTCTGAACATCCACGCTTCGCTGCTGCCACGCTGGCGCGGCGCAGCACCGATCCAGCGCGCCATCGAGGCAGGCGACCGCGAAACGGGTATCACCATCATGCGCATGGACGCCGGCCTCGATACCGGACCAATGCTGCTGCGCCGCTCACTGCCGATCGACGACACTGATACGACCGGTTCACTGCAGCTGAAACTGGCCACGCTCGGGGCGACATCGATCATCGAGGCGTTGCGCACACTGCCATCTCTCGAGGCCCTTCCGCAGCCGGACGAGGGCGTCTGCTATGCCGCCAAGCTGGAAAAACGCGAGGCGGAGGCCAACTGGCTGGCGCCAGCGGCACTGCTCGCCCGCCGCCTGCGCGCCTTCGACCCTTGGCCGGGCTTGCAGACGACACTCGCCGGCCTGACGCTAAAGCTGTGGCGCGGCCAGGCGGTCGCCGGCCACGGCGCACCAGGCGAGGTGATCGCGGTCGAGTCCGACAGCATCGTCGTCGCCTGCGGCAAGGGGGCTTTGCGCCTCACCGAAGTGCAAAGACCCGGCGGCCGCCGCCTACCCGTGGCGGAGTTCCTCCGCGGCCAGCCGGTGTCGGTCGGAGCACACTGCCGTTAGCCAGCCCATCGCTGCCCAACTCAACTGCCGTCGGGAGCAGCCCCCCGGGTCCGGAGCACCCTTGGCCGCAATTTCAGCGCGCGCAACCGGTTCGACCGCCCAATTGCCGCGCTGTCGCGGGCAAGCCCGCTCCCACGCCTAAATCGCGGGCAAGCCCGCTCCCACGTCGCGGGCAAGCCCGCTCCCACAAAGAAATATGCCTTTCAAGTGATTTTCACGCTAAGGCGCTGACGTGCACAGCAGACGCGGCGGACAAGAGCTCGACGCCACCATACGCGCGCAGCGCAGCGCGCCGTGTTCCCTCGGTCAGCGCGCCGCGCCCTTCACGCGCTAGCTCGGCGCGGCCTTCGGCGGCGAGACGCGCACCAATCGCCGCAACGCGATAATCCTGCGGACTCGGGTCACGCGGCGCGAGCGCCGCCGCTTGAATGCGCTGACCTTTGTCGATGTTCTGCTGCGGCTTTTGCTCGCGCGAGGTGTCGATGGCAACTTCGCCAGAGGTGGCGTAGTCCTTGCCATCCGGACCACGCGTGTAACCATAGCGCGCGCCACTGGTTACGACGCCAAAGCCGGCGGCCAGATGGGCCGCTTCATGGGCACGAACGTTGCGATCAATCTGGCGCAGTTCGGCGACCCGCCGCTGTTCCTCTGGCGTCAGCAGCCGTCCGTCGGGCGCAGTGGGGCCCTTCGCGCTGCCGTCGCGCACCGCCATCGCACCGACACCGCCCCGATCGGGCTGACTTTTGCCAGCAGCGCCGGCGCTGCCTTCCCACCCGGCACACCCTACCCCCGCGCCGAGTGGCGCTGCCCCAGCGTGGGCAGTGGCGTAGGTGGAGGGAACAGCAGCGATCTGCATCGCAAGTTCAGGCTATAGTCCAATCGCCGCGCCGACCAGCTAGAGTGCTCGGAAAACGACCCCGCTTTGGGTGTTCCCCAACCCGGCGCGTAAGGAAGGCAAGCGCTGCGGGTTTTCCGGAACGAGCTCAAACACCATGCCGGCGGAACCAGGCTAGCATGCGCTTCCAGCCATTTTCGGCCGCTTCTTTGCGGTAGGTGGGGCGATAGTCAGCATGGAAGACATGCGGCGCGTCGGGATACACGTGAATCATAGATTTGCCGCCAGCTTTCTTCAAGGCCGTTTGCATCGCTTCGACGTCGTCCAGCGGGATGCCTCGGTCGGCGCCACCATACAGCCCATGCACCAGCACCTTCAGTTCAGCTGCCAGATCAAGCGGGTATTTCGGCGTGCGCTCGTTCACTTCGCTATCTAGCCGACCATACCAGACGACGCCGACCTTGAGCTTCGCATTGTGGGCGCAGTACAACCAGGTGTTGCGCCCACCCCAACAGAAGCCGCTGACCGCCAGGCGCTCGCCATCGCTACCCTCGTTCGCCGCCCAGGCGGCGGCAGATGTCGGCGATGTAGGCGTGCACCCCAAAGATTTATTTCCGCGACGACGAGCACGGTCGGCAACTTTTCGCCTTTTTCCGGCCGAGCACGATAACGATCATGGTGGTTGCCACCGCCCCGGAAGATGAAAATCGACACTGCCGTAGGAGCGGCCCCCGGATCCGGGTCCGGGGCATGCTTGGCCGCGATTTCAAAGCGCGCAACCGGTTCGACCGCCCAATTGCCGCGCTCGCGTCCAGCAAGTTTGGACGCGCCGGGAAAAAATGTTCGCTACCGCGAACGTGCTGTCGCGGGCAAGCCCGCTCCCACGTATGCCTTTCGAGTGATTTTCACGATAATGACCAGCTCACCATCGGAACCGGGTATCTGCAGCGCACCGGCGAGCAGACCTTTGCCGTCGGTCTCGATCGCCTCTGGGCCAGGGTCGGCTGTACGGCAAGGGCAAAACTGGCGCCCAACGTGGTGAGGACGAAGCCACGGCGGGTGAGGCCAATCGCAGGTAGCAGGGTATCGAATTCGGGGCCGGGGGCCATCGTGCGCTCCTGTCGTCAGTAGGCTAGCGGCCCTTATCCAGCCACTGGAAATATACTGCAGTGCGCCAGCCGCGGCGTTGCGCGCTCCCTCGCCAATCATTCGGGTTGTCTCGGTCACTGCACTCCGTGCGCCGTGCATCGCACTATCCTCGCTCCGTTTTTCAACGACTTGCCGTCGCCGCATGATGGAATGGGCGGCCGATGTCGCTTCATCCCCAGCTGTGGTTCCAGTAGGCGACGAGATAATCCCGCCACGCCGCAGTGCCGACGAGGTCGATGATTTCGGGCGTGTATGGGCCGACGCCGTTGACAGGCCGCTGCTCCGGCCACCACACCGATAGGCCGTGGGTGTTGGCCATCATCGCGCTATGATCGATGACTACCGCCGCGGCGGCTTCACCCAGACGACGGGCAGCTTCGGCAATGGGCGCCGAGGCCCAGCCGAGCGCGTTGGTCACCGCAACGAGGTCGACAAGCCGGTCGCCGTCGAAGTCTGGCGCCATCCGCCGCGCCGCCTGCAGCAGCCGCCAGTCCTGCGCCGTCGCACTTTGCGCGGCGCGGGCGAAACCTTCAAGGGCAGCAAGCAGGGCGCCATAGCCTTCCACATCGAGCGCAGAGAGCGTCAAATCGCGCCGGCCAGCGTATTCGGCACGGTAGGCGGCAATGCCGGTCATCGCCAGCTCACGCGCATCAGCTTGCCCGTCAGCAAAGGCCTGCGCCAACCAGCGCGTGTAGTTCCAGCCTTCGCCCGGCTCTTCTTCCTGCGAGGCGAGGACGACGTCAGCGCGCCCAGCAAGCGCGGCAAGGGTTTCAACGCCTGCCATCAGGCAGGTGTCGAAGCCAACGAAGGCGAAACGGCTAAGCAGCGAGGCGTCGATCGCCTGACGCAGTTCGACCGGCGTCAGCCAGTCGTTCCCGCTCGAATTGTCGACGACGACGCCGGTGACGCCACGACCATGCCCCCAAAGCACGAGACCGTAGTTTTCAGCAGGCTGGTGGCGCACGACCCAGTCGATAAAGCCAGTGAGCGTGGCGGCACTGCCACTGTTCCATTCGCCGACCGATTGCAGCTCGGTGCCAAGATTTTCCGGATCGTCGTCGGGCCGAATGACGCCAATGCGCGTGTCCGACCAGTCGCCTTGGCGCTGGTCGTAACGCGGCGAGCGGTCGACGAGCACGACAATATCAACGCCTTGCGGCAGGCGCAGCGCTTCGAGTTCGTTCAGATCGTCGATGGCGAAACGTTCAAGATCGTTGTCCGCCGCAATGTAGATCATCAGCGTCCATGCATCGTTCGGCGCGCGCGTGATGCGGACGATGGCCTGATCCACGCCCGCGCGGTCGCTGCCAACCTCGGCGAGCACGGCGCGCATCGCGGCCAGCGTCGCCGCCGAGCCATTGGCTTGCACATAGGCGCTCGCTACCTCGAGGCGGTTGATGAACTGCTGGCGCGCCAAAGTCAACTCCGCCGGCACGGCGTCGAGCAAAACACCTATGGCTTGCCACGCGGCCTGAGCTCGCGAAGCACCATCGTCAATCAGCGCACGCAGCCAAGCGGCCGCCAGCGCTTGCCACGGGGCATTCTCCGCCGGCAGCAGGCTGGCAACGAAGCGTGCAGCAAATTCGGCATCGCTCAGCGTCGGCGGATAAAGCGCGGCAAACGCGTCGCTGGCAACCAGCGCTTCGGCGAGCGCCACCGCAGTGACACCCTTCGCCAACTCGGCGACATAGGCATCGTGCACCGACCGGCTGGGCGCGGCACCGAATAGACCAACCGCCAGACGCAAGACGGTTTCTTCGGCTGTGATGTGGCTCATCGCGCGCGCTCGCAGGACAAAACGTTCATCGTATCATGGACGCTTTTCACTCCTGTGTGTTATCCATCATGGAACGTACCCTGGAACTCGTCAACGGCCACGGCCAACCGATCCGCGTGCATTGCTTCATCGATGGCCCGGATGGGGCACCCTGGGTGGTGTTGGCGCACGCGCTGGCCGGCAATGCCGGCCAGTGGCTGGCGGTGGCCGAGGCTTTGGCCAGCAAATTCCGCCTGCTGCGCTACGATCTGCGCGGCCACGGCCAAAGCGTGGCGCCAGTGGGCGAGTGGTCTTTCTCCGATCTGCTCGCCGATCTGCACGCGCTGCTCGATGCGCTGGCCATCGGCCACGCTCATTTCGCTGGCATTTCGCTCGGCGGCATGCTCGGTCAATACTTCGCCCTCGAGGCGCGCGAGCGACTCGGCAAACTGGTGCTGCTCAGCACGACGAGTTTCGTGCCCCCCGAGAGCGCACCGCTGTGGAACGAACGCATCGCGTTGGCACAGGGCGCCGGCATGCAGGCGCATGTGGCACCAACATTGGCGCGCTGGTTCACGCCCGATTACGCCGCCCGCCACCCTGAGGTTCTCTCCGCCATCGGGCAAACCATCGCCGCTACTTCGGTCGCTGGTTATTGCGGCTGCATCGCGGCGTTGCGCCGACACGACACACGCGCGCGCCTGGCAGATATCGCTGCACCGACGCTGGTGCTCGCCGGCGCCGACGATCCAGCCTCGCCAGCCTCGGCCGGCGAGGCGATCGCGACGGCGATCCCCGGCGCCCGCTTCGTCCTACTACAGCCGGCATCGCATCTGCTCAACGTCGAACGGGCCGAGACCTGCGCCCCACTGATCGCCGATTTCCTGCGCTAAGCATCGCGCCTCTGACCATTGCCGGATTGTTGCGAAAAGCCCACACTTGCTGACGCAATCCAGCAATAACCGGCCGGTTCTCCGGGCGTTCCGTCGCTGACGTTGGCACAATTCGGCTAACTTCTCGGTGGAGAAGCAGATCGGGCTGCGGTGACTCCGCGGCATTCGGTCGAAAGCGTGCCCGCGCTTTCCTTGCAGCCTTGCTTGCATTCACGCAAAATCATCTAAGCCCGGATCCCTTTCATCTAAGGAGACATTCATGCAGAAAAAGATCATCACCCTCGCCATCGCCGGTCTCGTTTCCGGCGCCGCCTTCGCCCAGTCTAACGTCACCATCTACGGCGTCGCCGATGCCTTCTATGGCCGTTTGACCGCGACCGGCAAGATGTCCAACAACCACATCGGCTCCGGCGGCCTGTCCGGTTCGCGCCTGGGCTTCAAGGGCAGCGAAGACCTCGGCGGCGGCCTGAAGGCAGTTTTCGAATATGAGCTCGCCTTCAACCTCGACAACACCGGCTCTCCGGTCAATGCCATCAACGACGCTTCCGGCAGCAACGGCCTGACCGGCACGCGCCAGTCCTTCGTCGGCCTCGGCGGCGGCTTCGGCACCATCGTCGCCGGCCGTCTGCAAACTCCAGGTTACTACGTCGGCCGGTTCGACGCCTTCTCCGCGTCGCAGATCGGCCCGCAGGCCATCCTCGGCGGCGGCGCGCTGAGATCCACCATCTCCCCGACCAACCACGGCCGAGTCAACAACGCCGTCGCCTACCTCTCACCAACCATGAGCGGTTTCTCGGCCGTGCTGGCCTATGGCACCGGCGAGGAAACAACTCCGGGCGCCGAGAAGGAAAACGTCTGGGGTCTGGGGCTGAACTATGCTCAAGGCCCGATCGCGGCCGGCTTCGCGCATCATCGCGTCAACAACGTCGGCGCCAACAACGTCGCCAACGCCACCTTCCCGGATCTGAAGGAAAATATGATCGGTCTGTCGTATGACGCCAAGGTCGTCAGGGTTCTGGGTTCCTACCAGGATCACCGCGTCACCGGCTCTGGCACGAGTAAGCTGTGGCAGCTCGGCGCCGTCGCTCCGGTCGGTGCCGGCAACGTGCACTTCGCCTATGGCAAGCTGGATCGGACCGGCAGCAACAACGATTCCAAGTCCTGGACGCTGGCTTACACGCATGGCCTGTCCAAACGCACCACCGCCTACGTCGGCTACAACCGCACGACCAACGAATCGCTCGCCACGGCCGGTATCCTGGCTCCGAACCCGGGCGGCACGTCGAAGGCCTTCGTCGCCGGTATGCGTCACAGCTTCTGATCCTCCTCCGGATCGCGGGCCGGGTCACCAGCCCGGTTGAACGCGTCAGCCGACAGCCGCCAAAAGGCGGCTGTCGTTTTTTTCAGCAGCTGTCGTTCTTCGCGCTGTTTTTTTGAGCTTCTCAGCGCCCGATGTCGGCCTTGCTCATCAGCCTCTTGCGCGCACTCATCGAGGTGGCGATGCTCGCTCTGCTCGGCCAAGGGTTGCTCGGCTTGATCGCCGGCACGACCCGCCAGCATAACCCGGTTTGGCAGTTGCTGCGCTTGATCGCTTCGCCGGCAGTGCGTCTGATGCGCTGGCTCTTGCCGGCAGCAATCCTCGACCGCCACGTGCCGGCACTGACGTTTCTCGCCCTGCTCTGGCTGTGGTTGTGGCTCGCCTGGTGGCGGCAGCAGCCGTGATCAGGTGCAGCCACCGATCTAGATTGACCTGCGGCTGCTTGTGCAGCGCGCGGCCGTCGGCGACAGGCCCGCAGCGGGCGAAACGGGCGGCGCACGCTCAAACGGCTTGCAGGGGGGCGTGAACGAGCGACAGCCATTTGATGCCGTGTTCGGCAAAATGGACGCGCACTTGCTGGTCGGCACCACTGCCGCGCGCTTCGATGATGACGCCGTCGCCGAATCGGGCGTGGCGAACGTTCTGGCCCAATCGCAGTCCGTCTACCTGCGGCGGGCGTGACAGCGTCGGCCCGTCAATCGGCGGCAGTGCCGACCACCCGCAGCGGCCATCACCCCCCGGGCTAAGCCATTGCAGCAGCACCAACGGCAGCTCGCCAATAAAGCGCGAGGGCAGGCCACCACGCCACTGGCCATGCAACTGCCGCTCTCTCGCCCAGGATAAATAGAGCCGCTCTTTGGCGCGCGTGATGGCGACGTACATCAGCCGGCGCTCTTCTTCGAGGTCTTCGCTGCGCTGCGACGCGTTTTCGTGCGGAAACAGGCCTTCTTCAAGACCGCAAACGAAGACGATGTCAAATTCGAGCCCTTTGGCGGCATGGACGGTCATCAGCTGCACGGCATCCTCCTCGCCCCCGGCCTGGTGCTCGCCGCCTTCCAGCGCGGCGTGGACGAGGAAGGCGTCGAGCGCGGTCGTGGTTGTGACGCCGCCCCCGTCGGGCTGACTTTCGCGCAGGAAACTTTCCCCAGCATTGACGAGTTCGTCGAGGTTGGCCAGCCGTTCCTCGCCGTCTTTCTCGCTCTGGTAGTACGCCTGCAGGCCACTGCGCACGATGACTTCAGCGATCAATTCGGGTAAGGACAGGCTGGCACCCGCGCGCAAGTCGGCAAGCAGGTCGGCAAAGGCAGCCAGCGCCGCACCGGCACGGCCTTTCACCGCTGAAATCGCCGCCGCCAGCGAACTGCCCTGGGCGCGCGCGCCTTCGCTCAACACCTGCACAGTGCGAGCGCCGATGCCGCGTGGCGGAACGTTGACGACGCGCAGCAAGGCCGTGTCGTCATCGGCATGGGCGATCAGGCGCAGATAGGCAAGCGCGTGCTTGATCTCAGCGCGCTCGAAAAAGCGCAGGCCACCATGGACGCGATAGCGCACATTGGCTGCAAAGAGCGCATGTTCCAGCACCCGGCTCTGCGCGTTCGAGCGATACAGCACGGCGATTTCGTCGCGCGCATGGCCATCACGCAGCAGCGCACCGATCTCCTCAACCAGCCAGCGCGCCTCTTCGTCGCCGTCGGCAGCACAATAGACGCGGATCGGCTCACCGGCACCGCGCTCGGTCCACAAATTCTTGCCCAGCCGGCGCGTGTTGTGCTCAATGATGGCGTTGGCAGCAGCGAGAATGTTGCCATGCGAGCGGTAATTTTGTTCCAGGCGAATGACATGGCGCACGCGGTAGTCGCGTTCAAAGTCGAGCATGTTGCCGACTTCGGCACCGCGGAAGCGATAGATGCTCTGGTCGTCGTCCCCGACGCAGAACAGACTGGCGCCGCCCTCGTCGGCACTGGCATCGGGCGCACGGGCAAGCAGCTGTAGCCAGCGCCATTGCAAGACGTTGGTGTCCTGGAATTCGTCAACCAGGATGTGGCCAAAGCGCTGGCGATAGTGGCGGCGCAGATCGTCATTGCGCGCAAGCAGTTCCCAGGCGCGCAGCAACAGTTCAGCAAAATCGGCTACCCCTTCTTTGGCGCACTGCGCTTCGTAGGCGGCGTACAGTTCGATGCACTGGCCATCGCGGGCGTTTTCGGCCACCAGATCCCCGGCACGCCACCCTTTTTCCTTGGCACCGTTGATGTAGGCGGCCAGCTCGCGCGGCGCCTGGCGCTCTTCAGCTACATTCAGGTTTTTCAGCAGCCGCTTGATCGCCGCCAGCTGATCGGTAGCATCAAGGATTTGAAATTGCGCCGGCAGGCCGGCGGCGCAATGATGCAGGCGCAGCAGGCGATGGCACAGGCCATGAAAGGTGCCAATCCACATCGCCCGCACATCAAAGGGCACGAGCGCCATCAGGCGCGTCTGCATCTCCTTCGCCGCCTTGTTGGTGAAGGTCACCGCCAGAATCGCCCTGGGCGGCACCCCCCGCGCCAGCAGCCAGGCAATGCGCTGGATCAGTACGCGGGTTTTGCCGCTGCCAGCACCTGCGAGGATCAGCGCGTGTTCGTCCGGCAACACTACGGCCTCGCGCTGCGACGGATTGAGTTGGGCAAGGAGATCGCGCATGGGCCAACAATTATAATCCACCACCCGGCAGGAAAAAACGGTGGCGTTGTTGCCGTGCCGCAGTCGCGCTGTGTGTCCGGCTCGTCATGTCTGGTCTTTTCGCTGCGCGTAGAATGGAATTGTCGTACTGCAACATTCGATTGGTCTCGACGATGAGGAGTAGCGCGATGAAACCGAAGATGCCAATGTTGCTGCCCTGGCTGGCACGCAAGGCCGGAATCAGCGAGCACCGCGCCGAAGTGCTCTGGCAGGCGGCGCTGCGTCACGCACGCCACCGTCATGGCCACGAGGGCGAACCCAGCGCCGAATTCTGGCGCTGTGCAATGGACCGTTGCTGCGAGCTGATCGCCGCGGAAAAGCTGCGTGCCGACACGTTCGGTTGGCAACGCCTGACGCGCGCCGGTAGTCTGTGGTCACAATGGTGGCAGTTGCCGCTCGCCGCTTTCGAAGGCGGTAGTCTGCTCGCCCAGCGCGCTTGGCGCGATCTGCCCGAGCAGCAGCGACGCTGGCGGCAGGCGTTCGCCCGTTAGCGAAGCGTCCCAGCGTCCACGACCGCGCCGCTGATCCGGGGCGAAACGGCGCTGCATGCGATAATCCGCCCGCTCGACCGGCTCCGGCGACACCCGTGCGCGGCTTCTCTGGCCGGCCTTTCTACCCGGTGCTGGCGGGGTGCGCAGCACAGCGGAATCGGCACGCCGCCGGTCAAAACCCCGGCGCGCGCGATTGCAGCCCGCACGGCAGCGCGCTCGGCCTGCGAGGCGCCGGCGCCAGCCCGATATTTCCACGTTTCTTCCACCCGCTCTCCGGCTTCGCTCTGATCGCCATGTCTTTGCCCTTCACCGCTCCCGCCCTGCGCGCCGCGCTCGGCCAGTTTGCGACCGGTGTGGCCATCGCCACGACTCTAAATGGCGATGACGCACCGGTCGGTCTGACTATCAATTCCTTCGCCTCGGTGTCGCTCGATCCGCCGCTGATCCTGTGGAGCCTTGGGCTGGGTTCGGCGCTGCTGCCGGCCTTCCGCGCGCGGAACCATTTCGCCATCAACGTGCTGGCAGCGCCGCACCAACCGCTCGCCGACCGCTTCGCCAGCCGTCGACCGGACAAGTTTACCGGCCTCGACTGGCAGCCGGGCGTCGGCGGCGTGCCTCTGCTGAGCGCAGCGCTGGCGCGCTTCGCATGCCGTCTGGAACAGGCCGTGCCGGGCGGCGATCATCTCATCCTGATCGGTATGGTCCTCGACTTCGACCGCGCCGAGGGCGAGCCGCTCGTTTTCTTCAATAGCCGCTATCGCCGTCTCGATGCAACGGACTTTGCCATTGCCTCCGCCGGAAATCCATCATGAGTATCAGCACCATCCACGAAATCGTCGCCGAGCTGCGCGCCAGACGCATGGTCATCCTGGTCGACGAGGAAGACCGAGAGAACGAGGGCGACCTGGTCCTCGCCGCCGAGCACGTCACGCCCGAGGCGATCAATTTCATGGCCAAGCATGGCCGCGGCCTGATCTGCTTGACGCTGACCCGCGAACGCTGCCGTCAGCTCGATCTGCCGCTGATGGTGCGCGACAACCCAACACCCCACGGCACGGCCTTCACCGTCTCCATCGAGGCGGCCGAGGGCGTGACGACCGGCATTTCGGCCCACGACCGAGCTCGCACCGTGCTGGCGGCAGTGGCAAAGAACGCTAGACCGGCTGACATCGTCCAGCCCGGCCATATCTTCCCGCTGATGGCGCAGAACGGCGGCGTGCTGGTGCGCGCCGGCCATACCGAGGCCGGCTGCGATCTGGCGAAATTGGCCGGCTGCGAGCCAGCGGCGGTGATCTGCGAGATCCTCAACGACGATGGCACAATGGCCCGCCTGCCCGATCTGATCGAGTTCGCGCACCAGCATGGCCTGAAGATCGGCACGATCCGCGATCTGATCCGCTACCGTTCCGAGAACGAGCGCTTGATCGAATGCGTCGCCGACCGCGCGGTGAGCTGCACCCACGGCAGTTTCCGCCTGCGCGCTTTCGCCGACCGCACTTGCGGCGAAGTGCATCTGGCACTCACGCGCGGCGAGATCGCGGCCGAGGACGAAACGCTGGTGCGCGTGCATGAGCCGTTCTCGGTGCTCGATTTCCTCGATTGCCATAGCCGCCACCATACCTTCAGCGTCGATCAGGCAATGCAGGCCATCGTGCACCACGGTAGCGGCGTCCTCGTGCTGCTACATCGCAAGGAGGACGGCAAAGACTTGCTCGCCGCGTTGCGCGACGACGGCAACAAGCCGGTGGCAGCGAAGTGGGATCCCCGCCTGTATGGCATCGGCGCGCAGATCCTGCGCGAGCTGGGCGTGCGCCGCATGCGCTTGCTCGCCTCGCCGCGCAAAATGCCGAGCATGGCCGGCTTTGGGCTGGAAGTGGCAGGCTTTCTCTCGCCCGAGGAGGCAATGCGCTGAAGCGCAGAACGGACAATGCAATTGCGCAGCGAAGCGCGCGGCGCGGCACTCTTCTTGCTGCTCGTGCCGCTGGTGCTCGGCGGCTTGGGCTGGCTGCTCGGCGCGCTGGAGTGGGGGACGCCCCGTAGTGAGCGGGCCCAGCGCAGCGAGGCTGCCTTGCGCACGGCGCGCGCCGCCTTGATCGGCTATGCGCTGCACTTTCGCGACCGCCAAATGCAGGACGGGCAGTTCGATTGGATGTATGGCCTTCTGCCCTTGCCCGATCTCGGCTCTTCGCGCAACAACAACGTCGGTTGCAGCGGCGAGGGCTGCGATGCGGCACTCTTCGCCGGTATCGCCTTCGACGCGCGCGGCATTCCGCCGACCATCGTCGGCCGTTTCCCCTGGAAAACGCTCGGCACCGGCCCACTCAAGGATGGCGACGGCGAGTGCCTGTGGTTGATCGTCTCGGCACTGCATGGCCGCATCCGCCAGTCGCCACCGCCCGCTTCGCCACCAGCACCGTTTCCCCTTCCGATCCATGGCGATACGCTCGGCCAGCTCGCCATCGTCAGCGCACGCGGCGAGGCTGAGCTAACCGGGTTGCTGGCCGATGCGCATCGGCGACCGGTGGCCATCGTTTATGCCCCCGGCCCGCCGCTGCCCGGCCAGGACCGCAGCCGCTCGCTGACCGACGAGGTCGACCAGTGTGGCGGCAATTACGATGCGCGCAACTACCTCGACCCGGCAACCGTCGGCCAGCTCGGCACCGTAACGCATTGGTTCGCCGGCAGCACGAATGCCGCCAGCGGTAAAACCGGCGACAGCGATCCGGCCAACGATCCAGACCCGGCCAAGGGTTTCAGCCTCGGCGGCTCGATCTGCACTTCAGGCGGGACGCTGCGCCTCGGCGCCTGCGACGGCCCGCCGGGGGCCAATGACCGCGGCATAGCCCTCTCCAGCGACGACATTTTCCGCCCACTGCACGGCTCGGCCCACTTCATCGCTGACCTCGATCTGTTCGCCGACCGCATCGTCGATTGCCTGCGCGCGGGCAGCTTCACGCCGCAGCCGATGCCGGCCGTGACGCCGCCAGACAAAAGCGTCGGCCGTCTGCCCGAAAACCCCTGCTATGGCAGCGATCAGGAGCCGCGCGGCTATGCCGGCCATTATCGCGAGCTGTTTTTCGTCGCCAAAGGCAGCGGTCTGAGCGTCAATGGTCAGCCCTGTGACCACGGCGTGCTGCTCTACGCCGGTCTGCGCGCCGCAGGCCAGCGGCGCTCGAGCGCCAGCGAGCGCAATGATCCGAAGAACTACCTCGAAGGTGCCAATCTCGCCGCGTTCACAGGTGCCGGTAGCGCCTTTTTCGGCCCGCAGCGGCTGAAACCCGTGCCACTACAATCCCCAGAACGAGACATCGTGCGTTGCCTGAGCGCGGCGCCTACGTTCACGACCGTCGCCTCGCCGCGGCTCACTGAGCTGGGCTCGCCGCAACTGGCGGCCTGGGTTGCGGCGCGCCGCACCCTCGTCCTCGGCCACGAGAACGTGACGACAGCGGAGATCGGTTCGGGCAATGCCGCGGCACTGTTCGGCTGCGCCTGGGAGAGCGAAACACGGACACTCGCCGGCGGTCTGCGCGTTTATTTCAATTTCCGTTTCAAGCGTCTGGGCACCAGCGTCGGCAACAACGGCTTCCTCTTCGCGCTCGCCGATGGCGAGCTCAATGCCGCCCAGGCTTGCGGCGCTGCGGGCAGCCATCTCGGTTACTCGGGCGTCAATGGCTGGACGCCGCCGATCCTGCCGCCGAAGATCGGCATCGAATTCGATCAGGGGCGCGATGCCGGTTTCAACGAAATCGCGCTTTATCCAGGTCGCAACGATCCCTGCGGTACCTCGGGCTGCGGCGGCTCCGCCGGTTACAACAGCCATGCCGCACTCGTCTACTGGGGCCACGCGCTGCCGAATGCCTTCGACGGCGTCAGCTTGCCGGCCAACGACGACAACGCCCACGGCCTGCCCAACCCACTCAGCCTGCCGGGCCATGCGCGACCACCGCCGCGCAATCCGCCCCATCCCGGCCCCGGCATCGCCTTCAAAGATCTGCGCGACAAACTGCTCATCGACGGCGAGCGCTGGAGCTGGCTGTACCACGTGCGCATCGAAGTCACACCACTGCGCCTTGCCGGGCCGTCGCCGACGACGCGCCTCATCACTCGCGTCTGGCTCGTGGGCGATGCCAGCAAGACGGCACAGATCGCCGCGCTGCGCAACCCAACACGGCCGATGGCTCAGCTCATGCCCAACCTGGCACCGACACTCAGTGACACTGCGATCTTCCACGATGTCGCGCTCGGCACCTGCGGCAGCGGTTGCCCAGCGGGCAGCGACTGTCGCGACGGCCTGTGCGTCCGCCCGGCACTGCGCACGCTGCGCCTTGGCTTCACTAATGCCCAGCGCACTCAGGATCAGGAAGTGCATATCGGCGATTTCCTCGCTGTCTCGTTGCCATGAGGCCGCCGCTCTCCGCCGTGCTGATCACCCAGGATGCGGCACGTTCTCTCGACGCCGTGCTCAGCGCGCTGACTTTCTGCGATGAGATTCTTATCGTCGATTCCGGCAGCAGCGATGCGACGCTGGCCATCGCCAGAGCCCACGGCGCTCGCATCATCACCAGCCACTGGCGCGGCTTCGGCAGGCAAAAGCAGTTCGCCATCGAGCAGGCGCAGCACGACTGGGTGCTCTGCGTCGATGCCGATGAGTTCGTCAGCGCACCGTTGCGCGCCAGCATCCTCGCCGCGCTCGCCACGCCGAACGACAAGGCCGCCTGGCGCATGGCGCGCTGCAACCGCTTCCTCGGCCGCTGGCTCAGACATGGCGAAGGCTATCCGGACTGGTGCCTGCGCCTCTTCGACCGCCGCCGCGCGCACTGGTCCGACGATGCCGTGCATGAAAAGGTGATCTGCGCTGGCCCCATCGGCACCTTGCACGGCGATTTGCTGCACGATTCGGTCGAATCGCTGGAGCACTATCTGGCTAAGCAGAACCGTTACTCGACCCTCGCCGCCGAACACGCCTTCGCCGCCGGCCAGCGCACGCATGCATTAACCTTGCTGCTCTCGCCGCTTCTGCGCTTCGTCAAGTTCTATTTCCTGCGCCTCGGCTTTCTCGACGGCTTGCCGGGTTTCATCCACATCGCCATCGGCTGCGGCACGAGCTTCGCCAAACACGCCAAGCTTTTTCTGCTTCAGCGGGCGGATTGATGCGGTCGGCGGTGCGGGCGAAAGTCAGCCGCATCGAGACGGCGTATGAAGCACCACGCGGCGCAATGCATTCGGCACTTCCCGGCAGCGGGCAGGCACTGCTGCGCAACGTTCAGGTAAATCCCCGACTCGGGAAACACTCGTCCAGCCGCTTTGGCCTCGCTCGACGCTGTCCTGGCTGCCCCCGAGCCATGTGGGCTCAAGATGGGCCGTGCTTGGCCGTTATCCAGCCATGTTCGCCAATCGCCGTGTCTCTTCCTCCGCCACTGGCTCGCCTGCCGAGCATCCTTTGCAGGTCGAGAACCGCACGTTGCGCCTGCGGCTGGAGGCGCTGCTGCACGAAGCGCGCCAGAACGAGGCCAAGCTACGCCGCTTCGATGTTCTCGAACGTCAGTTGATCAGCGCTCGTTCGCTCGTCGAGGTGCTGCATTTGCTGCTGGTCGAATATGCCGCCGCTTTCGACATCGAGCGCGTCGGTCTGGCACTCGTCGATGCCGAATACGAAATCGCCCGTGTCGTCGACGCCGCCGGACGCGGTAGCCTGCCCGCGACACTGCGTCTGCTCCCCGACGTCGCTCCGCTGACGGCGTTGTTCGCCGGCCGGCCGCACACCCGCCTGTGCCGTTTCGATGCCCGCCAGCATGGCGCTTTGCTCGATGCACCATCCAGCGGCCTTGCTTCGGTCGCGCTGTTGCCTTTGGTACGCCAAGGCCAGCTGATCGGCGCTCTGCTGCTCGGCAGCGCCATCGCCGAGCGTTACGATCAAAACATTGCCACCGACTTTCTCGACCGGCTGGCGGCCATTGCCGCCATCTGCATCGAAAATGCCCTCGCCCAGGAGCGCCTCAAGCGCGCCGGTCTGACCGATGCGCTCACCGGCGTGCATAATCGGCGCTACTTCGAGCACCGCTGTCCCATCGAGGCCAGTCAGGCGCTGCGCCACCGGCAGCCGCTGGTCTGCATGTTCATCGACGTCGATCGCTTCAAGCGCATCAACGACGGTTTCGGCCATCCGTTCGGCGACCGCGTGCTGCGTGGCGTCGCCGGCGCGATCCAGGGTCAGTTACGCACCACCGACACCGTCGCCCGCTACGGCGGCGAAGAATTCGTCGTTCTGCTGCCGCAGACGACGCTCGCCGATGCGCGGGAAATCGCCGAACGCGTGCGGCAGGGGGTTGCTTCGACCGCTTTCGTCACGCCGGATGGCCAGCAAATGCCCGTCAGCGTGTCCATCGGTCTCGCCGCGCTCCGCCTCGACGCCCCGCCAACCGCGGTCGACACGCAGGTCGCGACGCTCATCGCCAGCGCCGACCGCGCGCTCTATCAGGCCAAGGAGAGCGGGCGCAATCGCATCGTCGCCATCGGCCTGCCGACGGCGCACACGTCGTCCCGACTCGGCACGCTGCGCCTAACGCTTGGCCAGTGGTATTCCCGGCTGCGTAGCCAGTCGCTGGCGCTGCGCTGATTCCGGCTGCGGCGTCGGACCCGTTCGACGCCGCGCTCAGCACACTGACCAGCAGCGGTTCAGCGCGGCGCGAAGACGATGTGCACTGGCGTGGCGATGATGCGGCCAGCTTGAATGCCGAGCGTCAGTTCGGCGGCGAGCGGCGCCAGTTCCGGCGTCAGGCGCACGCGCAGGCGTTGCGGCGGACCGTCGTAACACAGGTTGCGCAACGCCGGCCCGAAGCTCAGTTCCAGGTCTTTGCACTGCACGACATCAAGGCGGCGCAGGTTGGCGAGCGCGGCGAGCTGGTCGGGCTGGGCACCGAGCAGCACGGCGAACAGCACCGGCGGGCTGTCACGCGCATGCAGGCGCTTTGGGCCACCATCGCTGGCGAGCAGCGCTTTCAGCGGCGGCAACACGCCATAGGGACTGTCGCGCCGACCCTCGCCGACCGTCGCCGGCCATTGCGCGTCGTCGACCAGCCGGTCGAGGTTGTCGAGACGGCCGCCGGCTTGCTGCTTTTCCTCGGCCAGACGCCGCAGGAAGAGCTCGCCTTGCTCGGGCGAGAAGCCATAGGCGGCGAATAGCCGCTGCCATTCCGCTTCACCGAGGCTGTTGGCATCCGGCCGCAAGTCGGCATCCTCCCAGCGCACAGCGAAGAGTTCGCCGTCAATGATCAGTTCGCCAACCAGTGTGCGCATGGTTTCGTTGGCATCGGCGCCCAGCCGCTGCAGCGCAGCCTGTGCCTGCCAGCGCCCGACAAGCAGCGTCGCCGCGGCGCGCAGGCGGTCGCGCGCCTGTGCCTGTTCGGTGAGCGCCTGGGCGACGCGCAGGCCACGGCGCAGTTCGCGCGCTTCGGCCAGCATCAGGCCGGCAAGCACGCCGAGGACGACCAGCGCATAGATGAGCGCGAAGCCCCGACTCGCCCGGTGCCTCGCAGGCCTCATCGCTCGCCCGCCGCGAAGATGAAGGGCGGCAGATCGCCGCGCCGAGTAGCGAGTTCGAGGCGGATCAGTTTCGGCGGCGGCAGACCCGCGCGCCAGTCCGGGCGCCATTTCGGCGCGGTGAGCGTGTCACCGGCCGGCGGCTCCAGGAAAGCGAAGGCGCAATGCGTCAGCTCGCGCGCCAGAACCTCGCCGCGTTTCGCCGCCCATTCCTCGCGGTCCTTCATGGTCTGCACATCTTTGTCGTGCCAGCGATAGAGCACCAGCACATAGCCGCTGTGCGCGTCGCCATGACAGACGAAGCCGATGCGCTGGTTGCCTTCGATCATGAACACCGGCGCACCGTCGTCGACACCGAATTCGCGCTCGAGACGGCGCCCCCAGTAATGCTGCAGGGCGCGCCAGATGTCACGCACCGTGCTGCGATATTCGATGTAGTCGGCGGCGCGCCGGCTGCCGTCGAGCCCGAGGCGCAGCATGCCGGCGCCGAGCACGCTGACGGCGGCGGCAAGCGCCACGGCCATCAGCAGTTCGAGCAGGGTGAAGCCGCGCTGCTTCATCGCCTTTCTTCAGCGCTGCCGGACGTTCCCGGCGGCGACGCGCGCAGGCCGCCGCGCAACAAGCGGGTGAGCTGCAGTTCGCGTCCCGCCCCCCAGCTTACCCGCACGCGTACCTCGGTCAGACGGGCGCCAGCCGGCAGGTCGCCGGCGCGCTCATCACGCAGCGGCGAGAGCTCGCGCACCTCGATCAGCGTCAGATAATCGACGTTTTCGTAGGTTTCGACGCGGCTGTCTTCGGGCAAGGGATGATCGGGATGGGCCGAGGCCTCAATGAGGCGCGAACGCGCCAGCCAATAGGCGGTCTCGCGCTCCATCGCCAGTCGCAGATGGCGGTTGCTCACCCCCTGGGCGGTGAGCACCAGCGCGCCGACGCTGGCCAGCATGGCCAGCGCCACCAGCACCTCGATGAGCGTGAACCCCCAGCCGAAAGAACGGGCCACGTCGTGCCTGATCACGGGTCAGGAAACGAGGAAATTCCGCCGGTAATAACGCAATTCCTCGATCGATTCGTAAATGTCGGCCAGCGCTTCATGCTTGCCGCCTTTCTTGACGCCTTTGGCGATCTGCGGCTGCCAGCGCTTGCACAATTCCTTCAGCGTCGACACGTCGAGGTTGCGATAATGGAACCAGGCTTCCAGCTTCGGCATGTAGCGCGCCAGAAAGCGCCGGTCCTGGCAGATCGAATTGCCGCACATCGGCGATTTGCCACTCGGCACATGACGTTTGAGGAAATCGATGGCTTGCGCTTCGACCCCAGCCTCGTTCAGCGCAGAAAGGCGTACTTTGTCGATCAGACCGCTCTTGCCATGCGCTTTCTGGTTCCATTCGTCCATAGCGGCCAACACCTCTTCGCTCTGATGCACCACCCAGACGGCGCTCTCGGCGATCACTTCCAGCTCGGAATTGGTCACCACCAGCGCCAGTTCGAGGATGCGGTCGCGGTCAGGGTCGAGGCCGGTCATCTCCATGTCCAGCCAGATGAGCACATTCTCATCCTGTGCCATAATTTTTCACTCCAGCTAGCCGGCTCGGCGGTCGGCATCTGGCCAGCGGCTTTGGCGCCGGCAAAGGCGGCATTTTCGCACATCCCCTCCCGCCAGCCCTTCCGATGATCGTCTTGCGATGAACGCTGCCTCCATCAGCCCTGCCTTCGTCGGCAGCGTCTTTCTCTTCTTCCTGTTGCTGTCGACCGGATTGCGCCTGTGGCTGGCAGGGCGCCAGATGCGTCATGTCGCGGCGCACCGCGCCCAGGTGCCGGAGGAGTTTGCCGATCGTATCGACCTGGCGACCCACCAGAAGGCCGCCGATTACAGCCGGGCACGCAACCGCCTTCACCTGATCCATCTCGCCGCCGATGTCGCGCTGCTTTGGCTGCTCACCTTCGGCGGCGGGCTCGACCTGGCCGACCGCTGGTTGGCCGAATGGCTCGGCGGGCGTGATCGCTGGCACGGCCTGGCGCTGTTCGCGCTGCTCGGTTTGGTCACCGCCGCCGTCGAACTGCCATTTTCCACTTACGCCACTTTCGTCATCGAGGCGCGCTTCGGCTTCAACCGCACGACGCCGCGCTTGTTCGTCGCCGACCTCGGCCGCTCGCTGCTGCTCACCGTGCTCATCGGTGCGCCGCTAATGTGGCTGGTGCTGTGGCTGATGCAGGCGATGGGCGAGCTCTGGTGGCTGTGGGTCTGGGCGGTGTGGCTGGGCTTCAACCTGCTCATGCTGCTGCTTTATCCGACCGTGATCGCGCCGCTGTTCAACCGCTTCACGCCGCTGGCCGACGGCGCGGTCAAAACGCGCATCGAGGGCCTGCTGGCACGCTGCGGCTTCACCGCCGTCGGGCTGTTCGTCATGGACGGCAGCCGGCGCAGCAATCATGGCAATGCCTATTTCACTGGCCTTGGCCGCGCCAAACGCATCGTCTTCTTCGACACGCTGCTCGCCTCCCTCGATCCATCCGAAGTCGAGGCCGTGCTGGCGCATGAACTCGGCCATCACCAGCGGCGCCATGTCATGCAGCGCATCGCCGTGCTGGCCGGGCTGACTTTGGTCCTCTTGTGGCTGCTCGGCGCGCTGATGCGCGAACCGGCTTTCTACACCGGACTGGGCGTCGGCACCGCTTCGACGGCGATGGCGCTGGCGCTGTTTTCGCTCGTGCTGCCGGTGTTTCTCTTCCCGCTCGCGCCGCTCACGTCCTGGCTGTCGCGCCGGCACGAATACGAGGCCGACGCTTTTGCGGCGCACATGAGTTCGGCCGAGAGCCTGATCAGCGCGCTGACCAAACTCTACCGCGACAATGCTGCGACGCTGACCCCCGATCCGCTGTACTCGCTGTTTTACGATTCACATCCGCCAGCGACCTTGCGCATCGCCCATCTGCGCGCGCTGGCCCGTCAGGAGTCCAACCAATGATCCTCAGCGACAACGACATCGCCGCCCAACTCGCCTGCCTGCCCGGCTGGCGTCTCGAGGCCGGCTCTCTGGTCCGGCGCTACGAATTTCGCGACTGGCAGCAGGCGCTCGCCTTCGTCAATGCGCTCGGCTATTTCGCCGAACGCGCTGGTCATCATCCCGACCTCGAACTCGGCTACGGCTATTGCACGGTGCGCTGGCGCAGCCACGAAGCCGGCGGCATCACCGCTGCCGATCTGGCCGGCGCCCGGCGCAGCGAGGAGCTGGCGCGCGCTTGAAACCCACCGGACGCATCCTGGCCGCCTTTGGCCGTCATTACGAGGTCGAGCTGGCCGATGGCCGGCGCATCAAAGCCCATCCGCGCGGCAAGAAAAGCTTGTTCGCCTGCGGCGACGAAGTCGAGCTGGAACTGGTCGGCAACGACCAGGCGCGCTTACTCGGCCACCGGCCGCGGCGCTCGCTGCTCTTCCGCGCCGATGCCGGCAAGCAGAAGCTGATCGCCGCCAATGCCGACCAGGTGGTGCTGGTCGTCGCCTGCGAGCCGGCCTTCAGCGACGAATTCCTCACCCGCGCTCTGGCCGCCGCCGAAAGCGAACAACTGCGCGTGCTGCTGGTGCTCAACAAGTGCGACCTCGCCGACCTGCTGCCGGCGGCGCAGCAACGCATCGCCCCCTTCGTCGCCCTCGGCCATCCGCTCGTCGAACTGTCGGCGCTGCACGATGCCGAACCGTTGCGGCCCCATCTCATCGGCCACCGCTCGGTGCTCGTCGGCCAGTCCGGTATGGGCAAGTCGACGCTGATCAACGCGCTGGTGCCGAATGCCCACGCAGCGACGGGTGAAGTTTCGCGCGCGCTCGATTCCGGCAAGCACACGACGACGCATACGCGCCTGTATCGGTTGCCCGGCGGCGGCGAGCTCATCGACTCGCCCGGCATGCAGGAATTCGGTATCGGTCATCTGACGGTCGAAGAAGTCGAGATGGCCTTCAACGATTTCCGGCCCCTGCTCGGCCAATGCCGCTTCCGCGACTGTCGCCATGATGCCGAACCGGATTGCGCGCTGAAAGCGGCGGTCAACGCCGGGCGCATCGCGCCGCGCCGCCTCGAACTGCTGCGCCGCTTGCGCGCCGAAGCGGGCACTGCGCGGCGGTGAACCGCCCGCGGCCGCCGCCCAGACATTGGCGCCCGACGTGATACCGACGAGCAGGCCTTCTTCGCGCGCCAGACGACGCGCCGTGGCCATCGCCTCATCTTTGCCCACCTCGATCACTTCGTCATAGATCGAGGTATCGAGCGTCGCGGGCACGAAGCCGGCGCCTATGCCTTGGATGAGGTGCAGGCCTGGAGGGCCTCCCGAAAGCGCGGGCGAACCGACCGGTTCGACGGCGACGACCCAGACACGTTCGGTTTGCGTTCCTTCAGCAGCCGACCGACGCCGGGGAGCGTGCCGCCCGTGCCGACGCCGGCGACGAACAGGTCGATGCGGCTATCGCGCTATCTCTTCGGCCGTGGTGCGGCGGGGGATTTCGGGATCGACCGGGTTCGCGAATCGCTGCGGCATGAAGACGTCAGGAGCAGTAGCCATTATCCTGGCCTTGGCTACCGCACCGTTCATGCCTTCGACGCCCGGCATGAGCACAACTTCGGCGCCATAGGCACTCAGCAACAGGCGGACGAGCGGCGTGTTGCCGACCAGAGTTGCGTGACGCCGTCGTCGATGCGCATCGTCCTTACTTGCCCTCCGTCACGCCGTAAATCTCCTTCAGCCGCTTGGCCTCAGGCCGTTGCGGATAACGCTGCAGCGTCTCATCGAGCGCGCGCGCCAGATCGCTGGCGGCGGCGGCCTTCAGTTCGGCCAGCGCCGAGAGGCGATACAACTCGGGTGTCAGATCGTCCTCGGCCGCCTGGGCGCGCAACTGCTTGTAGTTGTTCTCGATCGCCTCGACGGCTTGCGGATTGCCGAGTGCGCGCAGGCGCACCGCCCCGGCACGCTCGTGGGCGGCGAGCGTCGTCGGCTTGGCGAGCTGTTTGACGAGCAGTTCCGGCAGACTGCTGATGAGCGGTGCAGCCAAGTTGCTGCCGCGGCTTTCCTTCTCGCCCAGCACGATGCGGCCGCTGCCTTGCCAGGTTTCCTGCCGGCCGCTGGCGAGATAGACCAGCCGGACCTTGGCGTTGGATAGGTTGATCGCCTCGCCGGCCGGAAGCTTTTCGAAGGGCTGCAATATGTCCTTGCCGCGCATCACCACTCCTTCGACCGCGGTGACGATGGCCACCGACTCGGCGGCCGCCGGAGTGCTGGCGGCAGGTGGCGAGACGCCATCCGTGGCCGTCGCCGGCAAACCGAAGAGCAGCAAAGTCAGCCCGGCCAGCACGGCGCCGGAAGCCTTCGTCATTTCAGTGCGCATGATGCTTCTCCTCGCTAAGACGTTGTGACCGGTGCGTCGGCGGACTGCCGCGCCGGCCAGCAGCAACTATGACCATGGAAGCATTCTAGTCACTCACCAGCGCATAGACCGTGACGGGTTCCACGCGCCCCTTGACGTAAAGCACATGTCGTTCGCCGAGTGTGAAATTCTGCCCATCGGCAGCGCGCACGGTTTCCTCGCTGGCTAGGATCGGGCTACCGACTTCCTTGGTCTTGCCTTCGAGGCGCGAGGCGATATTGACGGTATCGCCGATGGCGGTGTATTGCATGCGCGCCGAGGAGCCGATGTTGCCGACCACCGCCTTGCCGCTGTGCAGGCCGATGCCGATGTCGAACTCGGGCAGATCGCGGCCGGCAAAGCGTGCCCGCATCCAGTGACGGAAGTCGACCGCCACCCGCCGCAGCGCCAGCGCGGCGCGCAGCGCCCGTGCCGCGTGGTCGGCCTGCGGCAACGGTGCGCCGAATTCGGCCATGATCGCATCGCCGATGAATTTGTCGATGGTCGCGCCTTCGTCGAGCAGCACGCGGCAGGCGCGCTCGAAGTAGGCGTTCAGCATCTCGACCACTTCCTCGGCGGCGAGCTTCTCGGAGAGCGTGGTGAAGTTGCGGATGTCCGAGAACAGCACGGTGATGTGCACGCTTTGCCCGCCAAGACGCGGCTTCTCCGGTGTGGCGAGCAATTGCGCAAGTACCTGTTCGGAGACGTAGCGGCCGAACAGGTCGCCGATGCGCGCCCGCTCGCGCTCCTCGCGCGTCAGGCGCAAGAGCGAGGTGGCCAGCACCAGCGCGGCCAGCGCCAAATAAAGATGAATGAGCGGCAGGACGAGGTCGTAGAGGAAGAGCCCCCAGGCCAAAGCGGTGAGCAGCACGGCGACCAGCAGTGTGGCGAGCAGCGTGCGCCAGGGCCGCCAGTGCGTGCCCAGCCAGGCGATGGCCAGCAGCACGCCACCGATGAGCAGCAGACGCGCGGTGGTGGGCAGCGGCTGCAGCACACGGCCGGAAAGCAGCGTTTCGAGCACGTTGGCCTGGATCTCCTGGCCCGGCATCAGCACCTTGCGGCCGAAGAATCCCGCCGAATAAGGCGTCGGATGAGCGTCGTTCATGCCGGCGAAGCCGGCGCCGAGGATGACGACCTTGCCGGCCAGTGCCTCGATGTCCGCATCGGCCAGGGCATCGGGCGCGAGCAGGCGGTGGAAGGAAAGTGGCCGGAAGGTCCCGGGCGGTCCGGCATAGGCGATGGGCGTGAGATCGGCGAGCGTCAGCTCGCGTCCGGGGTAGCGCCACAGGCTGCCGTCCACCGGCTGGCCGGTCAGTCGTGTCGCCGCCAGCGCGGCCAGCGACAGTCGCGGCGCGCCGGCCGGACCCTCGGGTGCCAGCGATCCGCCGAGGGCGAAGCGGCGCACCATGCCATCCTTGTCCAGATGCAGATTGGCCAGACCGACATGGCCGGGCACGTCCATCTGCGGCAGGGCGAGCAAGAATTCCGGGCTGGGCAAGATGTAGTCCGACGCCTCCCGGCCATCGCCGATGCGGAAGGCAGCGAGCACGATCGCCCCTTGGCTGATCTGGGCAAGAAAGGGTTGATCGAAGTTGCGCAGCCGCGCCGGCACTTCGGCGCCGAGCTTTTCCAGCCAGCGCTGCGGGCTGGAGTTGAGGATGAAATCGACGATCACCAGCCGCGCGCCGGCCTGGCGCAACACGTCGAGGGCGCGGGCGAAATGCGGCGACCAGAAGGCGAGCGGTTCGTCGGAAAAGGCAGCGAGCGACCAATCGTCGACGGTGACCAGCGCGACATGGCGTGGCTCCTGCCGTACACCAGAGAGCGAATGCCACAGATCGGTCTGCACATGCTCGGCATCGCGCAGCCAGCCGCCCTGCCACAGCGTCTCGACGGCCAGTAGGACGACGAGAGCGAGCGCCAGCGTGGCGCGCCAGGAGCGCAGCCCCCGCGCCGTGCCGATCGGGCTGACTTTCATCGCTCAACCGAGAAAAAGCCGATAGGCCGGATTGTCGGTTTCGTCATGATATGGGTAGCCGAGCGAGTGTAAAAACTGGGCGAAGGTATCCATCTCATCCGGCGGCACCTGTAGGCCAACGAGTACCCGCCCGATGTCGGCGCCGTGATTGCGATAGTGAAAAAGGCTGATGTTCCAGTCGCCGCGCATCTGGTCGAGAAAATGCATCAGCGCGCCCGGCCGTTCGGGGAACTCGAAACGGTAGAGCAGTTCGCGGCAGCCGGTCATCGCGTGAGGCGGCGGATGGCCACCGACCATGTAGCGCACATGCAGCTTGGCCATCTCATCGTCGGTGAGATCGAGCGTCGGATATCCGTGACGGCGCAGCACCTCGACCAGCCGGCTGGCTTCAAGTCGGCCCTGCACTTGCACGCCGACGAAGACATGCGCCTGCTGCGCATCGTGATAACGGTAGTTGAACTCGGTGATCGAGCGGTGGCCGATCAGCGCGACGAACTGGCGGTAGGCGCCCGGCTTCTCCGGCAAGGTAACGGCGAGCACCGCTTCGCGTTGCTCGCCGATCTCGGCCCGCTCGGCGACAAAGCGTAGGCGGTCGAAATTCATGTTCGCGCCCGAGGCGACGGCAATGAGCGTCTTGTTCTTCAAACGATGCTGGCGTGCCCAAGCCTTCGCCCCCGCCACCGCCAACGCACCGGCCGGTTCGAGAATCGAGCGCGTATCCTCGAAAACATCCTTGATCGCCGCGCAAATGGCATCGTTATCGACGCGCACGATTTCATCGACATACTGCTGGCAGAGCGCAAACGTGTGTTCGCCGACCTGCTTCACCGCCGCGCCGTCGGCGAACAGGCCGACCTGTTCCAGCGTGATGCGCTTGCCAGCCGCCAGCGAACGCGCCATCGCATCGGCATCGACGGCCTCGACGCCGATGATCTTCGTCTTCGGCCGCAGGCGCTTGACGTAGGCCGCGACGCCGGCGATCAGCCCGCCGCCGCCGACGCAGCAGAACACCGCATCGATCGCATCGGGGTGCTGGCGCAGCAGTTCCATGCCGATCGTGCCCTGACCGGCGATCACCTCGGGATCGTCGAAGGGATGGACGAAGGTCAGCTTCTCTTCCTTCTCCAGCGTGCGCGCATGGCGGCTGGCCTCGTCGAAGGATTCGCCATGCAGCACGACTTCGGCGCCGCGCTTTTGCACCGCATCGACCTTGATTCGCGGCGTCGTCACCGGCATGACGATCACCGCTCGGCAGCCGAGTTTCTGCGCCGCCAGCGCCACGCCCTGGGCGTGGTTGCCGGCCGAGGCGCAGATGACGCCGCGCGCGCGCCGCGCCGCCGACAGGTGGGCCATCTTGTTGTAGGCACCGCGCAGCTTGAAAGAGAACACCGGCTGCATGTCCTCGCGCTTGAGCACAATACGGTTGCCGGCGCGCTGTGACAGGTTGTGCGCCAGATCGAGCGGCGTTTCGATAGCGACGTCATAGACGCGCGCATTGAGGATGCGTTCGAGATAGTCCATCGCGATTCAGAACCGTTGCAGGAGGTGCAAGGCCAGCAGCGCAACGACGGCGAGCGCGAGATGGCGCAGCCACCGCGCCTGACGCTGCTGAACTTCGATCAAACTGCTCAGGCGTTCGTCGAGCGTCGGTTTGGCGAGCGTCTGGTGGATCAGGCGCGGCAGCGCCGGCAAGCTGGCCGGCCAGTTCGGCGCCTCGCGCTGCAGATGTTGCCATAGACCGCGCCAGCCGATCTGCTCGTTCATCCAGCGTTCGAGGAAAGGTTTGGCGGTCTGCCACAGGTCGAGTTCGGGATCGAGCTGGCGGCCCAAGCCCTCGATGTTGAGCAGCGTCTTTTGCAGCAACACGAGCTGCGGCTGCACCTCGATGTTGAAGCGACGCGAGGTCTGGAACAAGCGCAGCAGCACCTTGCCGAACGAGATTTCCTTCAAGGGCTTATCGAAGATCGGCTCGCAGACGGCGCGCACCGCCGCTTCCAGCTCATCGACGCGCGTCTCTTTCGGCGCCCAACCGGATTCGATATGCGCTTCGGCGACACGGCGGTAGTCACGCCGGAAAAAAGCCAGAAAGTTGATCGCCAGATAGTTTTTATCCCGATCGTCGAGCGTGCCCATGATGCCGAAATCGAGCGCGATGTACTGGCCGAAATGCGCGCGATCGGTGGCGACGAGGATGTTGCCTGGATGCATGTCGGCATGGAAGAAGCCATCGCGGAACACTTGGGTGAAGAAAATCTCAACGCCGGCACGCGCCAGCTGCGTCAGATCGACGCCGGCCTCGATCAGTTGGTCGGTGCGGCTGATCGGCACGCCGTGCATGCGCTGCATGACCATCACGCCCGGCGCACACCAGTCCCAGTACACCTCCGGCACACACAAAAGTGCCGAATCGCGGAAATTACGCCGCAGTTGCGAGCAATTCGCGCCCTCGCGCATCAGGTCGAGTTCGTCGTGCAGATGCTTCGAGAACTCGGTCACCACTTCGCGCGGTTTGAGTCGCTTGCCGTCGGACCACAGCTTTTCAAGTAGGCCGGCGAGCAGATCGAGCAGCGCGATGTCGTGTTCGATGATCGGCAACAGGCCCGGCCTGAGCACCTTCACCGCTGCCTCGCGGCCATCGGGCAGCACGGCGAAATGCACCTGCGCCACCGAGGCCGAGGCCACTGGTTCGAACTCGAACGAAGCGAACATGCCCCCCTCGCCGATGAGCGGTTGCCGATAAGCCTTTTCGAGCAGCGCTACGGCCTGATGCGATGGGAAAGGCGGCACGCGATCCTGTAGCCGCGCCAGCTCGTCGGCCAGATCGGGCGAGAGCAGGTCGCGTCGCGTCGATAGCAGCTGGCCGAATTTGACGAAGATCGGCCCGAGCGCTTCGAGCGCCTGACGCAAACGGCGCTCCGGCGGTGCCGACAGGTCGCGCCAAGGCATCAGGCGCGCCAGTTGGGCAAGCCAACGCAGCCGCCCGGTCGGCTCATGGGCGATGATCAGCTCGTCGAGACCGAAGCGGAAAGCGATGCGCAGGATTTTCAGCAAGCGGAAAAAACGCATGATCGTCAAACGCAGCGCGTGCGAGCGCCCACGCCGTGCTCGTCAGGCTGACTTTGGCGCGGCGGTAGACGCAGATCGAAGGCATAGTCGACCGCCGCATGATGAAAGGCCACCGGCCCGTCCGGCAAGGCCTGCACGAACTGGCGCACGAAACCATCGGCCAGACTTGTGGCAGCGGCCCCGGGATCGCGGCGGTTGTCACCAGTTCGACCGCCCCAATCGCGGGCAAGCCCGCTCCCACGGATTTTTTGCACCATCGCGCCCGCCTCGCCCTCGGCGACGATGCGCCCTTGGTGCAGAAAGAAGGCATGGTCGGCCAGCGCCAGCGATTCGGAGACGTCGTAGGTGACGACGATCGACGTCGCACCGAGCGCATCGCCCAGCCGCCTGATCAGGCGGGCGACGACACCCAGCGAAATCGGATCGAGGCCGGCGAAGGGTTCATCGTAAATGAGCAGCGGCGGATCGAGGGCGATGGCGCGCGCCAGCGCCACGCGCCGGCTCATGCCGCCGGAGAGCTCAGCCGGCATCAGCGCCGCCGCGCCGCGCAGTCCGACCGCCTCGAGCTTCAGATGCACCAGATCGCGGATCAGCGCCTCGGACAGGTCGGTCAGCTCGCGCAGCGGAAAAGCGACATTGTCGAATACCGTTAGATCGGAGAAAAGCCCGCCCGCCTGAAACATCATGCCGATACGACGGCGCAGCGCGTAAAGCGCATCGACTTCGAGGTGATGCACGCTTTGGCCGAACAGCCGCACCTCGCCGCGCTGCGGCTTGAGCTGGCCACCGATCAGCTTGAGCAGCGTGCTCTTGCCACAGCCCGAGACACCGAGAATGGTGGACAGCTTGCCTGCCGGGATGGCGAGCGTTATCCCCTGCAATACCGGTGTGTCTTCATAGGCAAAATGCAGGTCGTCGATGACGATGGGCGGTTCGGCATAGGACATCGCGTGCAACGGATTCCGAAAGTCAGCCCGGCCGGCACGGCGGGCAAGTTTGTGCTTCGAGGGCGGTGAGCAGGGCCAGCGCTTCCCCGCGTGCCGTGCCGCAGATCTCGGGCGAGGGCGTAAGGCCCGTGCAGCAGGAGGGCCGCTCGGGATAGCCCCATAGCGCACAGCGCAGGCGCGGCGTCAGATGCCGGCAGCGCACGCCCGCCGGCTTGCCAAGGCTGCTGATCGACGGCGCGATGCAGCAGGCGCCGCAGCAGGGACGGCAGTCCATCACTGGCTCTCCGGCGTCACGAGCTTCAGGCCAACGATGCCGACGACGATCAGCGTCAGGCTGATCGCCCGCAGCAGCGTGCGTGGCTCATCGAACAGCAACATGCCGAGCACTGCCGTGCCCAAAGCGCCGATGCCGGTCCACACTGCATAGGCCGTGCCGACCGGCAGTACCTTGAAGGTCCAGGCGAGCAGCGCCACCGAGACCAGCATCAGCACGACGGTGATCAGCGACGGCCACAGGCGGGTGAAACCGTCGGCATACTTCAGGCCGATCGCCCAGCCGACTTCACACAGGCCAGCCAGACACAAGACCAACCAGGCCATCGCCGGGTTGAGCGTGCTCATGACGCACCTTTCCAGGCGGAGAACACGGCGCGCGCTGCGGCGAAGGTCTGCGCCAGCTCTGCCTCGCCATGCGCTGCCGAGACGAAGCCGGCTTCGAAAGCCGAGGGCGCCAGATAGACCCCTTGCGCCAGCATGGCGTGGAAGAAGCGGTTGAAGGCTTCGCGATCACCGGCCATGACCTCGGCGTAGCGGGTCGGGCAGCGCTCGGCGAAATAAAGACCGAACATGCCGCCCACCGCCTGAGCGCTGAACGGCACGCCGGCCTCGCGGGCGGCAGCGATCAGACCATCGACCAACGCCTGCGTTCGTACGGTGAGCCGGTCGTAAAAGCCCGGCTGCGAGATTTTTTCCAACGTCGCTAGGCCGGCGGCGACCGACAGCGGGTTACCGGAAAGCGTGCCGGCCTGATAGACCGGACCGAGCGGCGCGATTTGCTCCATCACTTCGCGCCGGCCGCCGAAGGCGCCGAGCGGCATGCCGCCGCCGATGACTTTGCCGAAGGTCGACAGATCGGGCGTGATGCCATAGAGCCCCTGCGCCGAGGCGGGGCCGACGCGAAAGCCGGTCATCACTTCGTCGAAGATGAGCAGCGCGCCATGGCGGCTGCACAGCGCGCGTATCGTCGGCAAGAAGTCCTCGTTGGGCTGGACGAGGTTCATGTTGCCGGCCACCGGCTCGACGATGACACAGGCGATCTCATCGCCCTGGCGGGCAAATGCTTCTGCGAGCCCAGCGACGTCGTTGTAATCGAGCACCAGCGTGTGTTTCGCCACATCGGCCGGCACGCCGGCCGAGGAGGGGTGGCCGCAGGTCAGCGCACCAGAGCCGGCCTTGACGAGCAAGCTGTCGGCGTGGCCGTGATAACAGCCTTCGAACTTGACGATCAGGTCGCGGCCGGTAAATCCGCGCGCCAGACGAATCGCGCTCATCACCGCCTCGGTGCCACTGGAGACGAGGCGCACCAGCTCGAGCGAGGGCACGAGCGCACAAAGCTTTTCGGCGAGCAAGATTTCGCCTTCGGTCGGCGCGCCGAAAGTCAGCCCCTTCGACGCGGCGTCCTGCACGGCGCGCACGACCTCGGGGTCGGCATGGCCAAGGATGAGTGGCCCCCAGGAGCCGACGTAGTCGATGTATCGCCGGCCATCGGCATCCCAGACATGGGCGCCGGCGCCGCGCGCAAAGAACAGCGGCGTGCCGCCGACCGAACGGAAGGCGCGCACCGGCGAATTGACGCCGCCGGGAATCGTCTGCTGCGCACGGGCGAAAAGGGTTTCGTTTCGGGTCATCGTGGTTCCTCGAATCGGGTGACGCCAGCGGAGGAAAGCCGGCCTCCAGCAGCGTCACCGATCGCTGCCCGCCGGCTCCCCTCGGGCGTCGTCAGGCAAAAAGTCTCTGAAAGGCCTCGGCGCGGCCCTTGATGTCCATCGCGTCGAACAGATCGGTGATCACCGCCACCATGTCGGCGCCGGCAGCGATCACCTGCCGGGCATTGTCGATGGTGATGCCGCCGATGGCAGCAATGGCCAGACGAGGGAAGCGGCGGCGCGCTTCGGCGAGCACATCGAGCGAAGCGCGTGCCGCTTCCGGCTTGGTATTCGAGGCGAAGATACTGCCGATGCCGATGTAATCGGCGCCGGCGGCCACCGCCGCCTCGGCGCGCGTCAGGTCGTTGTAACAGGAGACGCCGAGCAGGCGGTGCGGGCCGATGGCCTGACGGGCGATGACGATGTCGCCATCGTCGTAGCCGAGATGGGCGCCGTCGGCGCCGATCTCGACGGCCAGCCAGACGTCGTCGTTGATGATCAGGCGGGCGCCGTGGGCGCGACAGATGCGCAATAGCTCGCAGGCTTGGGCGCGCTTGAGGGCCATCGGCGCTTCCTTGTTGCGGTATTGCACCAGCCGCACGCCGCCCGCCAAAGCGGCGCCGACCAGGGCCGACAGCCGCGGCAGCAGCGCATCGTCAGGGGTGATGGCGTAAAGACCGCTGAGCCGGTGCGGCTCAGGCGGCGACTCGGGCAGCGACGAGGCAGGAAATACACTCATGCCGCCCTCGCTGCGCAGGGGGCACCATGCCTGGCGCGCGCCGGTAAAAACTGGCCCATGCCAGGACGAAAACCAGCCGCCAACGCCTGCCAGGTGTAGCGCTGGGCCTGGAGCACCGCTTCGCTGAGCGGCTCACCCAGCGCCAGCCGCGCCGCGATGCACGATGCCAACGTGCAGCCCGAGCCGTGATAACGGCCCGGCAGGCGTGGCCAGCGGTCGCGGCGCAGCACGCCATGCGTGCCATAGAGCACGTTTTCGACCTCCTCGCCCGGCTCGTGCGTGCCGGTGATCAGCACCTGCTCGCAGCCGGCATCGAGCAGCCGGCGGGCGCATTCGGCTAGATCCGGTTCGTCGAGCGGTTTGCCTTCGTCGACCGCCAGGCGGCGGGCTTCGAGGCTGTTGGGGGTGATCAGCGTCGTCTGGGGCAGCAGCAGCGCGAACATCGCAGCGATGATCTCGTCGTCGGCCAGCTGGTCGCCACGGCCGGAGGCGAGCACCGGGTCGAGCACGCGCGGCACGTTTGGGTAGTCGGCCAGCACCTCGGCAATGGCCACTACCGCCTCGATCGAACCAAGCATGCCGAGCTTGAAGGCCGCTACCGGCATGTCCTCCAGTACGGCGCGCGCCTGGTCGCGCACCCATTCACCATCGAGCGCCAGCACGGCCTCGACGCCGGATGTGTCCTGGACGGTGATCGCGGTCACCACCGACAGCGGATGACAACCCTGGGCAGCGATGGTCAGGATGTCGGCCTGCAGGCCGGCGCCGCCGGTCGGGTCGGAAGCGGCAAAACTCAGCACGGCGGGCGGAGGGGATACGTTCATGGCGAAGCCGCGGGGAGTGATGAAGGCGACCGGTGGTGTTGCCGATGCCGCGCGCACGGAAAGGAAAACGCTGAATGAATTGCTGCGCGGGCGCTAGGGCGGCGTTGCGCGGTGCTCGCTCCCTCGCCGATCCACTTGATCGGCTGCGGTCGCTGTGCGCCGCGCCCAGCTCTATCCCGCTCGCGGCTTTCTTCAGCGTTTCCCAAGCCTGGCCGCCAGTCGAGGATCGCCGCCATTCTAACCAATCAAGCTCAGGAGCGAGCAGGCTGATCATGACTGGCGTGGTTGGCTCGATGGCGTAGCATAGGGTACGTGCCATATAGGAACGTAGAAGTTATCAACCCGGCCCTTAACTACCCTGAGCTGCGTAGCAGGCGGCCGGATGGTTGAAATCAGCCTTGACCCGCTCGGGGAGCTTGCTGAGTTGCTCCATGAA
>OGCL01000454.1_pt1 | contig 43847 bp, 40 predicted proteins | sample 1570041 | NCBI WGS metagenome assembly OGCL01 (sample SAMN06266162, study PRJEB24511) | hot springs metagenome | isolation source: Hot spring water | place: South Africa: Limpopo | collected 2015-06-22 | reverse complement strand
CGCGCCGCACGCCAACCTGGGCGAAGGCGGCGCGCCGCCCTCCGCGTCGGACGCAATCCGCGCCGCGCTCGAATTGCTCGGCCGATGACGCGCTTTCTCTATACGCTGGCGATTTGCGCCCTGCTGCCCTGGGCGGCGCTGCATCTGCTGTGGCGCGCGCGCCGTCAGCCGGAATACTTGCGGCACTGGGGCGAGCGTTTCGGCGTCTATCCTGCCGTCCCGCCAGCGCCGACTTTTTGGATTCATGCGGTTTCGGTCGGCGAGACGCGCGCCGCCCAGCCGCTCGTCGCGGCGCTGAAGGCGCGTTATCCCGGCCATCGCATCCTGCTGACACACATGACGCCGACCGGCCGCGCGACGTCCGAGGCATTGTTCGGCGACATGGTGGAGCGCGTTTATCTGCCCTACGACACGCCCTGGGGCGTGCGGCGTTTCCTGCGTCACTTCCGGCCCGAGATCGGCATCGTCATGGAAACCGAGCTGTGGCCGAACCTGATCGCGGCGTGCCAAGAGGACGGCGTGCCGCTCTTGCTCGTCAATGCGCGGCTGTCGGAGAAATCGGCGCGGCGCTACGCGCGCTTTCCGAACCTGACGCGCGCCGCCCTGCAACGGCTCGCGGCGGTCGCCGCGATCGGGGAGGCGGACGCCGAACGCCTGCGGCGACTGGGCGCGCCGGAGGTGAACATCCACGGCAACATGAAATTCGACATCGCGCCGCCCGATGCCTTGCCGGACTTTTGCGCCCGTCTCGGCGGGCGGCCGATCTTTCTCTGCGCCAGCACGCGCGAAGGCGAGGAGGCCTTGATCCTCGATGCGTGGAAAAAAGTCGACGGCGGCAAGACGGCATTGCTCGTCGTCGTGCCGCGCCATCCGCAGCGTTTCGACGAAGTGGCGCGGCTCGTCGCGGCGCGCGGGTTCAAGCTGCAACGGCGATCCGACGGCGCGCCGGTAGCTTCCGACACGCAGGTCTGGTTGGGCGACAGCATGGGCGAACTGTTCGCCTATTACGCCGCCGCCGATGTGGCTTTCGTCGGCGGCAGCCTGCGCGATTTCGGCTGCCAGAACCTCATCGAGCCTTGCGTCGTCGGCACGCCGGCGCTGATCGGCCCGTCGACCTTCAATTTCGCCGACGCGGCGCGCGAGGCGCTGGCGGCCGGCGCGGCGCTTCGGATCGACGGCGCCGCCGCGCTGGTCGAGCAGGCGCTGGCGCTCTTGGCCGACGACGCAAAGAGAAAGGCGATGGGCGAGGCGGGCCGCGCCTTCGCCGCGCGGCATCGCGGCGCGACGGAAAAAACGCTCGCCCTCATCGCGCGCTATATGCCGACGCCGTCATAGATTTCGTCGAGGGGCAGACGGAATTCGAGGCTGACGAGCTCCAGCGCATCACCCGCTTCGAGGATGATCTGTTCCCAGCCGACGTCGCCGATGCGCCGATATACCTCGACGTGTCGGCTGTCCTGCTCGACCAGCACGTATTCCTTCAGGGTCGCGAGCTTGCGGTAGGCGCTCATCTTCTCGCGGCGGTCGATGCCGGCCGTCGATTCTGACAGCACCTCGACCAACACCACCGGCTGATCGATCACCATGTCGTCGGCCGAGAGCCTGTCGAGACGCGGATCGCAACTGACCATCACGTCCGGGTAATAAAAAGCGTTGTCGCGCGCGACCCGCAGCTTCACCCCCTCCATCACCACCCGGCAGGGCGAGTCCTTCAGATGGCTGCGCAAGGCGGAATAAATGCTGCCAGCGATGAGATTGTGGCGAATGCTCGCCCCGGTCATCGCATACATTTCCCCCGCGACATACTCGTGGCGCACCGGGCTTTGCGCCTCGAGGCGCAGGTAGTCTTCCGGCGTAATGGTTTCCAGTTTTCGGTTCAGCATCGCTCCGTCCTCCAGGCGGCGAAACTACTCCAAAAGGGCATTGACCGCGGCGAGATCGTCCTCGCCGAGCGTGCCGGCGGCGGACTTCAGGCGCAGCTGCGCGAGCAGCGTGTCGAGCCGCGCCTTGGCGAGCTTCTGGCGCGTGTCGTAGAGCTGGCTTTGCGCGTTCAGCACGTCGATGTTGATGCGCACGCCGACCTCGTAGCCGAGCTTGTTGGACTCGACGGCGAGCTGCGAGGAAGCGACGCCGGCTTCGAGCGCCTTCACTTGCGCGAGACCGGCATTCACGCCGAGATAGGCCTGGCGCGCGGCGAGCTGGGCCTGGCGGCGCGCATTGTCGAGATCGGCGCGCGCCTTTTCCTGCAAGGCGACGGCCTCGCGTTCCTTCGAGGAAACCGCGCCGCCGGCGTAGAGCGGCAGGGAGAGTTGCAGGCCGATGGCGCTCGATTTGCCGTCGCTGCCGACGCCGGTGGAAATGTTGCCGCCGACCGCGCTGCGACCGTGGGAGGCGACGAGATCGAGGGTCGGATAGTGGCCGGCGCGCTGGCGCTCGATCTCGCGACGGGCGATCTCGAAGCCGGTCTGCGCCTGCTGGACGCCGAGGTTGCCGCCCTCGGCGGATTCGACCCACTTGCCGATATCGTCGGGCTGCGGCTTGCCGATCTGCACGCCGTGCTTGAGCCGCTTGAGGGTTTCCGGCTCCTTGCCGGTCAGCGTGCGCAGCGTCTGACGCTTCACGGCCAGATCGTTTTCGGCGGCGATTTCGGCGGCGACGGCCAGGTCGTAGCGCGCCTGCGCCTCGTGCGTGTCGGTGATCGTCGCCGTGCCGACCTCGAACTGGCGCTTCGCGGCTTCGAGCTGCTCGGTGATCGCGGTCTTCTGCGCCCGCGCCGTGGCCAAGGCCTCCTGCGCGAGCAGCACGTCGAAATAGGCCTGCGTGACGCGCAGGATCAGATCCTGCCCGGCCTGGGCGAACTGCAACTCGGCGAGCGCGGCCGAAAGTTCCGCCTGCCGGTAGCCCACCCAGTTCTGCCAGCGAAACAACGGTTGCGACAGCGAGACGCTCCAGCCGTTGCTGTTGTAGTCGGCGCTGCGCGTGACCGACGGGTTGGTGCGCGAAGTCGAGGAAACCTCGTTCCAGGTCGTATTGGCCGACAGGCCGATGGTCGGCAACAAGCCTGCCTTGCCCTGCGGCAGTTTTTCGAGGCCCGCGTCGCGGGCAGCGCGCGCGGCCGCGTATTGCGCGTCGTAGCCCTGCGCGGCGCGATAGACCTGCAACAGGTCGGCGGCCTGGGCCGTGGCGGCGCAGACCAGCGCGGCGAGAAGGAGAAGGCTGTTTTTCATGCGGAACTCCGGGGGTCAGTAGGTCGGCGTCGTCGGATCGGCATCGCGCGACCAGGCGGCCATGCCGCCGTAGAGATTGATGACATTCGTGAAGCCCTGCTGTTCCAGAAACAGGCCGACCTGGTAGCTGCGCGCACCGTGATGGCAGACGACGACGATCTCGGCATCGCGGTCGAGCTCCATCCAGCGGGCGGGTACCGAGCGCATCGGCATCAGCCGCGCGCCGGGAATGCGTGCGACGTCGAACTCCCAGGGCTCGCGCACGTCGAGCAGCACGGGTTTGGGTCGCGCCGGATCGTCGAGCCAAGCCTTGAGCCGGGTCGCCGCGATCTGCTTCATCAGAACACGAAGGGCCGTGGCGCCGCGCCGCCTTGCAGCATGGCGACCTGGGTTTCCAGCAGATCCGTGGCGAAATACGCGTCTGCGCCGCGCCGCTCGACGCGGCGCAGGCTCATCGCCGGCGGCTGGCCTACGAAAGCAAGCAAGCGACCGCCGACCTTGAGCTGATCGCGCCAGGCCCGCGGAATCTCGCTCACGCCGCCGGCAACGACGATGCAGTCGTAGGGCGCCTGTCCGGGCAGGCCTGCCAGTCCGTCGCCGACGATCACGGACACATTCATGACCCCATCGGCAGCGAGATTGGCGCGCGCCCGTTCGGCCAGCGCGGGATCGATTTCGACCGACCACACTTCGCGCGCCCGCTCGGCCAGCAAGGCGGCCAAATGTCCGGAACCCGTGCCGATCTGCAGCACCCTGGCGTCGAGTCGCAGATGGGCTTCTTCGAGCAGACGGGTTTCCAGCTTCGGCGTCAGCATCGCCGCCGTCTGCGAAAGGGGAATGGCGAGGTCGGCGAACGCAAACGCGCGATAGGGCGCGGGCACGTAGTGCTCGCGGCGGTCGGCGTAGAGCAGCTCGACGGTGTCGGGCGTCATGCGTTCGCAGGTCCTGAGCTGCTGCTGGATCATGTGGCGGCGGGCGAGTTCTTCGTTCATGGCGTTCATGGCGGCTCGGCCAAAGTGGGGAAGGTCGGCGGGAAAATCAAGAGCGGGCATTTTAAGCCCGCCGGCGCATCGCCAGCCAATACAGCAGCGGAATGACGAACAGGGTCAGCACGGTGGAAAACGCCAGACCCCAGATGATCGACTGCGCCACCGGCCCCCACAGCAGCGAATGCCCCGCGAGGCCGAAGGCGAGCGAGAACAGCCCGCCGATGGTCGTCACCGAGGTGATCAGGATCGGCACGACGCGCCGGCGCGCGGCATACACGGCGGCGTGCAGCACGCTCATGCCGCTGGCACGCCGCTCATTGGCGGCGGCGATCAGCACGATGGCGGAATTCACGGCGATGCCGGTCAGCGCGATCACGCCGTAGAGCGTATAAAGCGACAGCGGATTGCGCGAGACGAGCAGGCCGAGCGCCACGCCGGTGAAGGCGAGCGGCACGGTGACGAGGATCAAGAGCGGCTGGAGGTAACTCTTGAACTGCGCGGCGAGGATGAGATAGATCAGGCCGACGCCGAAGGCGAACAGCGCGAACATGGCGTCGAGACTTTCCTTGATGTCGTCGAGCTCGCCGGAAAAATCGAGCGTCACGCCGGGATACTGCGCGGCGACGGCGCGCCAGCCCGCGCGGATGCGCGCGTTGGCCGCCACCGTGTCGGTCACGTCCTTGTCGAGGTCGGCTTCGACCGTAATGGCGCGCATCAGGTTGTAGTGCTTGATGACGCCGGCGCCGCTGCGCGTTTCGGCACGCACCAGGGCGCCCAGCGTCGCGGTTTGCCCGTTGGAAAGCGCGACAGGTGCATCGAGCAGTTGCATGACGTCCGTGCCGACGACGCGACCGCCGCCGGGCTGGGCGGCGCGCACGCGCAGTTCGAGCTTTTCGCCGCGCTCGCGCGTCTGCGCGACGATCTCGCCATCCACATGCAGGCGCACGAGGCGCGCGACGCGTCCGGCATCGAGTCCGGCGGCGGCCAGCGCCTCGCGGTCGAGCTCCAGGATCAGTTGCGACCGTCCCGGCACGTCGTCATCGATCACGTCCTTGGCGCCGGGAATCGCGCGCACGACGGCGAGCAGTGCATCTGCGGCCGCGCGCAATTCGAGCGGATCGTGACCGCGCACGCGCACCTTGACCGGCTTTTCCAGCGGCGGGCCGCCGGAGAGCATGGTGAAGCTGATCTTGCCCGGCGTGGGCACGGCCTCGACATCGGCGCGCATCGCGGCGACGATTTCCCCGACCGCGCGGCCGTTTTCCTGCGGGTTGAGCGAAACGACGACCTGACCGTAGACCTCGCCGTAAAGCGGCTCGACATCGGTGAATTTGACGCCGGCATAGGAGGCGACATTGCGCGCTTCGCCGGCTTGCAGATGTTTCCTGACCGCGGCCTCGACGCGTTCGGTCTGCGCCAGCGTCGATTCGATCGGCGCGCCGGCCGGCATGTCGACGTTGACGTAGAACAGTCGCAGCGGATCGAAGGCGAAGAATTGCACGCGCACCAGGCCGGTCGCGGCTGCCGCGACGGCCAGAGCGAAAAGCATGGCGGCCAGCGCGAGCGAGAGGCGCGGTCGGCGCAGCGCGGCGAGCAGCCAGCGCGAATACCTGACGCGCAGCAGGTGGTTGAACTTCGTGCGCCAGGCGCGTTCGGGCGGCAGGCCGCACCGGCTCACCGCCGCCACATGCGCCGGCAGCATCCAGTAGGCTTCGATCAGACTGATCAGCAGCGCCAGCGTGACGATGAAGGGAATCACGAACATGAACTTGCCGACGATGCCCGGCAACAGCATCAGCGGCAGGAAGGCGGCCATGGTCGTCAACACCGCCGCCGTCACCGGCGCGAACACCTCGCGCAGGGCGGCGATGGCCGCTTCCAGCGCCGCCATGCCGCGCTGCATCCTGTAGTAGATGGCTTCGACCACCACCACGGCATCGTCTACCACCATGCCGAGCGCGATGACGATGCCAAGCAGCACGGAGATATTCACCGTGTAGCCAAGGGCGCCGAGCACGGCGAAGGTTCCGGCCAGCGAGAACGGCAGGCCGATGCCGACCAGCACGGCGATGCGCCCGCCGAGAAACAGCCAGCAACTGCCCAGCACCACCAGCAGGCCGACCAGCGCGTTGGATTCCATGATGCGGATCGACTCGCGCGTTTTCGGCGTCTGGTCGTCGAGCAGTTCCAGACGCACGCCGTCGGCGGCGAGCGCGGGATTTTTCTCGGCGATGAAGGCATTCACGCGCTCGATCAGTTGCAGGGTGTTGACGCGGCTCTTTTTCGTGATCGCCAGCATCACCGCCGGGCGGCCTTCGAAGCTGGCCAGACTGCCGGCGCGCGTGCGGGCGCGCGTCACCCCGGCCACGCTGGACAGCGGCGTGGCCTCGCGCCCCACCGGAATCTGCGCCAGCCGTTCCGGATCGACATGCTCGCCCGCCACGCGCACCAGCCAGGCATCGTGCGACTCGCCGCTTGCCGTCTCGATCTTGCCGGCGAAGGTGTCGCGGAACCAGGCGCGCGCGGCATCGGCGACATCCAGGCCCGACAGGCCGCGGTTGGCCAGCGCCGTCGGATCGAATTCGACCAGGATCTCGGGATCGCGCAGCCCGGTGGCGAAGACCTGATCGATGCCGGACATGCGCTCGAATTCGTCCTTCAGCGCGCGGGCATGGCGGCGCAGCACTTCGTCGCCGGCTTGCCCGGCGACCAGCACCAGGGCGGTCGGGAAGCCGTTCGAGGTCGTCACCTCCATGACGCGCGGCGCGCGCGCCTCCGGCGGCAGCTCGCTGCTTGCCTTGTTCTGGATGTCGCGGCGCAGGTCGTTGATGCGCTTGTCGAACGTCGCGGCGGAAATGTCGCGGAAGCGCACGAGGATGTTCGACACGTTCTCGCGCGAGGACGACATCGCGAAGCGCACGTCAGCCACCCCCTCGATGGCGTCTTCGAGCGGATCGGTGACGCGCTTTTCGACATCCTCGGCCGAGGCGCCGGGCAGCACGGTGGTAATCACCACCCAGTTGAAGTTGATCTCCGGGTCCTGCTCGCGCGGCATCGTCAGATACGCGAACGCCCCGAGCGCCAGCACCACGACGAAGGCGATGTTGGCGAGCGGGTGGTTGTCGAGCAGCCGCCGGTAAAAGCTCATGCCTTATTTGAGCGGCATGCCGTCCCGGAGCGCGTAACGTCCCTGCACGACGATGCGCGCATTCGCCGGCAGGTCGCTTGCCGCCGGGCGCCCTTCCGTCGCCTCGGGCAGCGGATGGAAGCGCGCCCGCCCGCCGTCATCGACGAATACGCCCAGCCGCGCCTCGCGCCGCACCAGCAGCTCGGCAGGCAGATGCGCCTGCGGATCGCGCCAGACGAGCCGCCCTTCGGCGCCCGTCGGCGGGATCGCCGCGACGAAGGCGAAGCGCGCCTCGACGCTGCGCGCGCCGCGATTGACCGTCGGCGAAACGCGCAGCAGTTTGAGCGCATGGCGCTGGCCGGCATATTCGAAAACCGGCGCGGGCGCGACGGCGATCGACTGCGCATCGCGCGGCTGCAACTGCGCGGCCAGCTCCGCCTCGCCGTCCGACACCAGCGTCAGGAGCACGCTGCCCGGCGCAGCCAGTTCGCCGACCTGCCCGCTGCGGGCGCGCACCACGGCGTCGAAGGGCGCCGTCAGCGTATGCTTCGCCAGCGCACGCCGCGCGGTGTCGCGCTGGGCCGTGGCGGCGCGCAGGTCGGCGGCGGCGGCGGCCAGTTCGGTCTCGCGCAAGGTGAGCGCCTCGGCGGAGATGAAATTTTTCTCGCGCAGGGCGCGGGCGCGCTCCGTTTGCGCCCGCGCCTGCGCTTCGCGCGCGGCGGCCTGGGCGAGCGCCGCCTCGGCGCGTTCGAGGGCGAGCTCGGCATCGCGCGGATCGAGCCGGGCGATGAGCGCGCCGCGCCGGACGCGCTGGCCGACATCGACAGGCAGGGCGAGGATGGTCGCCGCCACTTCCGCCGAGATGCGCGCCTCGTTCTTGCCAATGACGGCGGCCGGCGCGCTGCGTTCCGGATGAATGGCCAGTTCGGCGACGCTCGCCTGCGTAAAAGTCGGCGCCGGCAAGACGGCGGCAGGCGGCGCCGCGGCCTCTTCGCCGCAGCCGGCCAGCAACGGCAGGCTCAGGCCTGCCACGACTATCGCTTTCATTGGGGAGGTTCGGTAACACGTCGAAGCCGGCATGATACGTGAGCGCCGCGCCACGCTTCATGCCACATGGCGGCGGAGCGGGAACGAGAAGGCGCCCATGATGCCGCAGACGGCGGCATCTTCCAATGCCGAGAGACAGCCGTTGCACTTTGCTTTTTGCATGTGGCGGCGTATCGCCATAACAATGCGCAAGGAGCAAGCATGCGCACCACCATTCGCAAGATCGGAAATTCGCAGGGCGTTCTCATCCCGAAACCCATGCTGGCCGAGACCGGCCTTGAGGTCGATGTCGACATCTCCGTGGAGAACGGCGCCATCGTCCTGCGCCCCGCATCATGAACGTTTCCAATCCAGACTTTGAACGTCTGCTTTCCTCGACAGACAACTACCGCTTCGGGTCGTTTGCCGCCGTCCCGCCAGCGCCGACTTTTGCCCGGCTTCGCTTACCCCGGCCCGCCGGTCTCCTGTTCGAGAAAGCGGTAGATCGCGTCGAGGCGCGCCACGCCATCGTCGAGTTCGAGGATATGCTGGCGCGTGGTGGGCGGCAGGGGCAGCAGCTCCGCCCAGCGGTCGGCGACCCAGGCGGCATCGTAGAAGCGGTGTGGTGTCGGCGGCGCATCTTCCAGCGCTTCGATGAGCGCGCGCAGCATCGGCACGAGCCGCGCATAATCGCCGGGAATGGGCGTCACCGGCGGGTCGGGCAGGAGATCGACCGCCGCGCGCACCAGTCCATCGGGCTGCGTGCGCCAGTCGAGGACGCGAAAGCGCGTCCCGCCGTGCGTGACGAGGTTGAGGATGCCCAGTTGCGGCATGTCCCAGGCGACGATCGTCGCCAGTGTGCCGACGCGGTGCGGCACGGCGGGGGCGCCGCGTTTCGCCGCCACTTCCTCGCCGTGTTCGAGCAGGCAGACGCCGAAAGGCGCATCGGTGCGCAGGCATTCCTTGACCATGTCCATGTAGCGCGTCTCGAACACGCGCAGTTCCAGCCGGCCGCCGGCATGCAGCACGGTATTGAGCAGGAAGAGCGGGATGTCCATCACTCGCCCCAGCGCGGCAGCAGCGCGTGGGACACGCCGAGGCGGTCGAGGATGCGCGCGACGACGAAGTCAACGAAGCCGCCGATGTCGGCGGGGCGGTGGTAGAAGCCGGGGGAAGGCGGCAGGATGACGGCGCCGGCGCGCGCCAGCTTCAGCATGTTTTCGAGGTGGATGACCGAAAACGGCGTTTCGCGCGGCACGAGGACGAGCGGCTTGCCCTCCTTCAAGGCGACGTCCGCCGCGCGCGTGACGAGATCCTTCGCCGTGCCGGCCGCGATCTCGGCCAGCGTGCCCATCGTGCAGGGACAGATGACATAGGCGTCGGGCGGGTTCGAGCCCGAGGCCGGCGGCGCGTTCCAGTCGTCGCGGCCGAAAACCGTCAGCCGGTTCTCCGTATCGCCAAAGCGCCCGGCCAAAAGGCGCTGCGCCTCGCGCGGCTGCGCCGGCAGCACGAGGTCGGTCTCCTGCTTCGCGACGATCTGTGCGGCCTGCGAATACACGAGCCAGACGCGGCAGCCGGCGGCAAGCAGGCAATCGACGAGACGCAGGCCGTAGGGCAGTCCGGAGGCGCCGGTCCAGGCGACGGCGATGGTTTTCATGGCGTTTCCTTCAACAGGCGGGCGGCGACGAGGCCGTTCACGATACCGAAAACCAGCGCACTGAGGCCAAAGATCGGCACGAGATAGAACACACCGTCGTGCGGCACCAGCCACAGCCGGGCGAGCAGCAACTGCCCGCCAATGTGGGCGAAGGCCGCCAGCACGCTCGCCGTGACCGGGCCGAACCATCGACGCGGCAGCTGCGCGGCCAACGCGAGCGCGGCAAGACTCGTCAGCGCACCGACCAACCCGAGGAAAAAACCCGGCGCGAGAAACTGGCCGACCAGCAGGCTGCCGGCGACGACGCGCAAGAGCGACACCCAGGCCGCCTCGCGCCAGCCGTGACGCCACAATACGATCAGGACGACGATATTGGCCAGGCCGGGCTTGACGCCGGGCAGCGGCGAGGGCAGCGCCGCCTCGGCGACGGTGAGCGCGATGGCCGCCGCCGCGTAGCGCGCGATGCGGCGGTCGGTTTCCGTTACCGACAACTCAATAGTTGAGGCTGTCATGGCTCGGCTCCCGGCCGGAGAGACTCAGGCTCACATGGTTGGGCGCGCAGATGGCGATGGCGTTGGGGCGCGTCAGCCAGCCCTGCTGCACGCAATACTGGCGCGGACCGGGGTCGGAGAGCACGCGCGCACGGCCCGGTGCGATCTCGATCACCGTCTCGCCGATCGGCCCCTTGACCGTGTAGCGCAGCGGGGCGGTGAGCGGATATTCCGCCACCACGCGACCGGCGAGGCGGATCACCGCGCGCTCGGCCTTGCCGCCCGTCCAGAGCAAGGGAAAAGCGAGCGCCACCGCCGCCGCGCCGAGCGACAGGATCGCCCAGTCCCCCGCTCGAACGAGTGCGAGCCAGTCTTTCACTGCGCGAGGGTACGGTGCCGCACCAGCACGCGCGCCTTCGTTCCGCTCTCGTTGCGGAAATGCTGCGCGAGGTTTTCGGCGAACCAGACCGAACGGTGCTGACCGCCGGTGCAGCCGAGCGCGACGGTCAGATACGAGCGGTTGTCGCGGATGTAGGCGGGCAGCCAGTCGGCGACGAAGCGGCGGATGTCCTCGAACATGCGCACGACCTCCGGCTGGCTTTGCAGGAAATCGGCCACGGGCGCGTCGCGCCCGGTCAGCGGCCGCAGCGCCGGGTCGTAGTGGGGATTCGGCAGGCAGCGCACGTCGAAGACGAGGTCGGCATCGAGCGGCAGACCGTGCTTGAAGCCGAAGGACTCGAACAGCAGCGTCAATCCGTCGCCGCCATTTGGCGCGACGAAGTCCCGGATCATCGTGCGCAGCGCGTTGGGGTGCAGGTGGCTCGTGTCGAGGCGATGTCCCAGCCCCATCAAGGCATCGAGGGCCTCGCGCTCCTGCGCGATGGCCTCTTCGAGCGTGCGTTCGCCGACGGCGAGCGGGTGGCGGCGGCGCGTCTCGGAAAAGCGCTGGATCAGCACCTCGTCGCGCGCGTCGAGGAAGACGAAGCGCACCGCGACGCCGCCCGCTTCGAGCTGGCGCAGCTGCGCCGGCAGGGCGGCGATCGAGGCGCCGCCGCGCATGTCGATCGCCACGGCGACGCGCTCTGCGCCTTCGCGCAACAGGTGGCCGGTCAGCCCGGCGAGCAGCGCCGCCGGCAGGTTGTCGACGCAGTAGTAGCCGGCATCCTCCAGCACGTTCAGCGCGATGGATTTGCCGGAACCCGAAAGGCCGCTGATGAGGACGAGTTGCATGCGGAGGCGCAAAGGCGAAGGTGCGCGCTATGGTAGCATCGGCGTCCTCCATCTAACGCCCTCCGGGACGATGCAGCCCAGCTGGAAGACCCGCCCCGCCGCGGTCGGCGCGCCCGCCCGACTTCGTGCCTGGCTCGCCGATCCCGGCTCGCTCACCGCGCGCATCCTCGCGCGCTGCACTGATTTCCGCGTGCGCGTGCTGTGCGAAAAGCACGCCCGGCCCTTCGCCGACGAGCGCGCCCTCATCGGCCTTCCCCCGCGTCGGCACGCCTGGACACGCGAAGTGTTGCTCGTCGCCGACGGCGTTCCAGTCGTCTTCGCCCACAGCGTGCTGGCGCCCGCCGACCTCACCGGCGCCTGGCACATGGCGCGCGCCATCGGCTCGCGCCCCTTGGGCGCGGCACTCTTCGCCGATCCTGGCATCCGGCGCGGCGTCCTCGCCACCGCGCGCCTGACGGCGGCGCACCCGCTGCACCGACGCGCCTGCGCGGCGGTGGGCCTCGATCTGCCCACGCTCTGGGCGCGCCGCTCGCTTTTCTGCCGCCTGGAGCGCCCGCTACTCGTCACCGAGGCGTTTCTGCCAGGGATCGCGCGCCTGGGCTAGATTGCTGGGCGATCCAGACCCCGGCGATCACGAGCGCCCCTTGCAGCATGGCGGCGGGAAGCCACCCCAGCGTCGTGACGACGAGACGCATGCAGGCGAGGATGTTGCGGTGCAACATGAGGTCGGGCTTTTCGGTTATGATGGGGGGCTGAAACAGGTCGCGCAGTGAAGGAACCTTTCCGCAGCGACGCAACGCACACCCGCTCATGCCGATCAGCCACCCTTTCGATTCGCCGCCCGCCGCGGGCGTCGCCTTTCCTGTCGCGCCGGGCATCGCCTGGCTGCGCATGCCCTTGCCCTTCGCGCTCGATCACATCAACCTGTGGCTCCTCGACGACGGGCCAGCCTCTGTGGCCGTCGATGCCGGCATCGCGCTCGATGCGGTCAGGGACGCCTGGAAGTCGGCGCTGGCGGGACGGCGGCTGACCCGCCAGATCGTCACGCATTTCCACCCCGACCACCTCGGCCTGGCCGCCTGGCTGGAGGCTGAAACCGGCGCGCCGCTGTGGATGAGCCAGGGCGACTATCTGACCGCACAGGCTGTTGCCGCCGGCCTACCGCCGTTCGACATTCCGACGTTGGTCACCTTCTTCCGCCGTCACGGTCTCGATGCCGCCGGCTGCGAGGCCCTCGACCGGCGCGGCAACGCCTACCGGCGCGGTGTGCCGGCGATTCCGGACAGTTTCCGGCGCCTGCGCGAGGGCGACAGCCTCGTCATCGGCGGTCGCCACTGGCGCGTCATCGTCGGCCACGGCCACGCCCCCGAACACGTCAGCCTTTACTGCGAGGCCCTGCGCGTGCTGATCTCCGGCGACATGCTGCTGCCGCGCATCTCGACCAACATCAGCGTCTTTGCCGCCTGTCCGGACGACGACTCGCTCGGCGACTTTCTCGCCTCGCTCGAACGCCTGAAAATGCTGCCCGCCGACACCCTCGTGCTGCCCTCGCACGGCCTGCCCTTCCGCGGCGTGCACGAGCGCATCGCCCAGTTGCGCGACCACCACGCCGTGCGCTGCGCCGACCTGTGTGCCGCCTGTGGGACGCGCCCCGCGAGCGCCGCCGAGCTGATCCCGACACTGTTCGGTCGGCCGATCGCCGACGCCCACCAGATCATGTTCGCCATGGGCGAGGCCATCGCTCACCTCAATCACCTCGAGCGCCAAGGGCTTGTGCGTCGCGTGACGGAGGACGGCGTCATCCGCTATGCTTCGCCGCACGACAATAAACCTGACTGAGGGAGAACACGCCATGCCGCAAACCGCAGAAACAGAAAAACCCGCCCTACCCGACCCGCAGGAAATCGCCAAGATCTATGCCGAGGTCGCGCAGCGCGCCTCGAAGCTGATCACCGAGCATGCGCAGCGGCAGGCAAAAAAAGGCATCGTCCCGCCGCAGGACGAACTGGGCGTCGCCCAGGCCTTCATGGACATGATGGCCAAGCTGCTCGCCAACCCCTATCAGCTCGCCCAAGCGCAGATGAACCTCGTCTGGGACTATTTCTCGCTCTGGCAGCACTCGATGCTGCGCTTCATGGGGCTTTCCGCGCCGCCGGTCGCCACGCCGGCCAAGGGCGACAAGCGCTTCAAGGACGAGCAATGGGAAGAACACTTCCTGTTCGATTTCATCAAGCAGTCCTACCTCATCACCGCGCGCCACATCCACGATGCGGTCTGCTGCGTGAAGGGCCTCGACAGCCACACCCAGGACAAGGTGAACTTCTACACGCGCCAGTTCATCGACGCGATGTCGCCGTCGAACTTCGTCGCCACCAATCCCGAGGTTTTCCGCGAGACCCTCAAGTCGCACGGCCAGAACCTGCTCAAGGGCTTCAACAACCTGCTGCGGGACATCGAGGAGGGCAACGGCCAGCTGCGCGTCAGGATGACCGACAGCGCGGCCTTCGAACTCGGCAAGAATGTCGCCACCACGCCGGGCAAGGTGGTGTTCCAGAACGATCTGTTCCAGCTGCTGCAATACGCGCCGACCACCCAGACGCAGTTCAAGCGACCGCTGTTGATCGTGCCGCCGTGGATCAACAAATACTACATCCTCGACCTGCGCGAAAAGAACTCCTACATCAAGTGGGCGCTCGACCAGGGACACACGGTGTTCTGCATCTCGTGGGTCAATCCGGACGAACGCCTGGCGCAGAAGAGCTTCGAGGACTACGTCTTCGAGGGCGCGCTGACGGCGATCAACAAGATCGTCGAGCAGACCGGCGAGAAGGAGATCAACGCCGCCGGCTACTGCCTCGGCGGCACGCTGCTCGCCACGACGACCGCCTACATGGCGGCCAAGAAGGACAAGCGGCTGGCCTCGGTCACTTTCTTCACGACGATGCTCGATTTCTCGATCCCCGGCGAACTGGGCGTGTTCATCGACGAGCAGCAGGTCTCTGGCCTCGAGAAGAAGATGAGCGAGCGCGGCTACCTCGAAGGCAGCGAGATGGCCGGCGCCTTCAACATGCTGCGCGCCAACGACCTGATCTGGTCCTTCGTCGTGAATAACTACCTGCTCGGCAAAGATCCCTTCCCCTTCGATCTGCTCTACTGGAACTCCGATTCCACGCGCATGCCGGCGGCGATGCACAGCTTCTACCTGCGCAACATGTACATGAAGAACCTGCTCAAGGAGCCGGGCGGCATCATGATCGGCGACGTCGAGATCGATCTCAGGAAGATCAAGACGCCGGCCTACTTCATTTCCACCATCGAAGATCACATCGCGCCCTGGCAGAGCACCTATCTGGGCGCCAAACTGTTTGCCGGCCCGACCAGGTTCGTGCTCGGCGGCTCCGGCCACATCGCCGGCATCGTCAATCCGCCCGCCGCGAACAAGTATGGCTACTGGACCAACCCGGCAAAGGCCTTGCCGGCCACCACCGAGGAGTTTTTCGCCGGCGCGCAGCAGCACGAGGGCTCCTGGTGGGGCGACTGGCAGGGCTGGGTGACGGCGCTCGACGACGCGACCGTGCCGGCGCGCGATCCGGCCACAGGTCGGCTCGGCGTCATCGAGGATGCGCCCGGCTCCTACGTCAAGTTCCGCCTGGATCGGCAGAAGACGTCTTGAGCGATGTGCGGGGAGGCGTTTCACGCCGGACGAGACGCTCGCCGCCGTCCCGCCGGCGCCGACTTTCAGACCCTGAAGCGCCCCACCAGACCGTCCAGGCGCGCGGCGTACTCGGCGAGCTGGCCGACCACCTCGCGCGTCTCGGCGATGATGTCGCGCAGCTTGGCGGCAAAGCGGTTGAAGGCCGAGGAAATCTCGCCGATCTCGTCGCGCGTGTCGGCCTGCAGGCGGAACGTCAGATCGCCCTGGCCGCCGGCCAGCTCGACCATCGAGTCGTGGAGCGTGTCCAGATGGCGCAGCTTGTCGAACAGCAGCCGGACCATCACGACCGATATGGCGATGATCGCGACGAACAGCGCGACGTAGCCCCACATCTGCAGGAAACGCAGCCGCTCGTCTTCGTGCATGGGGCCTATACCGCCGCCTGGTGCTGGGAGGAGCATTTCCTGCCCTTCTTCGCCGCGGCCGGGTTTCATTGCCTGGCGCCGAGTCTGTCCGGCCACGGCGGCAGCCGCGGGCGCGAGCGGCTCGATCAACTGTCGATCGACGACTACGTTGCCGACCTGGTCGAAACGGTTGCGCCTTTGCCCGCGCCGCCGGTACTCATCGGCCACTCGATGGGCGGCTTCGTCGTGCAGAAATACCTCGAACGCCACCCGGCTGCCGCGGCCGTGCTGATGTGCTCGGTGCCGCCGCAGGGACTCGCGGCGCCGGCTTTCGGCATGCTGTTCGGCCGACCGCGGCTGTTCGCCGACCTGAACCGTCTGATGGGCGGCGGCGCAGTCGCCGCGGACAGCCTCGCGGAGGCCCTCTTCGCCCAGCCGGTCGCGCCGGAAGCGCTGGCGCGCTATCTGCGTCTGGCGCAGCCCGAGTCGCACCGCGCGATCTGGGACATGATGCTGTTCAATCTGCCGCGACCGGAGAAGGTGCTGGCGCACCTGCCCCGCGGTCGCGCCGACCTCCGTGTGGTCGGCGCCGAGCGCGACCTCATCATCCCCGCCTCGCTGGTAGAGATGACGGCGCGCAGCTACGGCGTCGCCGCCACCATCCACCGCGGCATGGGCCACGGCCTGATGCTCGAACGCGACTGGCGCACCGTGGCACAGGATATCCTCGACTGGCTGACATCCCGCGCCAAGTGAGGGATCACTCTTCCAGCAGGCTTCTCAGCATCCAGGCGGTCTTTTCATGCACTTCCAGACGCTGGGTGAGCAGATCCATCGTCGGCTGGTCGTTGGCCTTCTCGACGACCGGGAAAAGGCTGCGCGCCGTGCGTGCGGTGGCTTCCTGCGCGTCGACCAGGAGGCGGATCATCTCGGTCGCCTTCGGCGTCCCGGAAACTTCCTCGATGGAAGCCAGACGGGCGTATTCCTTGAACGTGCCGGGCGCCGGATGGCCCAGCGCGCGGATGCGCTCGGCGATCATGTCGAGGGCGTTCCACTGCTCCGTATATTGCGCCATGAACATCGCGTGCAGGGTGTTGAACATCGGCCCGGTGACGTTCCAGTGGAAGTTGTGCGTCATCAGATAGAGCGAGAAGCTGTCGGCGAGCAGCTTCGACAACCCTTGGGCGATCTTTGCGCGGTCGGCGTCGGAGATGCCGATGTCGATGTGGGGGGCGGATGTTTTCTTGGCCATGATGCGCTCCTTTCGTCGATAACGTTGCGGATGAGCGTATTTTGCGGCGCGCCGGGACGGCAGGCAAATGGATTGCGGCAATGCGCGCGATAGCCCGCGTCTATTTGACGGGACGTGTGCCAGGCAGCTTGCAGTCGAGCAGTGCGTGGCGCAGGAGATCAATGGCCTGGTGGCGCGGAAAGCTCGCGCGCCAGACCAGGCCGACGCGGCGCGCCGGCTGCGGCTCGGCGAAGGGACGCACGCGCAGCAGCGCATCGTTCGCCGCGATGCCATCGACGGCGGAGGCAGGCATGACGGCAATGCCCACGCCCGAGGCCACCATCAGGCGAATGGTCTCCAGCGATGAGCCCTCGATCACCTGGGGCCCGCCGGCGCCGGCGCGGCTGCACAGGTCGAGCACCTGATCGCGGAAACAATTGCCGCGCCCAAGCATCAGCAGCGGCTCTTCGAGCAGGCGACCGGCATCGATGCGCTTTTGCCTGGCCCACGCATGCCCGGCCGGCGTCAGCACGCGAAAGACTTCGTCATACACCGGCTGGGCGACGAGTCCCGGCTCGGCGAGCGGCAAGGCCAGCACCGCCACGTCGAGCTCGCTGCCTTTCAGCGCCTCGACCAGCTTGTGGGTGAAGTTCTCCTGGAGCATCAGCGGCATTTTCGGCGCGCGCTCGCGCAAGAGCGGCACCAGGCGCGGCAGGAGATAGGGGCCGATGGTGTGGATGGCGCCCAGGCGCAGCGGGCCGGCGAGCGGATCGCCCGCCGTGTCGGCGAGCTCCTTCACTCGCGCCGCCTCGGCGAGCACCTTCTCGGCCTGCCTGACGATCGGTTCGCCGGCGGGCGTCACGCTGATTTCGCTCTGGCCGCGCTCGAAGAGGATCACGCCCAGCTCGTCTTCGAGTTTCTTGACGGCCACCGAGAGGGTCGGCTGGGCGACGAAGCATTTTTCCGCCGCGCGGCCGAAATGTTTCTCGCGCGCCAGCGCAACGATGTAGCGAAGTTCGGTCAGGGTCATAATGGCGATTATGCCGGATGCGCCGCAATCCTTCATTCGCGCCCTCGCCTTTCCCGGGCGCGTCGATGTCGTCGAAACGCACATTTCCTGGGTGCTGCTCGCGGGCGAGTTCGCGTACAAGATCAAGAAGCCGGTGACTCTGCCCTTCCTCGACTACGGCGACGTGGACAAGCGCCGCGCCTGCTGCCACGAGGAGCTGCGCCTCAATCGACGTTTCGCACTCGATCTCTACCTCGACGTTATCGAGCTTGACGGCGAGCCGGCCGTGAAGATGCGCCGTTTCGACGAGCGCCTGCGCCTCGACCACGTCTGCGCGCACGGCGACCTCACCGACGCGCAGCTTTCCGCCTTCGCCCGCGACATCGCCGCCTTTCAGGCCAGCGCCGCCGTCTTGCCCGCGCCGACCAGCCCGAAGGGCGCAGGACGCCACGCAGTGGCGGTCCCGAGCGCAGCGAGGGATTCGACTATGTCGAACACTTTTGGCGCGCCAGACACCATTCGCGCCGATGCGCTGGAAAACTTCGAGGAGCTCGAACGCCTGCAACCAGACGCGGCGAAAACACTCGCCGCGCTCAGGCGCTGGACGGAGGAAGAATTCGCCCGACGAGAGAGCGACTTCTCCCGTCGCAAGGCTCGAGGCCGTGTGCGCGAAGGCCATGGCGACCTGCATCTGGGCAACCTCGTGTTGCTCGACGGACGCATCGTGCCCTTCGACGGTATCGAGTTCAACGCCGGTTTCCGCTGCATCGACGTGGCCAGCGAAATCGCCTTCACGCTGCTCGATCTGCTCGACCACGGGCAGCCTGGGCTGGCGAGCTGGCTGCTATCGGAATGGCTGGCCTGGAGCGGCGATTTCGACGCGTTGACGGTGCTGCGCTTCTATCTCGTCTATCGCGCCCTGGTGCGCGCCAAGGTCACCGCGTTGCAGGACAAGGCCGGCGAATGCGCCGGCTATCTGGCCCTCGCCCATCGCCTCACGACGCCGAGCGCTCCCACGCTGACAATCACCTGCGGTCCCTCGGGCAGCGGCAAGACCTGGGCCTCCGGTCGCCGTCTCGCCAGCGCCGACTTTTTGCACACCGTGCGCATCCGCTCCGATGTAGAGCGAAAGCGCCTGTTCGGTCTCGCGCCGGACGAGCCCAGCGGCGGCACGATCTATTCGCCCGAGGCGACGCAGCGCACTTACGCGCGGCTGGGCGAGCTGGCCGAGCAGGCGCTGGCGGCCGGCTGGTCGGTCATCGTCGATGCCGCCTTTCTCAAGCGCGCCGAGCGCGACGCCTTTCGCGCGCTGGCCTGCCGGCTCGGCTGTCTCTGCGAGCTGATGGTCTGCACGGCCCCGCCGGAAGAACTGGAGCAACGCCTGATCGCACGGCGCGGCGACGCTTCGGAAGCCACGCCCGAGGTGATGCGCCAGCAGCTGGAATGGCTGGAGGCGCCCGGAGCAGACGAAATCGCCGGCGGAGCATAGAATGGGGCCGAAAACGATTTCATTCCCCATGCGCCTGACCGTCCGCCACAAACTGCTGCTGCTGCTCGGCGGCTCGCTGACTGCAGCAATGCTCTTGGTGGCCGTCATGCTGACTTGGCTGATCGGCCGGCACCACGACAGTGTCGCCGTCCAGCGCACCCATGATCTGGTAGTGGAATTCCGCGAGCGCCTCACGCGCCAGCAAGCCGCCCTGACGGAGCAGGTCGCGGGGCTGGCCGCGCGCAAGGACATCATCGCCAGCCTTGCGTTGCTCACCCATTACACCGCGCAAAGCGTGCCGCAAAGCCTCGCCGTCGATGCGGAAAGGCTGCGGCTCGCGCAGCTCATCGATGACCGCGCCGGCCCATCGGTCGCCATCGCCGCCTACGACGGCGGCGACCGCGCCATCCGGCCCGGCGACGGCACGCTCGCCACCGCCCTCCCCCGGGGCGACGCGCCCGTCACCCGCCTCGTCCGCAAGAAACGCACGCTCGTGCTGGAAAGCTGGGTACCGGTCACGCGCCACCTCGGCGAAGCGCGGGAGACGGTCGGCTGGCTGCACGCCACGCAACCCTTCGATTGGTCAAGTTTCGACCAGGTGGCGGCGCTGCGCGGCATGCGCGGAGGGCTCTTGTTTTCCGGGCATTTTGCAAGCGACAACGCTTTCGGCCTGAGCCCCGGCGCGCTGTCCAAGGCGCCGCCCCTGTCGGCGATAACGACCGATCCTGACGCCGGCACTACCGGCCGGCTCAGGCAAGACGACCGCTACCTGCACATCACGACGCTTGAGCTGGCCGACGGAGAAAAGGCGTGGATCGTCGTGCAGCTCGATGCCAAGAGCGCCAAGGAGGAGCAGGCGCGCGCCCAGGGCATCGTCCTCAAGGTGCTGGCCGGTTCGCTGCTTTTGGCGATTCCCTTCGCCGGCTGGCTCGAACGCCGCTGGATCGGCGACCCTTTAGAGACGCTGCGCTCCGGCGTGCACGAATATGCGCAGGGCAATCTCGACAAAACGATCGTGCTCAGAACCGGCGACGAATTCGAATCGCTGGCGGAAGACTTCAATCTGCTCGCCGTGGCGTTGCGGGTGCGCGAGATCGCCATCCGCGAGGCCGAGGAACGCTGGCAGTTCGCCCTCGACGGCGCCGGCCACGGCGTCTGGGATCGCAACCTGTCGACCGGTCGCGTCTACTTCTCGCCGCTGTGGAAATCGATGCTCGGCTATGCCGACGACGAAATCGCCAACCGCTTCGAGGAATGGGAAAGCCGCCTGCATCCCGAAGACCGCGCCGCCACGCTCGCCGCGCTGGAGCGGCACATATCGGGGGAGGCGCCGGCCTACACGGCGGTGTTCCGCATGCGCCACAAGAGCGGCGAATGGCGCTGGATCTTCGCGCGCGGACAGATCGTCGAGCGCGATCGCGCGGGCAAGCCCCTGCGCCTGATCGGCACCCAGACCGACATCACCGAGCGCGTCGCCGCCGAGCAGACGATCCGCGAGGCGGCGACGGTATTCGACGCCACCAGCGAGGCGATCATGATCACCGATGCCCAGGGGGTCATCAAGCGCGTCAACAGCGCTTTCACCGCCATCACCGGCTACTCCCCGGCCGAGGCGATCGGCCGCAAGCCCGCGCTGCTGCAGTCCGACCGGCAGGACGATGCCTTCTACAAGGCGCTCTGGCAATCCCTGCTCACCAAGGGCCACTGGGAAGGCGAAATCTGGAACCGCCGCAAGAACGGCGAAGTGTTTCCGGTCTGGGAGACCATCTCCGCGGTGCGCAACACCGAAGGCGAGATCGTCGAGTTCGTTGCCCTGTTTGCCGACATCACGCAGAAAAAACGCAGCGAGGAGGAGATCGCCTACCGCGCCAACTACGATGCGCTCACCGGCCTGCCGAACCGCAACCTGCTGACCGAACGCCTTGGCCAGGCGATGAAGCAGGCGCGGCGCGAGGGCGCGCGCGTCGCCGTGATGTTCGTCGATCTCGACTTCTTCAAACAGGTCAATGACACGCTCGGCCACGCCATGGGCGACCGCCTGCTCCAGGCCGTCGCCGAGCGCATGCGCCAGTGCGTACGCGAGACTGATACCATCGCCCGCCAGGGCGGCGACGAGTTCGTCGTCCTGCTCGCCGGCATCGAGGATTCCGCCGCGGCGGGCCTGGTAGCCGACAAGATCCTCGGTCAGCTGTGCGCGCCCTTCGTCATCGACGGCAACGAGATCCACATCGGCGCCTCGATCGGCATCACGCTGTTTCCCGACGACGGTCGCGACATCGAAACCCTGTTCCGCAACGCCGACCTGGCGATGTATCGCGCCAAGGACGCCGGGCGCAACAACGCCCAATTCTTCGAAATGACGATGACCTCGGCCGCCATCGAGCGACGCGCCATGGAAGCCGACTTGCGCGGCGCGATCGCGCGCAAGGAGTTCACGCTTTTCTACCAGCCGGTCATCGATCTGGCCGCCGGCGGTCGCATCGTCGGCGCCGAAGCGCTGTTGCGCTGGCATCGTCCGGAACGCGGCTTCGTGCCTCCGGACCGTTTCGTGCCGCTGGCCGAGGAAACCGGCCTGATCCGCGACCTCGGCGCCTGGGTGTTCGCCGAAGCCTGTCGGCAACTGGCGGTCTGGCAGGCCGCCGGCCACCGCCTCACGCTCGCCATCAACGTTTCGGTGCGTCAGCTGCCGGAGGCGTTCTCGGTCGCGCACATCCTCGCGACGCTCGCCGAGCATCGCCTGTCGCCACAGCAGATCGTGCTCGAAATCACTGAGGGCGTGCTGCTTGCCGATTCGCCGGCCATCAAGGAATGGTTCGTCGCGGCGGCCGGCGCCGGCCTGGCGCTCGCCATCGACGACTTCGGCACCGGCTATTCCTCGCTCGCCTATCTCAAGCGCTTCCCGGTCCATCATGTCAAGATCGACAAGGAGTTCGTACGCGACATGGCGAGCGACCCGGCCGACCGCGCACTGGTCGAAGCCATCCTCGCCATGGCCCACAGCCTTGGCCTCTCGGTCGTCGCCGAGGGCGTCGAAACCCAGGAACAGGCCTGCCTGCTCGCCACCGGCGCCTGCGAGTTCGCGCAGGGCTATCTCTATGGGCGACCCGGCGACGCGGCCGCCTTCGAGCGATTGCTGGCGGTTCAGTCCCCGGCGGGCGCCCAGGTCGCGCGCTCGTAATCCGCGCCGCGGTCGAGCGCGTCGATGAGCCGGATGCGCCGGCTGCCTTCCGCTACGCTCCAGGCCTCGAAGATGCGGTTGGCCTTGAAGCTACCGGGCGGCAGCACTGCGCAGGCGGGCAGTTCGAGCGCCGTCACCGGCGGCAGGAGAAAGCCGGGCCGCCAGGGATCGCGTTCGGCCTGGACGCCGGTGGCGCGCACCGCGACCGGGGTGGGTTTGCCCGGAAACAGTTGGATGCCGGCAGTCATCGCCTCTCCCCTCACCTGCGCCCAGCGCACCGCGCCGAGCAGCAGCCCGCTCGCGCCGGCGGGCCGAACGGCGACGAGCTGACCGACGGCGAGCCGTCCGCCGGCCTGCTTCAAGGCCCGTTCGAGCCGCAGGCCGCCGGAAGACTGGTCGATCATGCCCCAGTCTTCCACCACCTCCCAGTTTTCGAGCTGGTAGCCGTGATTGCGGCTGTATTCGTCCTCGAAGCGCTCGGCGACGCGGTCGAAGGTCGCCAGTTCCTCGCGCTGGCGGCGCAGCAGGTCGACGGTCGGAGCCTCCGGCGACTTGAACGGCTGGCTGCCCGACAGGTAGTAGTGGATCGCATCGACACCGACGACGAAGCGGCAGGCGCCGTGCATCGGATGGCGCTCATGGCGGCGCAGCACCCCCCCCTTCACCCAGCGCGGATAGATGCGGCGCAGCGCTTCGCCGCACGCCGGCTGCGGGCAATCTTCGCCGAGGCCGAGCTTTTCCGGGGTGTTGTTTTCGCCGCCCTCGGCGAGCCGCTTCAGGCGCGTCTTGAGGCTCTTGCGCAGTTCGGCGGTATCGAGCCAGCGCGCGTTCGGTCCGCTGTAGGGGCGAAAGCGCGCTGGCGCGTCGCTGGCGAGATCGACCGACAGCGGCAGCGCCGGCGATTCCGGCGGCAGGCTCGCCAGCACGCTGACCTTGGCGGCCCAGCGCCGCGCCCAGCGCATCACCCAGCCCTGCTGGCGCGGCGTCATTTCGTGCAGGCTGCCGGCGGCCAACAACAGAATCTCGACGTAGGCATCGGCCACTGTCGCCGCCGGGCCATCGCGCAGGGGGTCGGCGACGGCCAGCCCGGCGACGTCGAGCTTCTCCGCCACCGCATACGCGGCATGCACGCGCCGCCACAACAGGCCTTCGGGCTGCATGCCGGCACGTATCAGATCGACGTAATCGCGGTGCAATGCCGCCAGCGTGCGCGCGCAGACCCGCGCAGCCTCGGCGGGGTCGCCGCTGGCCGGGCGTCCGCTCAGGCAATGCAGATAGCCGGTGGCGAGCGCCTGCCAGAGGGTGTGGACGCTGTCGAAGGCCGCCTGCTCGGGAGGCGCGAGCGGCAGGGGACGACCGGAGAACTTGCGGGCGACCTCTTCCTGAACGAAATACACGGGCTCGCGCAGCAATTCGAGCAGCGCAAGCCGCGTCGCGGCATCAAGGGTGAAGCGGTTCATCAGGTGCAGCTGGCGCAACAGTTGCGCCTGCACCTGGACGGGATTGCCCATCGGCAGGGCGGCGCACCAGGCGCGGCAGGCGAGCGCTTCGGTGAAGGCCGGCGGCTGTTCGTTACCAGTGCTGGGAAGCTCGACATTCATACCGACTCCTCGATTTCGGCAAGCGCGGCGACGAAAGCCGCCCGCAATGCGGCATCGTCGGGAACGGCGCGCGCGCGGGACGGCCGCGCCGCCGCGGCCCAGATCGGCGCCGGAAAATGGCTGTCGTCCGTCCAGCGCGGAATCACGTGCCAGTGCAGATGCGGCACGACGTTGCCCAGGCTGGCCAGGTTGATCTTGTCGGGACGCACGACGGCGCGCACCGCGCGCTCGACGGCATTGACTACTGCGAGCAGATGGCTGCGCTCGGCAGCCGTCAGATCCGACATCTCGGCCACATGGGCATTCCACACCACGCGACAGAGCCCGGGAAAGGCGACGCCCTCGGCGCCGCCGACGCGCACGACGCGGCAGCGCCCGTCCTGCCAGAGGAGTTCGCCGCCGGAGTCTTCGCAAAGCGCGCATGCCGTCATGTGGGGAAGATAGCAAAAATCGCGCGGCGCCGAGAACATCGTCTCCGTCCCCAGCGGGCCGTTCTCGCCGAGCGGCCAGCCAGCGCTGGCGGGGCGCCGTCCCGCCAGCGCCGACTTTCAGACCTCCCGGGTGACGACCTCGCCCCGGAGGCTGTGCGGCAGCGCGGCCGTGATCGTCACCCCGACGAAGCGGCCGATCAGCCGTTCGCCGCCCTTGAAATTCACCACGCGGTTGTTGGCGGTGCGGCCGGCGAGTTCGTCGGCATCCTTCTTGGCGCGGCCCTCGACCAGCACCTGCTGCACCGTGCCGACCATCGACTGCGAGACGGCAAACGCCAGCTCGTCGATGCGCTTTTGCAGGCGCATCAGCCGCTCGGTCTTCAGTTCCGCCGGCGTGTCGTCGGCCATCTCGGCGGCCGGCGTGCCGGGGCGCGGGCTGAAGACGAACGAGAAGCTCGCGTCGAAGCCGATCTCGTCGATGAGCTTCATCGTTTTCTCGAAGTCCTCTTCCGTTTCGCCGGGAAAGCCGACGATGAAGTCGGTGGAGAGCGACAGTTCCGGCCGCGCGGCCTTGAGCTTCCTCACGACCGACTTGTATTCGAGCACCGTGTAGCCGCGCTTCATCGCCGCGAGGATGCGGTCGGAGCCGGACTGCACCGGCAGATGCAGATGCGGCGCGAGCTTCGGAATGGTGCGGAAGCAGTCGATCAGCCGCTCGCTCATCTCGCAGGGGTGAGAGGTCGTGAAACGGATGCGCTCGATCTCGGGAAGCGCCGCCACCGCGTCGAGCAGGAAGGCGAGATCGACGGTGTCGCCGTCCGCCGTTTCGCCGCGATAGGCATTCACGTTCTGGCCCAGGAGCGTCACCTCGCGCACGCCCTGCTTGATGAGCGCGGCGATCTCGCGCATCACGTCCGCGAAGGGCCGCGACACCTCGTCGCCGCGCGTGTAGGGCACGATGCAATAGGTGCAGAACTTCGAGCAGCCCTCCATCACCGAGACGAAGGCGCTGCTGCCTGCCTCGACGCGCGCCTGCGGCAGGCGGTCGAACTTCTCGATCTCTGGGAAGGAGACGTCGACCTGCGCGCGGCCCGAGGCGCGCCGCGCGGCGATCAGCTCGGGCAGGCGGTGCAGCGTCTGCGGGCCGAAGACGAGATCGACGAAGGGCGCGCGCTGGACGATGGCCTCGCCCTCCTGGCTCGCCACGCAGCCGCCGACGCCGATGATGAGGTCGGGCCTGGTTTCCTTGAGCTTGCGCACACGGCCCAGATCGTGGAACACCTTTTCTTGCGGCTTCTCGCGCACCGAGCAGGTGTTGAAGAGGATGATATCCGCCGCCGCGACGTCCTCGGTGCGCACCATGCCCTCGCGCCCCAACAGATCGAGCATCTTGTCGGAGTCGTATGCGTTCATCTGGCAGCCGAAGGTGCGGATGAAAACCTTTTGCGGCATGGGGAGCATGGCAGGAAAGCGGGGCGCGGATTGTATCAGCGCCGCCGGACGGAAAAATCTGCATGGCGGTGCGGCATCCGGCAACCAGGATGCCGCCCGCAACGTATGGGCTATGCCGGCCTTACTTCGTGCCGGTCTTTTCGAGATAGGCGCGGAAGTCGCCCTTGCGCCAGGCGCCGCTCACGACGAATTCGCCCAGCTTCATGAAGGCATCGACGCTGCGGATCTCGCCGTACTGGCGAGACATCTCGCGCCCCTGCAGGTCGAGGAAAAGGAAGCTCGGCGTGCCGCGGATGCCGATGCCCTCCTTGCCGGCAAAGCGTTTTTCCGTCCAGGTTTTCCCGGCCGTATCGACGACTTCCTGATCGCCGTTGAAGTCGATGCCGATGACGCGAAAATGCTTGCGGTAGTAGTCCTGCACCCGCACCTGACTGAGGATGTCGCGCTTCATGCGCTTGCAGGGCGGGCAGTCCTCGGCCTCGAACATGATGGCCAAGCCCAGCTTGCCTTCGGATTTGGCGAGCGCAAGCTCTTCGGGAAGATCGCGAAACGTGGCCTGGAAGAAATGGTCATTGGGGTCGCGCGTCTGTGCGGCAAGCGACGGGGGAACGAGACAGACCAGCGCCAGCACGAGGAACAAGGCTTTCATCTTCACGCCTCCTTTGCGATCACGCGCCCTTGACCCGCACGCGCGATGCGGTGTCAATGCGCACACGCTTGACGTTGCGCAGATACTCCGCCACCACGTCATACACCGGCGGGCCATCCACCTCGGCCATGCTCGCCCAGCCCGCCGCCTTGTAACGCTTGTCGGCCTGCATCGGCTGGCCGCCGATGCGCAGGTCGCGGATGCGCTGGCCCACCTTCGCCAATGGGTCGATGGTATAGGTGACGCCGCCGACGCGTACCATGTCGCCGCCCTGGCGGTAATAAGGATCACGGTTGAACAGGTTGTCGGCCACGTCTTCCATGATCGTCTTGATTTCGGCGCCGGTCATCTCGCGCGACCAGGTGTTCGGATAGGTGAGGGCCGTGTGGGTGTAGGCGTCCTCCAGCGTGATCTCCTGGCCGGGCAACAGCGAGATGCCCCAGCGGAAGCCTGGCGAGAAGGCCACCTGGGCGTCGTAGCGTTTCATCAGCGCGTCGAGGATCACTTCGTCGAAGGTGCCGTTGAAATTGCCGCGCCGGTAAAGCAGGGTTTCCGAGACGGCCAGCTTTTCCGTCAACCGGGCCTTGTAGGGCGCGCGCACCCTGTCGATCAGCGCCGCCATCTCCGGGTCGGCGGGGATGTAGGAGGACAACACCGGGATCAGCTTGAAGCGGAAACCGGCGACGCGCCCCTTTTTCACGTCGAGGTCGAGGCGCGACAGGAACTTGCCGTGGCAGCCGGAGTTGATGACCAGCGTGTCGCCGACCTTGATCGGCGCCGGCAGGCCGTCGTGGGTGTGGCCGCCGAGGATCACGTCGATGCCGCGCACGCGCTGTGCCATCTTGAGGTCGACGGCGACGCCGTTGTGCGAGAGCAGCACCACCGCATCGACCTTCTTGTCGTTGCGCAGCTCATCCACCCACTTCTGCGCCTGCTCGTCGCGAATGCCGAAGGACAGGTCGGGCACGAAACGGTGCGGGTGAGAAATCGGCGTGTAGGGAAAGGCCTGGCCGAGGATGCCGATGCGCGCGCCGCCCAGTTCGCGGATCGTGTAGGGCTTGAACACCGGTTCGCCCGGCGGTCCCCAGGAAATGTCCATGACGTTCTGGGCGACGAACTCGCCCTTGAAGCTGCCGGACTTTTCCTTGTCGCCGAAGATTTCCTTGACGCGCTCGATGCCGAAGGTGAATTCCCAGTGCGGGCACATCACGTCGATACCGAGTTGGTTGATCGCCTGCACCATGTCCTCGGCGTTGGTCCACAGCGAAGTCGCCGAGCCTTGCAGGGTGTCGCCGCCATCGAGCAGCAGGGTCTTGCCGGGGCGCTCGGCGCGCACCTTCTTCACCAGCGTGGCGATGTGCGCATAGCCGCCCATGCGACCGTAGCGCTTGCCGAGTTCGACGAAATCGAGATGGGCCATGGCGTAGGCTGCGGCGCTGCCGCGCTTGACGCCATAATGGTCGAGAAACGCCTGCCCGGTCAGGAAGGGGGGGTGGCCGATTTCGGCGCCGATACCGAGCAGCGTATCCGGTTCGCGGAAATAGACGGGCAGCAGCGTGGCATGGCTATCCGTCATGTGTAGCAGGGTGACGTTGCCGTAGGACTCGAAATCGAGCAGGCGTTCCGGGGTCATGGCCGCCCAGGCGCGCCGCGGGTCGGCCAGGCCGACGCTGCCGGCCACGGCGAGCAGCTTGACGAAATCCCTGCGGGTGACTTCCATCCGTTTTCTCCTTCAGTGGCACACTTGGGGGAAAAGCCGCGGCGCACGCGCGCCGTACGCCGCGGAAAGGAGCAGCACTCAATCAGTGCGACAGCCGCGGAACATCCACCTTGTCGCCACGCTGGGTCTGCTTGGCGATGATGAAGGTTTCCAGATCGGCATACTCGGGCGCGTCGCCGGGCAGCATGTTGGTGCGCAGGGGCGTCATGCACCACTGGAAGCGGATGCGGATGTCGATCGGCCGCTGCCAGGCGGTGCGCCAGTAGGGGTGATTGATCATCGCGTCCTGTTCGACGTCGGCAAGGAAGCGCCCGCCGAGGAACTTGCGCCCGCCGCCGCGCGCGGTGTGGCAGTTGGCACAGGCCTGGCCGCGCTGCCCGACGCGACGGTGGAACAGTTCCTCGCCGCGGGCGATGGCCGCCTGGACGTTTTTGTCCTTCAGATCGAGGTTGTAAGGCATGCCGTTCGACTGCATCTTGACGAGAATCGACATCGCGAGGTTCTCATCCCCCTGGGAAGGCATCGCATCGCCGGTCGTCTCGGGCGCATGCACGGCCAGGAAGTCTTCGATCGACATCATGCGGTTGTACTTGGACATCCACTTCGGATACTGCGCGCCGACCCCCACCATCGAGGCGATCACGCCGATCGTGCGCTTGCTGTCCGGCGCGGTGATCGGGCCATGGCAGCTGGCGCAGGACTGCCCCTTCGGCCCGACCTTGCGCCAGCGCGGCACGGCGAGACTTTCGGTCATTCCGAGGCCCGGGTTCACGATGGGATCGAGCGGATCGCCGTAGGCGGGACGCACCACCTTGCGCGTGTAGGGGTTCCAGTCCGGATCCTTGGTCACCTCTTCCGGCACGCCCGGCGGATTGCCCTTGAGCGACTGGAGATAGGCGACCGCATGGACGATTTCCTCGGGCGTCCACATGCCGGAAGCGCCGAAGGGCGCCATCGGCGTTTCGGGACCGTAGATGACGCGCGGGTCGTAGATGATCTGGAAGAGGATGTCGTCCTGGATGCCGCGCGAACCGATGGTGCGCAGATCCGGGCCGACGTTGCCGGCCGGCCATACCGACGCATCGGGAATCAGGTGGCAGGCGACGCAGGGGCCCTTGTTGCCATCCTTCATCAGGGCCTGCCCCTTCTTCGGATCGCCCTTGACGTTCTTCGGCATCTCGCCTTTCTTGGGCGGGAAATAGGCCGGGCTGTCGGCGGCGAAGGTCGGCCATTGCTCGAAATTGATCGTGCCGAAGCCGCCGTAGGGGTAGCGCTGCTGGATACGCTTGCCATCGACTTCCTTGACGATGCCTTGCGAGTCGGGAATCGCGTTCGACTTCCACTCCCTGGAAGTCACCGTCGTGCCGACCGTCGCACAGGCGGCAAGGAACGATACGCCCAGCACGGCCAAGGCAGGCCGTCCCGGGCGGGTCAAGTGCTGCTTGATCCACGCTTTCATGAGTCCTCCTCCTTTGATTGTCGAATCGCGCGCTGCCCAGGCAGACGCGATCACCTTATCGCTGCCGTCAAAACTTGATGTCCGCCTCGCCGGTGTAGGTCTTGCCCTCGGTGTCGTGGAAGATCACCTTGACCTTGCCGGGCTCGTTCACCTTCACGGAAAAGGAAAAGAAGGGGTTCTGGCTGACCGCCTGTGTGGTTTCGGCCTCGAGCACCGGCTTGCCATTGTAGCTGGCCTCCACTTTGTAAATGAAGTTGTAGTTCTTCTCGACGATCTTGCCGTCACGGGTCTGCATGTTCTCCATCGGATGGGTCACCAGCGCACGCACGGTGATCACCTCGCCCGCCTTGGCCTTTTCCGGCACCCGGATACGTACTTGCGACATCGTTTTCTCCTCGTTTCGTTGTATTGAATGACCGGATGCTCAACCGCCGCAGCCGCCGACGGTGACTTTCACTTCCTGTTTGTACTGGTACAAACTGCCATCGCTCATCTCGGCAATCACGCGCACGTCGGAGGTGGCGGCCATGCGGATGTTGGTGGCCAGCGACAGCTTGCCGGAGTCCGGCGTCAGCGCAAAGCGGGCGTTGAGCGGGCGACGGTTCTTGTCGGTGATGATGTAGATGTTCTTGAAGTAGCTTTTGGCATCCATCGGCAGGTTCGACTCGACGCGCACCGGCACGACGGCGCCGTTCTCGGCAATGAGCGGCAGTTCGACCTTCATTCTGTCACCCGCCGCCTGGAGCGGACGGTTGCCGAACAGACGCGCGATGGTCTCCTCGACTTTCTCGTCCGGCTTGGGCATCCCCAGACCGCTCGCGGCCTCGGCAGTCTGCGGGCTCACGCCCAGGGAAACCAGCCCGGCCGCGACGCCGGCCGCGCCGAACATCTTGAGTACCCGGCGGCGCGCGGGTTCGATGTGCTGTTGTTGCCTCATGATATGTCCTCCTCCTTGTCGATTGACGATGACTGCCCGGCTAGACCTTGATGTAGGTCCAGCCGCCTTGAACCCTGTCTGCGATGTGCGCGACCGCGCTGCGCGTGCGCGCCGCCTCGGGCACGATGACGACGCGTTCGCCGGCGCGCTCGAAACGGGCGATGGCCTGCTCGCAGGCGACGAAGCTGACGTGGTCGTAACGCAGGTGCATTGCGGCGATGCGGTCGGCAAAGGGCGTGCGGTCGGAGCGCAACAGGTCGAGCCCGCGGTTGTTGACCAGCACTTCGACAAAGCTGTCGTTGTTCTTCGCCAGATAGGCCTCGACCAGATCGAGTGCCGCCTCCATGTCATAGGGGTCGGCGTGATCCAGATGCACCAGGAGCCGCGTGGGTTGCACGGCGAAAAGACCGTTCGCCCAGTCCTGGGAGGCGGCTGCGACCTGAGCGGCGACGGGAGGCCGCGCCTGCATGCTGCCGATCAGAATGCCGACGACCAATGCGATGCCGGCCGCCAGCGCACCGCCCCACCAGGCGGACCCGTGTGGCGTCTTGCCGACCGCCGGCAGGCTGCCCCGGTCGTAGGCATGGCGCAACAGCTCCTTGCCGGCGCGCAGGGCGCACAGGCGTTGCGCCAGATCGGCATCCGCCGCGCTGGCGGCAAGAATCTCTTCGCGTTCCGTCGCAGCGAGTTGGCCGTCGACGAACGCGTTCAGGCGTTCTTCGGAAAATCTTTCGCTCATTTCACACACCTCAATGGCCGCGCCTCTTCACGTGCCGGCATCAGGAGCGCCCGCAGCGCGCCGCGGGCGCGGCAGACCCGGCTCATCACCGTGCCGATCGGGATGCCGAGAATCTCGGCGACCTCGGCGTAGGAAAGCTCCTCGAGATCCACCAACGTGACGACCTGGCGCTGGCCGACCGGCAATGCCTCGACGGCCCGCCGCACCCGCCGCACCGTTTCGCGCGTTTCGGCGCGCGCGTCCGGCCCCGGCTCGTCGGCCGGCATCTCGACCAGGGCCTCCTCGCTCTCACAGTCGCGACGGCTGCGCAGATGGTCGATCCAGCAACGATGCAGGATGGACAACAGCCAGCCGACGAGCCGCTCCTCGTCGCGCAATTGATCGAGACGGTTCAGCCCGCGGGAAAGCGTCTCCTGCGTCAGGTCGTCGGCCAGGGCAGCGTCGTGGCACCAGGCGTAGGCAACGCGATAGACGCGCGCCCGGCTGGATTCGATCCGCTTGGCGAGCGCCCGGCGCTGGGCCGACAAGAAACTGAACATTCTGATGGGTTCCATGATGCGGTACGACGGATCGGCCCGCCGCTTTATTCCCTCCCGGACAAAAAAATTTCCCGCATCTTGCCGGAATAAATCACCGACATCGCGCGTCTACCCCGAAAACCATAAACAAGGAGGGGCGCCGATGGTGGGAAGTTTTGTGCTGCATTGCCGCAGGCTGCTGGCGGCATGGGTCGTCGGCCTGTGCGCCCAGACTGCCCTTGCCGAGTCGCGCTTCCGTCCCCACATCGACGGCAAGATCCGGCGTCTGACCGTCGTGCCCGGCGCCGATCATTTCTTCCACGATCTTTACGGCGAGGATGCCGGTGAAGCCATCCTCGCCTTCCTGCGCGAAGCGCGCGGCGGCTGATTTCTTTCTTCCCGGAGCAAACGCATGTCTTCACTTCTCGATTCCGGCGCGCACGGCCAGGTGCTGATGTGGATGTTCGCCATCGCCGTCGTGCTGGGCGCCGTCGCCAGCAAGACCAACTTTTGCACCATGGGCGCGGTCTCCGACTGGCTCAACATGGGCGACACCGGGCGCCTGCGCGCCTGGCTGTTCGCCATCGCCGTCGCCGTCCTCGGCGTCACGGCGCTCGAAGCGATGTCGGTCGCCACGCTGCGCAGCAACACCATGCCGCCTTACCGCACCGAGAATTTCGCCTGGCTGCGCTACATCGCCGGCGGCCTGATCTTCGGCATCGGCATGACGCTCGGCAGCGGCTGCGGCAACAAGACGCTGTTGCGCATCGGCGGCGGCAACCTCAAGTCGCTCGTCGTCGCGGCGGCCATCGCCACCGTGGTGTATTTCATGTTCACCACGCGGCTGTTCGAAATCTCCGTGATGAGCTGGGTCGGCCCCACGGTCGTCACGCTCTCCGACTACGGCATGAGCGGCCAGGGCATCGACGACTTTCTCGTCAGACTGACCGGGATGGATGGCTCGACCGCACGTCTGCTGGCCGGCTTCGCCATCGGCGCGGGCCTAATGTGGTTCGTCTTCAAGTCCGCCGACTTTCGCGGCAACCGCGATCACATCCTCGCCGGGGCCGTGGTCGGCCTCGCGGTCGTCGCCGGCTGGTATGTCACCGCCGGCCCGCTCGGCGCACAGTGGATCGAAGAGGCGATGATGGACGGCGAGCCCAACCGCGCCGCCATCCAGTCCTTCACCTTCATCAGCCCGATCGGCGAAACCGGGCGCTACCTGCTCGACCCGACCAACCTCGGCCTGATCCGCGTCGGCGTCGTTTCCGTCTTCGGCGTGATTCTCGGCTCGCTGCTGTATGCCGTGATCAGCCGCAGCTTCCGCATCGAATGGTTCTCGTCGCCGCAGGATTTCTTCCAACACCTGGTCGGCGGGCTGCTGATGGGCTACGGCGGCTTCGTCGCCATGGGCTGCACCGTCGGCCAGGGCGTGAGCGGCGTGTCCACCCTCGCGCTGGGTTCCTTCCTCGCGCTGGGCGGCATGATCGCCGGCAGCGCGCTGACGATGAAGGTGCAGTTCGCGATGATGAAGTAAGCGCCGGTCAGCGCAGCATCGACCCCTCGCGTCGCCGCATGCCGCGAGGGAATGTTGACGCCTATTGCGCGGTGTCGGGCACGAACCGGAGGACGTTGCCGTTGATGCAGTAGCGCTTGCCGGTGGGCGGCGGGCCATCGTCGAAGACGTGGCCGAGATGGATGCCGGAGCTGGCGCTCCTCACCTCGACGCGGCGCATGCCGTGGGAGAGGTCGACATGCTCGGTCAGCGCGCCGGGCACCGGGGTGAAGAAGCTGGGCCAGCCGGTGCCGCTGTCGAACTTGGCGTCACTGCGAAAAAGCGGCGCGCCGGTGATCGGGTCGACGAAGGTGCCGGGGCGCTTCTCGTCGAGATGCGAGCCGGTGCCAGGATATTCGGTGCCCTGCTCGAAGGCGATCTTCTGCTGCGCCGGCGTCAGCAAGTGAAAACCGAGCCACTTCCAGAACCGCGGCTTGTCGCCGTTCCAGCCGGTGAAACGCGAGACTTCCTTGCCATTCTCGAACAGCACGATGGTCGGCGTGGCGAACAGCGCTTTCTCCAGCCTCCAGCCCGCGGGCGGCTGCGGGGAGAGCGTGCGCGCGACCGGCATGTCCGATGCCCAGCCATCGAGCACCTCGGCCTTGAACTGCCTGCAGTAGGGGCAATCCTCGGCTTCGAAGACGATCAGTTGGCGCTTGAGGTCGAGGGTTTTGGGATCGGGCGGCTTGGCCGAGGCGGCCGCCCCGGCCGGCGCAAGCGCGCCGGGATACTTCACCCCGGTGCCGCCCAGGCCGCAGTAGCCGTTCGGGTTCTTCTTCAGGTAGTCCTGATGGTATTCCTCGGCGCGGAAGTACTTCCTCAGCGGGGCGATCTCGGTGGTGATCGCGCCGCGTCCGGCAGCCTTCAGCGCGACCTGATAGGTGTCGCGCGTTCTTCGCGCGACGGCGAGTTGCGCATCGCTCACCGTGTAGATCGCGCTGCGGTAGTTGCTGCCGACGTCGTTGCCCTGCCGGTCGCCCTGCGTCGGATCGTGGCTTTCCCAGAAGCGCGCGAGCACCGTTTCGAGGCCCACCTTGGCGGGGTCGAAGCTGACCTTCACCACCTCGGCGTGGTTGCGCTTGTTCGACTTGCCCAAGCGCAGCAGGCGCTCGTGGGCGAGGATCGCCTCGTAGTTGCCTTCGATCTCGCCATTGGCGTAGCCGCTCTCGACATCGATGACGCCCGGCAGCTCGGACATGCGCTTTTCGGCGCCCCAGAAGCAGCCCATGCCGAGGACGATGAAATCGGTCTGCGCGGCGGGAGCCGCCTGGACGAGCGTGCTGGCCATCAGGATCGCAAGGGTAGTAATGAACAGGCGGCGCATGGGCAATGGGTATCGAGCATACACCGGAATTCCGCCGTCCCGCCAGCGCCGACTTTCACGCCGGGCGATCCGCCGTCCTTTGCAGCCACAGTTCCAGCAGCGCGAGATGCCACAGCTTGCTGCCCTGGATGCGCGTGAGGTGCCGTTCCGGTTCGGCGAGGAGCTCATCCACGTAGGCACGCTGGTAGAGGCCGCGCCGGCGGCAGGCATCCGAATCGAGGATGTCGCGCATGAATTCGAGAAAGTCGCCGCGCACGAACTTGAGCGCCGGCATCGGAAAATAGCCCTTCGGGCGGTCGATGACGGCATCGGGCAAGAGGCCGCGCGCGATGCGCTTGAGGACGTGCTTGCCGCCGGAGCCCAGCTTGAGCTCCGGCGGCATCTGCGCCGCCAGCTCGACGAGCTGGTGGTCGAGGAAGGGCACGCGCGCCTCCAGCCCCCAGGCCATCGTCATGTTATCGACGCGCTTGACCGGATCGTCGGCGACGAACAGCGTCGTCTCGGCGCGCAACAACTGATCGATGAATTCGTCGGCATCGGGTTCGGCGAGCTTCGCGGCGACCAGTTCGGCGGTGACGTCGCCGACCTGAAAAGTCGGCGCCAGCATGACGGCGAATTCGTCGTGATCGCGGTCGAAGTAGTGGCGGCGCAGGCGGTCGAGATACGGTCCTTCTTCCGCCGCCATCTTCGCATGCCATGAATAGCCGGCGAACACCTCGTCGGCGCCCTGCCCGCTTTGCACCACCTTCACCGTCTGGCTGACCCGTTCGGCGAGCAGGTAGAAGGACACGGCGTCCTGGCTCACCATCGGCTCGGCCATCGCGTCGATGGCCTCGGGCAGGCGACGCAGCACCTCGGCGTTGGGGATCGCGTACTTGTGATGACGCGTGCCGAAGTAGTCGGCCACCGCGTCCGAGTATTCGAACTCGTGCCCCTTTTCTTTCGGATGATCCTCGAAGCCGATCGAAAAGGTCATCAGGTCCTGCACGCCGATCTCGGCGAGCAGGGCGACGATCAGCGAGGAATCGAGGCCGCCCGAGAGCAGCACGCCTACTTTCACATCGGCGATCTCGGCGCGCTTTTTCACCGCTGCGCGCAAGGCGGCGTGGATGGCCTCCGTCCATTCGCATTCGGTCTTCGGCAGGGCCGGACGCTGTGCCGCCAGCGACCAGTAGCGGCGCGTCGTCACACGGCCGGCGGCGTCGACGCTCAGCGTAGCGCCCTGCTCCAGCTTGCGCACGCCCTTGAGGACGGTGAAGGGCGGCGGCACGGCGGCATGCAGCATGAACTGGTGGTGCAGCGCCACGGGGTCGAGGGCGGTGTCGATGTCGCCCGCCGCCAGCAGGGCCTGGGTGTTCGAAGCGAAACGGAAAAACTTTTCCGTCTGCGCGAAGTAGAGGGGCTTGATGCCGATGCGGTCGCGCGCGAGAAAGAGCTTTTGCGCGCGACCATCCCAGATCGCGAAGGCGAACATGCCGTGCAAACGCTCGACGCAGGCTTCTCCCCATTCGGCATAGGCGCGCAGAATGACTTCGGTGTCGCCGTCGGAAAAGAAGCCGTGGCCGCGGCGGATCAGCTCGCGGCGCAGTTCGGGATGGTTGTAGATGGTGCCGTTGAAGACGAGGGCGAGGCCGGCGGCGCTATCGACCATCGGCTGCGCCGAGCGCGCGGAGAGGTCGATGATGGCGAGTCGCCGATGGCCGAAGGCCACTGAGCCTTCGGTCCAGAAGCCTGCGCCATCCGGTCCGCGCCGCGCCAGGCGCGCGCCCATGCGCGCGAGCGCCTCCGGGTCGGGCGCCGCGCCGTCGAACCTCAGCTCACCCGCGATGCCGCACATGGCGCGAAATCAGAGCAACACGCGTTCGATGCCGCCCGTGTTGGCGGCGGCGACGTAGTCGTCGAGCCAGCGTTCACCGAGGAGGTGGCGCGCCAGTTCGACGACGAGGTAGTCGGCCTCGACGGGGACATCCTCGCGATAGCGCGCCAGCCCCTGCAGGCAGCTCGGACAACTGGTGAGAATTTTCGCCGTCCCGCCGACGCCGACTTTCAGCGTCTCGATACCCGCCGCGATCTCCTGCTGTTTGCGGAAACGGACCTGCGTCGACACATCGGGCCGGGTGACGGCCAGCGTGCCGGATTCGCCGCAGCAGCGGTCGGACAGAAACACTTCCTTGCCCATCAGGGTAGCCGCCACCTTGACCGGATCGTGGATCTTCATCGGCGTATGGCAGGGGTCGTGATAGAGGTAGCGCTCGCCCTGCAGGCCGTCGAGCTTGACCCCCTTCTCCATCAGGTATTCGTGGATGTCGAGGAGCCGGCAACCGGGAAAGATGCGTCCGAACTCGTATTCGAGCAGCTGGTCCATGCAGGTGCCGCAGGACACGATCACCGTCTTGATGTCGAGGTAGTTGAGCGTGTTGGCGACGCGATGAAACAGCACGCGGTTCTGCGTGGTGATGGCCTGGCCGCGTTCCTCGTCCCCGCCCGAAGTCTGCGGATAGCCGCAACACAGGTAGCCCGGCGGCAGCACGGTCGTGGCGCCGACATGCCAGAGCATCGCCTGCGTGGCGAGCCCCACCTGCGAGAAGAGCCGCTCCGAACCGCAACCGGGGAAGTAAAAGACCGCCTCGCCTTCCTCCTGCGCCCGCGGGTTGCGGATCACCGGAATCACGCTGGCATCCTCGACATCGAGCAGTGCGCGCGCGGTGCGCAGCGGAACGTTCGCCGGCAGCGGCCTGTTGAAGAAATGGATGACCTGCGCCTGGAGCGTCGGGCGGCCGAGCGTGGCAGGCGGATGCGTCACGGAAGCGCGCGTCAGCTGTTTGAAGAGGGCGTGGCCGAGGCGCTGGGCGCGATAGCCGAGGTCGATCATGCCCGCCTTCATCGCCTTGATCGTGGCGGGGTCGGTAGCCGAGAGGAAGGCCATGGCCAGCCGTGTCGCCAGCGTCGACTTTTTCCTGCCGCTCTTTCTCAGGAAGTTGCGCATGGCGATCGAGACATCGCCGAAATCGATATCGACCGGGCAGGGCTTCACGCAGCGATGGCAGACCGTGCAGTGGTCGGCGACATCGGCAAATTCCTCGAAATGTTTGAGCGAGATGCCGCGCCGCGTCTGTTCTTCATACAGGAAGGCCTCGATCAGCAAGCCGACGCCGAGAATCTTGTTGCGCGGGCTGTAGAGCAGGTTGGCGCGCGGCACATGCGTCGAGCACACCGGCTTGCACTTGCCGCAGCGCAGGCAATCCTTGACCGCATCGGAAATCTTGCCGATGTCGGATTGCTCCATGATGAGCGACTCGATGCCGAGCAGCGCGAAGGAAGGCGTGTAGGCGTTGCGCAAGTCGGCGCCGGCCATCAGTTTGCCGCGGTTGAAGCGGCCTTCGGGATCGATCTTCTGCTTGTAGGCGCGGAAGGGCGCGATCTCGGTTTCGTCGAGGAATTCGAGCTTGGTGATGCCGATGCCATGCTCGCCGGAGATCACGCCGCCGAGCGAGCGCGCCAGCGCCATGATGCGCTCGACGGTGCGGTTCGCGGTTTGCAGCATCGCGTAGTTGTCGGAATTGACCGGAATGTTGGTGTGCACGTTGCCGTCGCCGGCGTGCATGTGCAAGGCGACGAAGACGCGGCCCTTGAGGACTTCCTGGTGGATCGCGGCGATGCGTTCGAGCGCCGGGGCATAGGCCGCGCCGGCGAAGATGCCGGCGAGCAGCGGCAGGAGTTCCCGCTTCCACGACACACGCAGCGTGTCGTCCTGCAAGGCCGGGAAATACGCATCGAGACCGTCGAGAATCCCCTGCCAGCGTTGCCGCACTTCGGCAAGGGCGGCCAGGGCGCGTTCGCGCCGGTCGCCGATCAGCTCTTCCTTGGAGAGCTTGGCATCCCCCATGTGCAGGGGAAGTTCGCCCTGCAAAAACTCGCCGAGCGCGTCGCAAAGATCGAGCTTGTTGCGGATCGACAGCTCGATGTTGATGCGTTCGATGCCGTCGCAATAATCGCCCATCTTCGCCAGCGGGATGACGACGTCTTCGTTGATCTTGAAGGCGTTGGTATGGCGCGCGATCGCCGCCGTGCGCGCGCGGTCGAGCCAGAACTTCTGGCGCGCCTCGGGACTGACGGCGATGAAGCCCTCGCCGCCCCGGGCGTTCGCCATCCTCACCACCTCGGCGGCGGCGCGCATCACGGCATTCTCGTCGGCGCCGACGATGTCGCCGATCAGCACCATCTTGGGACGTCCGTGGCGCTTGGCTTTCGTGGCGTAACCCACCGCCTTCACATAGCGCTCGTCGAGGTGTTCGAGGCCGGCGAGCCGCACGCCGGCCGCCAGGCCCGCGCCGCCCGGCTTGAAGTAATCGGTGATCTCGACGATGGAGGGGACGGCATCCGCGACCCGCCCGAAAAATTCGAGGCAGACGGTGCGCTGCACCGGGGGCATTTCGTGGAGAATCCAGACGGCCGAGGTAATCAGCCCGTCGCAGCCCTCCTTCTGCACGCCGGGCAGTCCGGCGAGAAACTTGTCGGTGACATCCTTGCCCAGCCCGGCCTTGCGGAAGCTGGCGCCGGGCATCGTCAGCGTTTCCTCGCGTTCGATGCGACCATCGTCCGTCAGCGTCCTGAGGCGGAACACCACCTCGGCCTGCTCGTGAATCTTGCCCAGGTTGTGGTTGATGCGCTCGACTTCGAGCCACTTGCCTTCGGGCGTCACCATCGTCCACGAGGCGAGGTTGTCGAGCGCGGTGCCCCACAGCACCGCTTTCTTGCCGCCGGCATTCATGGCGATGTTGCCGCCGACGCAGGACGCATCCGCCGAGGTCGGGTCGCAGGCGAAGACGAGGCCGGCCGCCTCGGCGCGCTCCATCACGCGGCGGGTGACGACGCCCGCGCCGGTGCGGATGGTGGCATGGGGCTTGTCGAGACCGGGCAGCACGGTTTCCGTCACCGCCCCCATGTCGGTCAGCTTCTCGGTGTTGATGACCACGGATTTCGGATCGAGCGGCACGGCGCCGCCGGTGTAACCGGTGCCGCCGCCGCGCGGGATGATGGTCAGCCCCAGTGCGATGCACTCGCGCACCAGGGGGGCGATTTCCGCCTCGCTATCCGGCGTCAGCACCACGAAGGGATATTCGACGCGCCAGTCGGTCGCATCGGTCACATGGGCGACACGCGCCAGCCCGTCGAAGCAGATGTTGTCGCGGCGCGTATGACGGGCGAGCCGCTGCATGACCTTGCGGCGCAAGGCAGCCGTCTCGGCGAACCAGCGCTCGAAATCTTCCACCGCCTTCTGCGCGGCAGCCAGGAGCTGCGCCACGGCCGGGTTGCCCCGGCGGCGGCGCTCGATCTCGGCCAGCCGGTGCCTGAGGGCGCCGACCAGGGCCGCGCGGCGCTCGCGGCTGGCGAGCAGATCGTCCTCCAGGTAGGGATTTCTGCGCACCACCCAGATGTCGCCCAGCACCTCGTAGAGCATGCGCGCCGAACGACCGGTGACGCGCTGGCTGCGCAGCTCGTCGAGGATCGCCCACATCTTTGCGCCGAGCAGGCGGATGACGATCTCGCGGTCGGAAAACGAGGTGGTGTTGTAGGGAATTTCCCGGAGGCGGGCGGTCATCGGCGCGGGCAATGCTGCAAGGCGGCAAATTCTAACCGATCCCTCTGCTTTGCCTTCTGACGCTCGCCGCACCAGGGGGAAGCCCCTTGACGCCTATCTTGGTATTGCGTACGATACCAACATGAAGCCCAAGATCGTGATCGACACCAACGTGCTCGTGACGGCCTTGCGGTCCTCCCGGGGAGCCTCGTTTCGCTTGCTAAGCCTCGTGGGCAGCGACCGTTTCGAGATTCACCTGTCGACGCCGCTGGTCGCCGAGTACGAGGCTGTGTTGAAGCGCGGCCTGACGCCTTTGTCCGATGCCCAGATCGATGATGTGATCGACTTTCTCTGCGCACGATCGATACGCCACAAGGTCTTCTACTTGTGGCGACCGGTCCTCAAGGATGCGGATGACGACTTTCTGCTGGAGCTTGCCGTCAAGGCGAATGCAACAATCGTCACCTGGAATGTCCCGGACTTCGGGCGCGCCGCTGCATTCGGTATCGCGGCCATGACGCCGCGGGAGTTTTTGTCGTTTTTGGAGAAATCCTCATGAGCACACTGAGCGTTCGCCTGCCGGATTCGCTGCACAGGATGGCGCGGGAAATCGCCCGCCAGGATCGCGTTTCGATGAATCAATTCATCGCCTCGGCGGTCGCCGAAAAAATCTCCGCCATGACGGCGGAAACCTATCTGCGCGAGCGCGCCGAGCGCGCTACGGAGGAGAAGTTTCGCGCTGCGCTGGCCGCGGTGCCGGATGCGCCAGCGGAAGACTTCGACCGGATGTGATACTCGGCGGGGCAATGCACGCCACGTGCTACCCTCGCGCGTTACCGACTCCCGACCGCTTCGCCATGGATTACCTCGAACGCATCCTCAACGCCCGCGTCTACGACGTGGCGACCGAAACCCCGCTCGATTACGCGCCCAACCTTTCCGCGCGCTGCGGCAATCGCATTTTGCTCAAGCGCGAGGACATGCAGCCGGTGTTTTCCTTCAAGCTGCGCGGCGCCTACAACAAGATCGCCCATCTTTCGCCGCAGCAGAGGAAGCGCGGCGTGATCTGCGCCTCGGCCGGCAACCACGCGCAGGGTGTGGCGCTCGCCGCGCAGAGGCTCGGCATCCGCGCCGTGATCGTCATGCCGACGACGACGCCGCAGATCAAGATCGACGCCGTGAAGAAGCGCGGCGGCGAGGTCGTGCTGGCCGGCGATTCCTACGATGCCGCCTACGCTCACGCGCTCGAACTGGAGAAAAAGCAGAAGCTTGCCTTCGTGCATCCCTTCGACGATCCCGATGTGATCGCCGGCCAGGGCACGATCGGCATGGAAATCCTGCGCCAGCATCCCGATCCCATCGACGCGGTGTTCTGCTGCGTCGGCGGCGGCGGTCTGATTGCCGGCGTGGCGGCCTACGTCAAGCGCCTGCGGCCGGAGACGAAAATCGTCGGCGTCGAGGCGGCGGATGCGGACGCCATGGCGCGTTCGCTCAAGGCCGGACGGCGCGTCAGGCTCGATTCCGTCGGCCTGTTCGCCGATGGCGCGGCCGTGCGGCAAGTGGGCCAGGAAACCTTCCGCTTGTGCCAGCAATTCGTCGATGACATCGTGCTGGTTGATACCGACGCCATCTGCGCGGCGATCAAGGATGTCTTCGAGGACACGCGCTCGATCCTCGAACCGGCCGGCGCGCTCGCCGTCGCCGGCGCCAAGGAATGGGCGAAGCGCAGGAAGGCGAAAGGCAAGACGCTGGTCGCCGTCGCCTCGGGCGCGAACATGAACTTCGACCGCCTGCGCTTCGTCGCCGAGCGCGCCGAGGTCGGCGAACAGCGCGAAGCCGTGCTCGCCGTCACGCTGCCCGAGAAGCCCGGCAGCTACAAGCAGTTCGTCGCCCTGATCGGCAAGCGCAACATCACCGAGTTCAATTACCGCTACCACGACGCGCGCGAGGCGCACGTCTTCGTCGGCATCCAGGTGCATGATCGCGACGAGGCGGCGAAGCTGGTCGGCAACCTGCAAAGGCACGGCTATCCCACGCTCGACCTCACCGACGACGAAATGGCCAAGCTGCACGTGCGCCACATGGTCGGCGGTCACGCCCAGGCCGAGCACGAGCTGCTCTACCGCTTCGAGTTTCCCGACCGTCCTGGCGCGTTGATGAATTTTCTGAACCGGATGAGCGCAGGATGGAACATTTCGCTGTTCCACTACCGCAACCACGGCGCCGACACCGGCCGCGTGCTGGTCGGCATGCAGGTGCCGCCCGCCGAGATGAAGGATTTCCGCGCCTTCCTCAAGAATCTCGGCTACCGTCATTGGGACGAATCGAACAATCCCGCCTATCGCCTGTTCCTTGGCTAACCCCGACTTCACGCCTTCCGCCGACTCGCTGCGCTGGAACCGCTATGCCGGCCGCGACGTGATTCCGCTGTGGGTGGCGGACATGGATTTTCCCGCACCGTCCGCGGTGACGGAGGCCTTGCAGCAACGCATCGCGAGCGGCCTGTTCGGTTACGGCGAACCGCGGCCCTCGCTCGTCGAGGCGGTGATTGCCCATTGCCAGCGCGAATACGCCTGGCGCATCGAGCCCGACTGGCTCGTCTGGCTGCCCGGGCTGGCGCCGGGGCTGCACGTCGCCTGCCGCGCCAGCGAGGGCGAGGTATTCACCGCAACGCCGGTGTATCCGCCCTTTCTCTCCGCGCCGTCTCGCCAGCGTCGACTTTTGCGCACCCTGCCCCTGGTGCGGGACGAGTCGGGCTGGTGCTGGGATTTTGCCGCCGCCGACGCGCTGATGAGGGGCGCGCGGCTGTTCCTGCTGTGTCACCCGCACAATCCGGTCGGCCGCGCCTGGCGCGAGGACGAACTGTGGCAGCTCGCCGCGCTGGCCGAAAAGCACGATCTGGTCGTCTGCTCCGACGAGATTCACTGCGACCTCACCCTGACGGGCCGGCATCGGCCCTTCGCGACGCTGTCGCCGGAGATCGCCCGCCGCACGATCACGCTGATGGCGCCCTCCAAAACCTTCAACATTGCCGGCCTGGGCTGCGCTTTCGCCCTCATCCCGGATCACGGGTTGCGCAAGGCTTATCGTGCGGCGATGGCAGGTATCGTGCCCGAACCCAACGTGCTGGGACTCGTCGCCTGCGAGGCCGCCTACCGCGAGGGCGGC